>BNJV01002520.1_pt1 | contig 175278 bp, 328 predicted proteins | sample 8540591 | NCBI WGS metagenome assembly BNJV01 (sample SAMD00202457, study PRJDB9452) | human saliva metagenome | host: Homo sapiens
ATAAATCTGTGCAAAGGAAGGAACTGATAATCTGGTGTAGGCTGTCGTGTTGTTTCGGAAGGTAATTGTCGGGGGAACCTGCATGGCCTCTCGCTTGTCTTTAGGGGTAGAATCGTCCAAACAAAGGGGAAGATGGTCACACCGATTCGGCAATGAGTACCAGATGAACGAATAGTTTTCAAAGAAGAATTTTTGTTCATACTTATCTTACTCCTTTCTAATAATTGTTACATTTCTTCTGTACCACAAACTGAATCAGCGTTACCAGCATAATCGCCCTAAAATTAAAATGGTAAATCATATGCGTAACCCTTGTAGCCGTAGTCAGGCCTGTCTATGAAAGCATTGCAGTATGTGTCGCTTCATGTAGGCAGGATTCAATTTCAACCATCATATAGACTACGTGAAGACCTGAAATCCTCTTTAATGATGGGGTATCCAGTGAAGAAGATGGTTTGCGTAAGAAGAGACGGTAATTTTAAAAATTGCGTGATCGGGCGCGCCGTCGGTGCCGCCTCATAATAGTCAAATTCCTGCATTCCGGCGAGGATAATCATGTTGTATCCGATGCTCGTCATGCGTACAAGCGATGTAGAGTGCCAGTTTGGATCAATCAGATAACCTGTCGCGGTCCTCGAGAGTGATGATGGAATTTAATTCTTATTTGCCGTTAAGTACATTTCCAAACCGATCGCATGCCGCTGCCGCCATGGTTACGGACGGAAGAAAATACAAAGTTCTGTAGAGGAACTTTCCCTCAATGTTGGATCAAGAGCGCTGCAGTCACAAGAGAAAGAAACAAGCCTACCGGTACTGGCCTTCCACCAGCAACTAGCGTCAGTCACCTCTGAAGGTCTGAAAAGCTTCCGGATCGGAAAGCAGCCGCTTTGTAGTTCTCGGAGCCCGATGTAAAGTGTGGGTCATGGCATTGAATCCGAGCTTTACACTCATTAAAAACTGAACCAAAAGTTCTGCATGAAGGGGCCGATGTAAAGAGAATGCGTCAGTCCAATCGTGACCGGCCTGTCAATATATATACCAGCCTGCAAAACCTGAATCCTTTATCTTCCAAGACAACCCTGCCTTTTCTCTCTGTGTGAATTCATAGTTACTCATGCCGGAAAAGCTCTCCCGGGCGCTCTCCGGGATAGCCCTAAAAATTATTGATTCTTTGCCAAGAACTCATGTCGGCCTCTTTCTTCAGTGCCGCTACAAAGCATCCTTAAGACTCTCTTCCTTACTGTATGCCTTCTGCAAAGCCTTCGCTTCCATTGTAAAGCTGTGACGCATTCTGCATACGGGAAGCGGATAAGTTTTGTCCGTATACTTCGTATAAACGGACAGGTCATATTTTATCCGAAAATTTTGAAAGATCTGATTCATTTCTGCGGAAATTACGACGCCAGTTGCCTGGTTATCCATAGCTTCCTTGTTGCTGAGCCAAATAGCGAAACTCGGTTTGCGGCTTCCTTGATGCCTACCCTCGCCGCCTGCATAGCTAAACCGTTAATACAGTTTGTCTGCTCTCAATCAGTCGCTGGCTCTCCTTCATATTGCTCCTCATCAGTGAAGTCTCCGCAGGCAAGTCCCTTGTCAATCATATCAATCCAGCACTGGATTCCGCCCGGGTCTTCGGATCGTCTTGGCCGGAGTTTTCTCTTATCCTCGCTGAGAATCCAACCGCCGTTGGCAAAAACAGTCTGATAATACCAAGTCTGGAAGTCTACCGGGCAGTCAAAGGGATATACGCCGTCCGGAAGCGGCTTTCTTAAGTTCTTCGCCTTGGCTACCAAATCTCATAGCTCATGTCATTGTCGGATAGCTTACACCGGCCTTATCGAAGATTGTCTTGTTGTACCAAAGTGCATTGGTATCGAAGTCCTTCGGTACGGCATAGTACTTTTCCGTCTCTTACATAGTTGTTTACCAAAGACTCCGGAAATTATCTTTTTGATATCGGACTTGGCAATCGCATCGGTCAAATCAGCAGAACGCCCTCCATATAGCTGTCCAGATGCAAAACGTTTCTTAGAATACATCCGGAGCCTTTCCTCCTGTTAAACCGCTTCCAGCTTGTCCGTATTCTTCGTCCTTACTGGGTAGTGTTGGCTGTCCTTCTACCGTTACATCCGGATGTTCCTTGTTATACGCCTCTGTAAGGACTCTGTCATTTATCTATTCTCATCCCAGATAGCCAGAGATAAAAGTTGTCTTCCGCCTGCCTTCTTTTCATCGGAAGTTTTCCCGGTAGCGGCCTTTGTTTCTCCGGGCTTATTATCTCCGAAGAAGCCTTATTTCGAAGATGCCAACATACCGGCTCTCATTGTCAGAACGGTAGCCAAACCAGAGTTTCTGTGTTCTTTTCTTTATAATATTCTCCTTTTAGTTTTCTTATTTTATAGAGGAAATTTGATCTTTCCTCTTTAAAATCCACTTCTAGTATAATCGTTTGCAAAGCGACCTTTGTCTGTAGCCCTTCTCATCCAATATCTCATGCCGAACAGGCTCGCTTCCCGAAACCTTCTCGTGGAAATCAGCTGCCGCCCAGACTCTCTCCAAATGTATCTTCTAGGCATCTCTTCTTCCGGAGTAAAGGCCCGTCAATTCCATATAAGCCGGATCCGACGGTACGGTGCACCGCCGTTTAAAAGTGCATAGAGCATATAGTCCTCTTCCGGAAGCTTTTCCATCATCCAGGAATAATCAGACAATCATGATAAACCAGGTTAAACATCGGAATCGGAATGTCGTATTTGGACTTCCCGGCTCTCAGCAAAGTCATAGGGCGTAGTGGCGAAAACAAGCGGTACAGCCAATCATTGACTTCTCGGACTGGGTGAAATGTTTCTTACTTAAGAATGGTGAAACAGGCATTTTATACTATGGAATTTCTTCTACGCATCTTATGGCGAGGTTGCACACTCATCTCCTTCGGCTGTAGGTATAGGGTCCAGTAAGCTGCGTCAAGATGAACCTCGCTAAAAGCTCTCATTTCGACGTACATAGTACGGTGCCTGACTGGTTCAGAGGTAGGCTTGGTCCTCCATAACGTGCATGGGTAAAGATACTTTCGTCACTCTTGCAGGCGGTCATCATCATGGCTTTCCGCCTTTTGTAAAATCCCTGTACTGGTCATGAATGCCTGCCGAAAAGAGGTGGCCAATTCTTCCATGGTCTTCAGCGCTCACGCATGCCTTCCCATCCGCCGGCCTCCCACACACAAAGCCGGGCCCGACATCCGGATGCTTATTGTCATAGCGCTGCTCCCCAGCCGTCGAGGTGAAAGGTAGAAGCTTCTCTGCTCCATCCGCGCAAAAGGCACGCATCTCTTCGCTCTTTTCGAAGGAAACGGAACCAAACGATTATTCTTATCCGGTGCATCCTGATCAAAAATTCCGAATCAGGCTGTACACAGGTCTTGATTCCTTTGGTATGTACAAAGGAAGCTCGATTAATCTTTCTTTACCGAAGGGTCAAACTTCCTTTTCCTTCAGGGTCTTCAGCTTTCTTCTCGCTGGCCAGTTCTCTGTAACACTTTTAAAAGCAAGTATAGTCGCAATCAGAAAAGGAAGAGATAGCGCATAATCCGGCGATATTCCATTAGTCGAGACTCGGCTCTATCCTGAATTGCACCGAGATTCATTGCTTCCCGCCTCATGCACCGCTTCATAGCCCCATGATTCCAGGGAGGGCTTTCCGCAAGATACCCTTCTCCCTCCTTCACCTGCCTGAACACCGGAAGATAAGCGCTGGCGTTCCGAAACGGCCATTAAAACCGTCCTGTTTAAAACTCACATCCCAAGTGTTGGGAATCAAGATGCCCTGTTCCTTCGGAAGAATCGTATACCAGTCATTCCTTTCCTTTTGAAAGAGAAAGAGGTCCCGGGAAAAAGACTTGCCTATAGCATTTTCCGGTGCTTCCCTAAAACGGAATCCACTCAAAATAGACTTGTTTTGTGCTGTACTCTATCCAAACAAAAGTCTCAAGCAAAGGACAGCGTTTCTTCCTTTCCCGCTCTCGCATCCGACGGATTTCGATAAGACAAAATCGGTAAGGCTCCGGATCCTTCTCCACACCGCTTTTCACAAGTTCATGCTTCTGTCCACTTCGGCATCTTTAAAATAAATCGGTTTATCACGAGGATGTGTACCCGGAGGGCGAAAACTCATCTGTCTCCCAAGTTGCTCGGCTCTGTCAAAATGAGAGATATCTCTAAAATTTTCTTTATCAAACTGCAGGCAAAGCCGTCGTACAGAAAAATTGAATTCATGGATTTCTTCATATCAAGCGCTTACTCCTACTATGCTGTCGACCTTTGTAATCACTAACATCTGTATTATATTCCATCTAATTTACCTGGTAGAAATATACGATAGGTCTTATATTGTGTTGGGTGGGTTTTTGGGTTTTGGGGGTTTGGTTTTTTTTTTTTGTGGTGGTTTGATATGTGCAGAATACTGGACACATATTTATGAACTAGAGCTGAACACATGGATGCTATCCTGTATTGTACAGGAGGCATCCATTTTGTTGCCTGAATTCTTTTGTTATTATGGTAATCTATATATTCTTTAACTGCTTTTGAGAATTCTTCAAAGGAAGAATAGTCTTTCTCATATCCATAATACATCTCGTTCTTTAATCTCCCAAAGAATGTCTCCATGATGCAGTTGTCATAGCAGTTTCCTTTACGTGACATAGACTGAATGATTCCACGTTCTTTTAATGTATTTCTAAAATAGTCATGTTGATACTGCCAGCCTTGGTCTGAATGAAATATAAGCCCTTCAACAGATGGAAATTTTTCAAAAGCTCTATCCAGCATTCTTGATACCTGCTCAAGATTCGGCCTTGTTGATAAATCATATGAAATGATTTCATTCGTATTCATATCCAGCACTGGAGAGATATAGCATTTCCCCCATGAAAAATTAAACTGAGATACGTCTGTTGTCCACTTTTGGAGAGGTGCGGTAGTACTGAAATCTCTACCTATTATGTTGTCCGCAACTTTACCGACTTCTCCCTTGTAGGAATGATATTTCTCCTTAGGACGTTTGCCAAACAATCCTGCTTCATGCATTAGTCGTTGTACTCGTTTATGATTTATCCGGTATCCTCGATTTATAAGCTCTCTATGAACTCTACGCACGCCATATCTGCGCTTGTGCTGTTCAAAAATTTCTGTGATTTCCGCTAATAATTCCTGATTGCGGTTAGCAACAACATCTGCCTTATTGATCTCGAAATAATAGGTTGATCTGGCCATTCTCATGGCAATTAAAAGATACTTTAATGGGTATCCTTTTTCACGGAGTTCTTTGATGATTGCTGCTTTTTCGCCTTGAGTCGCGCAGCTTCTTTTTCTTCTCTCAAGGCGATCTCTTTTTTTATTACTTCATTTTCAGCCTTGATATAAGTGATCTCAGCCCTTAGTCGAATTAATTCCTCGTATTCTGATTCGTTTAGCTTTTTCGGCCCTCGAGTACCAATCTTTTTCATATCCGGATCCTTTGATTTACGACCTTTCGGTTTTGATATAAGACCATTATAGCCATAAATCTTATATTTGCGAACCCATTGATAAAGCATTCCTTCATTGATCCCTGAGGTGAGTGCGACAGATTTATTAGATTCTCCAGATAGCACACGTGCCACTAACTCATATTTATCTTCGGGAGACCATACTTTTATTCTGAGCTTTTGTGTTTTAGTGCCTCAGGTCCACAAGATTCTTCGATACGTACCCATTTCCTGATTGTACGGCGAAATTCTTTACAACAGATCCCATCTGGTGTATCAGGATACAAGCCTTGATAATACATCTCAACACATCTTCTTTTAAACTCATAACTATAGCGCATAAAAATACCCTCCTTACTGGTTTGTCCAGTAAAGAGGTACATATCAAGATTTGCCGTTGAGGGGCTTTTGTGAAAGATTCCTGCACGTGGGGCTGTCTCTTCATCCAAATCATTTTGCACTTCTTCATCAGTTTTTCCACTTCCGTTCCCTTGATTCGTTTTTAAAGAGCGGCCTTCACACGATATCCTGAATAAAAACCGAGCTGTAAGTCCGTAATCTTCTTTTCCGTCCCGCAGGGCCACCGTGGCATCAACAAATCTCGAACATCATACACTGCCCCAGACCTCCGGAACTCCTCTATCCACATTTAACAGGGTGCACTGCCTCCATTGCCGTTCAGAATGGAGTATTCCGTTGTGAAAATCGTGTCCTGGGCGTTTTCCGCAAAATTTACCGATAAAGGCAAAGTTTACAGAACCTTCCGGTACCACTGAGGGACGGTCTCCTTCTTCACGAGGCTGGAAATACGCATCATGGCAAAGGCATCATCACAGGGACGGTATTTGCACTATGGGCTGCAAGCTCCGGAATTTCTTCTACAGGAACACCTAAGTGATAGAGCCATTCTTCACAGATTTCCTGTCCGTGCATTCTCGCATGGATTTCTAACAAAATCTCCCGGCTTATCGGAAAAACATACCGTAGAGCCAAACCAGAACCTGTCCTCGGGCTGATTTCTGTACTGGGGCTGACGATTAATGGTCCAGCTTAAGAGCCAAGAGGAATCGGTGACGGTCACAATCCCGCCGGTTACCACTTTTCCGGAGAGAGGATCTCGTTTGCAAATATTTTTGATATAGGGCAGAATCTTTTCATCCAAAGGTATTTACCGTAGCACTCACCCAGTTACTGTCTTCCGGGTCCATGCAGAATTTATCCGGCTTTCCGAAGGAAGAATCCTGCGCCGCAATCTTTCTCCATAAGTCGAAAGTACCGCCCGGGTGAATCTCCCCGTCCATACCGCTGGCTCGGTTTGACTGCATAAGTGGAGTTTTCTCCACATTACTGCCATTCGTATAGAAAACCAGATCATTTTCCGTTAAATCAATGCTTTCCTCTTTGCCGTCTCGCAGAAGTTCAATCCGTCTTGCCTGCTTTTTTCCGGCAGAAATGTCAAAAAGCACATTGGACACGCTGACACCGTAATGGAACTGTACTCCATGCTCTTCCAGATATTTCACCATGGGAAGCACCATGGACTCATACTGATTATATCTGGTAAAACGCAATGCCTTAAAATCCGGGAGTCCGCCAATATGGTGGATAAATCTTTGCATATAACGCTTCATTTCCAAGGCACTTTGATCGTCCTTAAAAGCAAACATGAGTCCGCCAATACATCAGAAATTCGTCTTGAAAACTTCTTCATCAAAGATTTCCGTCATTTTCACATTAGCCAAATCTTCATCCGGCGTCATGAAAAGCTTCATGATTTCCATACTGCCCTTATCGGAAAGGCCGAACTTATTTTCCGTCTTTGCATCTTCTCCGCGATTCTTGGTCGCACGGCATAAGAATAATTCGGATCCTTTTTTATTCAGCCAATAGTACTCGTCCAGTACGCTCACTCCTCGGTTTTCGATTGAGGGAATGGAACGAAAGAGGTCCCACATACATTCTGAAATGGTTTGTCCATCTCTCTGCCGCCCCGCATGACATAACCCACCAATCATTTTTATCCCCGTCAAGGCTCCGCCGATGAGATTCCTTTTCAGAATATGATTCTTTTTCCTTCCATTTGAGCATCTCTTACTAAAAAACAGGCTGCTGCGAGAGAGGCCAAACCGCTGTCAATCAAGTATGCCGACTTGTTCTCTATCCCTTCCGGCTTCTCCGGACGGGCAAAAGCCTCATAATTTCCACTGGAATAATATTCTCTAACCTCCATTTCTCTTTTTGTTTTGCGGCCTTATCCTAGCGCGAGAAAAAGAGGAAAACCATAAACAAAACAGCCGGCATGATAAAAAACTTATCAAACCGACTGTTTTGCTTAAATGATCTCAAAAAAAACCTCCTAAACGATCCGATATTCCGATGCTTACCGATATTTTGAATACGCTTCCAAAGCTCTTGCAAAATTTCCCTGCATAAGGAGACTCATCCATGAAAATGATTTTCCGGATTCTCTTTCATATCTCCCGAATCCAATCCGAGGATAAGCCCTGACATAAGCATACTTGTAGAAGTTGGCTATGAAGTCCTTATCCTCTTCACGGACCACTCTTTCCTTGTCCTCTTCTTCTACAACATTACGAAGAAGTCTGTACGATACCTTAAACAAGAACTGCTCAAGCTGGTCTCTACTTACCGAACGATAGACGTTCATAATCAGCGGCTTATTTTCCAGAATGGAAAGGAAAATTGCAAGATAGCCTTCCTGCCAAGTTTCATAGCTCTTTTCCCGCTGAAAGTCTTCTCTGCATCTTCGTCAAAAGACCGGTAATCAAGTCATATATATCCTGAAAATGATAATAAAAGGTCATTCGATTCATTCCGCAATCGTCTGCAATATCCGAAAATGGTAATTTTGTCCAAAAGGTTTTTAAGAGCAATTTCTTTAAGGAGGCTTCCAGAGCCCTTTTTCGTAGATTTGATCATCTTTCCTCTCCTTTTCACTGTAAACTTAAGTCTTTTTCCTGTAATATCTTCTCTTTACATGGTGAAATGTCAAGTTATTCTTCAAAAAGAGATACTCTTTTCAGGGTATCTCTTTAATGCTTTCTTTACAATTTATTCACTTTCAAAGTCACGCTTACAGCTCATTCTCTCCGTCTTTAATGGCTCTTGAAGCTTCTGCCAAACCGGAAAGTCCTCTCGGATCCGCATCGAAAATTTCTTCCGTGCTGAGGCTCCGCTGTTTCTTCGGAAACATTCGGCATATACTCTACATGTTCTTCTTTATCGGTGAAAAGCTTCACATTGCGATATCTTCTCATACCGGTTTCCGGCAGGAATCAGCTTACCGATAATGACTATTTTCTTTGAGTCCGATGAGACGATCGATCTTTCCGTTGATAGCGGCTTCCCGTAAGCACCTTCGTCGTTTCTACGGAAGGATGCTGCGAGACATAAAGGAATCGGTTGCAAGAGATGCCTTTGGTAGTAGCCGAGCATCGTCCTCTTTCTTCTGCCGGAGTCTTTCCTTCTTTGATGAGGTCTCTCGTTCTCATCCTCGAAGTCCAAACGATCTACAGTCGTTCCCGGAATGAAGCTTGAATCACCTGCTTCATTGATACGCTCTTTCTTCATCATCTGGCGAACAATCATCTCAATGTGCTTATCGTTTATTTCTACACCTTGCAGGCGATAAACTCTCGCACTTCGGAAATCATGTAATTCTGTACCGCCTTAACACCTTGATTTTCAAGAGGTCATGCGGATTGATGGAACCTTCCGTCAGGATATCGCCGGCTTCCAAAAACCTGTCCCTCTGTTACCTTTTAATCTGGAACCGTAGGGGATTAAATAGGTCTTGGACTGTGCCGTTTCATTATCCGTAACAATGACTTCTCTCTTCTTCTTGGTCATCCGGATTTCTACTACTCCCGGAATTTCTGTCAGAATAGCAAGTCCTTTCGGCTTTCTGGCCTCAAAAGCTCCTCTACACGGGGAGACCCTGTGCAATATCTCCACCTGCCACACCACCGGTATGGAAGGTTCTCATCGTAGCTGTGTACCCGGCTCACCCGATGGACTGTGCGGCAATGGTTCCAACCGCTTTCACCCGCTTCAACCGGCTTTCCGGTTGCGAGGTTTACACCGTAGCACTTTGCGCAAATTCCGGATTTGGAGCGGCAAGTCAATACCGTACGAATCTTCACGGAATGTCTGCCCATCTTGGAAAGCGCGTTCATTACCTGAGGCGCTTCTCTTCGGCGTAACCATATGGTTTCGCCTTTGATTACTTCTGGCACCGGTTTCCGGATCAATGATATCTTCCAAGGAAACGACCCGTGATTCTCCCTGCAAGGACTCAATCTTCTCCTGTCCGTCGAAAGCTCGGTGATTTCTGTGAGACGGAATCGTGTCTCTTCCTCTGCGCAATCCAATTCACGAATGAGTTAAATCACGGGAAACGTCAACCAATCTTCTTGTAAGGGTAACCGGAGTCCGCTGTGACGAGCGGTATCGGAAAGTCCCTACGAGCACCGTGCGCGGAGATGAAGTACTCCAGTACATCCAGTCCTTCACGGAAGTTGGACTCAATCGGAAGTTCAATCGTCTTACGGTTGCTATCCGCCATGGTCCACGCATACCTGCAAGCTGCTTGATCTGCTTATCGGATCCACGGGCTCGGGTCCGCCATCATGAAAGATGTTGTTGTGTTATCCAATCCGGTTAAAAGGTCGTCGCGTTAACTGGTCATCGGTATTCTTCAGGTTTCATAACTTCTTTATAACGCTCTTCCTCGGTAATCAGTCCGCGGCGGAAGTTCTTCGCGATTCTGTCCACCGTCTTCTGTGCATTTTCCAGAAGCTCTTCCTTTGTAGCCGGAACCGTCATGTCATGAATGGAAACCGTCAGTGGCGGCCTTTTGTGGAATACTTACCTAGCCGATGAGACTTAATATCGTCAAAGTCAATGCCGTCTGCATTGCGCCGTAGCATCATAACCTTTTTCCAGAATCTGCTTCAGATTCTTCTTCTTAACAGAAATTAATCTCCGGAAGCAGTCTGTTCTCCGGAATGCTTCGGTCGATAAAACCGAGATCCTGCGGAATAATTTCGTTGAAGAGCAGTCTTCCGACAGTTGTACTCGATGATGCCTTCCAGCATCTCCTTCTCACCGTCTTCGGAAACCCATTCTTTTCTCACCTTACAACGAATCTTCGCATGCAAGGTTACAAAGTGATTCTCATAAGCAGAATCGCTTCGTCTATGGACTTAGAAGCATGCCCTCTCCGGTGTCTCCCTCTCTTTCCTGGGTCAGATAATAAACACCCAGTACCATATCCTGAGAAGGTACGGCGACCACACCGCCGTCGGACGGCTTTAAGAGGTTGTTCGGGGAAAGAAGCATAAAGCGGCACTCCGCCTGCGCTTCCTGCGTTAACGGAAGGTGAATTGCCATCTGGTCTCCGTCGAAAGTCGAGCATTGAAGCCGCACAAACGAGCGGATGGAGCTTAGTGACTTACCTTCTACAGAATCGGCCCAAAAGCCTGAATTCTCAAACGGTGAAGGGTTGGGGCACGGTTCAGCATAACGGGATGCTCTTTGATCACATACTCAAGAATATCCCAAACACCCTCGTCCAGACGCTCTACCATCTTCTTCGCATTCTTAATATTGTGCGCCTTACCGGTATTCACAAGCTCTTTCATAACGAAGGGCTTAAAGAGCTCAATCGCCATTTCCTTCGGGACACCGCACTGATAAATCTTCAGCTCCGGTCCTACGACGATAACGGAACGTCCGGAGTAGCTCTACGCTTTCTGAGAAGGTTCTAGCTGAAACGTCCTGCTGCTGTAACATATCGGAAAGAGACTTTTAAGAGCTACGGTTTCCGGGTCCTGTTACGGGACGTCCACGTCTACCGTTATCGATTAAAAGCGTCTACCGCTTCCTGTACATTCTCTTCTCGTTACGAACGGTAATCTCCGGTGCTCCAAGCTCCAAAAGACGCGCCAAACGATTGTTTCTATTGATAATTCTGCGATACAAGTCATTGATGATGGAGGTTGCGAAACGTCCGCCATCAAGCTGTACCATCGGTCTTAAATCAGGCGGAATAACCGGAAGATTGGTCAGAATCATCCACTCCGGTTTGTTTCCGGAAGAGCGGAAAGCTTCTACCACTTCCAGTCTCTTCACGATTCTTGCTCTCTTCTGTCCGGAGGAATTGTCAAGTTCTGCACGCAGTTGTTGTACTCTTTCTCCAAATCGATATTGGGACAGAAGCTCAAAAATCGCTTCCGCTCCCATTCCTACACGGAAATTGCCATAGCCGTATTGCTCAATGGCATCCCTGTATTCCTTCTCGGAAAGCACTTCCTTATAGCTTAAGCTGCTCTCCATCGGATCCAAAACAACATAGGATGCAAAAATACAGGACTCTCTCTAAAAATTCTCGGGCTGATGTCCAAGATCAGTCCCTATACGGGACAGATATGCCCTTTAAAATACTCAGATGTGAGAAAACGGGCGCGGCAAGCTGATGTGTCCCATTCTTTCTCTACATGCGGAAGACTTGGTCACCTCTACACCGCATCGGTCTGCAGACTACACCTTTATAGCGAATCTTCTTGTACTTTCCGCAGTGACATTCCCAGTCCTTTACCGGTCCGAAAATTCTTTCGTAGAACAATCCGTCTTTTCCGGCTTTAGGGTTCTATAGTTAATGGTTTCCGGTTTTTTACTCTCCGTAAGACCAACTCAGAATCTTCTCCGGAGATGCCAAACTGATTTTTATGGAATCAAATTAGTACCGGCTCATTTCCACTTTGAAAGTTTGCCATTTTTCCTCCTCTACTCGTCCTCATCATCTCGCTAAGCCGGAAGTGATGCTTTTCGAAAAATTCCTCCGCTTCCGCATCGGAAAGTTCCTCTTCATCCCTCATTTTCCTCATCGCTATCTACCAGTTCTCCGTCCTTGAACTCCTGCTTAGTGTAGCCGTATGCACCGAAGTTTTTCCTGCTTCTCCGTACGATAATCGCCGCCGGACAGGAGTCTGTGCATATCCTGATTTGCGTCGTAGAGATCTTCCGTAATCTCTACCACATTCTGCTCTTCGTCCAAAACCATGCATATCCAGGCAAAGAGCCTGCATTCTTAGAAGCACCTTGAAGGACTCCGGCACACCCGGAGCAGGGATATTCTGTCCCTTGATAATGGCCTCGTAGGTCTTTACACGTCCGGCAACGTCATCGGACTTCATGGTTAAAATCTCTTGTAAGGTGTAAGCGGTACTGCATGCTTCAGTGCCCAAACCTCCATTTCTCCAAAGACGCTGTCCGCGAACTGCGCCTTACCGCCAAGAGGCTGCTGGGTAACGAGAGAGTACGGACCGGTAGATCTGGCGTGAATCTTATCATCAACCAGGTGGTGAAGTTTTAAGTAATGCATGAAGCCGATAGAAGTCGGACCGTCAAATTTCTCTCCGGTTCTACCGTCACGAAGTTGTACTCACTGTCTATACTGATGGGCACACCCTGCCCACTCTTTTCTATAGTTCAAGATGAGCACCGAGATATTCAAGTACCTCCGGCTCAAGTTCTTCTTTATGCTCCGAGAACTCTTCCCAGCTTGCAGTTAACATAGTCATTGGCCAGAAGAAGAGTTTGCTGAATATCCACCTCGGTTGCGCCGTCGAAAATCGGAGTCGATACGTCGATACCGAGAGCCTTAGCCGCAAGAGAAAGGTGTAATTCGAGCACCTGTCCGATGTTCAGTACGGGAAGGTACGCCGAGAGGGTTCAGTACGATATCCAATGGACGACCGTTCGGAAGATAAGGCATATCCTCGACCGGAAGCACGCGGGAAACGACTTACCCCTTGTTCCCGTGACGACCTGCCATCTTGTCTCCTACACCGATTTTACGCTTCTGCGCGATGTAGACGCGAACAGATTGAGATACTCCGGGCGCAAGTTCATCGGAATTCTCTCTGGTAAATACCATGGTATTGATAACCGTACCGTAAGCACCGTGCGGCACCTGCAGAAGTGTCTCTTACTTCTCTTGCCTTTTCTCCGAAAATGCATCGAACAAACAGCTCTTCCGCGGTAGCTCCGTCTCTCCCTTTAGGAGTTACACGGCCTACCAGAATATCCCCGGCTCTGCCTTCCGCACCGATACGGATAATTCCTCTTTCATCCAGGTTCTTTAAAGCGTCATCTCCCACACCCGGAACGTCGGAAGTAATCTCTTCCGGCCCGAGCTTGGTATCTCTGGCTTCCAATTCATATTCTTCAATATGCACGGAAGTATAAACATCGTTCTGCACCAGTCTCTCGGAAAGGAGAACGGCATCCTCGTAGTTGTAACCCTCCCAAGTCATAAATCCGATCAGCGGATTCTTTCCCTAAAGGCAATCTCTCCGTTCTTTGTGGACGGACCGTCGGCAATGACATCGCCCGCTTCCACGCATGGTCATGTGTGTCCACTATCGGTTTCTGATTGTAACAGTTACTGGGGTTACTACGTACAAACTTCATCAGCTTATACTCGTCATATCCGCCGTCCTTGTCCCTCTTAATCACAATCTTCGAAGAGGAAGAAAGGGTAACCGTTCCGCTGTTTTTCGCTACCACACAGGCACCGGAGTCAACGGCGGCCTTATTGGACATACCGGTATCCACCACAGCGGACTCCGTGGTCCAGAAGCGTACGGCCTGACGCTGCATGTTGGATCCCATGAGGGCACGGTTTGCGTCGTCGTTCTGTAAGAAAGGAATCATGGATGTTGCCACGGAGAAAACCATCTTCGGGGATACGTCCATCAAATCGATGCTGGTTTTCGGGAAGGCGGAGGTCTGGTCTCTGTATCTTCCGGAAACATTGTCATGCTTAAAAATGTCCCTCTTCATCCAAAGGCTCGTTCGCTTTGGGCCACGATGAAAGTTATCCTCTTCATCTGCAGCAAGGTAAACGACTTCATCGGTAACAACCGGATTCGTTTTATCCGTCTTATCCACTACGCGATAGGGCGCCTCAATCAAACCGTACTCATTGATTCTCGCATAGGATGCCAAGGAGTTAATGAGTCCGATGTTCGGTCCTTCAGGCGTCTCGATGGGACACATTCCACCATAGTGAGTATAGTGTACGTCTCGCACCTCGAAAGCCTGCACGGTCTCTGGAAAGACCGCCCGGTCCGAGTGCGGAAAGTCTTCTCTTATGCGTAAGCTCGGATGAGGGGTTGTTCTGGTCCATGAACTGAGACAGCTGGGAAGAACCGAAGAACTCCTTCACCGCTGCAGTAACAGGCTTAATATTAATCAGAGACTGGGTGTAATCTCATCTATATCCTGTGTGGACATTCTCTCTCGAACCACTCTTTCCATACAGGGAAAGACCGATACGATACTGGTTCTGTAAGAGTTCTCCAACGGCATGAATACGACGATTTCCGAGGTGGTCAATGTCGTCGGCCGTTCCTGATTTCCTCATCAATGTTTAAAGCGTAGTTAATCGAGGTGAAAATATCTTCCTTGGTAATATGCTTTGGAATAAGGGCATGAATATTCTTGCGAATCGCCTCTTCCAGAGCGGCATTGCCCTTGCCTTCGCACTCTTCCAGAATCTGCTTTAAAGCCGGATAGTAAACCAATTCATTTACGCCCAGCTCCTCCGCATTGATCTCTTCCGGAATCCAGTTCTTGATGTCTACCTGCATGGAAGAAAGAACCTTCTCCGTACGGGTCGGTCCGTCAATCAACACATAGGGCACAGCCGCATTCTGCAAGCTGACAGCCAGTTCTTTGCTAACCATGGTTCCGGCTTGACCAAAAGCTCTCCGGTCTCCGTGGAGTAAACAGCCTCTGCAAGGGTATGTCCCCTTTAATTCTGTTCTTAAAGTGAAGCTTCTTGTTAAACTTGTATCTTCCTACCTTTGCAAGGTCATACCGTCTCGGGTCAAAGAACATAGAGTTCAAGAGAGACTGCGCGGAATCCACGGAAAGAGGCTCGCCCGGTCTGATCTTCTTATATAACTCTAATAAGCCTTCCTGATAATTCTCGGAAGGGATCCTTCTCTATCGAGGCCTGCAACTTCGGGATCATCTCCGAAAAGGTCTAAAATCTCCTTGTTTGAACCTACGCCGAGTGCACGGATAAATACGGTTACCGGAACCTTTCTCGTTCTGTCTACGCGAACGAAGAAAATGTCATTGGAATCCGTTTCATATTCAATCCAGGCGCCACGATTCGGAATCACGGTACAACTGTACAGTTCCTTACCCACCTTGTCGTGGTCGATGCCATAATAAATTCCGGGGAACGCACCAACTGGGAAACAATTACACGCTCTGCACCGTTGATTACGAAAGAACCGTTTCTCCGTCATCAGGGGAGATCTCCCATGTAAATCTCATGCTCGTTAATTTCTTCTTTGTCTTTATTAAAAAGGCGAACTTTTTACCTTAAGCGGGGCTGCATAGGTTGCATCCCTCTCCTTACACTCTTCAATGCTGTACTTTTGCTTCATTTTTAACCAGCTTAAAGTCCACAAACTCCAAACTCAAAATGACTGGCAAAGTCCTGAATGGGGAAATATCATCAAAGGCCTCCCCTCAAGCCTTCATGCAAAAACCACTCATAGGAATCCTTTTTGGATTTCAATGAGGTTTGGCATTTCAGAACTTCTTTACTGCGCGAGAAAGTCATTCTGAGATTCTTTCCGGTTCGCACCGGATGCATTTTGCTTTTTTTCATCGACCGTTCACTCCCTAATGTCCGAGACAGACTCGTCTCTTTGTTGAGAATTCACAATCAAAAAGCACCCCACAGAGGAAGAATCCAGTCGTATCTTCAAAGCACTTTGTTGGGTTCCTTTTTGCAAAAATTGACGATTCCTTTACTTTTGTTTTTGGCAAAAATATTTCGAGTGCGGAAAAAGGGCATAGTTCGCCCTCACCCTGCCAAATAAGCAAACTTCATACTATCATTTTCGCCTTATCCTTGTCAAGGCAAAGTCTTGTAAAAATTTACTTTTTATTCTTAAATTAATGAACCTATAAAAACTTATTTCTTCTTTTTCCCCTGTCCGTCTTCGCTTCCTTCACCGCATTTTCCGCCTTACCGCGAAGCTTGCCAGAAAACCCTTTTTCTTCGGCTGCTCGGGAATGGTTCCTCCTCGAACTGACTTGACGGAACGAATGTAAATACCCGAAACCGCAACCTTTACTTCCTTTTTCAGGGGTAAAATTTCATAAACGGAAGGGTCCGCCATCAAGGTCAAAACCTTCGGTCCCACCTTCGCCCTTCACCACGGGAAGCTTCGTCAAACGGGCATAAATCGGCATCTGCTTCTCCACCTGTTCGGGAAGACCGGCTGCTACCGCCTCTTTCACGCCGAGCTTTCTTTTTGTCGATAATCAGCATGGAAACTTCCATCGTATTGGCTTCCAGCATCGGTTGTTGCATTGCCTGCTTCTCCTGCAAACGCCTTCCCAAAATATAAAAGAATAACAAGAATGGCTAAAAGAATAATCAGCACCGCAAAAAGGATAGAAAATACTGTCTGAACCGATATGGCAAGCAACATAAAAACGACCTCTTCTTTCAAAATATTTCAAGTATATCAAAGACAGAATAACGAAATTATTTTACCCTTTCAAAGGTAAAATTGCAATGGAGAGTTCCGTCTCCGCGACCAATTGCTCAAACTGATACAGTAAATAAGACAACAGAATCTCCGCCCTTTCCGGCACGGAAGTCTTCATACAGAAATTCTACGGAGCGGGTGGCGAAGGATAACGGCAAAGTACCCAGTTCCCGTCTCATAATCCACCGACCATTTTACACCGGCAATATATTCCCACTCTCTGCCTATCTTTCCAGTTCCGCATCATCACCACTCGTTTTTCTTTTGGGAAAAAGTTCCAGAGAATGGTGTACATTTTTCCTGAAAATAGCTGAGCATAAAGCTGTCTCCTCTGGAGAGCAGGACACCTTTGTAAACTGACAGAGAACCGATCCTCTTCTCCGTCCATTTTTTTGCTTTTGTTGTTAGCTGAACCTGAACCTTCATTTGCCTCCCTAAAAATCTTTGCTACAAAAAGAACTCTGCGTGCATCACAGAGTCCCTAGGGAGATAGAAATCAAACATTTTGTCGAATCGATTATGCTCTTAGTATAGCAGGTCTTTTTCAAAAAAATGTTTAAAGTCTACAGAAATAATTATTTATGAAATTCTTAAGGTCTCCTGCAAGAAGCTCCGCACACAAATTTCAGACTGCCTTTTTCCTCGCATGGTTTCCCGGCTTATGATGGCCTGTTTCGCACTTGCTATGAGCTTCTCCACCAACTCCTCAATATTCCAGCCTGCCTTCTCAAAAAGCATGGGATACATGGAAATGGAAGTGAAGCCGGGCAGAGTGTTAATTTCATTAAATACAATTTCCTCACCGGTAAAGAAAAATCAACTCTGGATAAAGAAAAATCCGTCCACCGCCAGGAAGATGGATTTAGCCGCCTTCCGGATTTTTCTTCCACGTCGGACGGAAGATCCGGATTCAACTCCCGTTTTGGAATCGGGGTTGTTGTACTTGGCATCATAGTCATAAAAACTCTGCTGCCGCCTTAATCTCCCCTACAGAAGATGCCACAACTTCTCCTGTACACCGGAGAAGACAGCACACTCGAGTTCTCTCCCCTTTATAAATTCCTCAATCAAAAACCCGTCTGTCTACTTGAAGCGCCTTTTCCACCGCAAGAGGCAGGGCTTCCTGATTTTCCACCTTGCTTACGCCGCAGGAGGACCCGGCATTGGAGGGTTTCACAAAGACCGGAAAATGCAGTTCTTCTTCCACTTCTCTACAGATTTCCGCTCTTCTCTTTTTCCTTTTTCCACTCCGGAATGACTGAGCGCAATGTATTTTGCCTGTCGAACGCCCTGTCTTTCCAGAACCTTTTCTACCGCAAGCTTTGTGGAAATCTTGTCCATGGAAATCGCGGAAGATAAAAACACCGCAGCCCACTAAGGAATCTCCGCCAACTCCAAGAGTCCCCTGTACCGTACCGTCTTCTCCGCCTTTCCCATGCAGAACCGGAAAAACGATATCCGCCTTTTCCATGCGGCAGCTGCCGTCTTCCTCAAAAAGCACAAGCGACTTCAGTCCCGCATCCGGAAGAAGCATGGCTCTACGCTTATCCTCTCTCAGCTTCCATCTTCAATCTTTCCCTGTATTTTCCACCGGAATCCACTCTCCGGCCTTTTGTGATTCCCAAAGAGAATCGGACGATATTTCTCCTCGATTGACTGCCTTTAGCACCGTCAGTACGGAGCGGCAGGAAACCTCATGTTCGGTGGACTGCCCGCCGAAAAGCAAGACTATATTCTTCATTTCATTCCTCTTTTTTTCCGGAAAACCTTACTTTGCCTTTTTCAATCTGCACAATAGCAGACTTTTGCATCGGGATACGGCAGTTCTTATTTCCGCCGAACTCTACAATCACGGTATCATCGGTTAAATCGATTACTACACCATAAAAACCGGAAGTCGTTAAAACCGTATCTCCAACAGCCAGACTGTTCAGCATCTCCTGTTGCTTCTTTCTTTCCTTCTGCTGCGGACGAACTCCCATAAAAATAGAAGATGCCTACAATTACCACGATATACGCCACTGTTCCCCATACACCAATGTTTCCCATATCATTCTCCTTTTGTCCTTTACAATTCTGTCCTTCATTTTGCTACTTATATCGAAAAAGCAAGGCTTTTATCCATACGAAATTTTGATTCGCAATCTCCGCTTTAAGAGTTCTGTATCTTTTAACTTATAAAAGCGCATCCGTCTTCCAGGCTTCCCACCTTCCTTCCCGAATCACAAAACGCATCTCCCGCATCAAACGGTTGTAATAAGAAAGGTTGTGAAGAACACAAAGACGCATGCTGAGCATCTCTTTTCGCCTTTAAGAGGTGGCGGATATGGGCTCTGAATAGCCCCCCGTGTAGCTTCCGTCTTCCAGGCGAATCCTTTGCAAAGCCGGACAGTCACAGCCCTCCCTCTATCGGTCGAAAATCTTTCTCATACGCCAAATTCAAAGGTTCAGCTTTCCATAGGCATGATAGACATGCCCGTGCCTTCCGTTTCGACTCGGAAATACGCAGTCAAAAAAGTCTATTCCGCGGTCTACTGCCATGACCATGTTTTCCAGCGTACCGACTCCCCATAAGGTAAGTCGGTTTTTCTTTTTCGGAAGGAAGGGCACCACATCCTCAGAATCCGGTACATATCTTCATGACTCTCTCCCACCGCAAGTCCTCCTACCGCATAGCCCGGAAGATCCAGCTCGGAAATCTGCTTGGCATGATTGATTCGTACATCCGAAAGAATTCCCCCCTGGTTGATGCCGAAAAGAAGCTGATTTTTGTTAATCGTGCTCTCCTCTTTATTGAGCTCTTCCATCTTTTTCTTACAACGAAGAAGCCAGCGTGTCGTCCTCTCTACGGAGGGTTCAATATACTGCCTGTCCGCGAGTGCAGGAGGACACTCATCGAAGGCCATGGCAATGGTGGAAGCCAGGTTGGATTGGATCTCCATGGACTCTTCCGGTCCCATAAAATATCCTTCTGCCCGTCGATGTGGGAGCGGAATTCCACTCCCTCTTCCCGAATCTTTCGTCCGGTCTTTGCTAAACTGTATACCTGAAATCCGCCGGAATCGGTGAGAATGGGCTTATCCCAATTCATCAGCCTGTGGAGTCCGCCAAGCTCCTTGATTACCTTATCTCCGGTCCTTACGTGAAGATGATAGGTATTGGAAAGCTCCACCTGTGTTCCGATGAGGCGAAGGTCATCCGTAGACACCCGCCCTTGATGGCGGCCACCGTACCCACATTCATAAAACCGGGTTTCAATCACGCCATGCACGGTTTCCATATGAGCGGACTTGGCTCTTCCGCACTGCCCTACTATTTCATATTTCATTTTGACAGCAGCCATATCCGCTCCTTACTTCATAGTGAACTTTACTCTACATCAATTTCTCTATGAGTTTTCTCATCGTATTCTATCCGGTTAATAAGCCCGAGCGTTCCTGCTCAAGACAAGCTTTCTTCAGCCGTTCTTATTTCTTGCTCTTCTCCGCTTGCGCTTTTTCCTTATTCTTCTTGGAAAGGCTTACAAAATCATACCAAAGCGGTCCGGCAATACACACGGAAGACCAGGCGCAGAACAATACCCACCATAAGCGGCATGGAGAAGTCACGAATAGAGCTTACTCCGAAGAGGAAAAAGACAGAATACCGTGATAAAAGTCGTAATTGAAGTATTAATGGAACGGGTCAGTGTATTGGAGATTGCCTCATTTACCGCAAACTCCAAGCCCTTCTTCTTCACCTCGCCCTTCTGGATATTTTCACGAATACGGTCAAATACAACGATGGTCGCGTTGATGGAATATCCGACAATCGTCAGGATACATGCAATAAAGTTGGATCCTACCAGCCCAGCGGAATGTCGCATAGAGTAACTGTCAAAGCACATCGTGAGCGAGAGCCAGTACGGAGAGGATGCAAACTTGATATCGAGCGAGACGCAGATATAAATCAGCATACAGAAGATGGCAATCGTGAGTGCCCAAACGGCATCCGTCTTCATTTCCTTGGAAACGGCACCGGAGATATTTTCCGTAACAATCTTATCCTCGGAGATGGAGAACTTCTCTTGAATGCTGTTGTAGAGCTTTGCTCTCTCTTCTGTCGACATGGTTCTGGTTTTAATGATAACCTCGTTGGTTCCCGCAACCTTCGCCGCCTGTGCGGAAGCATCCCCGCCGGTTGCTTCCCTAAAGAGCGGAATAACCTGCTGATCCACTTCCTCCATACTTAAATCCTTATCAAAGGTAATCGTTGTGGAGGAACCGCCCTTAAAGTCAAGGTCATAGTTAAAAATATAACCCGTATTCTTCTTATTCATGCCGAGCATGGCAAAGCCGGCAACAATCACTACCGCAGAAACAAGGTAGGCAACCTTACGGAACTTGATAAAAGTCGATGATCTTGGTATCTTTCTTGATTCCGTAAAGAGCCGGATTTTCCGCTCCCATGGCAAGGAAGGCATTTAAAGAGTGCTCTTGTCACAAACAGTGCCGTGATTAAAGAAACCACGATACCGATTGCCAAGGTGCTTGCAAAAGCTCTTTACCGTTCCGGAACCGCGGAGATAAAGCACTGCCGCCGCAATAAGAGTCGTGATGTTTCCGTCCAGAATAGCGAAAGCGCCTTCTCAAAGCCGGCCTTAATCGCCTTCTCTACAGAGTTCCCCTGCCCCAGTTCTTCTTTTAATTCTGGTGAAAATAATGACGTTCGCATCCACCGCCATACCGATGGAAAGAATAACGCCGGCGATACCGGGCAGCGTAAGCGCTCAAAAGCCTGCAGGAGCACCATTTCAAGCCCCTACATACAGCACCAAGGCAATGGAAGAAGCAAGGCCCGGCAGACGATAGACAAAGCAGCATGAAAAAGAATAACAAGGGCGATACCGATCGCAGCCGCCTTTAGGAGCTTGCAATCGCTTCCACACCGAGGTTGCGCCGATTACATTGGAACGAAGCTCGGTCAGCTTTACCGGAAGAGCACCGATACGAATGGTGGAAGCAATTTTTGTTTGCCCTCATCATAGGGACTCAATCGGGCTGATGGACGCCCTGGCCGCCGCTGATTGCCTCCTTTACATTCGGAGAAGAAATCACTCATTATTATAGATAATGTAAATACGCTTCCCTACATTGTTCTTGGTCGCTTCCTCAAATTTCTTCGCTCCCGCCTCATTGAAGACAAGCTCAATCACATATTCCTTATTATTGTTCTGGTTGGTCATTCCCGCCGAAGCCGTTTTTACATCGTCTCCGGTAAGAAGCACATTTCCATTCTCATCCGCAAACTCGAGTGTTCGGGCTCTCCGAGCTCTTCCAGAATGGCATTGGCATCCGTAGCACCGGGAATATCGATATTGATTCGATTATCTCCCTCCTTATACACCTGTGCCTCATCCCAGAATAGCTCTGCGCCTTCATCTGCAGCTTATACACCGTGTCACTCATCTGCTCCGCAGTGGGATTCTCGTCCACTGTCTGGTAGGTGATGGAAACACCCCCGTTCAAGTCCAAACCGAGCTTGATATTGTTTGCATTCATATAGCCGAGAACGCAGAAAGCCGCAGTCAGGATCAGGACTCCCAACAACTGTAATGTAGCCTTAAATTTCTTGTTCATCTTGTACTTCCTTTGCAAAAAGATTTTGCCTTTTTCCTAAAGGCATATACTGTCTTATATTAGCACAGATAAAAGTCTCTGTGCAGAAAAAGCACCTGTACGCAGGTGCTCTCTTTGGAACAAGATATCACGGCTTGCTCCTTCAAAAATAAGGGAAGAATCACTTTCTACTATATTTAAGAGAGAAGAGGCTTATTCCTCTTCCGCATGCCGATGCTGACATGGTTCTCGGCTCCCTCTTTGGTAAACTTCATGACATTTAACTCGGGCATGAGCTCTGTCGTGATGATTCTGACCATTTCTTCCAGCTTGTCCATTTCTTCCGGAGTGAAACGCTTCTTACAGCGTTCCTCCACCTTCTTCACATAGCGATAGGATACATCATAATACTCCCAAAACTTTCTGGTCGGGCGAAGGTGGAACTCGCGATGATCGTTTTCATCCTGAATCTTTTCAATGTAGCCTTTTTGTACCAAGGCATTGACCTTGTACGCCGCATTCGGTGCAGAAATGCCCCATCATAATGGCAAATTCCTGTACTGTCGGTTCACCGAGAGCCTTGATGCACTCTACGCTGTAGCTTTCTACAGTCGTAAGGCTAGCTCTCTCTTTTCAAACTTGGCGAAGACCTGCATGTAGAAATAAATTTAAATTTGTTATACAGATCCTGAATCGCATCTCTTAACATAACTGTCTCTCTTCTCGAAATAAAAAATTGTCTCCTGCTTTTTTCTTAAAATGGAAAAAGCGGAATAATGTTGCTGTTAAATTTTTAACTAGAAAATGTTTTTGGGATTCAAGAGAGAATTTACACTTTTTATATAAATTTTTATGAAATATTTCAGCTTTATCGTTTTTAGTCCTTTTTCATCGTCAATTTTGTATAGTACGATTTTTATTTTTAGGATATAAAATTTTAAAAAGATTCAGCTTATTGAACTTTATACATCTTCCCTAATTACTGAATCGCAAAGCTGAGTTCCGCCTTCACCGCGATTTTTTCCGTTTATCTTCGCTTCCGCTTCTCCAATTCCCGACCGGTCCCTTCCTATTGGTCAGGCGGCAGCTTAACTCGAGGACATCTCCGCCGAACCGGGTCTTAAACTTACAATTTTTAATTCCTCCAAACAGCGCAATCTTTCCTTTATATTCCGGAGAGAAAGAAGGGCGATTGCCCCTGGTCTGTGCCAGGGCTTCCACAATGAGAACACCCGGCATAACCTTATACTTAGGAAAATGCCCCTGAAAGAACGGCTCATTCGCGGAAACACATTTCTTTGCTACAGCATACTCCCGGGATTATAGTCCTCACGCTGTCAATCAACAAAAACGGATAACGGTGCGGGAGAATCGCTTCGATTTCTTCTATATTTAACTTTGGCATAGTGATGTCCTTTCCTAAGTACTTCTTAAACACTAAAGCAAGCGTTATGCCCTCCGAAGCCGAGAGAGTTTGACATGGTATAGCGCAGCTCTTTCTCCCGCCCCTTATTCGGCACATATAGTCCAGATCCAGCTCTTCGTCCTTTACCTGATAGTTCATCGTTCCCGGAATAAAACCGTCACGGAGGGCAAGGACGGAGAAAATGGCTTCACTGCTCCTGCCGCACCGAGCAAGTGGCCCGTCATGGATTTTTGTGGAAGAAATGGGAACGGAGTATGCTCTGTCCTTAAAAACTGTCTTAACCGCCGCTGTCTCTCAAGGTCATTTAAATGGGTGGACGTGCCGTGCGCATTGATATAGTCAATCTCGAGGCCGTGATGCCTGCGTCCTTTAACGCAAGTCCCATGCAGGCTGCCGCGCCTTCTCCTCCGGGAGCGGGAGAAGTGATATGATAGGCATCGCAATTTGCGCCGTATCCTACGATTTCGGCATAAATCTTAGCCCCTCTCTTTAAGGCATGCTCTCTTTCCTCTAAGATGAGGATTCCCGCTCCCTCTCCCATGACAAAACCGGAGCGCTCCTTATCGAAGGGAATCGACGCACGGCTTACTTCCGTCGCCGGAGAAAGAGCCTTCATCGTTGCAAATCCTCCGATTCCGAGCTCGGAAATAGCCGCCCTCGGTTCCTCCGCAAAAGCATGGCAGTCTCATAGCCGTCCCTGAATACGGTGAAAGGCATCGCCTACCGCATTTGAGCCGCCTGCACAGGCTGTCACCGGACAGATACAAAGTCCTTTTAACTTGTGTCGAATGGCAATCTCTCCGGCCGCCATATTGGAAATGGACATCGGAATAAAGAAGGGACTTACTCTTTCAAAGCCTTTCTGCTCACCCTTGGTATGCTCTTCCTCTATAGTCTTTAATCCGCCGATTCCGCTGGAAACAATCACGCCCATTTCCTCCGGAGGAAGGCTTCCGGAAATTCCGCTGTCCAGCATCGCCTCTTCCGCGGCAATCATGGCAAACTGTGTGAAACGCGCCATATGCTTTTAATTCTCTTTTATCGAAGACCGTCTCCGGATGAAACTCCTTTACTTCTCCGGCAAGGTGTACAGAAAAATGCACTGCTGTCAAAAGGCGGTGATTTCTCCGATACCGACCTTCCCCTCGCGAATCCCTTTCCAGCTCTCTTCTACCGTATTTCCGGTGGGGTTCACCGTTCCCACCCCAGTCACTACCACTCGTCTCTTTTCCATTTTTACTCCTATACGCTACATTCCCATACCGCCGTCAACCAGAAGACTTTCGCCTGTAATATAGGAAGACTCTCTCCTGGCAAAAAAAGGCAACTGCATTGGCTACGTCTTCCCCAAAGCCGAATTTTTTCATCGGAATGGAAGAAAAGAAGCGCTTCCTTCACCGCATCCGGCAGAACTCTCCGTCATTTTGGTATCAATAAAGCCGGGGCAAACGACATTAACCGTAATGTTTCTTCCGGCAAGCTCCTTCGCGAGAGACTTGGAAAAACCGATCAGTCCCAGCCTTGGATGCCGCATAGTTGCACTGTCCGCTGTTTCCATGTAAACCCACCACTGCAAATCTGTACAATTCTTCCATAACGCTTTTTTTAATCATATATTTGGACACCGCTTTGGAGAAAAGGAAGGCACTCCGCAGATTGCTCTCCATTACGTTGTCAAAAATCTTCCATCGTCATTTTTCAAAAGAAGCTGATCCTCGTCACTCCCGCATTGTTCACCAAGACTTCTATAGAAGAAAAAATGAGCTAATGCTTTTTCTACAAGGGCATTGACTTCCTCTTCCTTTCGGATATCCGCAGAAAGAAAAAGTAATTCCGTTTCCGGATGCTTGGCTTTTGATTTCCTTTTCAAGCTCCTCCACCGCCTCTTTGTTCTTTCCGTAATGCAGAACAAGATTATAGCCTTCCTCCGCCATCTTTAAGGCAATCGCGGAACCGATTCCGCCGCTTGCACCGGTAATTAAACAAGTTTCTCTTTCACAATCCTTCCCTTTCTCTGTTTTTCCAAAAGCAAAAGTCCCAAAATGCCAATCCACCCTTTTTACTCCACTGTGGACAAGAATGCCTCCATCTTCTTTTTGGTTTCAAGGAAACGACTCTATAATCTTCGATTCCCTCTTCCTTTGCGACTTTTTTTCAGGAATCCGGATACCGTCTTTCCCGGTCCGATTTCAATAAAGTCTCTTACGCCGAGTTCAACAAACGCTTAAGGCTTTCTTCCATTCTTACGGGCTTTGCCACCCTGTTCCTGAAAAAGCTCCGGAAATCGAAGGGTCTCCCTTCTTTTTCTTTCTCTTCCCAGGACATTGTGAAGCACTGTGCACTTTCGGCTCCTGCCACTCGATATTTTTGAAAAATACTCTGCGAGTGCTTCTCCTGCACTCTCCATAAACGAGCGTATGAAAGGGGACCGGAAACCTTTAAGAATCGCTTTCTTGGCTCCATTCTCAGGGCGAGCTTGGAAGCCTGCTCTACTGCAGACTTTTCTCCGCCGATAACAATCTGTCCCGGGCAGTTTAAATTACAAAAGGTAAACCTCTCCCCCTGCGGAATGCACGATTTTTCCAATTCCTCCTCGGAAAGTCCGAGAATGGCCGCCATGGAGGACTCAATGCCTTTCGACGCTTCTTCCATCTTCCTTCCGCGATATGCCACAAGCTCTACTGCAGTTTTTGCGGAAAATACGCCTGCGGCTTCCAGTGCGGAATACTCTCCGAGAGAAAGTCCCAGACAGTAGTCCGGAAGAATTCCCTTTTCTCGTAAAAAGGCCGTCATTCCGTCGCAAAAAGGCAACAAGTGCCGGCTGGGTGAAGCGCGTTTCATTCAGCTTCTCCTCCGGGTCAATAAAAGAAAGCTGCTTCAAATCAAAGTCCAGCTCCGCCTCATCATAAGCTTTTTGAAAGACAGAGAAGGCCTCATATAAGTCCTTTCCCATTCCCTTCACCTGTGCGCCCTGTCCGGCGTATAAGAATGCCCGTTTGCTCATTCTATTCCTTTCTGCTCGTAGAGCGTATACACGATTTATCCGTTATCCTATGCTGTCCCCTCTGTTCCTCTCTTTTAAAGAAAGGCGCTCTCGCTCGGCTCCGGCTAGCGTGTACTAAACTCATACTGCGCTTCGCTTTGTATTCATTAAGTACCGAGGCCTCACACGCTTTTTCATAGAGGAATAGAGGATCAGCAATATAACAAATATAGCAAAAATCAAGTTTCTGCTTCGGAGCAGATATCGGCCAGAATCTCTGCAACCGTCCGGATTCTCTCCACCTGTCCGCAGGTCTGTCCTGCCATAAGGGAGCCGGTTTTTGTATCTCCTTCAAAGACTGCTCTTCTGAGGGACCCCAGTGTAAACTTTTCGAGTTCCATCTTTTCCGCTCCGGCCTTCTCCTGCCGGAGGTACTCTCTACTCATCTGGTTCTTCAAGATTCGAACCGGTACACCGGCAATTCGTCCGGTCACCACCGTATCCGATCCTTGCTTTCAGAAATGGCTTCCTTGTGGTTTTCATGAATCGGACACTCTTTCGCAGCAAGCAGTGCCGTTCCGATTTGCGCCCCTGCCGCACCGAGTGCAAAAACCGCCTTTAAGCTGCCTCTTATCCGCAACGCCTCCTGCTGCAGTGCAGGAATCTGAACACTGTCTACCGTCTGCGGCACCGGGCACATGGTCGTCATTCCCCGACATGGCCTCCGGACTCACAGCCCTCCGCAATCACGGCATCCGCTCCCTGCTTTTCCAGCCTTTCAGCGCAGGATCGGTGCGGCGACAACCGGCATCTACCTTGCATCCGGCACTCTTTCAGTGCCTCCATGTAAATTCCGGATTTCCCGCGCCGGTTGTGACTACCGGCACCTTTTTCCTCTATACAGATTTGAACCATCTTGTCCGTTTCCGGATTCATCAGCATCAGGTTTACACCAAAGGGCTTATCGGTTCTCTCCCGCAAAATCGAATTTCTTTTTCTGAGTTCTTCCGCCTCGCAGATTCCTCCGGTGCCGATGAGTCCTAAAGCCCCGCCTCGGAGCAGGCTGCCGCAAAACTTCCTGTCGCAATATTGGGCCATTCCTCCCTGGATAATGGGATAACGAATCCCCAGCATCTCGTCTAATCGCATATCAAGCCCTTTCTTTGTGTATTCCCTACTTTGCTTCCGGCTTATTGTTTTTCTTCTTCTCTTCTTTACTTCTTCTCCGTATTTTTCCCGTAAAACAATTTTCTACCGCACCGAAAGTCGGTCCGGCACCAAAAAGCCGATTAGGAGAAGCTTCTCTCCCTGTCTTTGAAAAGCCCCTGCTCTTCCATGTCTTTTAAAGCAATGGGAATGGAAGCTCCGGAAGTATTCCCGTAAAGCTCCATATCTTCAAAAATTGTCCGGGCTCCGCCTTCAGATGGCGCACTACATTCCGGATAATGCGGGAATTTGCTCTGATGACACACTACGCAGATCTATCTCCTCTAAGCGCTCTCCGGTTTTTCAAAAATTCCCTCTATGCATTTCTGGGATAATGTCTATCGCAAAGAAATACGGACTTTCCATCCATCATGAGATGATCTATTTTCTCATGCTTTCCTTCCGTTGCGCCCTGACCGAGCTTCTCCGAGTTTTTCCGTTCCGTCCTCATAAAAAGCCGTCAAAAGCTCCGGTGTAACAAGCCGGTGCCACGATGGAGAAGTCTCCTCGAGAACCCAGGAAGGAAGCATAGTCCGTCTCGCTTTCCTCCACCACGGCGGCACCCGCCCCGTCTCCGAAGAGCACGGAGGTCGTACGGTCCTCCATTTTCAAAAGGCGGGAAAGCTGTTCCGTTCCAACCACTAGTGCTCTCAGGAGAACGCCAGGAGTCCTCTTACCACTTCCAGTCCGTAAACAAAACCGCTGCAAAGCCGCATTGATATCAAAAAGCAATACAATCCTCCGCTGTCGCAAGTTCTTTTTGCAAGAATAGCCGCCATACTCGGAGAACTGAAATCCGGTGACATGGATGCCACGAGAATTACCCCTAAGTCCGAGGCAGGTACGCCTGCCTCTTCCAATGCCTTCTTTCCGGCCTCTATTGCAAGCGTTCCCGCACTTTCCTCTTTCTCGCAAAATCGACGCTCATGGATACCCGTCCTGCTGAAAATCCATTCATCGCTGGTCTCCATGATTTTTGCCAAATCATCATTATGGACCCGCTTTCCGGGAAGTGCCGATCCCAGCCCGATTATTTTTTTAATCCCTGCATCTTTCCGTGTTTTCTCCTCACTCTATCCGTTTCTCTACCGAACTTGCCATAACAAGAAATGCAAGCTTTTTATTCAATACGCATTCCCTATAAAAGATAGCTTAGATATTTCTGTATTTCTTAAGTCTATCCTCACGAATCTGTTCCGGACTCATGGATTCATAAGCGGAAAGAATCTTTTCCAGCGCCTTCTCCACCTCTTTATATAAGGCAACCGGGTTCTCCTGTGCTCCTCCGGTACTTCGGAATAATCTCGTCACTGACTCCCGCTTCCTTTAAATCCTCTGCCGTGAGCTTCATAACCTTTGCCGCTTCTCCTGCCCTGGTGCTGTCTTTCCAGAGAATGGTCGCAAACCCCTCGGGGCTTAAAACGGAGTAAATCGCATTTTCCAGCATGAGAATTTTATTGGCTACTCCGATTGCCAGTGCACCGCCGGAATTTCCTTCTCCGCTGACTATGCTGATAACCGGCACATGAAGACTGCTCATAAAGGCAAGATTCTTTGCAATCGCCTCTCCCTGACCGTGTTCCTCCGCTTCCAGTCCGGGATAGGCTCCGGGGTATCAATAAAAAGTAATGATAGGGCGATGAAATTTTTCCGCCTGCTCCATCAGTCTCTTTGCCTTTCGATACCCTTCCGGACAGGGCATCCCGAAGTTGCAAGCGATGTTTTCTTCCATCCCCCTGCCTTTTTTGTGTCCCAGAACCGTCACCGGCCTTCCGTGAAAGCGGGCGATGCCGCCAAAAGATGGAGCGGTCCTCATCATAAAGATGATCTCCTTTTTGCTCGAAGAAGTCCGTAAAAACATTTTCCACGAAATCCTCTATATGCGGTCTATTCGGATGGCGTGCCAAAAGAACCCTTTCTCCCGGCTCCAAGTCTCTAGTCTTATCCACTAATTCCTGACTCATTTTCTTCCTTTCTGCTTGCAAAGGAGAGGTGCCCCCTCCGCAATGCCGTCCTTCTCTATTTCTGATGAAGAGAGAATCTGAATCAAGCTGTCTCTCATGTTCTTTCGTTCTACAATGGCATCAATAAAAGCCGTGTTGCTCCAGATACTCACTTCTTTGGAAGCCCTTCGGAAGCTTGCGATTGATGGTCTGTTCAATGACTCTCGGTCCCGCAAAAACCGATGAGTGCCCCTGGCTCCGCTAAGCGTAATATCCCCTAAAGTGGCAAAACTTGCCGTGACTCCGCCTGTTGTCGGGTGTGTCAGAAAACTGATAAAAAGTCCTCCATGCTCTGAGAACAGCTCGATTGCGGCAGATGTCTTTGCCATCTGCATGAGACTGAAAATCCCCTCCTGCATTCTCGCTCCGCCGGAAGCGGAAAAAATAATAAGGGGACAGCGTTCTCTGTCTGCAGTTTCTATTCCTCTTGTAATCTTTTCCCCTACAGCTTGAGACATGGACCCCATGAGAAATCGACTGTCCATTACAAGCGTAACCACGGGAATTCCCCCGATTTGTCCCTTGGAAGAGACCACCGCCTCTTTTAAACCGGTCTTTTTTTCCAGGTCCTTTACCTTCTCCCGATATTCCGGAAAGTCCAGGGGATCTTTTACCTCGATTTCTTTATCCAACTCTTGAAAAGTTCCGGCATCATAAAGAAGGTTCAAGCGATAGTAAGCCCCTATGGGTCCATAGGTGCCACAGTGCGAGCAAACAAAGGCATGTTCCTCCAGCGTACACGAAGTGCTCTCCTCCCGCACTTTTTACAAGCAATGAGGCAGAAGGAATCTTAATGGGCGCGGTACTTCCCACTCTATCGGAAAGCGCTTTTTGCTTTAAGTCCCTATCCTTCACCATATCCACTATAGTTTTAATCGGTGATTGCATATTTCCTCCTGCAGTCCTTGCTAAAAAGCAATTGAAAAGACCCCGGTCTACTCTCTTTATTTCTTTAAACCGTTAATGTAATCCAAAAATATCCTTTACGGTGTGAAGCTTCCCGATCTCGCCGTCCGGAATGGTTTTCGGAAAGTTCATCCTCCAAAGCCATATGCAGCTCTACCAAAGAAAGAGATCCATTTCCAGATCCTTCTCCATATCTGCATCCAAAAGTGACTTTGTCCTCATCACATGCCAGGGTATCCACAATAATTTCTTTTAATCTCTCAAATTCCATTTTCATTCTCCTTCCCTTTGCTTCCTTTTTGCTTGAATATATAAATAATTTTAACCATTCGCATAGAAACTATACTTTTCTTGTAGCAATAAAAAATTTTTAAGATAAATAGTTTTAAAAACGCCTCAAGTAGTTTTCAAAAACTACTTGAGGCGTTTCCTCAAAAATATTGCTGTATGTTTTCGTTTCCTGCCTTTTTCCCGGCATTGATTTCCAGGCTTTCTGTCTCCGCTTAATTTCCATCAGAATCACAAAAGTAGAACGGTCGCCACACGAAAAGCGGCAGCGAGGGCTTTTCAGGAAGCCGGCAAGAATATAGGCAGAAAATTGTATCCGCTAAACAGCAGGGGCGCCGCTTAGAATGCCCAGAAAAAGTGAGCTGTACACTTCCTTCGTCACAAGCGCCAAGGCTATGGCGATGAGCGGAGGAACAAAGACCAAATGCTCTGTTGCACCGTATCTTTTTGTTGTAAAAATATGCTGCAAAAAGGAAAAGCAGAACCAGGCCCAAAGTAAATATACGCAATAGACTTCTTAACTGTTTTTTGTATCTTCTCTGTCATCTTCACTACTCTTTTCTGTTGTATAGTCATTCGAAATTTCACTATACTTTACAAAAATCGTAATTTTTGACAAGTGTCGACAAAAGAATCAAAGCCAATACGCAGAGAATCAAACCCCCATACGGAGAGAATCAAAAAATATCCATAAATTAAAACCCGAAGTTATCGTAAACAGAATGCGGAGAAAGAACTTCCTGGATTACCGTTTGGATTTCTTCAATGTTCTCCTCTTGGAAATATTCCTTTCCGTTTTCCACACTTTCCATCTGTTCCTGCATATCCATTCCCATTTTCTCATAAGAAAGAATGAATTCCTTTCAGACTGCTGAAAGAATCAATAACTGAACGATTTCGATTTCTTTCTGCAGAAGCTTTCTGCAGGGCTCGTAAGTATTTTTCCTTCCAACATAACCTGTGCGGCTTCTGCACGAATTTCCCTCTCATCCTTTCCGAGCGGAGCCATACCAGTTTTCCTTCTTTTTGTCCATCCATAGCGAATGACCAATTTTCCGGTCACATCTTTATAATATTGAAAACTGCCGCTTTCATCCTGAATAAGAAAGCCATCCTCCGCCTGTTTAAAAAGATTCAGGAGTAAGGTCCGATCCACGACAGGTACGCGGAAAAGTCCGATTTCTTCTCCGTCTATAAAGCCTCTTTGCTTTGCCTTTGCTGATAATTTCTTTCACAGCCGATTCAGGGAATACGATAAGCGGCATCTTCCAGAGCAAGATCTTCCACGGTTTTTCGGATAAATTCCTCCTCTTTCCTTTTTTCGCCCCGAGTTCCCACATGGCCTTCGCATGCCCTTCCGCCTGCGCATCAATCATTTCTTCACGAATATTGAAAATATGGTGCGTAAGAAGTGCCGCTTTCTTTACCACCGAAGATACGTCTTCATTGCGCAGTTCAATCGCATAACGCGGTTTTTCGCCCTCTCGAACGCCAATTCCGATAGAGCAAACGTTCGGCGTATCCTTCAAGCTTTCCTGTATCTGCGGATCGTCCCAGGTAATCCGTTTTTTATCACGATTTTCCAAAAGAATAAAATGCACATTGCCGTACTGTCTGTATTCCTGCTTTAAAATACGATAGGCCGTATCGGTTGCAAGAGAATACACTGCGGCATACACATTGATTCTCGGATTCTTTTTCCAGATAGGAGCGGAACTGCAACACATTTTTCCCGTGCTCTCCGGAAGCCAATTCTCTACTGAGCTTATCGGCATCAATCGGCACTGTGGGACGTCTTCTCATATAGACAAAAAGTTCATATTTGCTTTCCGGAATGCGAATGCTTTCTTTCCCGGCCAAATAGGCATTGCTGATATCCTTTTTCACTTCAGCCATCATATCCGTCAGCTCTTTTCGGGCATCCGCATTCTGGGCATAGGGACAGGACATCAGACTTTTAATCTCCTCATGTCGCTCATTGAGCTGAATCAGACGAATTTGCCCCTGTTCCTTTTCCTGCACTATGCTCAGGCTTTCTTCGGCAGTAACCGTGGCAATCTTCTCTCCCTTCGCATTTAAAACGCGAATCGGCTTTTAAAATCACACCTTCTTCATTCCTGATTCCTTCCTCTTCAGAAGATCCAAATAGCATTCCCATTAGTGACATAAGCCATCCCTCTCTCATTCCCTAATTCAAAACAAATGCCGCTTATCTGTCGGCATTCGATTTATCCAAAATCGCAAGTACACCTTTATCTAAGGATAATTTCGACAAAGTTTTCCTCAAAATAAGCATTTTGGGAAAAAGAACACTGCTTTTTCCGCCAATATGCTATACTACCACCGAGCATCGGGAATGGAAGCGTGAAATAACCCGAAAAAAAGAGTCTGGTTTAATAAGGAGAAAAACTATGATTACCAATGATAAGGGAGTGATTCCCTTAAAACACCGGGTCATTGAAGGCCTTGCTAGGCTTGCCTGGCAAAAATGATGTAAACGAAGAAAGTAAAGAGCGTTTGGTTCGAGAACTCTCCCCCGGTCCCAAAAGCCGTCTTTCGTTGCTGTGTCTATAAGGAGAGAAATTCTGCGCAGAAGAATACGCCTTGCCTGTAACGAAGACGCCAATCCCTGCCGAAAGAGCAGTAACATCATTCAAGTGATTGATCCTGCCTGTGAAGAGTGCCCCATCTCTTCCTATTCCGTAACGGACAACTGCCGTCTTTGTCTTGGAAAAGCATGTCAGAACAGCTGCCATTTCGGAGCCATTACCATGACGGACCAGCGGGCCCACATCGATCCCATGAAGTGTAAGGGAATGCGGAATGTGTGCTTCCGCCTGCCCCTATAGTGCGATTGCACACCTGACCCGTCCCTGCAAAAACCCTGTCCGGTAAATGCCATCACCTATAATGAAAACGGACTCTGCGTCATCGATGACGAACGTTGCATCCGCTGTGGGCAATGCGTACACTCCTGCCCCTTTGGCGCCATTTCCACAAAAACAAACGTCCTCGATGTCATTTCCGCCATTCAGTCCGATAAAGAGGTCTTCGCCATGTGTGCCCCGGCAACGGAGGGACAGTTCGGAAAGGATATTTCCATGTCGGCCATTCGAACGGCATTAAAAAAACTGGGCTTTAACGACATGGTAGAAGTGGGACTCGGTGGGGATATGACGGCCGCTTACGAAGCGCTCGAATGGTCCGAGGCAAGAAAAGAAGGGAAGAAAATGACCACTTCCTGCTGTCCCGCCTTTATCCATCTTTTGCAAAAAAACACTTTCCGGAGCAATACAAAGAAAATATGTCGGAAACGCTTTCTCCCATGGCAGCCGTTTCCCGTTACTTAAAAGCCATTCACCCGGGCTGCATTACTGTTTTCATCGGTCCTTGTATGGCCAAGAAATCCGAATCCGGAAATGGGTATCGAAGGGAATGCGGATTACGTGCTCTCCTTCGGGGAATTTACCTCCCTCCTTCGTTCAAAGGATATCAGCCTGGAACCGGAAGTACAGCCTTACCAGGAGGCCTCGCTCTGGGGTAAAAACTTTGCCGGCTCCGGCGGCGTTGCGAATGCCGTTATGGAGTGCATGCGGGAGCGGGGAGAAGACACCACCGATATCAAGCTTCGTGCCTGCTCGGGCGGAAAAGGAATGCGTCACGGCGCTACCCTCCTGAAAATCGGAAAGCTCCCGGAAGACTTTATCGAGGGCATGGCCTGTGAAGGCGGCTGCGTAGGCGGTCCTTCCAAGCATAAGGCGGAAAATGAGATCAAAAAGTCCAGAGACAGCCTGTTAGGGAGAAGCCGATACCAGAAAAGTGCTCGACAACCTGAAAAACTACCCGATGGATCAGTTTAGCATGATGAGAACAAAGAAAATAGCGGAATAAATGAGCGTTTAAGCACTATACAAGATTTCTGAGGAGTTCTAAATCATTCTTTTTCTGCAATACTCTGACAGACAAAAATCCCCTGAGCGGAACTTAAGAATTCTTAAGCCTGTTCAGGGGGATTTGATTCTTAACAAGTGCAGGCGAGGCCTGAGACATCTTGTTCACAATGAGTATCGTGCGCAAAGCATACGGTATCTCGTTTAATATTTTTTCTCTCCGTCAGGGGTTTCTATAACCACCTTGGACTTCTTCCAACGTACCAGTACCATGTAGAGCCAAAGGAGAACTCCCACTCCCAGATATACACCAAAGGACATCCAAGATCCGATTCCCTGTCCCAGTGTACAGAAAAAGGCAATGAGGAGCATGATAATCATCGCAAGATAGGTAAAGAAATTACCATGCTTTAAGGCATTCGGACTCTTCCAACTCGGGTATTTATGTCTGATTCTGGCTGCCGAAACCATCGTGAGTGCATAGGCACAAGCACAACCGAAGGACATCAAGTTAAAGAAATCGTTCATAAAAGGTTGTCGCGTTCATCAGCAAAATAAAAATCAGGCTGATTGCCAGCAAGAAAAATATTCGGGAGTATCGGTTGCTTATGTTTGTTGAGCTTTCTTGAAAGCTGCCGGAAGAAAATTCTTTTCCGACATGGAATAAAGCATTCTGACGGTAGACATCCAAAATCCCATAATAGAGGCACCAAGTCCCATAAATACGGAGAAAAATCCGTAAAGAACTGGGCCATACCGTCCAGCCGAGTGTTCTCTGCATATTGGTAATGGTCAGGAAACCGTCTTTCGCCGTGCCTTCGGTGAGGTTTTGGAAGGAATCCAGTCCCGCTACACAGAAGTGAAGAAAACATAAATCAGTCCGCAGGTGATGACCGACCCGCAAATTGCCTTCTTTGTATCCTTAATCGGAAATCTCCCTCTTCCACCATCTGCGGAACGGTCTCAAAACCGAAATAAGGCGTAATAGAAGTGCCATACCGATAATCCAACCCGGAATGCCGAGAGACGGACTGATGGTCGTTTTTCAGTAAACCGTCCGTGATATTGAAAAAGCTCCAATGTCCGGAGAACAAAAATCAAAAATACCGGTAATTAAGGTGGAAACAATATTTTACAAACAGGCATAAGGCCTGCGCCTTAACCAAAAACATTCACATCCTGCAGGGATAAAAGGAAAACCAGCACCAAAGAATGCAAACGCCAATCAGCATAATGGCATTAAACCCCAAAACAAGGCCGAAAGTACGACTCACCCAAGTGGCTATCGCCATAACCACAGCCGGAGGAACCGCAATCCAAGCCGCCATAATAAGCCAGGGATGCAAAAATCCGACATGTTTATTCATTCCGACAGTGTTGTAAATCAACTCACCGCCGGAGGTGTGGAATAAAGGTGCCAGTTCCGAATAGACCAAGGCTGTCGGTAAAATTGCCAAGGTCATCAGACCGAAAGCAAGCCAGGTTCCCGATCCGCAATAGCCGAAAAATACGGAATCCCAATAGCTTACCCATGTGAAAATGGAACCGGTCGCAACAGTGTAGACAAAAATCAGTTGTAAGCTTTTTGCAAGCCGCTATCTTTTTCTTCTGACATACCGCCCCTCTTTTCTAAGACGAACGAATCTCTACTTGCAAGGCTTGGAACGCTTCATACTCTGAATATTCTGACTCGTTAAGCATAAACTCGTGCAAGAAGAACTTCTCCGTCTGAATCAAAAACGACAATTCTGTATAGCTCCACTCGCTAATATTGTATTACAGTCCTTTAAATAGTCAATAATTTAACAATATCTCAAATTTATCTTTATGATAAATTCTGTTTTCTATTTTTAAGTCATTACTTTGCTGTTTTTGTGAATTTTTTCTCAATAGTGCTAGAATATAAGAAGTAGTTCCACTCAAGTATTCTGTTGACAACATGCATTAGATTATGGAGGGAATCATGAAGAAATTAGAAGGAAAAGTCGCATTAATTACCGGTGCAGCGGTTGGTTTGGGTGAAGGGAATCAGTACCGTTTATGCCAATTACGGTGCTAAACTCATTATGGTTGATTTGGATCCCAATGTGGAGAAAACCGCAGAGAGATTAAGAAAAGAGTACAATGCGGAGATTATTACCGTGGTAGCCAATGTTGCTCATAAAGAGGAAATGATTGCTGCCGTAAAGAAAGGAATCGAAGCTTTCGGAGAGATTAACGTTGCCTGCTGCAACGCCGGAGTTTGCCGTTTAGCTCCCTTTGAAGAGTTTACGGACGAAATGCGTGACTTCCATATCGATGTAAATATTAAGGGTGTATGGAATACCTGTCAGGCTGTTATTCCGGAGATGTTAAAAGAGGAAAGGGAAGCATCGTGATTGCCTCCTCCGTTACCGGTGACATCGTAGCCGATGCGGGAGAAGCCGCTTATGCAATGACAAAGGCCGCCTTAGTCGGTCTTACGAAGTGCCTTGCCGTAGAATATGCAAACCGCAACATTCGTGTCAATTGTTCACAGCTCGGTTATGCTCGTACCCCCATGGTAGAGAAAATGGCAGTCGAGTCCAATCCGGAAGATCCCGAATCCGCAATCCAGAGCATTGCAGTAGGCGTTCCCATGAAGCGTCTTGCAAAGCCGACCGAGGTTGGTGAGCTCTTTGCTTTCTTAGGCAGCGATGAATCCAGTTACTTAACCGGATCACAGGTTGTCATCGACGGCGGATCCACCTTACCGGAAACCATGTCTATCGGAACCAACTAAAGTATGACAGTCGAAAGAGATGTCGAAATGCACCGACATCTCTTTTAGTGTAAAGTATTTCTCCCTTGTCCGATTCCAAAAGCAAACTAGTCCAAACTGATAATCCCTTTATTTACCGCTTCTTCATAACGGAAAACCGCCTGATTATATTCCAGTCTCGCTTCTTCATAGCTGTTCTCGGAAGACAGGGCATCCAGTTCCATTCCTTCCGCATCCACTCTTCCGATGAGTCCCTTCTCCTGCATACGGAGCGCTCTTTCCTTCTTTAAATTGGCAAGCGTTGCAGTGCTTTCCGCCTGCTTTTAAGGAAAGAGACTTTGTCTCGATATTTTTCCCATAGCGCTTTTTAAGCTGCTCCGAATACTCTCCGCTTTTTCCGCCTGCTTTTGCTTCTTCTCGGTCCAGCCTGTAATATTCTTCTCTTTTTTCCGAAGAATTTCCCCGTACTCGCCATTTCGTACCAGAACCGCCTGATAGTCCGTTTCCTGATTTCGACCGTTTAAGAAATCTCTCGGAAAAATCCGGAATGGGATCGATGGTAATGTTTTTGATAGGTATTCATGTGCCAACCAAGGCTTAAGCCGATATTTCTCTTCATCGTATCTAAGCCGTTCCGCATCTTCTTTAAATCCGACTCGGCGCTCTTTAAGGAAAGCTCTGCTGCCGTCACATCATTTGCCGTAGCCTTTCCGAGGCTCATTTCCTTTTTCACCTTTTCCAGGCTCCGATTCATAAGGCTTACCTCGTTTTTCCAATAAGTTTTTCGGTATTTTTCGTCTGCGCATAACTGAAGAGAAGGTTTTGTGGCATCCGAAAAAGAACGGCTTTCCCGGTTATAAACTGAGACCGAACGGCTTTTTCAGCCTTCTTTTCCGCCTTCGTCATCTCTTTATCCGTCTTAGAAAGCTCCGTAAGTGCCGCATTTGCTTCTAACAAGCTGCTGTCCAGCCCCGGAAGAATCCTCTTACTGTTCTTTACCTTTTCCAACTTGCTGATTTCTTTCGTAAGCGCTTCTTTTACCGTCTTATCTTCCGTGTTGTCTCGCTCATCCTTCAAGGCATTAATATTTTCCGAAAGAGCATCCAGAATGTCTTCCTCTGCTCCTTCACCGCATCCTTTACTCCATGAATTCCCTTGGTGCTCTCCGAAAGGATATCCTTTTCCATATCCGCTATACTGCTGTAGTGCTCAACAAGCTCAGGCACTTCATAAAAGGAATACGATTATCCTCCAAATCCCAAGTCGGATTGCTTCCTGCTGAATTTGTCGCACTTGCATCGCATTTTTCCGCACTTGCTGTGCCTGCATTCGTACTTTCCGCACTTGTCGTGCCTGCATTAGTATTTTTCCGCTAAAGAAGGAAAGGCGGAAAGGCAGAACAGGACCGCACAGAAAAGAGCCGCAGCCCTTCTCTTCCTACTTCCTTCCTTCTCACCATATTTCGCATCCCTGTTCCCATTCATCCTATACAACAATTTTTCTCTCCACTTTGTATAATTCACCACCATAAGGCAATGCTCTTTTTGTGTTCCACATCCCATAAGGCAATGCCTTTTTGTGTTCAAATACCATAAGTAATTCCCTAGTCTGCAAAACAAGCCTTAGCTTGTACAAACTGCTTTTTCTCCTCTTGCCAAAGCGCTAGTCCGCCGTGCAAAGACCGTTTACGCCCTGCCTGATAGTCCAGAACCTCTTCCGTAAGCTTTTAAATCCGCCTGCCTCTTCTGCAAGGCTTGCTATGGTATAAGCGTTCTTCGCCTTATTTCTTGCCTTAACGCTTGCGGACCCGAGTTTCAGTCCGCGCTCCGCCTTCTCATAGGCCTTCTTTCGCGTTTTCTTCCTGTAATATGGCCTGCGACTGTGCATCCAGAGCTTCTTTAAGCTTTGATAGCGGGAAAGCAGATCCGACTGAATCTTTTCTTTTTGATTCTCGATAGTTCTGGACAGACTCTCGCGATTCGCTTCTCCCTCGGAGAGATTCAACTTTCTTGTACTGATCTGCAGACTCAAGTTATTGTCCAGAGCCTTCTTTTGTGTCCTCGGAGAGGGAAATCTGTTCAACACTTTTCCCTCGTCGTCTCCGGAATGCTCGGAAAAACAGGATTGGCATCGGCTTTCCAACCGAGACTGACTTGCAAAAGCTCGAAGTCTTCTTGATACTTCCGTCATCGCTCGCAAGCTGAAGCTCTGCCTGATCCGCTGCGGTCTTCGCCGTAAGAACGTCTATCTCCGTGGCCTGCCCGATTGCCTTCTTCCGCTCCGCCGTTTCTTTTTCGCTTTTTTCTGTCTTCGAGATTTCACTGCATCAATCTCTTTTTGTAAAATCGTATTTTTCCCGACTGATAAAGGACTTCTTCACCGTTTCCACAGTATTCTTTTTCCGTCTGCTCGATGGAAAGCTTCGCCAGCTCCCGATCACTGTTTTGTGCTACGGAATCCGCAGAAAAGTTACTGCTGTTACTCTGATACTGCATCTCTGCAAGAGCTTCCGCCACGGCATTTCCATTTGCTGCCGCCATAGCCTTCTCATAAGCATCTTCCACTTGAGCGCGAGCCGCTTCCACATCCACATTGTAGCTGCCCCTTCTTTCACTGTCCCGGAAGTTAATCCAGAGAGGAAACGGTCGGGATTAGTACTCATGCACTAAATCCGCTATTTCCTCCCAGAAATCGTATTGTCCTGAAGACTCGCCCATTCCTCCGGACTTCTCTCCCTCTCATAGGAAGTCTGCATCGGCGCGGTATCCACGTTCTCCGAAAAAGCCGTATCGTCCCGGCCGCAAAAGCCGACGTAAACGTTAAACTTGCAATCATGCAGGAAATCGGTAAAACCAAAGCCCTTTTTTTCTTCATCTTCTCCTCCAATAAATCTATCTTATCGGCATGCCATTAAAGACGCCTCATAATGAACTTTCTTTCGCTTTCCAAATATAGCACAGCTACCCGGGAAGTTCTTTACAATTCTCTAGCAATACTATGAATATTTGCTGTTTAAGAAAAACACGACGTGAAAAATTCTATGACTATGATAGATTCTTTTTCCCGTACATGATACGGTAATACACCGGAAGCAGGAGAAGCGCAAGCGGGTTGATGCGGTAAGTCCCCTACATCCACGAGCGCAAGTCCCTGCATGAGCTTTCCGTTTTCTCCGATTGCCATAGCCATCGGCACCATGGAAAGGACCGTTGTAAGCGTTGTCATAAGAATCGGCCGGAGTCTGGTTGCTCCCGACTCGATAATCGCCCTGTCCAAAGGCATGTCTTCCCTGTACTGGTTCACCGTGTCCACATAGAGAATCCCGTTATTTACCACCGTTCCCACCAGCATGAGAAAGCCGAGGAGGGAGGTCATGGAAATGGTCGCATCGAAAAGCCAGAGTAATCCGAAAGAACCAATCATGGCAAAGGGCACCGTAGTCATGACCATGAAACTGAAAACGCAGGGATTCAAATTGTCCTGCCATCACAACAAAGACAAGGAACACGGCAATGGCAATCGCGCGGAAGAGGTCCGTGAACTCTTCCCGCATATTTTTTGTTCTCAAGCTTTCCGAAAGTGCAATATCCCTTCCCAGATGCGATTCCACAAGCCGGTCCACTTCTTCTTTCGTTTCCTTGTTCGCTTTTTCTGTATAGTTTGCCCGAATCGTCACCACGTACTTCTTGTCTTCCCCGTATTATCGTTGCCGGAGAATCGCTCAAAGTCCACCGTCGCCACGCTGTCTAAGGCTACCGCAGCTCCGCGGGGCGTGGAAAAACGAATATTTTTATTTTTCTCCAGGGTATCGAAAACGATCCTTCGGGTACTCCACCCGAACATCCGCCTTTTTCTCCGTCCAGGTCGATCTTCATCACCGTCTTTCCGCCCAAAATCGAGTTCAAGCTTTGTCCGAGGGCAATCGGACTCAGTCCCTCGGCTGCCGCCTTAATCAGGGTCCACCTTCACAAGAAGACGCGGTGCAGCATTTTCCAGACTGGAATGAATACCGGTAAGGCTCTCCATCTTCTGCATCTCCGAAACAAGAGCATCGCTTTTTCTTTCAGGCTCTGTAAATCCGCTCCCTTCAGGATGACTTCATAACCTTCGTTGGTCTTCACATCTTCATCACTGGCCCCAAAATTCGCATCGCTCACGGATTTCACCGTAATCACTTCATCGGGTCTTGTTTCCAGGAGCTTTTGCCAGGCCTTCGCCTTTTTCCTTTGTGGACACGGACCGTTTCTTCTTTAAATAAGCGGTGACCGTACTGCTGCTGTCTCCCCGTAAAGAGCCTGAAAGCCGGTTCCTCCGCCAGACAGAGTCGTATAGCGGTCCACATCGGGATCCTTCGCCACCATGGCTTCAATCTCCCGCATGGCCTTGTCTCTTTCTTCCAAATCCAGTCCCGGCTTTTGCAGAACGGAAATCTGCACGGTGGCACTGTCTATATCCGGCATCAGCTCCGAACGAATCTTCGTTGCTAAAAACAGAGAAAAGAAGAATTAGAAAAGGTCCCGAGTACCACCGCTTTCTTATGCCTTAAGAAGCGTCCGATAAGTGTCCGGTAGCTATTCTGCAGGCTTCGCACCGCCTTGTATGCCGGAGCCTTCTCATTCTCCTTCGGCTTATACAGCGTGAAACAGAGCGGGACAATAGTGATTGCGGAAAGGAGAGAGGCGAGCATACAGAAAACGATGGTAAAAAGCCGAGCGGTTTAAAATATTGACCCGCAATGCCTTTTAGAAGCCCAGCGGGAGAAAAACCACGCAGGTCGTGAGGTGGAGCCGAAGACCGAGGCGCCCACTACCCGTACTGCATCGATTGCCGCGTCTCTCCTCGACCGTCTTTCGTCCTGAGCCTTGTCCATTGCGCGGAAAGAAGCTTCCAGTACTACAATGGAATTATCCACCATCATGCCAACGCCAAGCACCAGAGCGGAAAGGGTAAGCATATTCATGCTGTACCCCATGGCATACATAAAACAATCGCCCCAAGTATAGCTATCGGAATGGAAGAGCCTACGATGAGGGAAGCCTTTACATCTCCGAAGAAGAAGAAAATGATAGCCATGGAAATCACCACCGCCATAATCATCGTCTGAAAGACGCTGGAAAGAGAAGATTTGATACTGTCCGCATTGTCCTGGATAATATGAACGGATAGATTCGGGTTTTGCGCCTCCAAATCTTTGATTGTCTCCTTAACATCCCTGCTCATGGCAATATCGGACTCTGTCTGGGTCTTACTCAGGCTGAGTCGATCGTATCTTCTCCGTTATATCTTCCGATGCTGCTCTTCTCTTCCAGGCTTTCCGATACTGTTGCGAGGTCCCGTAAATACAGGGTATTTTCCCGTTCCGGTGAGAAGCGGTAAATTTTTCAGCTTTTTCTATCGTGGAATAATCCTCCGAAACGCTGAGACTGAGCTTCTGCTTTCCATAATGAGTACTCCCGGCAGGATAAGTAAAATCGGAAGCCTTAATCATTTGGATAATATTTTTCCATAGTCAAATGATACTGGGCAAGTTTTTCCTCGGAAAGTTCCACACGGACATACTCCGCCTGTCCTCCGGAAAGAGAAACCGAAGCGACCGAAGACAGCTTCTCCATCTCCGGCTCAATATTGTTTTTTTCACATAGTTATAAAGGTTAGCCTTTTGTTTTATCCGAAATAGCAAGAACCATTCCCGCCTGGGCATTGATATCGAATTCAATATAGTCAGGGGTCCTCCGCATCATCGGGCAAATTGCCTTTCAGAACATCCAGCTTCTTCTTCAGCTTGTCATAAGCACGGTCCATATTGGTGCCGTAACGATAACGAACAATGACCATGGAAACATTTTTCCATGGAACGGGACTACACCTCCTCCACATCGGACAGGGAGGGAAACTTCTTCCTCTATAGGCTTCGAAACCAGTTCATCAATGTCCTCGGGAGGCCCCGGGATAAACGGTTGACACAATCATATAAGGAAAGTTCATGTCGGGGAGCAGTTCCATTTTTCATGGTCGTAAAGGCGATAAAACCGAAAAACAAGAGGACAGCACCGCCAAAAAGTGGACACCGGGCGGCGCAAAATCAATTTTGTGATAGCAATCATCTGCTTCTACCCCTTTTTCTTCTTTTGCGGATTCCTCCGGAGCAGACTCTTCTTCTGCAGAATTCTCTTCCGAGGATTCCTCCGGAGCGAACTTTTTTCTTTTGCAGAATCCTTTACAGACTCATCCTTTTTATCCTGCAGTCTGACCTTAGCCCCGTCAAACATCTCGTTGTTCCAGGGAAGAAACCACCTTGTCCTCTTCGCTTAGTCCGGAAAGAATCTCTGCGCTCTCCTCACCGCTCAGGCCAAGTTCCACCTTCTTTTTTCGGAGCAAGCCTTCGTTTCCGTCTGTCCCTTCAAAAAACATAAACATAGGCTTCACCGTTTTCATAGTAAAAGCACATTCAGCGGCAAAATATTCACGCTAGTTCTACTGTCCTTCGTAAGACTAATCTTCGCTTTTGAGCCCTCCGGAAAATCAGTATTTTCCACCTCCGCTTTCACCGGAAAGAGGCCGGTCTCCGGAAGCAGTACCGAAGAAATCTCCGTGATGGTTCCGGGATAGCTTTCCTTTCCTTTTTCGAGCATAATGTTCTGTCCGACGGAGAGATTTTTCACAAGCTCTTCCGTCGCGGAAAAGAGAACTTGCTGTGACCCGGCCCCCATCAAAGTGGCAAGCTGAGTCCCCTGGGGAATAAAAGCCCCTTTAACGAGAATACTGTTTTGTAAAAATACCGTCCGACGGAGCAGTAATTTCGGAAAACTCCACTTGAGTATCGTAATTCAGCTTTGCCGCCTTAACTCGTGCTTCCGCAGCCTTTGCCTGCGCATCCGCCGCTTCAAAATCCTGGACGGAAATATCTCCCGATTCCTTAAGTGTTGCCAGTCTGTCTCGACTGTCACGTGTGACCTGTGCCTGTGCTTTTGCCTGCTCTAAACTGTACTTTGCGGCATCAATCTGTTTCTGATTATCCAAAAGGGCAATCCTTTCCCCCTTTTTCACTTCGCTTCCGTTTTTCCTTGTCAATTTCCAGAACCTCTCCGGATATTTTTACTGAGTAAACGAAACTGCTCTTTCGCGGAAATCTCTCGAGGAGCTCCTCCTTTATCGCTATGTCTCCCTTCTCCATGGAAATGCAGGTGACTGTCGGAAGAGCCTTCCTTCCACTTCTTCCTTCGGCTTCATGATTCGACGAACAATGAAAAAGACAGCACCGATAAAACTATCAGAATAGCGATTGCTTTTAGCCCTTTTTGCATGGTTTTCCTCCCTTATCTCTACCTATATAAAGGTCTGTACAGATGGTAGCATCAATTTTAAAACGACTATCCATAAAGATAGGATAGTTTTTGTCTCTATTTTCCACTGTTTTTATTTCCCCCACAATATTTTTATTCTATAGGATGAAAACAAAAAATTTTTATATTTTAAGAAATCCTTACGTCAAATCTTGATGGTTTTTGGACAAAAATAAAACATAAATATTAAGTTTTAATTTTTTATTTATAGATATAAACACGGCAATTAAGAAAAACAGAGTTAATAATTTATATTTCCTTAATAAATCATTTTGTGATACTTCTATATTTTTTTATCTCTTGAAATCTATAGTCGATATGATAAAGTGACGAGTGACAAGAATGGTTTTATCCAATTTGGAGAAGGAGAACTATGAGAGCTAGAGACAAATTTTGTCCCTTCTGTTGGTGTTGCTTTTGGTATGGCAAGGATTTTCTTTTGCCAACGCCGAAACAGGGAAGCACACAAGGGATAGTGGGAAGCGGAACAGGCACGGAAGCCTCTGCCGCAAGCAGCAATACAATTTCAGGAACAGGCACTGCAAGCAGCAGTACAATTTCAGGAACAGGCACCGAAAGCAAAAGGGAAAAGCAATTGAAAATGCTTTATCCATTGAGACATTATTGATAAACGGTAAGCCTTTGCAGGATGGCGGCACCCTTGTCAGCGGTCAGAGGCTGCAATTAAAAAGCGAAGATTAAGGTGCAGGGCTTAAGTATTGAAGAGGAGACTATATCTCTGTTCAGCTTCCCAAACAATTAAAGTCCAAAAAAATTTGAGTTTTGATATTCCGGGAGATGACGGAAAAATTCTGGCTAAAAGGAACATACAATGAGACGACCAGAAATCCGCATCACCTTCACTAAGGATGCTGAAAACTACGGCGGCACAGACGGTGAAGTATTCTTTGTTACGGAAATTGACAAAGCAGTGGTCAACTCTACGACAAGCGCCCCGTTTCAGCTGGAAATCAACGGAAAAATGGTCATCAACTACAATATAGATTATCAGATTGTAACAAAAGAAAATCCGAAAACTTTTTATAAAGACCGTGACTACAATCTTTATAAAGTAGTAGATAAGGACGGGAATACCCATTACTTAATCCATTATCAGGTTACCCTTGGATACGAGAAATATTAAAAAGGTTCCCGGTGCTACAAGCTATGAAAATATTGTTTTTACTGACACTCTGCAGAGTGGTGCACTGAGTTACTTTGATGTAAAAAATCATTTTACAGATCTGAACCTGAACCAGGCTGATATTGATAGGTATGCGCCTGTTCTTAGAAAAAGGAATCTGGCGTTCCGGAGCTTATAATCAGCATGGTGTTTGGGAGAATGCCCTGATGATTCCGATGCTAATCGCGGTCCTTTTTGGAGTCTTCGCAATAGACAGAACCTTGACGATTTTGCTCCGGTAGTAGCGGGTAGCCCAAACTATTCCGCAGACGAAAGAAGCTTTTACCTATTCTTTTGGGAACGCTGGCTCCTGATGACGGCTATACTCTTGACTATTATGTAGAGATTAGCGAAGCTTTTAAAAATAACGATATATTCTATAATTCAGCAAAGCTTACCGGTGACGGAATTATTCCGGTGGAAAAGGAGTAGAGATTTTTGTAGTTAATGAAGCTGGCGGTTTTTAAACGGGAAAACCTTCAGTCTTCAGATTAAGAAAGTCGGAGAGGAAGGCGAGGCTTTACAGGAGCAAAGTTTACTTTAGTTAATCCTAAGACTAAATATACAAAGACTCTTGTGACCGATGAGAACGGTATTGCAAAGTTGGAAAAATGTTTTGAAAAGCCGACTATGTCTTGACCGAGGTGGAAGCACCGGAAGGCTACGAACTGGATTCCACTCCCGCACCATTAGCAAGACGGATTTTTGAGAATTCCATTGCAAACGGGTCTACGGTGGAAGTGGAAGCTCTCAATAAGAAAAAGAAGAACAGCCGAAATTCCGAAATCTTTCCGTGAAAAAGGAATGGGTTTTAGATCCAGCTCTTGCAACAAATAAGCCTGAAAAGTCAAGGTTTCCGTTTTAAAGAACGGGATTAAGGATGAAAAACCTTACGGTAGAGTTATCCGCAGCCAACGGTTGGAAGGCAAGTTTCTCCAATCTTCCCAAGCAGGATGCCAACGGGCAGGAAATCGTATATACCGTTTCTGAAGAAGAGGTAGCAGGATTTAAGGCAGCCATCTCCGGTTCCGAAGAAAACGGATTTACCATCAGTAACTATAACGGTTCCAGAGTGGTAATCCCTGTGACCAAGATTTGGCAAGGGTAAAGGCCCACATCCGGACCACTTGAATGTTCAGCTTTTTGCCAACGGAGAAAAGGTAGCGACTTATACCTTAAACAAGGCTAACGGTTGGCAGCATAGCTTTTGATATGCCGAAGCTTGATGCAAACGGTATAGAAATCCGTTATACTGTTACTGAGGATAGCGTTGCCGGCTATACAGCAACAACCCAAAAGCAATCCGGCTACCGGCTATGTCAATGTTTTTATAAACAAAAGAATGATGTTCCTCCTGTAAAGCCCGGTAACGGCGGCGGAAATGGCGGCGGAAATCCTCCCAAGCCGAGTCCCAAACCCTCTACTCCCAATGAGCCGGGTGACCCGTCCGAAATGGAGAAAGACCCGGAGAAGTCTTTAAATGCAAACAGACCGTCTATCAGTTCCCCGAAAGTAATCCGGAGGGTTCCGTGCTCGGTGCAGGCAGAAACAATGCCCCTGAAGCAAAGGGAACGGTTTTAGGAGCCGGACGCGGACAGACCAAGACCGGTGATTCCGCAAATATGCCCGTCTACTTTGCACTCTTTGCCTTAACAGGCTTAGGCTTCTGTATCGTTGTACTGAACAACTACAGGAAGGAAAAAGAACTAAGACGAAATATCGCCTGCTCCGGGCAGGATATTCGTTAAGAAGGAAAAGGAAGAGGCAGATTGTCTCTTCCTTTTTTGTCGGATGAATCCTTTTTCTTCCTCATTTACGACTTGCCGATTTCCTGTACAATGCCCATAATTTTTCATCTGACGGAACTCCGACTTTCGGTGGATGGGGCTTCCCCTATTTCATGGTGAAAACAGAAAGGAGTAGTATGTTGTTCATTCGTCAATTTATTTTTTTCCGAAAGAAAAACCGAGCATTTACGATTCTTTGATGTCCTGATTATCACCGCCATTTTATTCGGGCATTTTATCATTCTCTCCACGGAATTGTTTCTGGAGAGTTTCACAGCAGGGGTTTCCGCCATTCTTCCGGCTTTTTCCCTCTCCCCGGTTCTCCTCAGTGAAAATGGCAGCGGAATCTTGGAAACGGTTGCCGAAGCGGTTGACAGTACAACGGAAGGCGTTGCCTATTCCGGCAATTTACAATTTCAAGCCATGATGCTTATCTTGGCTTTTTCTCTATCTATGGATTCGAAACTTTGATTTTAAACAAATTCCTTTTTCGATTCCGTCTCTCCGTTATCCCCTGGTTTTTTTCATCATTCTCGCGGTTATGGGACTCAGTGCGGATCTCTCTATCTGCTCTTTGATAACGGCTATAACTATTTCACCAAAGAAATTCTGATGTCTCTGGATTTTTGAGTTATTCCGAAAAATAGCGGTATTAAGCCCTATCGCCATCCTCTATGCACTGTTGAATGCCTTTTATGAAGAATACTTTTTCCTCGGTCTTTTGGGTACGGTAGAGCAAAAATACAAGTGGCAGACTCTTCTTTATTCCACACTGATCCGTATTTCCTTCCACACCTACCAGGGACTTCTTCCGCACTGATAATAGGCATTGTTTTCGGTCTGATTTACTACTACTTTTATCATCGAAGAACCAAAAATCTCCTTCCCCTTGTTTTGGTACACTCCATGGCCGATATGTTTGGTTCCGGATTCCTCTATATCTTTGCCCTGATTCTAAGCCGGAAGGCATCGATGTACTTGCAAAAATGCAATTTTTCAGTAAAAATCTAAGGGACTTTGTATACAAGAAAAAAAGTAGTCAAGGGGATAAAACGATGGATGAAATAGAGCTCAAGGCGCACGGGAAAATTAATCTGTCCCTGGATGTCTTAAGTCGAAGAGAAGACGGCTATCACATGTAAAAATGATTATGCAAAGTGTCGCTTTACATGATACGGTTTTCCTGAAAAAGGAAGAAGAAAGAGGCATTCGCTTATCCTGTAACCTTGCTTCCCTTCCTACAGACGAGGGCAATCTGATGGTTAGAGCGGCAAAGCTGATGCAGGAAAGAATTTTCCATACCGGGCGGAATCGGTATGCGTCTTCATAAGCGTCTTCCCGTAGCTGCCGGAATGGCAGGGGGCTCAAGTGATGCTGCTGCCGTATTCTTAGGGCTGAATCAGCTCTTCCATCTGGGACTTTCTGTTTCGGAACTGGAAAGGCGAGCCGTAAAACTCGGAGCCGATATCCCCTTCTGTTTACATAGAGGCTGCTTTCTTTCCGAGGGGATTGGAGAAAAGTTGCAAGAACTCCCTCCTCTCCCCCTGTCACATCATTCTGGCCAAGCCGCATTTTCCCTGTCTACGAAACTGATTTATGAGAATCTCCACGTAGACGGCATTCATGCAGAGCAACCTTGATGGATCGGATGATACAAGAATTGAAAAAACAATTTGGAAGGAATCTGCCATTTAGGCGGAAATATTCTGGAAAGGGTGAGCCTTAAGCTCCGACCGGAAATTCGCGAGTTAAAGAACTATTTTACGGAAAAAGGCGCTCTTCTTTCCCTCATGAGCGGCTCCGGTCCGACCGTCTTTGCTATCTTCCCCAAAGAGGAAGAGGCAAAATGCCAAGCCATTTTAGAGGAACTGAAAAACACGGCACTTAACAATCTTCTGGAATTAAGCTGCATTACCGCGCCATGCGCTTAAGTAGCATTTCCAATACGAAACATTTTTACTGAAAGAGAGAATAAGGAGGATAGCATGGTAGCGATTTCACAATCAATATGAACGAATATCTCCCCTTCGGGATTTGGTTTTCAATACACTGCGGCAGGCCATCTTAAAGGGCGAATTGAAGCCGGGCGAGAGGCTCATGGAGATTCAGCTGGCAGAAAAACTGGGGGTATCCAGGACACCTATCCGAGAAGCAATCAGCTGGAGCTCGAGGGGCTGGTTCTGATGATTCCGAGACGTGGTGCGGAAGTCGCTAAGATATCCCATAAGTCTCTCGGGATGTTTTGGAAGTGCGCGGTGCGTTGGAAGAGCTTGCGACGGACCTTGCCTGTCAGCGCATTACCGATGAACAACTTACAGCCCTCCGTGATGCGGAAAATCATTTCAAGGCGGTAGTGGAAAGAGGAACGGAGATGGAAATCGCCGAGGCCGATGAGGCTTACCATGACATTATTTACCACGCCACGGGAAATCAACGCCTGATTCAGATGATTAACAATCTCCGGGAACAAATGTACCGCTATCGCTTAGAATACATTAAAGATGAGGCACAGAGAGGAACTCTGATCAGTGAGCACGAAAAAGATTCTGGAGGCTATCCGTATCCGTGATATCATTCGTGCCAAGGCACTGATGAAGGAACATATCGATAATCAGGAGATGACTGTTTCCAAAAATTTAAACGAGGCGGAAGAAAGAAGCCGACAGGCTGCAGACAAGCGTTAAATTTTTTCTTTCAACGGGCGACAAAAAAGTGAGTCTAAGGAAGAGGGAAAAAGAGCAGGCCTGTAAAGAAGCCTAAAAGACAGGCCGGAAAAATCGGCAGGATGAAAAGGAGTTTTAAAATGAAGAAAATTGATTACTTGTAGGAATCATGGGAATGCTCGGTATGATGGCCTGTGCGAAGAAAAACGGCTACGGAAACCGAAAAAGATGACTGAAGCCTCTACGGAAGTCAAGGTTGCGAAGACGGCGAAAAAGCAGGACAACGAAGCCAAAAAACAGCAGTGAGAAGGCTACTGAAGCAGAGAGTGAAGCCAAGGGAAAGGAGACAGGCGGAAAAGAAAAGAAGGATCTTACCGTAATCAGCGGTACCATCACCGATGCCGCTATGTACAGCGTGAGTGTGCAGGGCAATGACGGAAAAGATTACGCACTGAACAAAACCGAAAAAGACCGATATTTCCGGACTCTCCCAAGGAATCGAAATCGGCACCAAAGTAGAAGTTACCTTCGATAAAGATATGAACATCATCTCCATGGTAGATCCGGGGAAATAGGCGGAGAGGAGAAGTTGTTTTTGCAAAAATATAACGCCTACTCCATTATCAGGATAAAGCGTTTGGAGACGTCGGCACTCTGCAGAGAGCAAGCTATGCGAAGCTCAATGCTTAGTGCCGCTACGTCGGAACCGAGCGCGAGCGTCTTTAGACGGATAATGGAGTAGGCGATTATTCGTCACAAAACAATTTCTCCGCTCCTTCTCGTCTCTGCCATAAGAATCAACCTTTGGTTCCTGGAGCCCCGGAAGAGAAGCGTAATGTCCTTTTTCCGCTTCGATAAAGCGTCCGTCCACAAGGACGCTAAGGAGAGAAAATGCCTCATCAATCTCCTTTTTCTTCTCCTTTTCGAGAAAGAAGTCCTCATAAGTATAGCCGGAGTAGCACCAGATATCCTTCTTGGGAAGTCTTTCTTTTATCTTCCTGAGAAGTAGCAGAAGTGCATGAAGATTTGCCGGGAAAAGGGGTTCTCCGCCAAGAAGACTTAAACCCTGAATCTCCGCTCTCGAAACAGCCTTTAGAATCTTTTTCCTCGACTTCCTCCGTATACTCTTCTCCATATTCATAATTCCAGGCAATCTCGTTGAAAACAGCCCGGGCAGGCATGAGGACAGCCGGAGACGAAGAGACTGACCCTGCACCCCCGGCCCGTTTGCCACATCGAAATATTTCACTTCTGCGTAGTGCATAGTGTCCTTTCTATAAAGAAGTTCTTCATTTTGCGTATATGGAAATAGGGGCACGTCTCGCTAACCTCGCCTGACTGAGCATGGGCTCGAGCCCATTGCTCACTTTCTTTGCAAAGCAACTTCCTTCGGAAGTTGGTCTCGTTACAGGACAACATTTCTAATGAAAAGTTTGTCCTTACAGTACTAAGCTTCAGCGTCGCTAACACTTGCTTTCAGCAAGTACCGACGAGCTCAGATTACCCCTTATTTCCATATACACAAAATTGTCCACACACTGTCTTTATATAAAGTCTACAGGTGCAACACCCGATCCTTAATCTCCTGTGTTCTCCCCTGATTCCAGAACTGGGTACCGATGTAACCGCAGGTTCTTCTTGCCACGGAAAGCAGGTCCTGGTTTGTATTTCCGCAGTTCGGACAGCGCCACTGAAGCTTTCCGTAACTGTCTTCTATAATCTGAATCTCTCCATCATAGCCGCAGGCACAGCAATAGTCGGACTTGGTATTCAGCTCCGCATACATGATGTTCTCGTAGATAAACTTCATGAGGCTCAGTACCGCCGGAATATTGTTCTGGAGATTCGGCACCTCTACATAGCTGATAGCGCCTCCCGGGGAGAGCTTCTGGAAGTCCGCCTCAAAGGAAAGCTTCGAGAACGCGTCAATCTTCTCCGAAACATGCACATGATAGGAGTTCGTGATGTAATTCTTGTCCGTGACTCGGGAATCTCCCCGAAACGCTTCTTTAAAGCCTTCGCAAACTTATAGGTGGTAGACTCCATCGGGGTTCCGTAAACGGAGTAGCTGATATTTTCCGCTTCTCTCCACTTCTTGCAGGCCTCATTCAACTTCTCCATCACTTTCAGGGAAAATGCTCTTCCCTTCTCTGTCGTATGAGAAACGCCGAGCATCCGAACGCACATCTCATAAAGCCCTGCATAGCCGAGAGAAATGGTACTGTAGTTGTTAAGAGGAGCTTATCGATGGTCTCCCCCTTCTTCAGTCTTGCGAGTGCGCCGTACTGCCAAAGAATCGGTGCCACATCGGATACCGTACCGAGCAGCCTTTCATGGCGAAGACGAAGAGCTCTATGACAAAGTTCCAGGCGCTCGTCTAAAATCTCCCAGAACTTCTCCATATCTCCATCGGAAGAACAAGCCACATCCACTAAATTGATCGTTACCACACCCTGATTAAAACGACCGTAGTATTTGTGCTTTCCATTTTTCTCGAGTCCTTCTTTATCCTCCGTAAGGAAGGAACGGCAGCCCATACAGGGATAAACATCACCGCCTTTATACTCCTTCATCTTCTTTGCGGAAATATAGTCGGGGACCATTCGCTTTGCCGTACACTTTGCGGAAAGCTCCCGTAAGATAGTAATAGGGGAATTCTCGTGGATGTTGTCTTCATCCAGCACGTAAATCAGTTTCGGGAAAGCCGGCGTAATCCAAACGCCCTTCTCGTTCTTTACCCCTGCATTCTCTGACGAAGCACTTCTTCAATAATCATGGCAAGATCATCCCGAAGCGGACCCTTCTCCACCTCATCCGGTACATAAACATGGTCACAAAGGGGGCCTGTCCGTTACAGGTCATAAGAGTAATCAGCTGATACTGGATTGTCTGAATTCCGCTCTTTATCTCTTCTTTCAGACGACGATTCACAATTTTTGCAATGATTTCCTCGTCCATGCTTTCGCCGGTCTCTTTTCTCTCTTCGATAACCGCTTCCCTGATCTTCTGTCTGGAAATATCCACGAAGGGTGCCAGGTGCGAGAGGGTAAAGGACTGTCCGCCGTACTGGTTGGAAGCCACCTGTGCCACAATCTGCGTGGTTACATTGCAGGCAGTAAAGAAGCTGTGCGGCTTCTCAATCATGGTTTCGGAAATCACGGTGCCGTTCTGGAGCATATCCTCCAAGTTAATGAGGTCACAGTTATGCTCCTTCTGCGCATAGTAATCGGAATCATGGAAATGAATAATGCCGTCCTCATGGGCGTGCACAATATCTTCAGGGAGCAGAAGTCTCCTCGTTAAGTCCTTGGAAACTTCTCCTGCCATATAATCTCTCTGGGTAGAATTAATGACCGGATTTTTATTGGAATTCTCCTGCTTCAGTTCTTCGTTTGCCTGATCGATAAGCGCCAAAATGTCTTCATCCGTAGAGTTTGCCTTTTCTTGCCATTTCTCTCTTATAGCGATAACGGACATACTTCTGGGCTACCTCATAACCGCGCATCTCCATAATGGCAGTCTCTACCATATCCTGAATTTCTTCTACGTTCACGGCATAGCTTTTTGTTTGAATCTTCTTTACCACGCTGTCCGCAGCTGCCTGAATCTGATAAGCATTCAACTGGTAGATCGGATCAACCTCCTTGTTGGCCTTCTCAATGGCATGGACAATCTTTGAAAGGTCGAACTTCACCTCTTTTCCCGTTTCGCTTAATGACATTCTTCATGAGTAAAACTTCTGTTTCCATACTTCCCCTAGCCGTGAAAAACCGGAAAAAGACCGGCTCTATGCACTATCCGCTTTCTCTTTTTATACCAATCCTGTCAAGTCTTAAATCCCGAACAAAAACACGATATTGTTTAATTCTTCCATTCAAGCACTATATATTGTGTGACGTCTATCATACGACAAAAGATAAGCTTTTTAAAAAGGGGAAAAATAGAAAATTAAGTACAGGAAAAAAATTTAGACATTTTTCCTTTTTCCATCATAAACTCTCTCCTTGAAAAAGCTCCGGGCTTTACTCTCTGAAAAATTCACCGGATTATAGCTCTTCTCATTTCGAATCGTCGTGCTCTCCTCATGTCCCGGAAAAACCAGCGTCTCTTCCGGCAGTGTAAAAAGCTTTTTCCCGGATACTTCGTATAATTTCTTTCTCGCTTCCGCTGTACAGATCGGTCCTGCCATAGGATTCACAAAAAGCGTGTCTCCGCTGAACAGATAGGGAACTTCACCCTCCACAAAAAGCAGATAGATCCCCTGGGTGTGCCCCAGGAGTGGACAGAACCTTCCATTTTTCTCCCTAAAAGCTCCAGTTCGTCTCCGTCTCGAAGCGCGGTAAAGTCCTGAATCTCAACATTGTCCTCCGGATCTCTTCCGGACATATTGAGCTGCCCGTTTCCAAGCATCTTTCTTTCTTCTTCCGCCGCATAAGCGGGATCTTGTATTTTTCTCTTAGAGCGGGAACGGCAAGAATATGATCAAAAATGCCCATGGGTAAGAAGGATAGCCTTCAGTTCAGTTCTTCTTCTTCCAGGAAGGAAGAATCCGTTCCGCTTCCGCTCCGGGATCAGTATGACCGCATCCCTGCTCTTCTTATCATAGACGATATAGCAATTGGTTCCGACAATGCCTACCACCATGCTTTTTACCTGCAGCATTATCCCTTCCCCTTTCTATCTCGTAAACGCCCTGGATTTTTCCTTAATTTTCCGATGATTCCGTTTAAAACCTCCTTGTTCGGTACCTCGAAAGAAAAGAAGAATCGTTACCTTCCCGTTCTTTGAGGAGTGCGTGTTCATTCCTTGAATCGCAATGTTATCGTCTGATAAAACCTTGAAATATCCACAATCAAGCCTCACGCGGTTATTGGTGAATATCTGCAACTCCGTAGCATAACTCTCTCCGTTTCCGGGATTGCTTTCCCACTCTACCTCGATTCGTCTTGCCTTCTCATCTTCCGACAAATCCATGATGTTAATGCAATCGGTTCGATGTACCGTAATACCGCGGCCTCTCGTCACAAAACCGACTACCTCATCCCCCGGTACCGGATTACAACATCTGGCATAGCGCACTCGCAAAGGTCGTGGATTCCTTTCACAATAATACCGGACTTGGACTTCCGAATGACCTCCGGCTTCCTCGTCAAATCTTCAATATTCTTTAATACGGTCTTATCATCAATATTCTTGTCTTCCGCCTTGTGCTTCGCATCCAGAAGTTTGGCAATGACCTGGGATTCTTTGATTCCCCCTCTTCCTACAGCGGCAAGAACACTGTCCCAATCTCTATAGCTATAGCGACGGAGAACCGCCTCAATATATTCCGGCTTCGTAAGTTCGGGAAGGAAATCCCTTTGGCCTTCACATACTTATCAAGAAGGTCCTTCCCTCTGTCCAGATTCTCATCCTTCTGCTCATGACGGAACCACTGGTTAATCTTATTCTTGGCCTGTGTGGACTTGACAATCTTCAGCCAGTCCCAGGAAGGTCCTCTGGAGTTTTGGCTCGTAATGATGTCTACACGATCTCCATTTTGTAATTGATACTCTATCGGAACGAGCTTATCGTTAACTTTCGCCCCGACCATCTTGTTTCCACCGCAGAGTGAATCGAGTAAGCAAAAGTCAATCGGCGTAGAGCCCTGCGGAAGGTTTTTAACATCTCCCGTAGGGGTAAAAAGCAATATACATTGACATTGAAAGAGAAAGGTCGGACTTGACCATATTCATAAAATTCCTTGGAATCCGACTCATCCTTCTGCCATTCCAGAATTTCATGCAACCACTTCATCTTGGACATCTCTGTCTCCGTGGCCTTCTTGTCGGAGACCCTCCCTGCTCCTTATACTTCCAGTGTGCGGCAATACCGAATTCTGCTGTTCTGTGCATCTCAAAGGTTCGAATCTGAATCTCGAATGGCACGCCGTCTCTTCCGATAACCGTAGTGTGCAGTGACTGATACATATTGGGCTTCGGCATCGCAATATAGTCTTTAAAGCGCCCGGGAATCGGTCTGTACATCTTGTGAATAACCCCCAGCACCGCATAGCAATCCCGCACGGACTCTACGATAATCCGAATAGCAAAGAGGTCATAAATCTGGTCTATGGTCTTATTTTGATTGACCATCTTTTTATAGATGGAGAAAAAGTGCTTAATCCTCCCTTGATATTTGCCTCGATTCCGCTTTTCCTCGATATGCTCCCGCACCTCTTCCACGATAGCATTGATACGGTCTTCTCTCGCCTCTCTCTTAAAATGGACCTTATCCGCAAGATCGTAGTAAACCTCCGGCTCCAAATACTTTAAAGAGAGATCATCCATTTCAATCTTAATTTTGCTGATACCGAGACGGTCCGCAAGAGGAGAATAAATCTCTAAAGACTCTCTGGCTTTTCCTTCCGTTTTTCCGGGCTTTGGTATTCCAGAGTCCTTGAAGTTATGCAGTCGATCGGCAAGCTTTATAATAATAACTCGAATATCCTTGGCCATGGAGACAAACATTTTTTCGGAGGTTCTCCGCCTGCATCTCCACCTTATCCGAATTCAGATTCAATTTTGTCAGTTTGGTTACGCCGTCTACCAGGGTGGCCACATCCGGATTAAACTCCTTCTCTACCTCCTCCAGGGTCATGCCCGTATCTTCCACCACATCATGAAGAAGCCCTGCCCGCAATGGTTTCTTTGTCCATCTCCAAATCAGCAAGAATAATCGCAACGCAAAAGCGGATGTATAATATAGGGTTCCCCTGACTTTTCTCTTCTGCTCCTTATGTTGCTCCTTCGCCACTTCGTAAGCCTTCGTAATCATGGAAAGGTCTTCCGAAGGATGATAGGAACGCACATCTTTAAGAAGCATCTCTAACAGCTCTTCAGGAGGCGTATTGTCTTTCGGTCTCTCAGAGCCCTGTCTTCCTTCTTATCTATCAGCATAATGACTCCCATTCCTACAATATACGGCTATTTTACCCTGTTCCTTAAGCCTCTGTCAAAACGCCTCTCTATTCTTTATCAACTGACAAAATCTTTACTCTATTCTTCATTCTGCTGAAAAGAAATTATTTTTCTTCTTCAGCGGGATGCTCTCGTATATTTCTATTTTTATTAAGGACAAAGACACAATTCTGTCATATCTTTTCCGCTAAAATTTCCTTCAGGAAGCCGGAGTGAGAACGTGCCTTATCGAGAAACCGAGTGAATCGTGAAAAGCAATGATTTCTTGTATTGCTTCAATTTTTAGAAAAACACAGTCGATATAGTAAAAGGCAAACAAGAAAGTAGAGGTTGTGCTTTTATGAATATTTTATTTTTCATGACCCCTGAAGTGTGATGTAGCTTATGTGGAAGAAGAAGATAGCTTGCGAAATACCTTGGAAAAAGATGGAATTTCATCGTTACTCTTCTATCCCGGTACTGACAAAGGGATGGAAAATTTGCTGGGGACCCTGACCGAGAGGGGACCTCTTATGGAAATCAAAAAAATCAATTGAAACTGGACTTACGGAATCCGAAAAAGTTCTGGTAAAGGACATCCCTATGCGAAAGCATTTTGAGGCGGTTGGCATCAACAGCTCTATGGAGAGCCTGGTGCACAAGGCCGTTACACAGAATTTTTGTGCCGGTCGTTGATGATGTAGGGCACTTTTATCGGGATTGTAAAGCGCAGAGAGATTATGAATTATCTCTACCGCCATGCCGACTTCCATCATCTGGACGCGGAGGCCCTTAATGCTATTCCTTTAGACAGAGTCAGTTCGGGCTAAAAAAAGAGAGCATCTAAAACTTTCGGATGCTCTCTTCTTCTTTTTCTCCCGTTTTTTCTATTTTTCGAATCTCCACGGAATACGAAATCCCGTTTTCCGGTAGAACTTCAACTCTCTGGCCGAGTTTTCTTTTCCGATAATCGCCTTCCCCAAAGGGAGATGTTGGAGATTTTCCCTTCCAGGGACTGTCCGCGGATGGAAGTCACGATGCGGTAGACCTCCTCTTCTTCCTCTTCCGGAAAATAGAGGTCACCGTATCATTCATTCCCACCTCATCCGCCTTGCTTTCTGTGGAAATCACTTTGGCAAACTTCAAAATTCTTTCCAGATAACGGATACGGACTCATTCTGATTTTTCTCTCTTTTGCGGCATAGTACTCAAAGTTTTCCGACAAGTCTCCCTGCGCTCTGGCTTCCTTCACTGCTTCAATCAGATTCGGACGAAGCTCCAGCTTTCTTTTCAGAATCTCCGCCTCAATCTTTTCGGACATCCTCTTTCGTTAATTCTTCAGACATGACAGATTATTTTTCCTTCATAACAAATAAGCGATTCCAGTTCGTAACCGGTAAAGCTTCTTTCTTCCTTCCAGTCCGGCAAGCTCCATGACCACGGAAATCTTGACTACTTCTCCCCCAGCTTTTCCACGAGCTTACAAGCCGCTTCCAAGGTCCCTCCGGTGGCAATCAAATCATCCACAATCACTACCTTCATCCCTTTTTGAATGGCATCTTTATGAATTTCCACCTCCGCTTACCGTATTCCAGATCATAGGCTACGGAAACCGTTTCTCTGGGAGTTTTCCTTCTTTCTCACCGGCACAAAATCCTTTATGCATCTCATAGGCAATTGCCGTTCCGAAAATAAAGCCTCGGCTTTCCAAACCGATTACCAAATCAAAGTCAATTCCCTTAAGAGAATGAATGAGGTCCGTCTACGGAATCCTTCAGTCCGTCCGGGTCTTGAATCAAAAGAAGTAATATCTCTGAAGATGATGCCTTTCTCAGGAAAAATCCGGAATGGATAAAACATAATCTGCCAAATGCTCTTTTTCATACTCTCCTCATTTCTTTACTCGCCTTTTCCTCAATCGGCGAATAAATCCCCCTAAAACTTGATACCGCACGCTTTACGCACGTTACTTGTTATGAACGGAATATTGCGCTTATGCACTATTCTCGTCCTCCATAACTACTGCTTCTCTTTTTGCAGCTTTACCGCATAACTCTGTATCGCCGCCACGGTTTTCCCGTCCGTCAGCTTCCCGGCAAAAATCAACTCCTGCAGGTCGGAAAGTTCCCATTCCTCCAGGAAAATCTCCTCATCCACGTCAAAATGTTGCTCTCCCTTTGCAAGTCTTTTGCCACATAGATGCCTATTTTTTCATCTAAAAAGGCCACCGTAGTATTCACAAAGAGTAAGAACTCCCAGTTTGCACTGCTGAAGCCCGTTTCCTCCTGCAATTCCCGCTTCGCGCAAAGAAGAAAATCCTCGTCCTCGCTGTCTCTCTTCCCGGCAGGAATTTCCAAGGTATAACGGTTCAGCGCATGACGAAACTGTTTCACCATCAGAATCTTTCCATTGGCAAGCACCGGAAGTACGGCAGCCGCCCCCATGTGGTGAATAAAAGTCCCAGTGGGTCTTATGCCCTCCCACATCGACATAGTCATCATAGACCTCTAAAACGGAACCCTTGTACTTTTAAAGTTCTTTCCAGAAGCGTTACCGGTTTTTACCTCCGCATCTTCCTTCTGAAAGTCTTTCGTCTCTTCTTTCATTTTTATTACTCCATATCCACATGAGAAACGCCATAGCCCGCCTTATTCACCCACTCGAATTTCCAGCTCACTATGTGCTTCCTTCATGCGAACTTCCGCGGTGTTCTTCTTCAGGTCTACGATTCCCCTAGACTCCATCAACGGAATTCAGGGCATTTTCCACCTTATTCTTACAGTTTTCACAGTGCATATCTTCCACATTCAGTACAGCCTTGAACGGATAATGCTGAGGATTGTCGTCTTTCACTCCGACTTTTCGAACGGAACACTCTCCTCCCGCCGCAACAACCGCTCTTCCCTCTTTTTAATCATACTCCCGTACTGCAAAAACACAATCACTGCAATTAAAGCACCAATCACATAATTTCCCATTTTTCTGCCTCCTTATCTTTGTAGACGAGATATTCTTTCCTCAAAAGTAAACTGAATTAGCTAAATCTAACTCCATTTTTCAGGCTTTTCAAGGGAAAATTTTCTTAAAAAAGAATTCCTGTATCAGTCTTCCTCTTCTTTTTTCTCCTCCGACTCGATTAAGCGCACTACCGTCTTTTCCGATTCTGTGCCCCTTAATCTCCGCTACATCAATGCTTAAATTATCCGTATCCAGGTGGAAAGTGCTTCCGTCCTCCGGTACCTTACCGAGAATCCCCATGATGTATCCGCCGAAGGTGTCTGCCGCTTCCGGATCCAGATGAATCTTTAATTCTTCGTTGACGTCTTCCAAATCTGCAGTACCGAGAATGATCCATTCCTTTTCTCCTACCGCCTCAATCGGCTCCGGCTCGGGAATCTCATCTTCTTCCTGCAGGTCTCCCACCAGGGCTTCAATCAGGTCATGCAAGGTAACAATCCCCGTCATCCCTCCATACTCATCGAGCACCACGCCGTAGTATTTTCTCTCCTTCTTCATGGTTTCAAAAAGATCGGACACCTTCATATTCTGTGAAATAAAAGAAAGGGCGGTCTACCGCATTTTTCATCACATTCTGACGACTCAGATCATTCAGACGGAAATAGTCCTTGGTGTTCAAAAATACCGATGATGTCGTCATCGTCTTTTCCGCAAATCGGATAGCAGGCGAAGCGATGCTCATGAATGGTCTTTTCTCCACTGCCTGTCCGTATCTTCAATATAAAGCATTGCCACATCGGTTCTGTGGGTGCAGACATCCTCCACCGTCAAATCATTGAAATTCGAAAACATTCTGAATAAACTCATTTTCCGAAGACTCAATCGTTCCCTTTTCCAGGCCTTCATCCACCATCATCAGGATGTCTTCCTCGGAAATGTGAGAAGGGTCTTCATCCGGATCGATGCCGATTAAACGAAGAATGGCATTGGTGGATGCGGAAAAGAAGAAAAACGAGAGGCGTTGCCAATACGGAAACAAGGACAAGAATCGAGTAATATTCAAAGCAATGGCCCTCGGTATGCACCTGTGCAAGCCTCTTCGGAACAAGTTCTCCGAAAACAATACTGATGTAGGATAAAATAAGTGTAATCAGCACAATGGAAATGGGATGAATCACTCTACCCTAAGCCCGGAATAAAACGCATGACCGAAACTGTCCAATAGCCCCGCAAAGCCCTCGGCCAGCAAAAAGCACTGGAAAGAAAGCTGCAAGAGTAATCGCTACCTGTATCGTTGACAAAAAGCGAGAAGGGTTCCTCCGTGAATTTTAAAAGCTTCTTTGGCCTTCTTGTTTCCTTCCTCACTCACTTTCCTTATCTTTGCTTCCCTACCTGTAAAACGGCGATTTCCGCACAGGAAAAAAATCCGTTTACCAAAATCAATATAAATAAGAGTATAACTCTTCCCACTCATAGCGGTCCTTTATTCCTCCTTAAACTTCAACTTACTCTGAAAACACCCTGAAACAACGTACAAGCAGAAAAAGGCATAGCAGAATTCCACTATACCTTCTTTTTCTATCCTTTAAACATGATTGTAATACTTAGAGTAGGGGTTTCTGTATTCCCGTCTCCGTCGTCGCATGACTGTTCCTTTCCCAAGTTGTCTTTGATTAATAACGGGATTATACGGAAACTTCTCTGCTTTGTCAAATTTCCCGTCTTATAACTCTTCGGCTTATTCCTTCCGGCTATAAGAAAGGAGAAATTGTCCTCCAGGGCAGCTCCTTTCTTAGCCTATTACATCATTATAGCGGGAAGTCACATCTGAACTGCACTTTATCAAACGCTCCAAGGATCCTTCCGTTGTGCTGAGAGTTAATTTCTCCCGCTTCAGAGTACGCTCTCTGCTCATCCACACGGGAAAGTAAGGCCTGCGTCTGTACCTTGAACTCTGTAATGGCATTGTTGAAAGAAACTGAGCTGTCCGCTCTTATAGCTTTTCAAAGCCTTCCTTTTCCAGCTCCGCTTCATCCCTTGAAGTTCACTGCAAATTCGGCAAGTACTGCGGCCATTTCCTCGTATTTCGGACGAATCTCCGTCACATCCAGAGAAAGGACATTTTCATCCGAGATATCCTCCTGCTTGTAAATGGCATTCATGATTTCAGACTTTAACATCGTGAGCTTCAGCATCTGATAGCGAACCGTATAGCCTTCTTTTTCGAAACGCTCCAGGTCTCTCGCCTGCTGTTCCTGTAAAATCGCTCTTAAGCTGTTTAAGTAGGGAAGTCTCTCATCGTCATAAGCATTGACTGCCGAAACAAAACGACTGTGAATTTCCTGTCCCTTGGCATAATTGTCATCCAGATAGCCCTTCTGATTTCCGTAGTTTCCGGCTTCATCCAAAACCTCCATTAAGGCTCTTAAGGTCGGAATCAGGGTAAGCGCATGCTCATCTATTTCCTTATAGCTTGTGCCCAAATCCGCTTGCGATTCCACCTCATCCAGGAATTCATAATCCTGATTGCTGAAGGTTGTCGTGATATAAGATCCCCCTCAATAGGAGAAAAGTCTCCCGATGCGGCTACACCGTTAAAATATCGATCCAGAGATTCTTCCACATCTCCGGTCATAAAGTTACTTAAATCAACATAGTTGTTATAGGCTTCCAAGTCGCTTGCCGGAGGAAGGTCTTCATAGGAGTCTTTATCTCCCTGAAGGGCTCCCATCAGATTGTTCAGTGCCTCATTCTTTCCGTTATCGGTATTCCCTTTTCATTCTGAAAGGCATTCTGTGCATCCTTCAATTCTTTTGCAGGCGGAAAGACTGCAGATTAATACAAGTACCGTTAGTCCCAGACTGATTTTTCACTTTTTTCTCCCTTTTTTTACTAGGCTGTTCTAAACATATTTAATCGACAAAACGAAATTCCTTTTAATTTTAAATAAATATAGTTAAAATTAATATCATCGTTTTTCTTCGTATCGTTTTCGTATTCTACCATCCTTAAAAAGGTCGGTCAAATGGAATCACAGCTCCATTTCAGAAATCTGCCGTCGCATCTCTTCCAGGATGCCGTAAAATTCTCGTGAAGAATAACGGCTGACCCCTTTTCCGGAAAAAGGCCTGCACCTGCACCGCCTGATCCGAGGTCACAATGCTGACAGCTCTTCCCTTTTCCGAGAATTCCTTCGCCATTTTGGTCAGGTAAAATCAGCACTTTCTCCTTCCTTTGTAAAAATCAGCTCCAGATTTTTCCCGAACCGCTGTTTCGTTCGGGGTTTCCCTTTACATGATACGCATCAAAAGATAAGATAAACCTCCGTATCGTAAAATACCGCATATTCGGACAAATACTGAATGACCTTCTCCGTCCCCGCCATAAGATCCTCTTTGCAAGTTCCTTTAGAGCATCTTTTGCAAACATAAAATTATAGCCGTCCACAAGGAGCAATTTTTCTTCGAAACCGTGCTCTTCTTTTTCATACTGCTCCCTTGCCGCTCTCTGCTTCTCTTCTTTTTCTCTGGATAAAATAGCTTTTTGTTCGGAGAGCAGGGCTTCCTTTCCCCTGTTCCGTACAGGGCCGAAGGTTCTTAAAAGATTTCCTCGAGTTCGATATCCTGAATATAGGCTCCGGTTTTTCTTTTTTTCTTTTGCCTTCCTAGTCTTCGCTTCTCTTGGCACGCTATGCCCTTCCGAAGCCTCCTCTTCCTCCGGGAAGAAGTCCTGTGCGGATTCATCCGCTCCAAAGAAGTTTATCCGTTTGTTCCGAATCACCGGTACGTTCCAAAAGGATTTCACTTTCTTTTTCTTCCGTAAGCTTCTCAAAAGAAGAAAAGCGATAGCTGACCTCCGCCTGAAGCCTCTGTAAATCCCTCCAGCAGGGAGGGAAGGTTCTCCGGACAGCCTCCCTTAAGAATGACTCTTTCTCCTTCTTGTAAGAGCTCCTCCTGACGTCCCTTTGCTCTTTCTATCGTTTGCATGACTGCTTCAAGTTCAGTCTGCTTCATAGCAGACGGAATAGGAAAAGCAGGGTTGAAAAAGGTGAAGTCCGGCACTTTTCTCCGCCATAAAAAGAGCCTCCGAAACCGCCGCTTTCAAATCCGTAAAATAGGAACTGCTCTCCCGATAGTCCGCCTCTATAATTTCAATTCCGTAGTGCGTATACGGCCCGCCGAGGCAAGGCCCCTTTATCTCCACTGCCTGCCACTCCGTCTCTAAACGGCTCATCCAATCCTTTTCGCAAGTTCAGATTCTCTGCAAAAGCCGATTCTCCCGGGTTTCTCTTCTTCCGCCTTTTCCGTATTTCCGCTACTCTTCTGTCCTTCTTCAGAGGGAAAAAGGCGCAGGCTTAAAGCAAAATAATGCCCCGGACTCTCTATTACCGCTCTTCCGTAAGCTTCCTTCCTCGGCCCCTCCCCGTAAATCAATTCTATGGGAGAAAATACCACAGTCTGTCCTGTCCTCTTCCGGAAAAGATCCTCCAGAAGTTCTCGCTGTAAGGCACCAAGCGAACGAATACGAACTTTTTCCCTCTTCCGCGATATGCATATCCCACTCCGGGAATTCTTCGGAGAGATCTCGAATCTCTTCCGCATAGCGCAAAAATATCTCCCTCTTGAATCGAAAGCTCCACTTGAATAAGGCTTCCCTTCTTGCACTTTCTTTTTCCTTCTCAAACGGAAGGCACCCGGACTGATTCTTTTCCGAAACCGGTGCAGTAAAGAGACTCCCCGCTTGAACCTCACTCAGTTCCGTATATTTTTCACCTTCTTCCAGTCTGATTTCCGTCAGTTTTTCCTCGGGAAGCCACTCTTCCCGTAAAGTTAAGCGTCCCGTGAAAAGTCTGGCCTTCGCCACTCTTCTGCCCTTTTCATCCCGGGTAATCTTTATAAATATAGCCTCTCTTCTCCTCTTGCTGGGCTTCCGCTTTCGGATTGATGCAAGGACGGTAAGCGCTCTAAAAAGGGACCAATCCCTCCTGCTTTAAAAGCCGATCCGAAAAAAATACGGGGATAAGAGTCGCTTTTCGTATCAAACTGCGTACACGTTCCGGACTTACATTTCCGCTCTCAGATATTCCTCCGTACTTTCCAAAGAGGAGAGGGCTATGGATTCCATCAGTTCTCTCTCCTCTTTACTTAACGAATCGCTTTCCGTTTCTTTGTTCGCTGCCCCTCCGTCTCCCTCTTTCATCCGAAGTGCCATACCCGTAAAGGCGGTAAAATCGAGGACATTCTGCTTTTGGAAAATGGATCAGCTCCTCTATAATACGCTCCCTTTCCCCTTGAAATAAGTCCATTTTATTCACAAAAAAATAAAGAGAGGAAGCCTTTCCCTTTCGATAAGGTCCCGCAATTCTTCTTCCCGTTTTCCGATTCCTTCTCTGGCATCCAAAAATAAGAACTCCGTAGTCCAGAACCTTTTAAGGCTCTTTTCCATCTCTCCGGAGAACTCTCTGTGTCCCGGTGTATCCAAAAAGAAAAAGCGCTTATTTTCCCTCGTAAAATAAACACTCTTTGCATAAATCGTTATTCCTTTTTTTCCGCTCCAAGTCATCATGGTCCAGCACTGTCTCCATGATCCACAGGCCTTTTTTCCGAATCTCCCGCTTTCAAAAATCAAAGCTTTCGAAAGACTGGTTTTTCCTCTGTCAACATGGGCCAAAAAAGCCCAGAACGATATTTTCCATCTCTTACTGCCTGTTCTCCGTTTCCGACTCTTTTTGCATCATGATCCGTAAGGAATATTCACGTGCTCTCTTATATCGAAAAACGCTCTTATTCTGCACTGTCCAGATACTGCATTATCTTCTGCACGCAAGCCCCGGAAGACAGGTCACGCTCTTCCAGTGTATATTCCGCATATTTCCGATAAAGCGCTGTCCTCTCCTCATACAAGTCCTTTAAGGTGAAGCCTTCCGGAATCGCCACACCGCGTTTTACCGGATCGCCGATTCTCTTCAGCATTTCTTCATAGGGAATATCCAGGAAAATAACTCTCGAAATCTTTTGCAGATGTCGCATCGCTTTTTCTCCGTAGCAGATGGAACCGCCCGGTGCAATCACCGTATTCTCCACTGAAAGAGAGGCTCCGGTTTCCTCTTCCAAGCGCAGGAAACCCTCCCTGCCTTCTTCCGCAATGATTTCCCGAAGCAGCTTCCCGGTATTTTTTTGAATCAGGTATCCAGATCCAGGAAAGTCATTTTTCTTCTTTTTGGCCAGCATCTTTCCCAGAACGCTCTTTCCGCTGGAAGGCATGCCGATTAGACATATATTCATTCGCAATTTCCTCTTTTTGCTTTCCTTTTCCATCTTCCTCCCGCGGGGTATCCTTGCTGCTCCTTACTGAACCGCAGTTCTCCAAGCCATCTTCCTCCCCGCGGGGGGTTATCCGGCTCTCTTACAGCTGCTCCGCAAAAAGGGAAAGTGGCGGAATCAACTGCTTCTTACGGGATACCATTCCCGGAATCCGCATGGAATACCCCTCCACGTTCTCCTTATCCAATTTAAACTGCAGCTTCTCCGGTTCATTGGAAAAGGCCATATGCATCAATTCTCCGGAATGAGGAGCCCACGGCAAGGAGTACCGTATCCTGCTCCAAGATATTCGTAAGCATAACAAAAACCATGCCGAGATTTTTCCACTTCCAAAGCCGTCTTTCGCAAAATGCAGCAATCTCTTCTGCAGCGCAGTAAGCTCTTCTTCATTTAAAGAAGTAATCTGGCTCACACCGAAACGAATCTTTCCGGCGGAAAAATCTTGAAATCCTGATAGAAAATCTCCTTTATCGGTCTTTTTTCTTTAAATTGGAGGTGGTCGCAAACATTTCCATTGCGTACTTTTCAATGTCTACGCCGGCGATTTCCGCAAGTTCCCTTGCCGCCTTCTCATCCACAGGGTGCAGGTCGGAGAACGGAACAGGAGCGTATCCGAAATAATGGCGGACATCAAAAGTCCCGCTGTCTTCTTATCTACGGAAACCCCATTTTCCTTGTAAATCTGGTAAATGATGGTGCTGCAACAGCCCAGCGGCTGGTTTCTGAAGCTCACCGGAGAGAGTGTTTGTATGGTGCCCAGCCGGTGATGATCAATAATTTCCAGAATTTCGGCATTTTCCATCCCTTCCAGAGCCTGCCCTGAGCTCATTGTGATCGACCATGATGACTTGCTTCCCGTGTGCACCGAGCAAATTTCTGCGGGAAATCATCCCCAGATATTTTCCCTTCCTTATTTAAAACAGGAAAATCTCTGTGCCTCTTGTTCGCTCATAACCTCTTTAATATCATCGATATAGTCGTCTTCCCCAAAGCTGAGAATCCCTTCCTTGGTCATGAAAAATCAATCGGAATGGACTGGTTAATGAGACGTGCTGCCGTATAGGCATCATAAGAGGTCACCATAATAATCATGCCGTTATGTTCCGCAAGGTCCCGAATCGTCGGGGAAACATTGGCGCCCCTCACAGATGATGATGCAATCCGCCCCGTTATCCAGAGCAGAGAGCTGACTCTCCGCACGATTTCCCAGAATCACGATGTCATGCGGCTCAATATAGTAGTTCATCATTTCGGGATTCGCTGCCGCAATCACAACCTTTCCTTTTTCACAAAAGCGCTCAATATCTCCCGTAACACGGGTCGCTTCCAGTGTTTCCAAAATATTCTTAAATTGTGTTTTGGCGGTGGAAATCACGGCGGAGTCGTAGACGTTCATGTAAGACTTTGCAATATCCGAAATGGTGATGAGTCCCTCCAGAATCCCTTCATCCGTAACTGCCGGAAGTGTCACGACATGACTGTCTCGCATAATCTGATACGCCTGCTTTAGAGACATATTTTTAGGAACTCCCGGCGTCTTTCGATAAGCCACATCCGAAACCTGCGTTTTTACACTCTCCAGTAAGCGCGGCTTCTCCTCCTTAAAATAGTCTAATACGAAACTTGTCTCTGTATTGGGATTTCCCGCCCGACAGGGAATGTAGCGATTGGTATGGTTGATTATATTTTTAAACGTGCGTAAGCGATGGCTGCACAGATGGAATCGGTGTCCGGGTTCCGATGTCCGGTCACGAGTATATCTCTTTCCATGTTATGAGAAAGCTGTTCCTCTACTATCGACATATCTTTTTCCTTTCTTTTACTCTATTGGAAAAAATCTTATTGCAAGTACTGTTCCGTGTCAAGGATAGCTTGACATTCCCTTATTCCAGTAAGTATAATTTCCATGTAGTTTTAAGAACTACATTGTATGCAATTTTATTGAAATCAGATTTTCCTGATACAGAAAGAGGCTACGCTATGTCCTATCAAATCATCGCAGACAGCTGTGGAGACTTTACAGAGGAGATGAAACAAAATCCTGTTTTTAAAGACTGTACCGCTCACTCTGGAAATTGGCTCCTATTCCATTTTGGATGATGAGCATTTTTGACCAGTTGGATTTTATTCAGAGGGTAAATGCTTCTCCTGTAGGCCCTAAGACCGCCTGTCCTTCCCCGGAAGCTTTCCAAAAAGCCATTGAGGAGTCGGATGCCGACGAAGTCTATATCGTCACGATTTCCGATTCTCTGTCCGGTACTTTTTCAGGCTGCCAAAATCGGCCAAAGCTTATATGAAGAGAATGGCAAGAAAGGGGAGAAGAAGATTCACATCTTTAATTCTCTATCCGCAAGTGCAGGTGAATGCAAGCTTTGTCTGGATATTCAGGAATTAAAAGAAGCCGGTAAACCGTTCGAGGAAGTGGTTGAAACCGTTGAGAAAGCCTGCTCCGATATCAATACCCTCTTTGTTCTGGAAAGTCTGGATACCTTGCGGAAAAACGGACGTCTTACCGGGATAAAATCTTTCTTGGCAAGTGCCTTAAACATTAAGCCCATCATGGGTGCGGTGAACGGCACCATCATCCAGCTCGGCCAGCAAAGAGGCATACAAAAGGCCCTTCGAAAAATGGTGGAGCTCGCAGTAGAAAGAGCCGGCGGACCCGAAGCCACAAAAAGGAAACGACTGGTGATTACCCATGTCAATGCGCCGGAAAGAGCCGAGCAGGTGAAAGCCGACTTCGAGAAGCTGGCAAGTTTTAAAGAAATTATCATCACCAACGCCATGGGTGTCGCAACAATTTATGCCAATGACAAGGGAATTGTAGTTGCCCTGTAGAAAAAGTGGAGCAAGCTTTTATTGCTCCACTTTTACATATTCCTGATAAACTGAGAAAAAGAAATCCGTGGTGCTCCCCTCTCCTCCATTCAAATCAATCTCTTTCCAAAAAGGCTCGCGAAAAACGCACAATATGTTCTTTCTGATAAGCGTCATAGCTTTCATTAAAACGCAGAACCCGGATAGAATTCTCCAGGCGCTCCTTCCTGTCCCTTGTTGCCTCCTCATCGTAGGAATTGATGCAATGCAGGATGTAATACTTTCCATTTTCCGAAATAATGTCCGAAATCTCGTTATTCTGCAAAGAAAAGGCAACTTCATAATATTGATCTTCCTTTTTCTCCAAAAAGAAAGTTGCTTCAGAATCTCCGGATCCTCTGAATATTGTCTGGCATAGTAGCTGAAATTAGCGCCCTGCGCCCTCACCTTTTCCAGAAGGTCTTTTCGCCGTATCTTCATTGCTCAGAACAATTTTGCTCATGCTGATTACCTTGGACTCCGCCGCACTCAGCTCCGTATCCACGGAAGAAAAGGAGAGACTCAGCCGTTTTTCTGCCGTGAAATAGGGCTACATACATATCCACTACATCTTTTTTTCCGTACAGTCGCCGAAGAAGCTCTTGTCCTCCGGCGTAAGTGCTCCGTAAAACTTCGTCGCCGCCTTCCGAATGCTGTCCATCTCGGTCGAGTTCGAAGTATGCCTTTTTCCTCCGCAAGAAGATTCAAAGTGCGGATGTCCTGCAGAAATTCCTTATTCTTCTCTATGAAATACGCCCCATAGGTCTTTTTGAATCTGTCCGCTGATTGGCAAAGTTCCATATTTCTTTTCCCAGAATATTCTGATAGCGGTTTCTTTCCGACCCCAGTACCAGCATAGCCTGCTGCTTCGTATAGCCCGGAACATTCTCCGTCTTTCCGCTTATCGCAATCCCTTTACAGGAAACCAGGATAAAAGAGATAAGAAGAATCAGCACAACGCAAAAAGACCTTTTCTGTTTTCAGAAAAAGCCTCCCTTATCTCCCAAAGCCAAAGCACTCCTTTCATCTTCCCTTACTTCTCCTCTTCGCTTTTTTCCGCCTTTCCTTCTTTTAGTTAAAGCAGACTGTATAAGCAAATGTCTTATCTCTTTTCCACATCCGTGTCAAATCATAATAAGACCGTAGACATAGGCCATAATCACCGCAATAAGAATGCCGAGAATGGCTCCCATCAAGACTTGAAATGGGCTATGTCCGACATACTCCTTCAGTTTCTTCTCAAACTCTTTTTCCCGTCCAGGAAAAGGGATTATCAAAAAGCAAACGATTTAAAAATGACAGCCTGCTTTCCGGTCTCCCTGCGAACACCTGGTCGCATCATACATTACGACAATGGCAAAAATCAGAGCTATCGCAAAAAGGGTACTATCCACTCCATAGGATATTCCGGTTGCAATAGCCAGAGATACCACCGTTGAAGAGTGGCTGGAGGGCATACCGCCCGACCCCGTCATTCTTTCCCAATTAATGCCCTTATTAAAATAAGCGTCTATTGCCGTTTTAATGACCTGGGCAACAAACCAGGCCAAGACTGCCGACATGAGCGGATAATTGGACAAAAAGCTGTTCCATATGCATCCTAGTTCCTTTCCACCAGCCAATCATAGAGCTCCTGATATTGCAGGGCTGAGCTCTTCCAGGAAAAATCTTTCTTCATGGCCCGATTGATAATTCCTCTCCAGGAACGTTTATCATCATAGTAAATTCTCTCTGCATAACGAACGCTTGCCATCATCTCATGTGCATTATAGTTTGCAAAGGAAAATCCTGTTCCCTTTTTCTCATATTCATTATAAGGCTCTACCGTATCCCGCAAACCGCCTGTTTCCCGGACAATGGGAATCGTACCGTAACGGAGTGAAATCAACTGAGACAGACCGCAGGGCTCAAACAAGGAAGGCATCAGGAAGGCATCACTTCCCGCATAGATGCGGTGACTGATTTCTTCCGAATAATAAATTTGTGCGGAAACTCTGTCCGGGTATTTCCAAGCAAAATAGCGGAAGAGATTTCTCATAACGATCCTCTCCTGTTCCCAAAATAACAAACTGTACGGCGTCCTGACAAAAGTTCATCAAAGACTCGCTCAATCAAATCCAGCCCTTCTGGTCCGTCAACCTGGAAATGATGGAAATCAACATCGTATCCTCCGAAACAGAGGCCCAGACTCTCCTGTAAGGCGGTCTTATTCTTTGCCTTTTCTTTATGGACACTGACCTTATCGTAAGGGTGCAGTAAATGGGATCTCTCTTTCGGATTCCAGATATCGTAGTCAATGCCGTTTACGATGCCGCGCAAATCTCTGTCTCTCGCCTGCAGAAGCCCTTCCAGACCTTCTCCGTAGAACTCCGTCTGAATCTCTTTGGCATAGGTCTTACTCACCGTCGTAATGGCGTCCGCATAGACAAGGCCTCCCTTTAGGAGGTTTCCGTCCTTCTTGATATTCCAACTTATCCGGCGTAAAATAATAGTCGAAAGCTCTGTAAAAAGCGTTGTATCGTCTTTCTGTCCCAGGTCCCCTGGAAGCGAAGATTATGAATGGTAAACACGGAACGAATCGAACGGAAAAACTCTGCAAAACGGTCCTTTAAAAGAACCGGCACGAGACCGGTCTGCCAGTCATGACAATGAATCACATCCGGATGAAAGTCAAGGAGCGGTAAGGCGGAAAGTGCCGCATAGGAGAAAAAGCAGAACTTTTCCAGATCCCAATACCAGTTTCCGTAAGGTCTGTTTCCGGAGAAATAGTATTCATTGTCAATAAAATAATAGAGAATTCCATCCACTTCTTTCTTCAGTACTCCTACATAACGTGACTGTCCGAGATAATCCATATAGAAATGAGTGACATACTCTAAATTATAACGGTCCTCTTCCCGCATACACATGTACTTGGGAATCATAATTCTAGCATCAAAATAAGCCTTGTCAATGCTTCTGGGAAGTGACCCCACAACGTCCGCCAAGCCTCCCTGTTTTTATAAAAAGGTACCGCTTCCGATGCTAAAAATAAAATATTTTTCATCCTCTTCTCCTTACCCTTTTTCTGTCTGCATTTCTGACAAAAAATCACTTCTTTTCTTTCGCCTTGGCCTTCAAGCTCCTTGCATTCTGTAGTGCCGCTTCCGTAAGTTCTTCTCCGCCAAGAAGCCTCGCGAGCTCCTTTACCGATGCCTCTTCATTAAGTGCATGAATCTCGGTCTTGGTTTTTCCTTCCAGCACATTCTTCTCTATGAGAAAATGCCTGTCCGCCTTTGCCGCAATTTGGGGGAGGTGCGTAATTAAGATCACCCTGATGGTTCTTTGCAATTTTCTCCAGCTTCTCTCCTACCTTCTCCGCCGTTCTCCCGGAAATTCCCGTATCAATTTCATCGAAAATCAAGGTAGGAACGGCATCCGTATCGGCCAATACCGTCTTTATGGACAACATAATGCGAGAAAAGCTCACCGCCTGATCCCACCTCTCGCAAAGGGCGCAGGGGTTCTCCCGGATTTAAGCTGACATAAGACTCCACCTCGTCGAAACCCTTCTCCGAAATCTCCTTTTCTTTTCAAAGCGAAATGTGAAACGGGTATCGAGGAAGCCCAGCTCCTGCATCTCCTGCTGAATGCGCTCCTCCAGTTCCTTCGCCGTTTTTGTCTTTCTAAAGAGACTTTCCGCCTTCTCCCTAAGCTCCTCCTCGCTCCGGGCCAAAGCCTCCTCCATAAGTGCTTTCTCTTTTCATAATCCGTTAAGAACCGCAGCCTCTCTTCCTTTTGGAAAAGTGCTTTCCAAGGCCTTTTCTTCCGTTCCCCCGTATTTCATCATGAGGCTTCGAATGGTATCCAGTCTTTCTCCCAAAAGGAAGAATTTCTCCTCATCCATTTCGCTGTGATCCAGATAATGCTCTACCGCTCTTAAGCAATCTTCTCCGACAGCCTCCAGTTCATAAGCTGTATCCAGAACATTCTTTAAGCTTTCGTCAAAAGTCACAGCCTCTTCCAGATTCTTCACCGGACCGTGAAAATCCCTGATCCGCCAACTCTTCCTGTACCCTTAAGAGAAGAGACTTTTAAAGCGATCCCTGTTTTCATAGACAGCATAGTCCTTACTTAACTGCTCCTCCTCTCCCGGTTTCAAGTTGGCAGAGGAAAGTTCTTCCAGCTCAAACTGCAAAAATCCAACTCTCTCTTTCTTTCCTCTTCCGGAAGAGAGTAGGCTTCCACCTTTTTCTTCTTCTCCCGGTAGTTTTTCATAAGCCTCTTTTACTTCGAAAGAATCCGTCCTCCTCTTCTTGCCATAAAGCTGTCCAAAATCGCAAGATGTGCCCCTTCTTTCAGAAGGCTGTGATGCTCATGCTGCCCATGCAAATCCAGAAGTTCTCCACTGATTTCCCGAAGCTTTGCGAGCGTTACGGACAAATCATTTACACGATTTTTCCGATTTTTTTCGGAAATCTTCCTGCGGATAATCAGACTTCCTTCTTCTATTTCCAGATCTTCCTCCAACTCTTTCAGTGCAGCTTCTTTCTCTTCTCCCAAAGAAAAGGAAAGTTCTATCAGCGCCTGCTCGCTTCCGTGGCGAATCATATCCTTGTTGGCTTTTTGTCCCAGGGCAAGCTGGAATGGAGCCGAGCAGTATGGACTTTCCGGCTCCTGTTTCACCTGTCAATATATTCAGACCGGGTCCAAATTCGACAACAGACTTTTTCAATCAGTGCCAAATCTTTTACCATCAGTCGATCAAGCATGGCTTTCCTTTCTATACGCTCTTAGACTAAGGACATCTTCTCCCGAAGCGTATGCAAAAAAACTCTCTTGAAAAACTTAACCAGTACCGTTTCCTCTTCCGCCTTTTTCAATAATCACTTTATCTCCGGAAAGCAGCTCAAAGGGTTCCTCTCCGTCAAATGAGAGAACCTGGTCTCCCTTTTTCCATTACAATCTCAAGCACTCTCCGATCATCCAAAACCACAGCTCTGGCGTTCAAACTAGTGTGCACAAATCGGATTCATAATATAGACCTTTGCCTCCGGAGAAATGATAGGTCCCCCGCAGAAAGATTGTAGGCCGTAGAACCGGTGGGTGTGGAAATAATGATGCCGTCCGAGGAATAATGAACCATTTCCATGCCGTCACAAAAACTTGAAAATGATGAATGCTAACCCCCTTACCCTGGAAATGAGCAACTCGTTTAACGCCAGTCTGGAAAAATTTCCCTGCCTCCCCGTATCACCCTCCGAGAAGCATGGACCGGCGATCCTCAACATAGTCTCCGGCTAAAAGTCTTTTTAAAGCCTCATCAATTTCTCTTCTCTTCCGAATCTCTGTAAGATAGCCGAGGTGTCCGCATTAATCCCCAAAATAGGCACCTTCATTCCGCGAAGTACTCCGGCGGTATGCAGAGTGTGCCGTCTCCCCAGGGTGATGACACAATCTATTTCGTTAAAATCGTTTCTTTGAAAATCTTTATTCAAAAACAATTTCGGATGAACGCCCAAGTCTTCCAGTTTTTCAACAATTACCTTTTGAAAACTCTCCGCATCCTCTTTACTTTGATTCACAATGAGCGCCAGATTCATCTGATAAAACCTCTTTAAGTATAGCATTCTTCGGATAAAAACCATTTACAACACATTCCCTATTCTACACGAGAAATTGTCTCTGCCTGTCTCTAATCGGATATGCTTTTAATCCTTAATCGGATATGCTTTTAATCCGGAACTTAAAAAAAGTCGCTCCTTCATTCTGCATCCCTTACGCTCTTTCGAGCATGCATAATCAAAAGCGACTTCTTTTCTCTTCGATTCTTTCTCTCCTTAAACAGCCTATTTTTCAAGCTGTCCTGAACCAAGAAGCGGAAAAAGCTTTATTTTTCTTTTTCTCGAATCCTTCGTGCCTGTAGCTTTGCCTCCTGCGTAACGCACTCGATATAGCCAGAGAATCACATTTCCCGTTGCCAAAAGCTGTGGACATTGCATAAAGAGCCACACTGCTGCCTTCCCCCTTTAGCTTTTCTTCTTGCAATTCTAAGATACATGGCAGACTTGTTTAAAAAATGCATTCAAAGGTTTTCCTTCGTCGCCCTCTCCTCTTTTTGCCATTCGGTTAAAGACTCCCTCCCGTGCATCTGTTTGTGCAGGCTTTTTGCGGGAGAAAATTGACTTTTCCACTCTCCTCTTTCTGATAAGAATTCACAAAGGAAAGCTCCGTCGCTTTCTCTTCTTCTCCTGTTTTTCTTTCGGTAACGACCGCATATAAATAGGGATGGACTACATTGCCATAGCGGTCAATATTCGCCCTCAAAACTTCTATTTCCAAATCATACTCCGTATCGTCATAAGAAAAACCTTCTTGGTTTTGTTTCTCTTGCTTAATGCGATAACGATACACGCCTTCTCTTGAAAAACTTCATCTTATGAAAATAATATTTTTCTCTTCCCGCCCCCTTATGAATATTCAGATAAAACGGCTCGGGAAGAGGATTATTGGGACTTTCCACATCTCTTTCCAGATAGACTCTGAAATCGGATTCCGAACATTCCTCCCGAGGACCTCCAAGCTAAAGGAGATTTCCACCGTAACGGAATTTCCGCAGCCAAAGCTTCCATCCTGTGCCTCAACTGTCGATAAAAATTTCCGCTCCTCACAAACATCAGTATCACAAGAAAGAGTACCGCACCGATTCCCTTTATCAGGAATCTGCAAAAATCTTTTTCTTTTTCCTTTTTCACCGTGCAAAACATGATCTTACCCTTCCTTAAACACCCTTTTTATACTCCTCTATGAATTATTAAAAATAATATCATATTTGTATATCGTCTTCAAATTTTTAATTTATAAGAATAGGGATAAGAATTTTTTTAATTCATGATAAGGGTCATACACGGAGACCTTATTCTATTGTATAATGGACTTGTTTTTGATTGAAAGCAGCATCCGATTGAAAAGCGGTAGCCGGGAAAACCGCAATCTGCATTCTATGCATGCAAGCCCCTATAAAGGAGTTATATGAACATTATCCAAAAAAATAGCCGAGGATTTATCTCTTTAAAATGCAGGTGGAAGCGGCAGTACAGCTTCTGGACGAGGGAAATACTCGTTCCCTTTTATTGCGCGTTACCGTAAGGAAGCGACACACGGTTTAAATGACGAGGAACTCCGCAGCCTTGAGGAAAAGCTGCAATATCTTCGGAATCTCGAGGAGCGGCGCGAAAGCATTTTTAAACAGTATTGCCGAACAGGGAAAGCTGACCGACGAATTAAAAGGCGCGAGATTGAAGCGGCAGACACCGCAGTACGTCTGGAAGATCTCTATCTTCCCTATAGAAGAAAAAGAAGAACCAGAGGCATGATTGCCAGAGAAAGAGGCTTAGAGGGGACTTGCAGAAAGCGATACTTACTCCCGGCATAAATCCTGTAAAGGAAGCGGAAAACTATCTTTCCGAAGAAAAAGAGGTGCACAGCGTAGAAGAAGCCTTGAATTACGCTAAGGACATTCTTGCGGAAGAATTTTTCCGAAAATGCCTCCTACAGGAATGGATCTCGCAATAAGACCATGGAACTCGGCAGTATTTCCTCCTCCAAAAAGGATGCGGAGGAGAATCCCGATGCAAAGACCTATGAGATGTATTTTGACTATGAGGAAAAGGTGAAAACCATTCCTGGCTACCGTACGCATGCCATAAACCGCGGAGAAAAGAAAAAGTGCTAGCGTGAAACTGAATTTCCCGCAGGAAGAGATTATAGCTTATCTGGAAAAAGCAGGCAGGAAAGGATTTACAGGAGAGAATCTCAGGCTATTACAGGAAGCTGTGCTGGACAGCTTCAAGAGACTCATTTTCCCTCTATCGAAACCGAAATCCGTAATATCTTAAGCGAAAAAGGCGGAGGATGGTGCCATCGCCATTTTCGCAGATAATTCAAAGCAGCTTCTCATGCAGGCGCCCATTGTCGGGAAGGTCGTGCTCGGCTGGGATCCGGGCTTCCGTACCGGCTGTAAAATCGCCGTGGTCGATCCGACCGGAAAGGTACTGGACACGACGGTCATTTACCCTACTCCGCCTAAAAATCAGGTGAAAGAAGCCATGGCGGTCATTCATAAGCTGATTGAAAAAAACATAAGGTGGATATCATTGCCCTGGGAAACGGCACAGCCTCCCGTGAATCGGAAAAGGTCATCAGCGACTATATTCATGAAACAAAGAGTAAAGTACAGTATGTGATTGTCAATGAAGCCGGCGCCTCCGTCTACTCTGCAAGTAAGCTTGCAACAGAGGAGTTCCCGAACTTTGACACGGGAGAAAGAAGTTCAACCTCCATGGCAAGACGGCTTCAGGATCCGCTTGCCGAGCTTGTAAAAGATTGAGCCGAAGGCACATCGGTGTCGGGCAGTACCAGCATGACATGAATCAGAACAAGCTGGAGGAACAGCTGAACAATACCGTGGAAGACTGCGTGAACCACGTCGGTGTAGACCTAAATACCGCGTCCGCAGCCCTCCTTTCCTATATTTCCGGTATCAACAAGACACTCGCGAAAAATATCGTAGTGTATAGAGAAGAAAATGGGGCTTTTAAGAGTAGAAAAAGAACTGTTAAAGGTGGCTAAGCTCGGTCCAAAGGCCTTTGAACAAAGTGCCGGCTTCCTCCGTATCCGAGAGGGTAAGGAAGTGCTGGACAGAACCTCCGTGCACCCCGAGTCCTATCAGAAAACAAAGGAGCTTCTCGCCCTTCTAAACTTAAATGAAAAAAAGACATTGCCGAAGGAAAGGGAAAGGATATTGCAAAAATGATTTCCGCCCTTCCCGGAGGAATGAAAAGCTTTTAGAAGAAAAGCTTGCTATCGGAAGTTTTACCTTAAAGGATATTGTGGAGGCTCTTGCAAAGCTCGGGAAGAGATCCTCGTGAAGATGTGCCCGCACCCATTTTTACGAAGTGATGTTTTAGAGCTTTCCGACTTAAAAGAGGGGATGATTCTCGAGGGTACAGTTCGAAATGTCCTGGACTTCGGTGCCTTTGTCGATATCGGCGTGCACCAGGACGGCTTGGTACACATCTCCGCCCTTTCCAAAAAGTTCGTAAAGCACCCCCTCGATGTCGTAAAACTTGGGGATATCGTGAGTAAAAATCCTCTCCGTGGATATGGAGAGGAAGAAGATTTCACTCAGTATGAAAGATGCGGGTAGGGAGACTACAGAGTAGAGAATTTAGAGGTAAAAATAGACAGATAAATTTTTAAAAGGATATTGGAATAAGGGGTAATCTGAGCCGTCGGTACTTGCCGAAAGCAAGTGAAGCGATGCTTGAGGCTTAGTACTGATACGTGGCGAAGTAGCGAAACGTGCCCCTGTTCCAATATCGCTTTTAATATGCTTTTATTTTTACCCTAAAATTCTCGAGCTCCAGCGAGCTCTCCTCCCAAATGGCGTATTGCTCTTCCAGCTCTTTTTCTATTGCTTCCTGCTCTCTATGGATTTCCATGAGGGCGCCCTACATCGGATCCGACTTCTTCCATGGAGGCAGTGAGCTCTTCCTTTCGCTCTTCCAGCTTGGCAATTTTCTCCTCCGCCTTTTGCAGGGCATTCTGCCACTTTCTTCTCTTGGCGGAGAGCTCCTTTTTAGTTTTCCCAGTCGAGTCTCTTACTCTCCTTTTTCTTCCAATCTTTGTGCTTCTTCCGGATCTATCGCTCCACAGGCATCTTGTCCTTTTGCAGTGAATCTCCGTAGGCACGAACATCTTCCTTCTTTTCAATATAATAGTCGTAATTTCGATGTAATTATCGAAGCGATTGGAGAAAGAGCTCTATAATTCTCGTTGCCGTTTTATTGATAAAATAACGGTCATGGGAAACATAAAGGACGGTTCCCTCATAATTCCGAATTGCCTCCTCCAGGACTTCTTTCCCCTGAATATCCAAGTGGTTCGTCGGCTCGTCCAAAATCAGGAAATTTGCATCGGAAAGCATAAAGCTTCGCAAGACTTACCCTGCCCTGTTCTCCTCCGGAAAGGTCCTGAACCCGCTTATACACATCGTCTCCCGTGAAGAGAAAAGCCGCAAGAACATTTCTAACCTTTCGTATTGTTCATATCCGGATAGGTATCCTGAATTTCCTCAAAGAGCGTCTTCTCCATGTGGAGCACGGCATGCTCCTGGTCATAGTAAGCAATCTTTACCTTCGAGCCAAGTCGGAACTCTCCCTCATCCGCCTGTACAAGCCCGTTCAAAATCTTCAGTAAGGTTGTCTTTCCGGTACCGTTGTCCCCGATAAGCGCCACATGTTCCCCTCTTTGCAAAGAAAAAGTCCCGTGGGAAAAAAAGTCTCCTTCCGTCATAGCTTTTTCCCAGCTCCTTTGCCATTAAAACATCGTTTTCCGGAACTTTCCCTCGGGGAGAATAGAAGCTTCATCTCATTCTCGAGTTCTTCCGGCTTTTCCAGTCTTTCCACCTTCGAAAGCATCTTCTCTCGATTCCGCACGCTTAATGCTCTTCTCCCGGTTAAATTGCTTCAGCTTTTCAATAACGGCTTCCTGATGCTTAATCTCCGCCTGCTGGTTCTGAAACGCCTTCCACTCGGCTTCCCGGATCTGTCTCTTCTTTTTCCGCATAGGCACTGTAATTTCCTGGTACATCCTTACTTTGCCTCTCTCCAGGTCAATCACCTTCGTCACAATTTTATCCAAAAAATAACGGTCGTGGGAAACAAGAAGCACTGCTCCGTCATAGCGCTTTAAGACTTTTTCCAGCCACTGAATAGAGCCGATATCCAAGTGGTTTGTCGGCTCGTCCAAAATCAGAAGATCGGGCTTCTCCTGTAAAATCTCCTCCAAGCGTTTTCTTGTCTTCTGCCCTCCGGAAAGGGTGTCGTAGTCCCTCATTTTCCGCTTCTATATCGGCATGTTGCTGTGCCAGGTAGTCCATTTTCTTCTCTTTGGAAAATGCGATGCTCCCCTCATCTGCCTCCTCAATTCCCAGAATACATCGGAGCAAAGTTGTTTTGCCTGAACCGTTAATTCCGACAATGGCCGCTTTTTCCTTATCTTCCAGATGAAACGATACATCCTTCAGCACAGTCTTTCCTACATATGCTTTACTTAGCATGGATACATTTAAAATCATGCTCTAAGTATACTGGATAGGCCAAGCACAAGCTATTATGAACATGCCTATTTCTTGTCAATGCAAAGAAAATGCATTAGAATGAAAAGGAACTTTACTGGGAGGTAAAGTCATTTGGTCTATTTATTATTTAAGGAGGAACGAATATGGCACACGTAGTTAGTGATGAGTGCGTAAGCTGTGGTGCTTGCGCAGCAGTATGTCCTGTAGAAGCTATCTCTGAAGGTCCAACAAAGTATGTTGTTGATCCGGATACTTGCATCGATTGCGGAGCTTGTGAAGAGCCCCTGCCCCACCGGTGCTATCGCTGCAGAATAAGCATAATACGGTAAAAAAAAAGCTGCCCTTTGGAGGGCAGTTTTTTAATGCCTATTTTGCGTTATGCGTGTTAGAGAGGCTTATAGGACAAAATGTGTTGATGGTCAATCCCGGGGTCAAGAACAAATCCCTCTACTCCCCACTAAGTCTTCTTGCAATAATTCTCTCCATCTTTTTGTAAAAAACGGCCTTCTTCCTCCTTCTCTGCCACTCCTTCTCAATCTCATACAGGAAGAAGAGAGAGGTCAGCACAAGTGCAAAACTGATGTATCGTATCTCCGGAAGAATAGACAGGATACCGAATAAAGAAAATACCAGGATAGAGGTAACAAATATTTCAAAAGTTCTCAAATTCATTCTCTATAATTTACTCCTTTATGTAAACGCCTGTTTGCTTTTTACATAAAGGATAATAACACAGAACAATTGTTTTTGTAAAGTGTTTTTCAGAATATATGTTTTGAGAAATAAATTATTTTTTCCCCTAGCATTCTCTGCAAAAATCCGCAGAATATCTTTTTTTATACTACAAATGGTCTTCTGTAAAACGGCATCCTGTCCTTTATCGCATCTTCCGCAGTCTTCGACCTGTTGGACATTACCGCAAAGGGGATACCCCCGGAAAAATCATTGCCCACAGTGGTAATATTGGCAAAACTGGGCTGAATGCTGCCCTTATGACTGACAATGCACAGATTAAAGCTCTTCCCATCCTGCTTTGCCCCTAAAAGGTAGGCAGCCATGACGTTCAGATCATCCCGCATATTCGCTAAGTGCTTCTTCAAGCTCCTTCGCATCTCCCAAAGGCTCTGTAAATTCCAAATCCTCTCCCGGTCTTACAGGGACTTCACCCATGAGTTCAGCCTGTTCCACATGGATACAATTTGCAATAAACTTCCTCCAGAGAATAAAGTTTTCGCTGTTCATATCAATGACAAATCCGGAAATCCTCGGATCATCGAGCGCCATCAAAGCCAACTGGTGAAAGCTGAGAACAGCACTGCCTTCCGTACTGTTAGGCCACTTTTTTTACCTTCTCCTGTGAAGTAAACAGAGCATAAAAATGATTTTTATCCTTATCCTCCACTACAGCAAAAACCGGCTTCTTCTCTTCGCCTTCTCCCACTGTACGCATAGGCACATAAAACTCGGCATGATGAATCAGGGCATCGATTAATCTTTCTTCCCAATTCGCACCGCCCTCATTCTGTATTCCATGAATCGCCATAATCAGGCGAGCATTTTTCTTTTCTCTAAAATCGTTCATGAACTCCTCCTTCCGCGCTATTTTAACATAGCTTAGAACGAGACACAAGAAAAGCTACTGCACCCACTGTCCCTGTTCATTGATACGGAAGCTATCTATAGTCGTATTCTTTGCCATAGAACCATTGTTGTGGAAATAGTAATAAACCTGTTTTTCCGTTAATTGTCAAAGCCACCCAACCGGTGCGCATCGCGCCTGCAGCATCGAAATAATAGCTTTCCTGTCCGATTTTGAAAATGCCGTTAGAAAGCATCATGCACTGACGGTCTCCGCTGTCCGGTAAGAAATAATACCATACGTTGTCAATAAGCTGCCAACCGGTCTTTGCATCGCCGTTAACCTTATCCAAATAGAACCAGTTTCCATATGCATTCTTAAACCAGCCGGTTTCCATTTCGCCCTGTCCGTTAAAATGATACCATCTGCCATTCCAATCTATCCAGGTATTGATTGCCGGCTGACTGTTCGGATAACGGAAATACCACTTTCCGTTAATCTGACTCCATCCGATTGTGGCAGGAATTGTCGTATTGTTTTCCGCCTTGTGCTGTCCGAAAATCTGCGTTTCGCTATACTTTTCCCTGCCCGTTTGAGCGGTTTGTTTCACTGATACTTAAAATATCGGACTCCACTTCGTCAGAAGATTTCCCTGCCTTCTTTTGTACCTCTGTGCTAGGGAATGGTCTTTACGGAGAAAGTATAGGGTCCTTCTTCCGTCATCCAGGGGTAAAGGTTCAGGCTTAATGCATCGGTTGTAATCTTTACAAGCTGTTTTCCATCTCTAAAAGCTTTTACTTCATAATACCCCGATGTATTGTTTTCCGCAGTCCAGCTTGCTCTTCCAAGACTGTTATTGGACCAAGTCAAATTATCCGGTGAATCATAAGTTCCCGTAATGGGCTTTAATTGAATGATTACTTCCAGTTCCGTGGAGCTGATTCGTCTTGCACTCACAAAAGTTCCGTTTGTCACTCTCACATTGTTTGCCGTATAGGCCCCGAAGAACTGATAATTCAATGTATCTCCGTTATTTTTCTCTTTACTGTCTGCAACAAGGTAGAGTTTTACCTTCGGTTCACTTCCCACTTGTAAATTGTCCGCATTTCCGCTGTTGACCCAGTCTACGGACTCTACATGATATCGGTCTGTAGAGCCTGTTGTAAAATCGGACTCACTGATATTTCCCAAAGATGATCCGACTTCCCTGGTTCCTTAAGTTTTGATCCACTTTGATGCTTACGGTAAGGATATTACTGATACTGTCTTTTGCCATGGCCGGTACAGCGAAAAGAAGTATCATAAAAATCGATAAGATAAATGCCAGTTTTTTTCTTAACATATGCTCCTCCATTCTTAATCTATGCCAAGTATATAGTACTTTTTCCGTTCTGAATCAACTTGCTTTTCTCTTACAATCAAATAGCTTATTTGTAACACATAAAATTGTAGCACATAAAGAAGCTGCGGAAAACCGCAGCTCTTTTTGTAATCTGTTCATTCGTTTTTTTACAAGTAACTCTGTACTTGTCGGAGCTCTTTATACTAACTCTAAAAGAACTTCCATAGCAGCATCTCCCTTACGAAGACCTACTTTAACAATTCTGGTATATCCACCCTTGCGGTCAACATACTTCGGTGCAATTTCATCGAAAAGCTTCTTAGCGATGTCTACCTTCTTGGTATTCTTCTTTCTGCCTGCCACTGCAGCCGGTCTTTCGGTCGGAACATAGGTTGCCGCCAAAATCTGACGACGAGCCTGCAGACGAGAGGGCTTATCCTTCTGGATGGACTTCTCTACTTCATCGTAAACGGTAACTTTCTTACCGTCTACAACTTCCTTCACTCTCTTTCCGTCAGCATCCTTCGTGGCTACCTTTGCTTTCACGGCAACCATCTCGTAGTTATCCTTCTCTCTAACTGCAAGGGCGATCAGCTTTTCTACCTGCTTACGAACTTCCTTGGCTCTTGCCTCAGTGGTAAATACCTTTCCATAGCGAAGAACATCGGTTGTCAAAGATCTAAGCATAGCCTTTCTCGGTGCTGTAGCTTTTTCCTAATTTTTCTATACATTGCCATTTTACTTTCTCCTTATCCGTGCTTTTTAGTCTTATCGGGTAAAATTCCGGGTCCGGATCTATTCTTCCGGAGTGGAAAGTCCTAAGTTCAATTCACGAAGCTTTGCAAGCACTTCTTCCAGTGACTTTCTTCCCAGGTTACGAACCTTCATCATGTCCTCCGGTGTCTTGGAAGTTAATTCCGACACGGTATTAATCCCCGCTCTTTTCAAGCAGTTATAAGAACGGACACTCAGCTCCAGTTCATCAATATTCATTTCTAATACTTTGCCCTTATCATCCTCTTCTTTCTCCACCATGAGCTGTGTTTCAGCCCCTTCGGAAGAAAGATTTACGAAGAGATCCAAATGCTGGAAGAGCATCTTAGCCGCAGCGGATACCGCATCCTGAGGAAGCATTCCGCCATCGGTATATACATCCAAAGTCAATTTGTCATAATCTGTCATATTTCCCACACGGGTATTTTTCCACAGTCATGTTGACTCTGTCTACAGGTGTATATAATGCATCTAAAAGTGTATATCCCTTCGGATACTTTGATGCCTTTTCCTTTACTGTCCCTACATAGCCCCTGTCCCTTGGTGATAACTACACCGATGGAGAGCTTTGCTCCCTTTTCCAGAGTAGCAATATGTAAATCGGGATTGATAAGAACAAATTCCGACTCTGCTTTAAAATCCGAAGCCTTCGCTTCCTCTTTTTCACTGACTTCCAAATGTGCTTCCAACTGCTCCACACCATCCGGAAGGAAACCACTAGAGACTTTAAGTTGGTTAAAAACCTCGCTATAACTTTCCTTTACTCCCGGAAATCGTATCTCCTGAAAGTCCTTGAATCTTAATTGCAGAAACCGCAGCCCCGGGCAGAGAGGACAGCATCATTCTCCGCAAAGAATTCCCCAGGGTCGCACCGTAACCTCTTTCCAAAGGTTCACAAACAAAACGACCGAAGCGCTTATCCTCTGAAATTTCAAGAATTTCAATGTTTGGTTTTTCAAAATCAAACATGCCGCCTCCTTTTTTAGGCTATCTTTACTTAGAGTACAACTCGACGATTAACATCTCGTTTACCGGAACATCGATTTCTTCTCTGTGCGGTAAATTCTTAATGGTTGCGCTCAGCTTCTCCTCATCCACTTCCAACCAAGCCGGTACCATTCTGCCGCCGGTTACTTCCGTGATGTCCTTATATCTCTGTGCAGTCTTCATGGACTCTTTAATAGCCACAACGTCTCCTGCAGATACAAGGTAAGAAGGAATATTTACAATCTTACCGTTTACGGTAACGTGACGGTGACCTACTACCTGTCTTGCCTCACGTCTTGTTCTAGCCATTCCCATACGGAAAATGACATTGTCCAGTCTACTCTCCAAAAGAACCATCAAGTTCTCACCGGTCTGACCGGGAAGTCTTTCAGCCTTTGCATAGTAGTTACGGAAAGGCTTCTCCAAAACGCCGTAGATGAACTTTGCCTTCTGCTTTTCACGAAGCTGAAGACCGTACTCACTCATCTTTCTTCTGGCATTTTCTAGCCTGTCTGTTTGATTTCTTGTCGACTCCCCAAGAATACAGGGTCAAGTCCAAGTGACCTGCATCTTTTAAGCACAGGAACCTTATCTACTGCCATATTATCCTCCTAAATATCAAGTTCTGTTGCTTAAAAAGCAACATCTCCAAAAATTTGATACGCCCTTTACACCATCGGCTTCTTCGGGCTGACCACATGGTCATACTGTTTTCGTATAATGCTTCCTCCGCTATAGCAGATTTTTCTCTAATATAGCAGATTATCTTCTTATAAATATGCCATTTATAGAATGATAGCAAAACAATTATACTCTTCTGCGCTTCGGCGGGCGGCATCCGTTGTGGGGAACCGGTGTAACGTCCTTAATGGATGTTACTTCGAGTCCGTTTGCCTGTAAGGCACGAATTGCTGCTTCTCTTCCAGAACCCGGTCCTTTAACCATTACATCCACATACTTTAAGCCATGTACCAAAAGCTGCCTTTACAGCAGTTTCAGCAGCCATCTGAGCTGCATATGGAGTAGATTTTCTTGAACCTCTAAATCCCAGACCGCCGGCACTTGCCCAAGAAAGAGCATTTCCTGTGCATCTGTCAAAGTAACGATTGTGTTATTGAAAGATGATTGGATATATGCCTGTCACGTTCAACGTTTTTTCTTTTACGCGCTTTTTGTCACTCTCTTACCAGTTGACTTAGCCATAGTTAAACTAACCTACTTTCCTTTTTATTTCTTCCTGTAATTAAAACATGAAGATCCTCTTAGTTACTTTTTAGACCTTACTTCTTCTTGTTAGCAACGGTCTTTCTTGGTCCCTTACGGGTTCTTGCATTGGTTTTTGGTCTTCTGACCTCTTACCGGAAGTCCCTTTCTGTGACGGATTCCTCTGTAGCAACCAATTTCCTGCAAACGCTTGATGTTCAGGCGATTTCTACGAAGGTCACCCTCTACCATCTGGTGGTCTGCAATATAGTTGGCAAGATTCTTCACTTCATCGTCTGTCAAGTCCTTCACTCTGGTATCCGGGTTCACACCGGTAGCCTGAAGAATCTTATCAGCGGATGATCTTCCGATTCCATAGATGTAAGTCAAACCGATTTCGATTCGCTTCTCTCAGGGTAAATCCACACCTGCAATACGAGCCATCTTTGTTTCCTCCTGTTAATTAACCTTGTCTCTGCTTATGCTTAGGGTTTTCACAGATAATTCTGATGGAGCCCTTTCGCTTGATTACTTTGCATTTTTCGCAGATCGGTTTTTACTGATGATCTTACTTTCATAAGTAAAATTCCCCTTTCCTTTACGAATTTGAACAGAGTTGCCGTATAATTCTAGCAAAACAGTCTATAAATGTAAAGCGAAAACCTTTACTTATCTCTCCAGATTATTCTACCCTTGGAAAGGTCATAGGGAGAAAGTTCTATGGTAACCTTATCCCCGGGAAGAATACGAATATAATTCATGCGAAGTTTTCCCGAGATATGGGCAAGTACCTGATGTCCGTTTTCCAGTTCAACCTGAAACATGGCATTCGGTAACTTTTCCAGTACTTTTCCTGTAATTTCGATTACATCTGATTTCGACATACTCTGTTTATCCTTTCATTAGACTCAGGATTTCCGGTCCGTTGTCTGTGATTAAAATTGTGTTTTTCATAGTGTGCAGTCAGCCTTCCGTCCAAAGGAACCACCGTCCAGTCATTGGAAAGCACTCTTACCTCGGGATTTCCCTCTGTAATCATCGGTTCAATCGCCAGTGTCATGCCTGCCTGCAGTTTAGGTCCTTTTCGCTTCATGCGGTAATTCGCACTTCCGGATCCATATGCACTTCATGGCCTATGCCATGTCCTACATAATCTCTGACTACTCCGTAGCCTCTGCTCTCCACAAAATCTCCTATGGTTCCGCAGATATCATTTAAATGGTTTTCCGGAACAGCCTGTTCAATCCCTCTGAAAAAGCTTCCTTTGCGGTTTCAACCAGCCGCTTGGCTTCCGAAGAAATCTCCAACGGCCCAGGTTCGCGCGGCATCGGAATGATACCCTTTATAATTTGTACCGATATCGAAGGAAACGATATCTCCCTCTTTCAAAAATTCTGTCCTTTGTCGGAATCCTGTGGATGAGTTCTTCATTCACAGAGACGCAACATGCTGCGGGAAAGTCATATAAATGTAGAAAGCTGGGTGTACAGCCGGCCTTTCGGATCAGCCTCTCCGCATAATCGTTCAGCTCTAAAGTACTTTTTCCGGGAGCAACCGCTTCTCCAACTTTTTCATGAACCTCAGCGAGTACCTTTCCCGCATCTCGCATGAGTTCAATTTCTCGTTTAGACTTAATTTCAATCATGCTTAAACCTTTTTCTACCTTATGATCTCTGTCGGATAATCGTCTTTTACTTTTTCAAAGACTTTATCCAAGTCTTCCGCCCCGTCAATTTCCTCCAGAATTCCTTCCTTTTTATAATAGGAAATAAGCGGTTCCGTAATTTCATGATAAATTTTTCAATCGGTTCTTCACAGTCTCTTCGTTATCGTCTTTTCGCTGGATTAAATCCGCTCCGCAACGATCGCATTTTCCTTCCTCCTTCGGAGGCAATGTCATAATATGATAAAATTGCGCCGCAGACGGGACAGGTTCTTCTTCCGGCCATTCTTTTGATAATGAGTTCATCTGTCGCCTCTACGTCCAAGGCCAAATCAATTTTTCTCATTCTTTTTGCAAGAGCCTCTTTCAGCGCTTCCGCTTGTGGAATGGTTCTCGGAAATCCGTCCAGAATGTAGCCGTTTTTACAATCCTCCCTTATGGATTCGTTCCAGAAGCATGGCAATGGTAATGTCATCCGGCACGAGCTCTCCTTTATCCATGAAGCTCTTCGCCTTTTTCCCCAGCTCTGTCTCTTCTTTCAGATTGGCTCTGAAAATATCTCCTGTGGAAATATGCGGCAGCTGATATTCCATTGCGATTCGACCTCGCCTGGCTTCCTTTTTCCGGCACCGGGAGCACCTAACATAATAATCTTCATCTACAGCCTCTTCCCCTGTGTGAAAAACCACTATGAGCCCCCTTAGCTTACAGCTATTCTATAAAGTCTGCAGCTAAGGAGGCTGATAGATTAATTGTCTAAAAATCCCTTATAATTACGAATGACCATCTGAGAGTCAATTGCCTTCAAGGTCTCCAGAACTACACCTACAATAATGATGAGAGAGGTTCCCGAGAAAGAAATACGGCTCACATTGAACACGCCGGAAATCACAATGGGAACCAGTGCTACAATAGCGAGTCCCGTTGCTCCGATAAAAATGATATAACGGAGAATTCCGTTTAAATAATCGCTTGTGGGCTTACCCGGACGAATTCCCGGTATGAACCCTCCCTGCTTCTTCATGTTATTCGCCACTTCCAACGGATTAAAAGAAATGGAAGTGTAGAAATAAGCGAAGAAAACTACAGTAAAAGCAATATAAAGCACCAGTCCCAAAAGAATAAATCAGTGCATTCGGATTCATCCAAGAGCCGGAATTCAGCGCCATGATAATCTTTCCGATGATTGTTCCGTTATTGACATGAAGAATCTGTCCGAGTACTACCGGCATTGTCATAAGGGACGAAGCAAAGATAACCGGCATAACGTTTGCCGTATTGACCTTCAGAGGAATCTGGGACTGCTGTCCGCCAACCATTCCCCTTCCCTGTACACGCCTGCTGTACTGTACCGGAATTCTTCTTTCCGCATCTTGCAGAACTACCGTAAAGCAAACCATACAGAAAAATTGCCGCCGCGATGATAATGCCTGCAACAACCATGGTTGCCATTACTGATTCATTATGAATCGTTCATATAAGGTGATAAAATCCTGCGGTATCGAAGAAAGGATATTGAATAAGAGCACCAGGGAAATACCGTTTCCCACTCCCTTATCCGTCATTCTCTCACCAATCCACATCAGAAGCGCCGATCCTGCAGTCATCGCTACCACGCAGATGACAATGCCTGCCATTTTACGAAGAACACTTCCTTCCGCATATCCGATCAAAAGTCCGGAACCGCCAAAACCTACCGCCATCGCCGTGGACTCTAAAAGAGCAAGGCCGATAGTCACATATCTGGTGTATTCCGTGAGCTTTTCTTCTTCCCTCTTCCCCCATCCTTCTGCATCTCTTCCAAGGCGGGAATCGCCACGGTCAACAGCTGAATGATAATGGAGGAAGTGATGTAGGGGGTAATGGATAATGCAAAAATGCTGAGCTGCTCGAAGGAACCTCCGGTCATGGTATTAAACCAGCCAAAAGCATCGTTTCCGGCCATACTCTTAAATAAATCTCAAAATATCCCGGATTTACACCCGGGATAGGAAGATTTGAGCCAAAACGAATTACCACAAGCATCAGGAATACGAAAATCAATCGATCTCGTAGGTCCTTCACCTTAAATGCATTCCGTATTGTTTGAAGCATTAAATCACCTCACAGGTTCCGCCACAAGCCTCAATCTTTTCTTTTGCACTCTGAGAAAATGCATTTACTTTCACGGTCAGCTTCTTGGTTAACTCTCCATTTCCAAGAATCTTTACACCGTCATTTACTTTACGAACAATTTTTCTTCTCCAGTAAGCTCTCCAGAGTAACCTCGTCTCCTGCATTGTAACGATCTTCCAATACAGAAACGTTGATTCCGGTAATTACCTTAGAGTTGGGATCCGTAAATCCTCTCTTCGGAATTCGACGGAAGAGTGGCATCTGACCACCTTCGAATCCAAGTCTCGGTGCCCCGGAACGAGCCTTCTGTCCCTTATGTCCCTTACCTGCCGTCTTACCATTTCCTGAACCGTGGCCTCTGCCGCGACGGAAATTCTGGGAGTGCTTAGAGCCCTCTGCAGGGGATAACTTTTGCTAACTCCATATTTCGCCTCCTTAAATCTCTTCCACTTTAACCAAGTGATTGACCTTCTGAATCATTCCCTTGGTAGCGCCGTTGTTGGGAAGCTCAACGGATTGACGAATCTTCTTTAATCCAAGAGCTTGCACAGTTGCCTTCTGCTTAGGGATGGCACCGATTGGAGACTTTTACTAAAGTAATTCTTAATTTATCTGCCATGATAACCCTCCCTTAACCTGTAATCTCTGCTACGGTCTTACCGCGAAGACTGCGAACTGCTCCGGTGTCTTCATGGAAGTAAGACCCTGTAAAGTAGCATAAACCACATTTGTCTTATTATTGGATCCCTAAGGATTTTGTACGGATATTCTTAATTCCTGCGAGCTCGCAGACCATACGTGCCGGACCGCCGGCGATGATTCCGGTTCCTTCCGGAGCCTTCTTTCAGAAGCACTGGTGGAAGCACCGAACTTTCCGATATAATCATGCGGAACGGACTTATCCTCATTTACAGGTACAGTAACCATATTTCTTACTGCAGCCTCTTTTGCCTTACGGATCGCTTCAGGAACCTCAGTTGCCTTACCGGTTCCGCAACCCACATGGCCGTTTCCGTCTCCTACTACAACAAGAGCGGAGAATCTCATGGTACGACCACCCTTAACAGTCTTCGCTACACGCTTGATAGCTACAACACTGTCGTTTAATTCTAACTGATTTGCGTCAATTTTTTCGCGCTTCATCTTAGTGATTTCTCCTCTCGATTAGAATACAAGTCCGGCTTCTCTTGCAGCGTCTGCAAGGGCCTGAACCTTACCATGGTACAGGAATCCGGCTCTGTCAAAAACAACTTCCTTGATTCCCTTTGCTATAGCCTTCTCGGCAATAGCCTTACCAACAAATTGAGCTGCCTCAATGTTATCGGTAAACTGCAAATTTGCATTCTTATCTAAGGTTGAAGCTGCACATAAAGTGTTTCCTGAACATCATCAATAAGCTGTGCATACATGTGCTTGTTGGAACGAAAAACTGCAAGACGAGGGTCTTTCAGGAGTTCCGGACAAACGGTTTCTGATTCTTGCGTGCTGACGAAGCTCGGCTTTTATTTTTCTTACTAACCATTCTACTTTCCTCCTATTATTTCTTACCTGTCTTACTGACTTTACGACGGATAACTTCGGTAGAGTACTTGATTCCCTTGCCCTTGTAGGGTTCCGAGTCTCTCTTACCGCGAATCTCTGCAGCGTACTGTCCAACCTTTTCCTTATCGATTCCTCTTACGAAAAATAGTATTGGTTCCTTCCAGTACGGTCTCCAGACCTTCCGGATCTTCCATAGTTACAGGGTGAGAATATCCCAAAGTCAAAAGTCAAGGTCTTCCCTGCTTTGCTCGCTCTAGTATCCTACACTGTTGATTTTCAGCTTCTTCTCGTAACTGTTACGATACACCTTCAACCATGTTGAACAGTAAGGCTCTGGTTAATCCGTGAAGAGACTTCTCTCTCTTATTGTCATTCGGACGAGTAACCACTATGGCCATCCTCTTCCTTAATTGTGATTTCTTTTTGCAAAGGTTCTTTCTAAGGTTCCCTTTGGTCCCTTTCTACCTTTACTACATTGTCCTTAATCCTCAATAGTAACACCTGCCGGGATCGCGACTGGTAACTTTCCGATACGTGACATAGTATACTCCTCTCTTAAATTCTCAGTAAAATACTGTTTTCAGAAAAATATTCCGACAGATTACCATGCAAAGTGCAAGGACTTCTCCACCTACACCCTTTTGTCTTGCTTCCTTGTCGGTGATTACACCCTGGTTTGTGGAAATGATTGCAGTACTCAAGTCCGCCAAGAACTCCCGGCATATTCTCTTTGCTGGCATAAACCTCGAAGACCCTGGCTTGAAATCTTGCGAATCCCGGAGATAATCTTGTCGTTCTTGTAGCTCCGTACTTTAAGCCAGATTTTAATGTACTGAACTTTCCGTCCTCTCATGATTTCACAGCTTGCGATGTATCCTTCCTTGAGAAGAATTTCAGCAATAGCCTCTTCATCTTTCTGATGCCGGAATTAATACTGAATCATGCTTTGCAGTCGTTTGCATTACGAATTCTGGCGTAAGCATTATCTGCGATTGGATCACCTCATACTCATGTTTTACGGATATCCTTTCTCTTATCTATTGGGATGCGCCCTATGCACTATCCTCTATGTAAACGAAATATCGAATGCGGATGCAGTCGATATTCGTTTTACAAACATTTTACCAAGATGCCTTACGAACACCGGGGATCTCTCGCCCTTATATGCGAGCTCACGGAAGACATCATGGCAGATTCCGTACTTACGAAGTACGGAATGCGGACGTCCGCAAATCTTACATCTTGTGTATTCTCTTGTGGAGAATTTTGCAGGTCTTTGCTGCTTTAATTTCATTGATAATTTTGCCATTTTTTCCTCCGATTATTTCGCAAAAGGCATATTGAACAGGGTAAGAAGTTCTCTGATTCTTCATCGTCTTCGCTGCTGTTACGAAAGATGATGTCCATTCCTCTAACCTTGTCTACCTTATCGAACTCGATTTCAGGGAAAATGATCTGCTCTTTGATTCCAAGGGCATAGTTTCCTCTCGCCATCGAAGGCATTCGTTCACACCACGGAAGTCTCTTACTCGAGGAAGAGCCAGGTTGATGAGGCGATCAGCAAACTCATACATCTTCTCTCCGCGAAGAGTAACCTTACAAACTGATAGCCCGTCCCTCTCTGATCTTGAAGTTTGCAACAGACTTTCTAGCCTTGGTGGTTACTGCTGTGCTGTCCGGTAATGATCTCTAAATCACGAACCGCACTGTCGAGAACCTTGAATTTTCTTTTTGCTTCACCAACACCCATGTTGATGACGATTTTCAAGCTTTGAATTTCGTTAACATTTTTATAGTTAAACTTCTTCTGCATAGCTCTTTTGATTTTCGCTATTGTAAATATCCTTTAATCTAGCCATCCTTCATTCCTCCTTTCTCTTAGTCAATAACCTTGCTGGTCTTCTTTCTGCTACACGTACCCTTCTTGCCGTCCTCTACCTTAAATCCGACTCTGGTTGCCTGTCCGTCTACTACCAGCATAACGTTGGATGCGTCCAAAGCAGCTTCCTTCTTCAAGAGTCCACCCTGCGGGTTAGCCTGGCTCGGCTTCTGGTGCTTGGTTACCATATTACAGCCTTCTACCACTACCTTATTGGTCTTCGGATCGAAGGATAAAACCTTACCCTCTTTTCCTTTATCTTTACTGGTAATGATTTTCACTATATCGTCTTTCTTAATTCTACGCATACGGCTCCCTCCTTATAATACTTCCGGGGCAAGGATACGACTCATGTAACCATGATCTCTCAACTCTTGCTACCGGTCCAAAGATACGGGTGCCCTTCGGAGTGTTATCCTCCTTGAGGATTACCGCTGCGTTTTCATCGAAACGGATATAGCTTCCGTCTTTTCTTCTTGTCTCGTCAACAGTACGAACCACAACAGCCTTTACAACATCACCCTTTTTAACCTGTCCGCCTGGAATAGCATCCTTTACGGAAGCCACAATGGTATCTCCAATAGCGGCATATCTTCTGGTTGAGCCACTCATAACGCGGATGCAAAGAAGCTCTTGCACCTGTGTTATCAGCAACTCTCAGTCTTGTTTCCTGCTGAATCATATATGCTCCTTCCTTGTCTCCTGTATTACTGCCTTCTCAATGATGAAACGAGTCTCCATCTCTGGTCTTGGACAAAGGTCTGGTTGCTATTACCTTTACTGTATCTCCCTCACCGGCCTCATTGTTTTTCATCATGCGCGTAAATCTTAACGGTACGCTGTACAATCTTTCCAATAAGAGGGTGCTTCACGTGATCTTCAATAGCGATAACGATGGTCTTGTCCATCTTTGCACTAACCACCTTACCGGTACGGGTTTTCTCTCAGATTTCTTTCCATTCTTCTGTTCTCCCCTTCTCACGCTTTCGCTTTCTCAGTGATAACAGTCTGAATCCGAGCGATGTTTTTCCGAACCTCGGTAATGCGGGCTGTATTATCCAACTGATTGGTTGCACTCTGGAATCGCAGATTGAAAAGTTCTTTCTTTGCGGAAACCAGCTCTTCATTCAGCTGCTCAGCTGACTTCGCCTTCAGCTCTTCTAAATAAGTATTCTTTTTCATTAGTTATCACCGCCTTCCAGATCTGCTTTGCAGACGATCTTGCAGTTACAGGGAAGCTTGTGAGAAGCAAGTCTTAACGCCTCTCTGGCTACTTCTTCCGGTACACCGGCAATCTCGAATAAAACGCGGCCTGGCTTAATAACGGCCACCCAGTAATCGGTAGCACCCTTTCCGGATCCCATACGTACTCCTAACGGCTTAGCAGAAACGGGCTTATCCGGGAAAATATCGATCCAAACTTTACCGCCACGCTTGATGTATCTTGTAAGGGCAACTCTGGCTGCCTCGATCTGATTGGATCTGATCCAACAAGGTTCCATGGAAACAATACCGAACTCTCCGTGGCTAATGGTATTTCCTCTGGTAGCCTTACCGGTCATTCTGCCACGCATCTGCTTACGGAATTTCGTTCTCTTTAGGCATTAACATAGTTATTTCTCGCTCCCCTTCCTTATTTTTCTTGGCAGGAAGAACCTCGCCCTTATAAATCCAAACCTTTACTCCTAATTTTCCATAGGTACGTATCGGCTTCATGCAAATCCATAGTCGATGTCTGCACGAAGAGTCTGAAGAGGAATGGTTCCCCGCTGTAGAATTCTCTTCTTGCAATATCAGCACCACCAAGACGTCCGCCTACGGAAGCTTTGATTCCGAGTGCGCCTGCCTTCATGGTTCTGGACATCGCCTGCTTCAATGCTCTACGGAAAGAAACACGGTTCTCCAGAGACAGTGCGATGCTCTCCGCTACAAGTTGTGCATCTCTATCCGGTCTCTTGATTTCCTTAATATCAATAGAAGATATTCTATCGGTGAACTTCTGTACTTCTTTCTTTAACTTCTCGATTTCAGCACTGCCCTTACCGATTACATAACCCGGCTTAGCAGTATAAATTGTTACGCGAACCTTATCCTCAGCTGCTCTTTCTGATTTCAATCTTAGAGACATTTTGTGGAATACAGTTTTTTCTTTAAAAACTCTCTGATCTTATGATCTTCGATAAGTGTATCAGCAAAGTTTTTCTTGTCTGCGTACCATTTGGAATTCCAGTCCTTAATGATACCGACTCTCATACCGTGCGGATTGACTTTCTGTCCCATTCCTTGCCTCCTTTTACTTTCTTTCGTCCAAAATAACAGTGATGTGAGAGCTTCTCTTGAAGATTCTGTAAGCTCTTCCCTGTGCTCTGGGATGAATTCTCTTTAATGTCGGTGCGCTGTTTGCGAAGCACTCTGCAACATAAAGTGTATCCCTGTTCATATTGTTATTGTTCTCTGCATTTGCAGCTGCGGACTCAAGAAGTTTCTTAACCAATGTAGAAGCATATCTTGGGTTGTAAGTTACAATTCCTAAGGCCTCTTCCAATCCCTTGCCACGAATAGCATCTAAAACAAAGCAAGCTTTCTGTACAGATACTCTAGCATAAGAAAGCTTAGCGGAAGGTCTTTTATCGCTGTTTGCATTTCTCTCTTTTAATCTGAGATCTATGACCCTTTGACATTTTTCATGTCCTCCTTTCAATTATGCAGATTATCCTCTTCTCTCGTCGCCGTTACCGTGATGTCCGCGGTAGGTTCTTGTTGCAACGAATTCGCCTAACTTATGTCCAACCATGTCCTCTGTAACATATACAGGAACATGCTTTCTTCCCGTCATGAACTGCAATGGTGTGTCCAACAAAATGACGGAAGATTGTGGAACGACGAGACCAGGTTTTTACTACTGTCTTTTGATTCTGTGCATTCAGTGCATCTACTGCCTTTAAAAAGACTCTGATCTGCAAATGGTCCTTTTTAATAGAACGTGCCATTATTCTTTCTCCTCCTCAATTATTTGATGGCTCTACCATCACGTCTTCATGATAAGCTGATTGGAAAGCTTCTTCTTGTTTCTGGTCTTCAAAGCCAAGTGCAGGCTTACCCCAAGGTGTGCAGGGGCCCGGACGTCCGATCGGCGCTCTACCTTCTCCACCTCCGTGCGGGTGATCGTTCAGGTTCATAACAGAACCGCGGACTGTCGGACGGATGCCCATGTGACGCTTTCTTCCTGCCTTACTGAGATTGATGAGGTTGTGGTCTCCGTTACCCACTACACCGATGGTTGCGCGGCACTCGATAGGAACCATTCTCATTTCTCCGGAAGGAAGTCTCAAAGTAGCGTACTTTCCTTCTCTTGCCATAAGCTGTGCGGCATTTCCAGCAGAACGAACCAGCTGTGCACCCTTACCGGGCTTTAACTCAATCGCATGAATCTCGGAACCGACCGGGATAATGGAAAGCGGTAGGGCAGTTTCCCACTCTTGCTCGGCATTCTCACCGGACATCACCTTCATGCCCGTCTGTCAAAGGCCGTTTGGCGCAAGAATGTACGCCTTGCTTCCATCTCTCGTAAGAAAGAAGCGCGATGTTTGCGGAACGATTCGGATCATACTCGATTCCGATTACGGTAGCAACTACGCCGTCCTTTGCATTTCTCTTGAAAGTCGATGATTCTATATTTCTGTCTGTTTCCACCGCCGTGATGACGAACCGTAATCTTACCTGATTGTTTCTTCCCGGCAGTCTTCTTGTTCTCTTCGCCAAAAGGGACTTTTCCGGTAGTCTTCTTTAGTGATTTCAGAGAAGTCGGAACCGGTCATATTTCTTCTGGACGGTGTATAAGCTTTATATGTCTTAATACCCATGAATACTTTTCTCCTTTTTCTCCCTGCGTATAATTGAGAAATTTTTTCACGCAGGTCTTTTCTTAATTACAGAGCGCTGAAAATCTCAATTTCCTTGGAATCAGCAGCCAGTGTAACGATTGCTTTCTTTCTCTTTGCTGTCTTTCCGATAACCATGCCTCTTCTCTTCTTCTTACCTTCCAGGTTCATGGTGTTTACAGCCTTTACCTTTGCGCCCTCGAACATCTTTTCTACAGCTTCTTTAATCTGAACCTTGTTTGCTTCAGGATGAACCAAGAAGGTATATTTCTTCTCAGCCATGTCATGCCATAGACTTCTCTGTTACTACAGGACGAAGGATTACATCAAAATATTGTAAGCTAGCCATTATGCGTATACCTCCTCAACCTTTAAAAGAGCCGCCTTCGTAGCTAATACTGTGCCGTATCTCAGAACATCATAAACATTTAATTCGTTTACCTGAGCCGTCTTTACATCCTGAATGTTTCTTGCGGAAAGCACGGTATTCTTATCATTTTCATCCAAAAGAACGAAAGCCTTCTGTACATGGAGAGCATTCAGCATGTTCTGAAAATTCTTGGTCTTGATTTCATCGAATCGAATCTCATCCACAACAATCAGCTTATTTTCTGCCACTGCATTGGACAGTGCAGCTTTTAAAGCCGCTCTCTTCTCTTTCTTGTTCATGGTAGTGGTGTAATCTCTCGGTGTCGGAGCAAATACAACTCCACCGCCCTTCCACTGCGGAGCACGAATGGAACCCTGTCTTGCATGACCTGTTCCCTTCTGTCTCCAGGGCTTTCTTCCTCCTCCGGAAACTTCCGAACGAGTTAAGGCCTTCTGTGTGCCTTGGCGTTTATTGGCAAGTTGTGCCACAACTGCAAGGTGTAATAAGTGCTCATGAACCGGTGCTGCGAAAATCGCATCATTCAGATCCATCTTGCCAACTTCCTTACCCTGCATATTAAATACAGATACGTTAGCCATTACTATGTTCCTCCTTCCTTTCGTCTTAGGACTTTACAGCTTCTTTGATGGTAACAAGAGCCTTCTTTGGTCCCGGAACCGCACCCTTTACAAGGATGAGTCCTTTTTCTGCATCAACACGTACCACAGTAAGATTCTGTGTCGTCACCTTCACCGCACCCATGTGAGAAGGCATCGCCTTACCCGGAAGTACTCTGGACGGTGTTGCAGATGTACCGTTAGATCCCTGATGACGATGGAACTTGGAACCGTGAGTCATCGGTCCTCTGTGCTGTCCATATTTCTTAATAGCAGATGCAAATCCCTTACCCTTGGAAGTAGCGCTTACGTCTACCTTATCTCCCTCTGCAAAGATGTCTGCCTTAATCTCGTCTTTTACCTTGTACTCTTCTGCATTTTCAAAACGGAACTCTCTTAAGAATCTCTTTGCAGGAAACGCCGGCCTTGTCGAACTGTCCCTTAAGGGGCTTGTTTACCAGCTTTTCTCTCTTCTCTAAAAATCCCACCTGAACTGCCTTGTAACCGTCGTTCTCAAGGGTCTTTACCTGAGTAACCACACAGGGGCCTGCCTGAAGTACAGTTACTGGAATCAACACGCCGTTTTCATCCCAAACCTGTGTCATTCCTACTTTTGTTGCCAAAATAGCTTTCTTCATTTGTTCTCCTTTCTACAGCGGAACCTCATCGGTTCATACTAGAATTATTTGTTTTTCATCTTGATGTCTACGAATACACCTGCAGGCATTTCCAGTCTCTGCAGACTCGTCCATGGTCTTTTTGGTTCGGATTGATGACATCAATCAATCTCTTGTGTGTTCTCTGCTCGAACTGCTCACGAGAGTCCTTTGTACTTCTGTACCGCACGAAGGATGGTTACTACTTCCTTCTTCGTGGGAAGTGGTACAGAGCCGGAAACCTGAGAACCGGTTTTCTTGCAGTTCTCTACGATTTTTGCGGCTGATTCGTCCACAAGGCTATGCTCATAAGCCTTTAAGGTGATTCTCATTACTTGACTTGCCATAAAAAGTCGCCTCCTATCGGGTTATTGACGATAAGTTGGTGACTGTACACGTTTCCGCGCGTATCTTATGCAAATACACGCCGCACCCGCTGCTTGGTGCTTAAATTGTAGTACAGTGACCTGCCGTCAGTTTCTAAACTTGACATTCGCTCCGAAAGTTCTTCTGCAGAAACTTATGCCTTTTCGGTTTTCGTCTCTCCAGCAATCTTTTTCCTTCATTGCTATCATGCCACAGCCGTACAAGGATAACATAAAGTCCACGGTCTGACAAGAGATTTTTCTTGAGTTTTGTATTAAACGAGATACCGCACGCTTTGCGTCACGATACTCGTTATGAATTAAAAAAACAACATAAAGAACTTCTTTCTCATTTCCACGCTCCGAGCGTGTCATATATACTATACTAAAATAGAGGCCTTGTAAAGCCCTATTTTACAGTCTCTCCGGATAGCAATGCAGACTGCCGTTCCGATATCTCTCAAGTAAAGCTCTTTTCCCGGTCTATGCTCATTATTCTTATTCCGGATTATGCGTATTTTTGTTATTCCGCATCGATTCGATTCAGAAAAATGCTCCGTATACGCCATACTGTGATCCGGCTCCACCCACATCGCATCTATTTCCAGCGAATCCTCTTTCCGTATTTTTCCAGCAAGCTTTTCCCGTCTTCTACGGAAAGAATAAACAACGCCGTCGAAAGGGTATCCGCAAGAGCGGAGTCCTTGGTAAGAATCGTCACGGAACGGTGTCTATTCGCAGGATACCTTGTCTCCGGATCCACAATATGCGCATAGCGAATGCCGTCAACAGTAAAATAACGTTCATAGTCGCCACTTGTCACCAAGGAAATATCCGCAATTTCTCCGGATACGGCATAGGGATTGTCCTCTTCTCCATCTATATAGAAAGGATTTTGTACCGGACAAATCCACTTTGTGCCGTCTCCTTTTTCCGATGGCTCGAAGATTTCCTCCGATATTTAAAAAGATATGACTTGGCGCCTTCTTTTCCAGAAGCTCAGCGACTCTTTCCACTGCCCATCCCTTTTGCAATTCCGCCGACATCCAGCCGAAGATCCGGATCCTGAAAATACACGGTCATCTTCTCTTCGTCCAGAATGAGATCTTCTATATTACAGTGCTTTTGCAGCCTCTTCCAAATCCGTTTCTTCCGGAAGGCTTGCTTTTTCCGGATTGGCAATTCCTTCTTCCCTCTTGTCATGCCAAAGAGAAAGCACCGCCCCATACGCAATATTCACCTTCCCGTTCGTCCGAATGTCCATTTCCTTCCCGAACTTGAGCAGTGCCATGATATCCGAATCCACCTTTACCGGCGCTTTCCCGGCCTCTTCATTTACCCTCTTTAAATTTTCAAGCCCCGGATAATCCGTATAAACGTCAAAGAGCCTATGATAGTGTAAGAGGCTTTTCGTGTATTTGTTCCGCCTTCTTCTGAAAAGCCTCTTCGGATTCTTCATAACCGATAATCATGGAAGCGGTATTAAAAACATCCGTAAATTGATCCTGATAGCGCTCTCTTTTCCCGCAGGCACTCAGGGAAAAACAAAGAAGAACCAGAAAGCAGCAGACCTCCCAAGTTCTGCATTTCCTTTTTCCAAAATTGATTTTTCATCTATTTTCCTTCTATGAATTTACACCGTTGTTATAAAATATTTTTCATGATACAAGACATAGTTAGGAAAAAGCTATAGGATTCTTTCGAAAAATTCAAGAAATTATTTCCAGTATTTTTATATGATGGTTTACGAGCTTTTCTCTTCCTTTCGTTCATTCCTCGCGTTATTCTTTTTCTTTTTCCACCGATAAAATAAGGAAACAATTTCTACTATTTTTATGTATAGCGAGTATCGTGCATAAGAACACAGTATCTCGTTTCAGTGAGGACACTATGATACGAACAGAAAAACGCTGGCTTTTCCTTCTTCTTCTACTTTTTATTTCTCATTCCCGGGAAAGCAGCTTTTGCGGAAAAAGGGAAGGTGGGTACAACTTGGAAAAAGAATGGACCTATGCGGACGAATTTGGGAATGTCATTCCCGGGTGGGTGGAGCATCAGGGAAACTGGTATTATATCGCTCCCGGCCGAGAGCGCATGGCCACAGGCTGGATTTTTCGATAACGAAAAATGGTATTTTCTAGCACAAATCAAAAAGACCTTGGAAAAATGCTTCGCTTTTGGGCAACCATCGACGGCTATGCTTATTATTTTGATGAGAGCGGTGCTATGGCGGAAAAAGTCGTTCAGGGAAAGTACAAGGTAAATGATCAAGGGCAGTACCTGGGAGAGGACGGCAAGCCGAAGCAATATGGCAGAAGCGGTTTCCGCACAAAACCCGATACCGTCATGAATGAGCTTATGGCAAAGGCCAAAAAAGAAATGGAAACGGTTACAAAACCGCAAATTGCCGGCCTGGGAAATCCCACCTTTACAGCCCGCTACGGTCTGAATCCCAACGGGGTCTTCGATCCCGGCCCGCAAAATCCTTGGGCGGAAAAAGACAATATCAATATGCAACAATATGATATGAAAGAAGAGTACACCGAAGACAATACGGACAGTGAGGATGACGGTGCAGACGAAGAAGACCCTTACGAAGAGGAGAAAGACGAAGAGGAAGAATAGCCGCTAAAGCGGAGCAAGATTCAAAAGGGAAGAGGAATTGCTGAAGGAAATTGAATGCAATGACATCCATCTATGCAGAAAAGTCAAGGAGGACATACTATGAAAAGCAGATTTTCCAAAAAACAGATTGTCGGAACCGTCATGGCGGTATTTTTATCCCTAAGTTCCACTGTCTCGGGCTTTGCCCAAGACTCCGGTTGGCATAAGGATGAGGGAACAAATCGCTGGTGGTATTCCCTACCCGACGGAACTTTTTATAAGTCTTCCTGGCAATGGATTGACGGAAACGGAGACGGTCTTGCAGAGTGCTATTCTTTTGATTCTGACGGATACCTGTATACCGATTGGATAACCCCCGACGGTTTTTACGGTCAATGCGGATGGCGCATGGACCGTAGAACAACTATCGTACAGCAGCGCAAGGTACAAGAACTTAACGTTGAGCAGTCCAAAGTTTCCACAACGCCTGTTTTGGGAATCAACGATACTTCTCAAGAAGAGTTTCTCAGTAACAAGGAGGCATACCGGGATGAGGGTTTTGCGCTTAGTAAACCGCTATAGAAAAAACTCGGAAAGCCTGCCCTGGAAAAGGACGAGAACTTACAAAACCTGGCACAAATCCAGGGCGGAGGAAATTTCCGAATTATATTCTCATACTCGTCCAGGCACCGGGGAACCCTTTACATTGGCAAGACGGCGTAAACGGCGAAGTCATCATGCGACTGGTAAAAATCCCCGATGGAGCCTTTGGCGCATGGACCCATAGCAAGGGGCATGACAAGTTACTCAAAGAAAAATCCTTTAAAAAGGGCAGGAGTAGGATATTATGTTACGGAAGACGGAAAGCAGTACTGGGTGATGCTCTTTTGCTATTTAGCTTTCATGCCTTCATGAATCTTATCCGCCATATACTGAAGCATTTCTTTCGTCATGCCCGGATAAACGCCAATCCAGAAGCTATGTTCCATAATATAATCGGTATTCTTCAGCTCTCCCACCACGCGATACGCATCCGTTCCGCGGATTTGATCAAAGCAGGGGTGCTTAATCAGATCTCCGGAGAAGAGGAGTCTCGTCTGGATATTTGCCTTTTTCAAGGAAAGCTGTCAGGTCATTTCGTTTTACACGGACTCCTCCTTCACGGAAAGCAGAAAGCCGAACCAGGAAGGATCCGCATTTTCTGCCGCTTCCGGAAGAATTAAGCCTTCGATATCGGAGAGCGCCTCCTTTAAAAAGGCCCAGTTTGCCTTTCTCTTCTCGATAAATCCGGGAACTTCTTTAACTGTTCCACGCCGACAGCCGCCTGCATATCGGTCACCTTCAAATTGTAGCCGAAGTGACTGTAGGTGTACTGTGGTCATAGCCCTTCGGAAGTTGTCCGTACTGTCCCGAAAAAAACGATGTCCGCAGAAGTTGTCGTGACCGGACGGGCAGATACAGATCTCTTCCCCAATCCCGGAAAGACAGAATCAGCCGACTAAGCTTCGGATTGTTTGTGTACACTGCACCGCCCTCGCCCATCGTCATGTGATGCGGCGGATAGAAGGAGCTGGTGCCGATATCGCCCCAGGTTCCCGTAAAGCGGGTTTCTCCGTCTATCGTATAGCGGGATCCCAAAAGCGTCGCAGTTGTCTTCGATAAGCCAGAGATGATGCTTATCACAGAATTTCTTGATGACCTCCAGGTTAAAAGGATTGCCCAAAGTATGCGCGATCATCACCGCCTTCGTTTTTCTCGGAAAGCGCGTCTTCCAGACGGCTTACATCGATGTTGTACTCCGGCACCGTAACATCGAGGGAAAACGGGAACCGCTCCCATACTGGAGCATGGGAGTCACCGTAGTCGGAAAACCGCAGGCCACCGTGATAACCTCATCTCCTCTTTTAATCTGTCTTTCTCCAAGCTCAGGTGCCGTAAGCGTCATAAACGCAAGGAGATTCGCAGAAGATCCGGAATTTACCAGATAGGCGTGCTTTACGCCAATCCACTCCGCAAACTTCTTCTCAAACTCGTCTGCAAAACGTCCCGTTGTGAGCCAAAAATCCAAAGTAGCATCTGTCAAGGACAGCATTTCCTTCTCGTCAAATACGCGGAAGCGTAGCTTACTCTGTCTCCCGGCTCAAAAGCTTTCTTCTTCTCTTTAAAGCTGTGGTAATACTCCGCTACCAAATTCTTGATTTCTTCGCGTGCTTCCGCTTCGCTCTTCCATTTTCCCATAAATCCTCTTCTCCTTTACTGCCCCATTCTCTCACACCAGTTGGTATCCACATCATAGCCATAGGCATAAATCCTTCTGTAAGCCGACTCCTGCCAGCTTTCCCGGAAAGTTCCGTCTTCACTGATAAAGGAGTCCGCATTCATATAACGAATAATGATGTAGCCGGAATCCTTCTGGTCAAAACCGTTTCCGCGGGAAAAAAATCGATTCCGTTCCCCGTATTCCTGCGCATGGCCGCCTCGAGTACCGGAAGGGTGACTTCATTGATAGGCAGTTTCATGTCCGGCATATCGATGAAAAACCCGCCCTTTTCCTTTAGATAAACACAAAGATAGCCGAGGGTTCCGTTGCTGACGCACTTACAACGCTTAATGGCATGAAGGGGAATCTGATGCTTTGCTCCGATAATCATACCGTCCTTCAAAGTAATATCCTTTTCTCCCAAAGTAAAACCGAGGTCGGTTTCCAGACTGTCCAGATTGTTCGGAAAAGCGCTCCCAATTTACTCGCGGAAAGCGCCACAAGCAGTGCTTTCGTTTCTTTGATATTGTGTCCGTTATTCCAAGCCCGGGTATCCAGTTCAAACTCAGGGAATCTCCTTACTGTCTTTCAAGTAGCAACGCACGTCGTAACTCTGATTGGAATTACAATAGTTAGTAATGAGGGTTCTTTTAATCGCTGAAAAAGGAAAGGAAAACGCCTTCTTTCCATTTTCACTCTGATAAGAAAAACCATCCTTGGAAACCGTTAAGCTGTGTCCGCCTCCCAGCATCCCTTTCGCTTCAAAATGAAATGTCTCCGTGTCGAAAATTGTACGCATCTCTATCTCCTCTTCCCTTTATATTATGAACTAAAAAGAATGCGCTGTGCTGCGCATTCTTTTTCCGAAAGCAAAACGCAAGGATATTGTAGTATTGCAAGACAAAAATCGCAATACCCTTCTCCTATTCCTATCAGTGGACAAAAACTCTAGCCTATTCCTACTGTTTCGCCTGTTCCAAAGCCTTCTGCACCGCATGGGCAATGCCCTCACTACTGGTAGTCGCTCCTGCCACCGCATCCACATCGGTGCTTTGCTTTTTCCAGAATTTCCGGAATCACCTTCTTCTGTGCGTCAAAGAAATATTCCTCATCGTCCTTGGTTTTCACAATGTCGATGGCAGTAATCTTTCCGCCGGAAATAGTGACCTTCACCTCCACATTGCCATTGTAGGCGGAAGCCTTTCCAAGGTATTCTCCGTCTTTATAGGCTCCGGATGCACTATTCGCATCCACAGCTTTAGAATCGGAAGAACCATTCGAAAGAAATTCTCAGAGGCTTTATCTCCGGCAGCTTCCGTTGCTTTTTCGGAGGCGTCGCTTTTATCCTCCCCACTTCCGGTGCTTTTCCGCACTTCCTTTCTTTTCCACTTCAGTTTCCGCGCTTTCTTTACTTCCTGTTGCGGTTTCCGCGCCACTCTTACTTTCCGCTGCGCTTTCCTGCATCCGGCTCTTATCTACATTTTGCCTCCAGTGCGGCCCGGTATTTCCCGGCACTATAAAAGCCGCTTAGAAAAATACAGACAATGGGCAAAATCCCGCAATGCGAAGCAGGGAAATGTCTTTTTCTCCTTGCTTTTCTTTTGCATTCTATACTGCCTGATTCGTAAGAATCCGTAGCATCCGAAAAGGAAGCTATAGAGCATCAAAGTGAAGAAATACTCTCCCTTTCCTCGAATCAACGCCCCTGATAGATAAAGAAAATGTGCAGATACAAAAAGCAGGTAAAAAGATAGGACCAGTTTTGTAATTTTTCCAGGTCTTTGCCTGCATTTTTCCGCCGAACGGTCTGAAAGGAGGTAATGGTTAGCGGAATTAACAAAAAGTATCATGAGACAAGACACGATAGCTGCATGAAGCTCCATCAGACTGATATGCCCCTGTCCAAGGAATAAGGCGCCAAAGTATTTTCCGCCAAAGGCCAGGTTATGGGCCAGGGTGATTAGAGATGCGCAGATAGCCATTTCCCCTCGAAGAAGATAGATGATCTTTCTTCCGGAAAAGCTCTTGGGAAGCACCGGTGCAAGCATCACCCAGATAAAGAGAGAGCCTGCGAGTATCCCCCCTTTGCATAATTTTCTTAAAAAGAAGTCCAAAGGGAAGTCCTCCCTCCCTTGGATAAAAATGCTTACCAAGGAAAGGAGGATGCAAATCCCCTATAACACTGCCGGCTTCTTCTTTTACTGCTTTTTCCAAAAGAAATGGAAAAATGCTAAACTGCATAGTAAAGTAAGAATCACAATCATTGATACGACTACCTCGAATTTCACTTCAGGATATCCGTCTGCCTTGATGCTTACAGGATAGGTTCCGGGGCCGTCAAAGTACTTTACTTCCTGATCGTCCTTCTTGTAGCTCGCCTCGGTATTTACGCTGCCGTCATCATTGAAAATGTTCTTTCCGAATCTTCTTCCGGCACCGCCCTTAAACTCCTGCTCTCCGATGGTTGCAGAGCTTGTAGAAGCAATGTAGTTTGCAATAGTCAGCTGATCTGCATTGTCCGCAAGGCTTAACTTGTTGTTTTCAAAATGGAAGTCCTCCGCCTTTAAGCTTGATTCCAACAAAACATTGAAGGACACATCGGAAAGCTTGTCGTTAGAGAATACCAGCTGATACTTTCCGGGCGTCATCTCCTTCGGAAGCACCAAAACGCCGGCGGTATCTGTATTAACCACTCCCTTTACCTCACTCTTCTTGCTGAGAACCTTGCTAAGAGCGTAGCTGTCTTCTCCGGTGGAAAGCTGATAGTTGACCTTCGTTCCCTCCGGACTGTAGCTTACCTTCTCATCACCGCTAACCTTGTACTCAGAAGGAGCAATCTTCTTCACATGGAGATTTACAGGGCACCTCACATCATCCTCATCCATTAGAAGTAGGTGATTTTTACAATGTCCTTGTCCTGCAAGTCTTCAAAAGCGCTTGAATTCCTTCTGGGCTTTATGGTTTGGTATCCTCGAAGGCCACTGCGGAAAATGCCAGCTCTTCCGACTTTAACCAGATATTGTCCTCATGCTTTTAATCCGTACTTTGCGCCGTCCTTGGTTTCCAGAATCGCTCCCTGTACAATTTCGGAGTCGATATCCAAACCGTCTACATCAATCTCATAATTTCCATAGGAAGAGGTCGTCGTGATATCCGCTTTTGCATCCTTTGCTTCTGTAGTGGTACCCTGTGTCTTGGAAAGGGTTCCGTCGGAGTTTAATACTTTATATTCCTTCGGCTCCGTACTAACTTCACTTTCAATCGCGCCCATCAGGGTGAGAAGCGCATTCTTGCTTTCTTTCTTCTCTTCTAAAAGCCTTCTTGGCATCCTCATAGAGACTTCAGAATCGCAACATTCACGTGCTTAATTCCCTTATAAACGGAGCCTTCTCCCTCTACTGCACCGTCCGCCATCACAAACTTCTCCACCTTCTCCTTCGTGGGAGAACTTACACTGTCATACATTCCGGTTTCACGGAAGCCGTCCTTCGTTACCTTGTCTTCCGCATCCAGCTGTGCCTTTACGTCCTTTCCCTCTTCCGGAGCAATATCCTTTAATTCTCCGTAGTAAAAAGTCCGCATAGGGAACGGTCATCTTTACAAAGACATAGTCTTTCTTTTCCTCTGCAGCTGCGGTAGTTTCCGCAGCTTTCTCTGATGCCTGCAGCGGTGGTCGCAGCCTCTTCCTTCTTTCCGCAAGCCATTACGGAAGACGCTAAAATGATGGCGGAAGCGCCAAGAATCAATACTTTCTCATAATACCCCTTTCTCTTCCGGCAAGCTGTCTAGCATAACCGATTCCATGCGTAGCAGCCCTGAAAACGAAATATCGCACGCTTTTCGTACGATACTCGTTATGAACAAAAAGCACCTGCCTATTAAATAGGCAGATGCTTTTTGTGAATATCATATGCCTAAATGATAGTTAACTCAAACTTTAAGTTAGTTAAAACTATCTTTTCAGGCTGTATTATGGCAGAATTGAAAAATCTTGTCAATTATCTTCTATAAAAACTTTCCATTTTGCTCCATTTTTACTCTTTTCCAACCGAAACTGTGCAGTTTGGTAATTCTTGATCCGTTTCTTTTTTTGGACTTAAACTGTTATTCATGTAGGGCCATTCATTCCGGTAGGTGATTCTATAGTACTTTAATCCCACTTCCGGGTCCTCTCCGGTCTCATCCTGGTCATCGGAGTCCGTAACATAAATTCCTACAAGCTTTTCCGCTTTCATCGAAGTCCGCTCCCCAAAGGCTGACCACATGGGAATAGGCTTTTAGAGGGCTTATAGAAATGCAAAGGGCATGTCCTGCTGCAAGATGGTATTTTTACATCCTCGGAAAAACTTCCCCTAAAAAGCTTTCCGTGACATCCGTTTGAAGTTCCTCCTTAAAAGCCCATACAGGAAGCCGCCTCTTTCGTCCATTGTTTCAAAATCTTCTTCCACATTTGCCGGTTTTTCGGAGTATAGCCGTTTAAGAATAAATCCACCAAGGGTCCGGTGTAAAAATCCTTATCACTGTGCCCGTAAATCAACTAAAATAGTCAAAAAATTGTACTGTTCCACTGATTCGGATCGGACTGGTTCAGGAAGTCTTGAAGCGAATAGTTTTCCTGTCCCACGCGACGAACCTCATCTCCATGCAGGTCGATATGGGCCTGTATCTTCTCTCTATTTTCCTGCAAATACCAATGCAGCACATTGGATGCGGTTGTCGTAAAGCAAAGATTTCGATCCACATCTTTGTTCTCGCCATTTCTTGCCTTGTTGGTATCATAATAGCCCTGTCCGCGCACAAATCTCGCCATACGAGTAAAGTAACCGAGTCTTCTCTTTCGATAAAATCTCCGCCCTCTTCCGTACTCTTCAGGTTGGGAATATGCACTCCCTGCACAAAAAAGGCGGTGTATATTTCTCCGTTTGCGGCAGTGTACTGTGCCGTATTCGATTCTTTCCTTCCTGTAGTTCTCTTTCTACTTGATTCGCATCACGCTGATGCTCTTCTTCCGTCTTTACTTCTATCTCTTCTGCTGTCGTTTTCCGCTTCCGACCCTTCCGCCTCTGTTTCCGAATCTTCTACATCCGCTATTTCCTCACTTGTGCTGTTTTCCTGTTCCCCTCTTCTTTTGATGCTGTTTCGCCGGGTGTGAAAGCACTGTGATCCTCTTTTCCCGGTGTGCCGGAAGGGGAAGAAGGTACTCACTCGAAGCTCCGCTGTAGCTCCCGAAGAAAAAAACCGCCTCCGCTACTGCTACCGGAACTTCCCTGAAAAGGAACTCTCCCGCCACCGGAACCGCCCGATGAGGGACACCCCACCGCCGCCACCGCCGCCGGAGCCTTTACAGTGCGAGTCCTCCTCCTGAAGAACTTCCCGCTCCAAGCGGTGCAGTCTCTCCGGACGCAGAGGTCTGCGCAGCAGCCCCCTCAGCGGCAACTTTTCTGCAAATAGGCACTATGGCTTTTAGCATAACCCTTATCTTTTTCAAAAACCGCCTTTTCCTGTTCGGTCACTGTCCATCCGCCGAAAGCTGGTATCCTCCTACACTTTCATTCGATGCCATGGTCCCGTTCTCTTTCAGAAAATAGCAATTTCCATCCACCCGAGGTCCAGCCGGTTGCCATTTTCCCCTGCTCGCGCGCATCCGTCTTTAGAAATACCACTTCCCCTGATCTAAAATCCAGCCGTCAGCCATCTTACCGCTGGTCGGATCCAGATAATACCAGGAATCCCCTAAGTGGAGCCAGCCTTTATGTGCTACTCCATTTTCCTGATACTGCCATGCACCGGAAAGTTCCACCCATCTTCCTTCAGCAAAAGCATCGATCCTAAAATAAGAAAAAGAAACCATCCAAAAATAAAAATGCAAATAGGACGAGTTTTCCTTCTATTTTTCTCTTTTCTATATTGATTCATCGCTTCTTTCATCTTTCACCCGCTTCCCGGAGATGCTTCAAATCCTTTCTCAGCCCTCCCGATAAAAAAGCCGTTTTCAGGGCTTCTCGCCAGAAAATCCCCCGTTTTTCTATTACAGTGCCTACACACCCTATCAAAAGTACATCGGCAAAAGACAAAATAATATTAATTTTTAATAATCCGGAGGCTGTCCCGTTTTTCACTGCAACCCGGTTTTTTTAGCCCCTTTTGTTACAGGAATCCTGTGCTGAAAAAATATACGCTCCAATTCTTTGAGCTGCTTCTCTCCTTTCTTATCTCCGGGAAGGACAAGGAACTGATATACGCCTTTTTCTCTATGAAACTGCAAAGTATAGCTACCGCACCATCTTCCTCTGGTATAATAAATATGTACTCTCCTTATCTCTGAGAAGGGAACATCCCGTCTTCCTCTGAAGAAGAAACCGGCATGGACATAAGGTATTCTCCGTAATATGGTAGCGATCCCAAAAATGCCCGCCGGTTTTCAGAATCGAAAGCCTTCTATAAAACCAAAGTAGCAGAAGAAATAGCAAAACCACATAAATCAGGGGAAAAAGGGGATGCCTTTCTATTGTATCTAAAACACTTTTCAAACCACTAGCATACTTTTCCCTTTTTCGAAAGTCTACTCCGGCGCCACTTGTTAAATGTTATATATTTCGGAAAACTATCCCCATTCCCTCACACCAACCCGGTGTTTTTTAAGTGCCTTTTTCAGCTCCTCGAGCTTCTGAAGACCTCTCTATTCACTCCAATCATAAAGCACTTGGTAATTCCCTTCTTCCGCCGGATTTTTACGATATAGCGCCTGCCTCCTCTCCCGCTACCCTGGCTGATTTGCACGGACGCCATTTCCGAGAACGGCACTACGCGTCTTCCTATGCGTAAAATGCAGCATGAATATAAAGAGTATCTCCTACGATATGAAACGGTTCCCAAAACTTCCCGCCGGTCTGTAGAATGGATATTCTCCGAAACAACAAAAAGCGCAGACTGCCAACAGGAGATAATTAAACGGATTGAAAAAGCGGATTCATCAACCACTCTTGCAGGGTAATAGAAAAATTTTCCAGTATCTCCGTCATCTCTTCCTGCCTTCCTTCTCAAAAAGGGATATTCTTTTCAAAAACACATAGATAAAAGAACACGCATCTGATATCCCCATTTCTTACGGCAATCCTGTGCTGAAAAAGTACACGCTCAAGTCTTTGAGCTGCCTCTTTTCCTTTCTCATCTGCAGAAATAACAAAGCACTTATTCAGGCCCTTTTCTCTATGAATCTTCACGGTAAACCTTGCGCCCCCTTTTCCTCTGACATAATCAATGTCTACGGTCCTCATCTCCGAGAAAGGAACATCCTAGCCTTCCTATACAGAAAAGCCCCGGCATGAATATATAAGGTATCCCCCGTAATATGATAACTATCCCAAAAATGCCCGCCGGTTTTCAGAATCGAAAATCTTCGGTAAAGCCCAAGCAACTGAAAAAATAGAAAAACCCCAAAGAGTAGGGGAAAAAAGGAATCTCCTGCCGTGGATTGAAAACCGGTTCTGAGATAATCCAGCCACTCACTAAGCATCCTCATCACCCTTTCTTTTCAAAGGTCTCCGGCGAATAGTAGACCACCTGTGTTCCTCCGTTTTCAAAGGAAAAACGGAATATAGAGGAGGTCTTTCATCGCCTCCATCAGGCCTGCCTGCTTTTCTTTCTCCACATAGAAGAGCAGGAAACCGCCTCCGCCCGCACCAAGGAGCTTTCCGCCCAAAGCGCCCCTGCACGCATACCGATTGTATAAAGCTGATCTATGCTGTCCGTACTGATGCTTTTTCGCTGTCCGCCGCTTTAACTCCCAGGTAGTATGGAGAAGGCGACCAAAATCATCCAGGTCTCTATCCTGATTGCAGAGAATGGATTCTCCCTCATTCACGAGTTCTTTCATATCCCGAAGAAGGGCAAGTTTGTCCTCCGGAGAACTGCTTTGATTCGCTTTCTGAATTTCAGAGGAAAAACGGGTGAAGCCGGTAAAGAAGAGCATCAGATTCTCATTGAGTTTCTTCTTTCGTTCCGGAGAAATCAGAACCGGACTCACCCGGTAGCCTTCGGCAGAGAAATCGATTCGATTCAATCCGCCGTAAGATGCCGCAATCTGATCCTGCCAGCCTCCCGCCTCGTTACAAAGGACTCTCTCCAAATAAATCGCCTGATCCGCCAGGGTCTTCTTGTCGACATACTTTCCTTTTAGAGCATGGAAGGCATGGAGCATTCCGACCGCAAAAGAAGAGCTCGTTCCAAGCCCTGAACGCGCGGGCAAATCCGCCTCATACATCAGACGTATTTCCCTGCATATTGAGCATCCGCATCGCTTCACGAATCGCCGGATGCTGAATCTCATCCAAACTGTTTACCCTCTCTGTCTTCGGTAAAGAAAGCTCCGTACTGTACTGGAAAAAGGAGGCAAATGACGGACATTGACATAGCAATACTTATCAAAGCTCGTGGAAAGAACCGCGCCGCCATACTCCTTAAAATAGTCTTCCATATCCGTTCCACCGCCGAAAAACGACATCCTAAATGGGGTTTTTGTAATAATCAAGCTTTTTCCTCCTATCCTTCACTCCGAGTCTGATGAATTCTATATGTGAACCGCTTTCGCTCTTATTCGGAGTTTTTCCGGCAAATTCATTGTCTTCGAAACAACATAAATCGGTCTGTCCTTTATTTCTTCAAAAAGTAGCGCAATGTACTCCCTATTATTCCTACTACAAAAACAGAACCGCAAACATAAAAGCAAAGCAGCACAACAATTGTGGCATAGCCTGACGGAGCTCCCTTTCTCGTAAGCAACGTATAAACCAGAAGAGTATCCCCAAAAACATACTGCATCCCGAAGCGAAAATTCCTGAGCTTCAGGGAAGGTTGGAAAAGGATAAGAGGTGTTAGCGTGAAAAAGCCCATAATTTTCGGAGAGAATAATGACTCTTTCCGCCCTGTCTCACTCCCGCCTCATACTCTATCTTTGTTTTGGAAAACCCTACCGACTGCACATAGCCTCTTAAATACCGCACCTTTTCCCGATAATACTTCTTTAAAAACCTGCTGCACGGCGGAAGAGATGCCGAAGAAGTCGGAAGCATTTGCCTCAAAATGAAGAGGAGACAGATGATTCAATACCCAATAAAAGGCTGCAGAACTTAGATTCTTCAAGATTCCCTGCAGAGGATTCTTGGTCTCACCATGGATACCACATGAAAATCCTCCTCATACCTTTTGCCAACATTTCCGGAATAAGCTCCGGAGAATGCTGCAAATCCGCATCCATAAAAATCAGAAAATCCCCACTCGCATAATCCAGACCGGCTGTCATTGCAGCTTCATGACCAAAAATTTCGGGAGAAATGAATGACTTTAACGAGCTCCGGATATTCCAAGGCCAACTCTGTCCAAAAATCAAAGGGACTTCTGTCCGTCGAACCGTCATCCACAAAAGAGAATCTCCGTATGATATTTTTTTCTACTATTTTTCACAAGCAGAGTCCTTCTTGCTCCCTGCACGACATGTATTTAAAACCGAAGAACAAGCCTCGAAAAAAATTTTCCAGGCTTGCCTCTTCATTATATACAGAAACGATAATGCTACAGTTTTTCAAATCATCTCCTCATGTGCGGGTACCCTGTTCTCTTTCTTCGCAGCATCTCATATCTCCCGTAAAGCATACGAAGCAAAAGCATCATAGCCTTTCGGAATCGATGAGAATAGTTCTCAAATTTGGCCCTGAAGCAAGGGTTTTTCCCGAGAATATCTGGAAATACAATACTGGAAAATCCGGTTGGTAGTTGGAGAAATACGAAACCTCTCCCCTTTTTCCGGGTTGGCTGTTACATGCCTTACGTTTTGCCTTGTCTTCCTGCGTCTTCCCTCCGCCTGTGCCCATGCATCCTGCAGAGAGAAAGAAAAGGCATGGAAAAGAGCCACCCAAGCTTGGACAATACGCTCACAAACAATCTGGACAAGCCCTTGTACTTCTTTAAATTCACACGTCCTTCTATGTCCCATAGCAAGGCCGAAAAATCAACTGTTGCCGAAAGGTATAAAAACTTAGCCCAAAGAGCTTGCGCAGGCAAATCATCCAAGATAAAAACAATCCACCCAAAGGTGATTTAATTTTCCCTCGTAAAAAGAATCTCCTTCCGTTTTTCAGATCTTCTCTCGGTACTTAAATCCACCATCTCGGAACAAAGTCATAAAATGCTTTGCCTCCACGAAATGTATCCGGTAAAAGCAGTGCAAAAGTCTCGCAGGCAGTTCTTCCTGCGCCACTTTCGAAAACTTCTCCCAATCTTCTCTTAAAAAACAGAGATCCACATCGTCATCCCAAGGAATAAACCCTTTATGTCGAATTGCACCAAGCAGCGTTCCTGCATCCAGGCGATAGAAATTTGATGTTTTTCACAGATTCTGTCAATCTCCAGAAGGATACCCAGGGCCCTCTTCTCCTGCTTTTCTTTTAGATCCATCGCTCCTCATCTCCGTTCTTGGAAATGCCGTCATTTTCCGGCTACCTTTCACAGCTTCGAATATCCTTTATATTTTCCGTCTATCTAGGACTTTCGCAGAAATACTATACTGCATTTTCCGCTTATCTATGGCTTTCGCAGAAATACTATACTATATTTTCCGCCTATCTATGGCTTTCGCAGAAAAATGCTGAATCTGCTCTACACTGAACTTACGCATATCTTTCCCCTCGGACCATGCCCTATACCACGCTACGGTTTCCTTTTACCGCGTCTTTTACCGTGTACGGGGCTCCCATTGAAAAGTTCTCCGCACTTTATTGGTATTCAACTGAAGAAAGCCTGCCTCATGCGGCGCATTTTTCAGACAAATTCTCCCGGGCCGCACCTTCTCCCCAGAACTTGACAAAAAGATCCGTAAGTTCCCCGTAGTAATGGCATCCTCTACACTGGGCCCTACATTGTAGTAGCCCTCAAACCGCTTTCCTTGTTCATAGGAGAATTTCTCTTTACAGAGCCCCTTTACAAAGCCGGCCTGTCTCGCCGCAATCTCCAGATAGACCAGCAGCGGCTCTAAAACGTGTTGATAGGGGACGAACGGAGTAAGGATTTCTTACACCGATTTTTCTGTCCCCGCACGACTGCCCGCACTGCATCCGGAACAATCCGATCCTTTGCGAAATCTCCACCGCCGATGACATTACCGGCTCTCGCCGTGGAAATTCGTGGAAGAACCGGCTGTTTATTCTCTTTCTTTTTCTTCATTGAAAGAAGGATTTCTGATAGCTGTGCGTCAGAATCTCCGAACAGGACTTGGAATTAGAGTAGGGATCGAAGCCGTCCAGTTTTTCTTCCTCCGTAAAGGCATGATGCTCCATGTCATTGTTCTCATAAACCTTATCCGTTGTCACGTTCAAAACGGAACGGACAGAAGGGATATGCCGAATGGACTCCAGCAGATTCACTGTTCCCATAACATTGATTTCATAGGTTTTCTCGCGGAAAAAGATGAGGACTCTCGAACAATGGGCTGTGCCGCAAGGTGAAAAACCACCTCAGGATGCGCCCACTCCATCAGAGAACGAAGCTGCTCATAATTCCGCACGTCCCCTTCAAAGGAGTAAATCGGGGGCTTCGGGTACAGAATTGAAAAAAGTTCCCCCTCCTTCGCAGGAAGGCTGTATCCGTAGACTTCCGCTCCCAGTTCTTCCAGAAGAAGGGTGAGCCAGGACCCCTTAAACCCGTTATGCCCCGTCACAAAGACACGACGTCCCTTATAAAATTCCTTTAAATCATCAAACCCGATCATCTTACCACCTCTTCCAGGGCGCTTTTCCGCTTGCCCAGAGTTCTTCCAGGAGCTTCTTCTCCCTCTGTGTGTCCATACACTGCCAAAAGCCCGGGTGATAGTAGCCGGTGAGCTTCCCTTCAGAAGCAAGTGCCTGCATCGTGCTTTGTTCCAAAATCGTCCGATCATCCTGAAGATAACGGAAAATTTCCGGCTCCAGCACCATAAAACCGCCATTAATTACTGCGCCGTCTTTTTCTTCCTTCTCCCGAAAAGAATGGATGATCCCATCTTGATCAACGTCGAGAACCCCCTTCTGCTGGGTAAGATTGACCATGGTAATGGTTGCCACCTTCCCTTCTTCTTATGAAAAATCCAAGAGTTCCCTGCAAGTTTACATCCGAAACGCCGTCTCCGTAAGTCAGCATAAAAGGCTCATCATGCAAATACTTCTCTACCCGCTTGATACGACCGCCGGTCATCGTATGCAGTCCTGTATCCACTACGGTAACTTTCCAATCCTCCGCCTCACTGTTATGTACTTCCATGGTATTTCTTCCCATGTCAAAGGTAATATCCGCATTATGCAGGAAATAATTGGCAAAATATTCCTTAATAACATACTGCTTGTATCCTGCCAAAAATAATGAATTCATTTAACCCGTAGGACGAATAGTACTTCATGATGTGCCATAGGATAGAGCATCTCCTACCTCAATCATAGGCTTCGGTTTTTAAATGCGATTCTTCAGAGATTCTGGTCCCCAGACCTCCTGCCAAAATAACCACTTTCATCTGTTTTTTCTCCTCTATGTAAAAGCATAGTTAAAATTGCAAATCCATACAGCGAAACTCCACTGAAAAATCAGACTGTTCCGCTTTTTTCTCGAACTTTATCAGTATACCATAAAAATATGCCTAAGGCGAAGCCCAAGAGAGACGGAATCAGCCAAGTCAATCCTTTATTAAACAAAGGAATATGCCCAAAGATGGACAGCAAGCTATGGCTGAAAGCAAAAGTCCTTCAGTCCTCCCTTCAGGAGTATTTTCAAGGAATCCAGAAACGCAAACGGAAGTGTAAAATAAATGCAATATCGAAAGACCTTGCCATTGAAATCATAAAAGCGCCCGAAAAGGCAAAGCACAATCAAGACCATACTCATGGGATAAATAAAGAAGAGAGCCGGCACACTGTAAGAAATGATTTTACTTAATCCTACATTCGATATCGCAAAGGAGAAGAAGGTGAAGAGACAAACATAAGCCTTGTATGGCAGACTCTTCGGAAACATTTCCACAAAAGCCATTGCCGTGGAAGTAATCAGTCCTACCGCAGTCTTTAAGCAAGAGAAGAAAATAATAACGGCAAGCAATATTCCTCCATAACTTTTGAAATAATACGTAGAAACCGAGTGCAAAACATCTCCTCCGTTTTCCTGTACGGAAAACACGGCACGACTCTGTGCACCTACTATGGCCAGCGCGAAGTAAATCACTACCATCATCCCCTGCCGCCATTGCCCCGGAAAGCATCGTCACAAAAAGGAATCCGTTCCGTTGCCCGGTTCTCTTCCCCTGACTGCATTCTCCCCTTGTAGGGTACGGATGGTTTGAATCAGAATATTTCCGAATGCCAAAGCTCCCACCACGTCCATGGTGTTATAGCCCTCAAATAAGCCTTTTAAGAGACTCCCTCCCTCATATCCGGCGGTAGCGGGAAGGCTGTCATTTTCCCCATCGGAAAAATGAGCGCCGTGAAAAGCAAGACACTCAGAAGAAAGATAGGGTTTAAAACCTTCCCACATAAGTCAGCAGCTTTCCCGGCTTCAAGGATAAAACAAGGACAATCCCTGAAAAAGAGCAAGCTGAAAAGGAAAAAGCATTATTTTATGAGCGTTTTTCGGCAAATAGGGTACAATTCCCCACCTGAAACGGTACGACGGCCGTTCTTGGAATAGCAAAAGAGGACCGATACAAAGGTAGAGCAGGGTTGTAAAGAAGTAGGAAAATCTCTTTCCCACAAGCCTTGCCATATCGGTCATACTGGAAGTCTTGCTTACCGCCATTGCTACAATGGAAAGCAGGGGTAGTCCCCACTCCCGTAATACAGAATCCCAGGCTTGCCAAGAGCGTTTCCATTCCTGCCTTCTGTCCCATGGAAACCGGAAAAATCAAATTCCCCGCTCCGAAAAGCATGCCAAAAAACATGGATGCCACAAATACCATTTCTCTAAAACCCTATCTTTTTCCATAAACCTCTCCCTACATCTCCCTTGTAGAGCATGTAGAATCTTTTTCTATTTTCCATTCCATTCCGGATTTTTGCGCCTGCTCATGCCGTACTTTGCTAAACCGCTTAGAGAGTATAGCATGGAAGACTTCATTTGCCTATTTCCAAACGAGATATTGCTCCTTCTCGAGCTGCAAGCGCTACAACTATGCGATTATCGCTCCTAGTCTGTCTTCTCTCGATAATTTGATTTATCTTTTTCTTCTTTTAACCGATTATCTATATGACGTGCACAGGCTGCCGGAGAATAATCTCGACTTGCCTGTTTGAGAATCGGACTGTCGTTTTGTTCCATACGACAGTTTTTAAGGACTTTGGATTCACTTTCAAGGAGGAAAGCAAAATGAAACAAGTCGAAGCCGGAAGAAGGGTGACTTCTTTAAAAACTGAAGTTAAGTACCAGAATGTCTCTTTTCTGGGTGTCATCACCTTCCTATTTTTTTAACTGCACTTTTATATTGTCTGATTCATTCTTTTGAAAGTTGCCATTGATAAAAAGATTGATGATAATTTAAGTGATAAGGCAAAGTCGGCGAGCTCAAGCTTTGAGTCTGTCGTTTCCAATGTGGAAAGTATTTCGGACAACCTCCTCTATGGTGTCCAAATGATTTTAAGTGCACCTCCCGAAACACCGGGGGCCGCACCGGTTAATCCCTGGAAGATTGCAACTGCGGATGGCGCAGAGCCGAGTCTACTGCTCCTATGGGACCTGTAACCCTTCGAAGCCAGATTGTAAACTCCGAAATCTCCTACAGTAAAGCATGTGGGAGAGGTTTTTTCATCGTCAACTCCATCTACTCCTTATTGGAAGGAAACCCCGATGTTATCGGAGCGGGGGTTCTGATGGAGCCGAATGCCTTTCTCCCCAATGTGAGGGACTATTCTCCCTATATGACACAAAGCAGTAAAAAGGAAATGGTCCTTACAAACTATCAATATGAAGATATTGCGGATGAGGATTATTATCAGACTGTAAAAGAATCCAAGTCAAAATATGCGACCGACCTCTATACGGAAGAGGAAAATGGTGAAAAAGTATACGGAAATGACCTTTAGCAATCCCATTATTGTAAATGGAGAATTTAAAGGAACCATCATTACGGATGTGAATGCTTCCGTATTGAGCACCATCCACCAGAAAGACGCAAACTTCCCGAGTATGTTTACCAACGTAATGGATGAGAGCGGCGTAATCTACAGTGAAAATCCGGATTTCAACGGCAGAGCATTAAAGGACATTTTACCGGAAAAAGCCATGTCTCAGATTCAGTCGGGCTTTGATACAGGAAAGGCCTTTAGTCGCAAAATTGTAAATGAATTGGGCGTGGAGAAAAGAGAATTTTATAATCCCATTGACTTAAACGGAAGACTCTGGTGGGTTCGTCTCTCTATCACCGAAGCGGACTACGACAGAGAAGTGGATAGAATGGTCAATATGGGCGTTCTTTTCGGTGTACTTTGTGTCATTGCTCTTTGTATCATTACAACCGTAATTATCCGAAAGAGCCTCAAGCCTTTAAAGCTTGTATCCGATGCCGGAAAGAAACTTTCCGACGGTGATTTTGATATTGCATTCAATTACAAGAGAGAAGATGAAATCGGGGAATTGATGCAGGCCATGAAGAGTGTGGTAGACCGCATCCGCTCTATTATCACCGACCTTTCCGAGAAACTTACGGAGCTCTCACACGGTAACTTCGCCATGAATTTGGAAGACGAACACGGCTATTACCACGGTGCCTACCGCCCCTTACTGAACTCCCTTAAAGATATTACCGATGACTTATCCATACCGTTTCGGAAATTTCGTCTTCCGCAGATCAGGTCAATAACGGTGCGGAGCAGGTCAGCAGCGCTTCTCAATCCCTGTCTACAGGGTGCGACCGAGCAGGCTTCCTCTATTGAAGAGTTAAGCGCCACCATGAATGATATCTCCGATAAGATTAAGGATACCGCTCTCATGGCGGAAAAAGCCTCTTCTATGAGTAAGGATGCCGGAGCTGCCGTATGTGAAAGTAATGGCAAGATGAGTGAACTGTCTTTGGCTATGCAAGATATTACCGAGAAGTCCAATGAAATCAGTAAGATTATCAAGACCATTGACGATATCGCTTTCCAGACGAACATCCTGTCTTTAAATGCCGCTATCGAGGCGGCCAGAGCAGGCGCAGCCGGAAAGAACTTTGCGGTCGTTGCGGATGAGGTAGGAAACCTGGCGCAGAAATCCGCAAAGGCTGCGCAAAATACCGGTGAATTGATTGCCGAAGCAATTGATGCCATTGCGAAGGGTGCCAAGATTTCCGATGAAACCGCTGTATCCCTTCAGAATGTCTCTGAAAGAACCGAAACGATTAACCGGATTATTAGGATATTGCAGCGGCTTCCGAATCCGAATCCGAAGGAATTACACAAATCAGCGTCGGAATGGATCAGATTTCCTCTGTTGTGCAAAAGTAACACCGCAACTGCGGAAGAGTCTGCAGCCGCTTCGGAAGAGCTTTCCGGACAGGCACAGATTCTCAATGACCTGATGAGTAAGTTCACCTTAAAATAAAAGGATCGGTGCTTTATCACATAGCACTCGTTATGAACAAAGAGAAAAGTGTCGCACGGTAAACAGCGTGCGGCACTTTTCTTTGTTATATTTTGATTTCCGGCTTATAGGACAATTTTTTCCAGAATCTCCCCTATCGGAGCATGAATAGAGAGCTCCGCTCTCACCGCCCTTCCCGTCTCCGCTTTATTGATAAGCACAAGGTGCTTTCCCCGGAAATAATCGATAAAGCCTGCTGCAGGATAGACCACAAGAGAGGTCCCGCCAATAATCAGTGTATCCGTATTCGTAATCGCCGTAACGGCATCCTCTATCGTCTTACCGTCTAAACTCTCTTCATACAGCACCACATCCGGCTTGATGACTCCGCCACAGGAACAATGAGGAACCCCATCTGACTCTTTGATAAACTTTGCAGGGTAAAACTTGTGGCAACTAAGGCAATAGTTCCGGTGAATGCTGCCGTGCAACTCATAGACTATCTTACTTCCCGCCTTCTGATGCAGTCCGTCAATATTCTGTGTTACCACCGCTTTCAATTTCCCGACTTGCTCCAGCTCCGCAAGTTTCCGATGTGCCGCATTCGGCTCAGCATCAAGACAAAGCATTTTCTCCTTATAAAATTGGTAAAATACTTTCGGATTCGTAAGGAAAAAACTGTGGCTGATGATTTGTTCCGGCGGATAACTGTACTTTTCATGATAGAGCCCATCCTCACTCCGAAAGTCCGGAATCCCACTTTCCGTGGAAACGCCCGCACCTCGAAAAATACGATATGCGCGCTTTCGTCTATGATTTCCTGTAAGGCGCTGATTTCTTGTTCATACATCCTATTTATGACTCCTTCCGACAATGATTTCCGCCCTGCTCCTCTCGGCTACGCATGCCGTTCTTTACAATCTATAAAAAGAAACTGTAGAATAGACGCAGCTTTTACAGTATTCTGCGGACTTTCTTTTCTATGCCACTATTATACATTTTACAAGGAGGAACGTTAATTATGGAGTTTCTATTTGTTGCAATGGGCGGTGCGATTGGTGCTATGGCAAGATATGCTATCAGTCTTATCCTGATTAAATCAGAATTTCCACTCTTAACTCTGCTTACAAATATTTTTTAGGCGCGATTCTAATCGGTTTTATTGTAGGATTTGCAAGCAATGAGACAATATCTCCGGAAACACCGTACTTTTCTGGAAAACCGGAGTATGTGGCGGATTCACTACCTTCTCACCTTCTCACTGGAAGCATTTCATCTAATGGAGCACAAGCAATACAGCCCTAAGCGGAATCTATATCGCGCTGAGTGTTCTGTGCTGTCTCCTGGGAATCCTATGCGGAAACAGACTGGCGGCAATGATAAAGGGCTCCTCTGTCCATGAAGTTAGGAATAGCACACCATGTCCATTCCTATCAACAAACATAGAACGAATAGTCGATATCTTTTTCTGCGCTGATATGATAAGCCTCTTCAACATCGCTGCCCTCAACTGTCTATGCCACCGACTCCATGAACTGCACCATAGATGCACAATACCGTTCTTCTCGCCGGCGGTAATTCTTCGTGGTGTAAAGCATTCTCTGTTTCACTTGCAGTATAGGGCAGACATGAAAAATCGAATTTTGCATCTGCTATTTCGATTCGAAGCGTACGCTGAGATCCATCCGTTTTGCTTCTATCCTGACTGGTACGACGTGAAACTTCTCAAGCCATTCCGTATCCATTCTCATACCACATTCCTGCGGCACGATATAGGGTGTCAAACCGAGATCGGTAACTCAACACGCCTTGTTGCGCACCCGCTTTTCGATCCGGATACGTCTCTCCTGACAATCCTTTATAAATATACTTTTCTGCAACTGTGGGCAGAATAAACCGCATGCCAAAAACCGAAGTTCGGAAGATCCTTCTTTCCATCATAGTGTACATCTACTTTTGATTTTTCCGGACGGATTGACGGTATATGACACGATAACGGTCGTAGAGGAACAGAAATGGTCTTATACAGATACTTGACCGTAATCTCATTTGCCGATACATCTCCACCATAGCTGTTGTTATCCGGTGCCTTACAATTCTGCACTGCCCATCCATAATGACCGTAATGTCCTGACAATCAATAAACATATCCGCTGCTAGCCAATGACCCACTCTTTAATGTGAAATTTACTTCCTCTGTCGTTATCTGTCAAAGCCCTCCAAAATGCTGAGGCTTAGGGCACCGGAATAGCCATTCATATCCATCCTTCACTATCGATTCAAGCCCACCCCTAGGCATAGGAAAAAATGTAACTAAACCCTCTCCATGTACGCCAAGAGTAAAATCGCATATACCACCCTTAATTTTTCATTATCTGTATAAGCCATAGTAATACCTCACTTCCTGCATTGCCGGTTTCTCTCACGGTCTGCGAATAAAAATACCATTTTGCAGAAAATTCATAATCGGCAGGTCGATCTTCAAAATCACCGCCATAACGGAGAACATCCTTCCCTGTAACCGGATCTTTTTACCAAGATTGCCTGATCTATGAAGTCCCAAATAAATCCGCCTTGATACAGGTCAAATTCATCAATCAGCTTCATGTAATCCCCAAGGCCGCCCATTGAGTTCCCATATCGTGCATAAACTCGCATAAAATGTACGGCTTTTTCGGTTTATCACTTAAATATTCCGCTACATCCTTGGGGTTTGCGTACATCCTACTCTCAATATCTGAAATTGTATCTTCGTATGCTCTATTATAATAGGAACTTTCATAATGAACTAAACGTCCATCCTTCTTATCCTTAAAATAAACGTTCATAGCCCTCGATGTCATCGCCTGCATAGGGACTCATTTCCCTAAAGACCAGAATAAAATCGAAGTATGGTTTTTAAAAGTTTCAAAGCTGGTTCTTGCACGATCCATAACAGCTTCTTTTCCACTGGGGAATAGACCCCGGCACGTTGCAAGACGGTTCAATAGCACCGAGCTTTTGAAAACTTCCATGGCTTTCAAGATTGCACTCTGCCATGACATAAATTCCGGCTTCATCGCAAAGAAAATACCAGGGGATTTGATCCGGATAATGGCAGGTACGTACGGAATTGATATTATTTTTCAAAAATACATGCTATATCGGAATGCATCTCCTCCATTCCGATGCATCTTCCGGTCTTTGGGCTCCATTCATGACGGTTAACCCCTGTGATGACGAGACGCTTTCCATTTAGATAAATGACCTTATCCATGATTTCTACTCTTCTAAAGCCAATATCATACGGTACAAGCTCCAGTAACTCTCCATTCTCGGCATTTTTTAACGCAATTGTTGCTTGATATAAATAGGGGTGGTGGTTATCCCAAGATTTAATTACGCCAACATCCGTATATATTTCTCCCGTGAGGTTTCCGTTTAAGCCTTGTAATGGAACACTGTTCTCCGCAAACCACATTCCCTTCTCTATCTCTCAACACAAACTGCGCATGGACAGTGACTTGCTTTCGAGCAGATACTCTCATACTCACCGCTACACTTCCATGTTCATTGTCCGGGTTCAATACAGGCTTAAACCACACATCCTCCATATGGACATCCGGCACTGCTTTCAACGTAACATTTCTAAAGATTCCAAAGAAACGGAAGAAGTCCTGATCTTCCAAAAATGCCGCCGTACTCATTTTATGAACCTGTACGGCAAGGATATTATTTTTCACGAATATACGGTGTAAGATCAAACTCAGATGGTGTAAAACTATCCTCAGCGTAACCCACTAAACCGCCCATTAATCCACAAACACATCGCTTCCTCTACTCTTCGAAGCAAATGTGAGTTCTTTTCCAAGCATCGTCGGTTTTTAAATCAAAATGTTTCAGATAGAGCCCACAGGATTATAGCTCGCCTCGAAAACATTCCTTCCTCTGCTCCCGTGCTGTCCAGGCTATACGCACCTCGGTGGTACTTCTTGCCTTCCCATGGATACATGGTATTGATATAGCGAATCTGATCATATCCGGCCAGTTCGATATGCCCTGGCACCATGATTTTATCAAAATCGGAAGCATCAAATCCCTCTTCATAAAAGTTGCCGGGCCTACTCGCTGCATTTTTGCTAAATGCAAAGTCCCACTGGCCATTCAGTGACTGGAACAAAGGGTTTTTCCGGTTTTTCCATATCCGCATAATTCAGATAGTATGAATGGTCACTATGTGCATCCAATTGATTCACACGAAAAATTTCCGGATTATCCAAACCATTTTACGTAAGCGTTCATAGGGCTCCTTTCTTTTTGCAAACCTCTGATACCTATCCTCATTTCTGAATACACGATCGTAAATCATCTTCCTCTTGATGATAAACCAACCCGGACGAATAGAGTCTTGCTGACTTTAGCTCCGCGGTGATTGCAGGATCCGTCATATCAGCGGCTACAACACTCCATCTCACTCGGACGAACCTGTCAGGCTTCATTATAAAAACTATTTCTGTGAAAGTTATCGCATGTGGATGCATGCTTACATGACATGATCGTCGTTGCCAATTATATTAGATCACATTCTTAATACATTTTATGTTAGAAAACATTCCTGACACATCCTCAATTCTGTCAGAGGAGCAGAAGGAACTAATGCCTTGGTTGGAGGAATCACCGGAAAGCTGTAGACAAAACAGGTAAAGAAAAATCTGCCAGTCTAAAACAGCAGATTTTTTGAACGTACAGGTTATTTGTCATTTACTTTCAAAATCGTTTTCCCCTTCGATTTCCCCGCTTTACTTTTGTCTAAGGCTTCATTGACTTCTTCATGAAAAATACCGCATCCACCGAGGTTTCCAAGGGCCTCTCCGAAGAAAAGAGTTCTCAATCTCCAGTTGTGCTCCATCCTCATGGACAAAAAGGAAATCATAGCTCTGTCCCTTTTCCTCCGCCATCTTGTCATACTTCCTGGGCAAATCCGAAAAGGAGCTGCTGAGGAGGACAGACCTGCTCTTTTCGCAAATCTTCCGTCGGGCAGTCCTCTTAGGACACAAGGCTTCCTCCCCTTCTTTAATACTTTAAATTCATTGCAGTTCACGATCTCCAAGAGTATCCAATACATAATCACATCCTTTAAGACATCGGCATAGTTTTCCTTTTGTAGTCAATAAAGCGGTCAACACCCAGCTTCTCAACCCGTTCCGCATTGTCTCCACTACTGGTGGTATAGACGGTAAGTCCAGGGCTTTTCGCAATGGGAATGGCCATGGCTCCAAGGCTTCCTGTTCCGCCGGATATAAGGACTGGATTCTCGGCCTAGGCTGCATGATTTCAAAGGCCTGCATAGCGGTTAAAAGTGCAGTTAAAGGCACGGTTGCCGCCTCATCATAGGAGAAGGTAATCCGGAATAGGAGCCAGCCCCTTCCTCTACTGCTGCATATTCCGCAAAGGCACCGATCTTGGAAAGGGCATTCACCGTATACCCGATCCTGCTGCCTCAAAATGCTTTTACGGCGGAACCTACGGCTTCCACCTGTCCCGCAAATTCATTTCCATAATCAAAAGGCAAGCTATAAGGTACAATCAGCTTGACCTCTCCCCGAATAATCATATTGTCCAGGGGATTTACTGCTGCGGTAAAAACCTTAACCAAGACTTCCTTTTCCCTTGGACTTGGCTTTTCCACCTCTTGTATCTCCAGTTTTCTTCCATTCTTATCATAATTTGTTAAAACCGCTGCTTTCATTTGCTTTCCCCTACTCTTTCTCTTTTAACTCTTTTCTCATGGCACTACACAATCTTCCAGACTCATACCGGCAAGTTTTTCTTCCATCTCTTTTTCCATCCTGTTGAACATCCCCTCTAAGGTGGGCTTGATATTCCGCCCCACAATACATTCATCATTGGGATTTTGGTGAATATCAAAGATATGGACTTGATTCACTTCCATAATGCTTTTATAAATTTCCAGTAAGGAAATCTCCCTTGCCGGCTGTAGCAGACGAAATCCGCTAGTTCCCTTACGCCCTTCAATGATTCCTACCTTACTGAGCCTTGTGGTTAACTTCCTAATATAACTGGCATTGGTTCCCCACGCTGTTCGCGATCTGCTCAGAATTCACCGGTGTTTCCGACTCGGATATCATAATCAGGAATGAGATTGCTGAAGAAAATTTTGTATCCATCTTAGTCCTCCAATTGGTACGTTGCGATATATTCTACATTTTTCCGCTGTGGAAACTCTGCCTTCTGATAAGTTCTGACACTGACTTGTTCTTTATTGTGCTGTTCATTTCCTACTACTTATATCCCGATTTAAATGTATTTGTATCTGATACATTTACTTTATAGCTGTTTTCTTCCTTTGTCAACTGTTTTTCTCTTTACTTTGAAAATACTCCCCATACTGTCCTACACCGCTTTTAAGTAGTTCTCCTCATTTCATTGACAAGAATGATTAGAATGGTTAGAATAATTAGAATGGTTAGAAAGAATTGGTATTCTTGAAAATGTTTGGAAGTCAATCAGAAAATGGAGCAACCGGACAAGAATGTTGGAAACTCTAAAAAGAAATTCGGAAGGTGAGAAATGACTTTTCAAGAAACGGAAAAAGTTGCGCTAAAATCAATCGTGCAGGAGGATATCAAAAAGAAATTCTTGCTTTTGCGCAACTGTAATGGAGGCACTGTTTATGTGGGTGTTTCTAATCACGGGAAATCTTGGGATTAGAGGACATAGACGCCTCTACTCTACAAATTTCCAACATGGTACGGGACAGTATTAAACCGGATATCACCATGTTTATTCATTATGAAGCGCTGGAATACGAGGAAAATCAATCATTGCCATTCATATCCAAAGGGGAATCAATCGCCCATACTATTTATCCAAAAGGCCTTCGTCCTGAAGGAGTCTATGAGGCAAGGCAATTCTGCCGTCCCCGCAAGTGACACAGCCATCCGGCAAATGATTAAAGAAACCGATGGTGACAGTTTTGAAGAGATGCGTTCCATAAATCAAGAATTAAGTTTCGATGCGCTAAAGCAAGAATTTGAAACTCGTAAGATTCCTTTTCGCACGAGCACAAATGCAAACGCTCATACAGTCCACCGACAAAGCTTTTTACACAAATCTTGGATTGCTGCTATCCGATCAATGCCCCTATTCCATTAAAGTTGCCGTTTTCGAGGGAATACACAAAATATCTTTAAAGACCGAAGAGAATTTTCCGGTTCAATTATGCGACAGCTTCATGATGTATATGACTATATCGACTTCCATAATCAAGTCCATGCAAGCTTTCATAAGCTACTGCGTATTGACAATAGAGACTATCCGGAAGTGGCAGTCCGAGAAGCACTTCTCAACTCTCTTGTCCATCGGGATTACTCCATCCACGCTGACACCCCTCATCAGCATTTATAGAAAGATCACATGGAGTTTGTCACTTTGGGCGGGCTACTCCCCGGCTTGGAACTCGATGATATAAAAATGGGAATTTCTGTTTTGTAGAAACCCTCAACTGGCCAATGTATTCTATCGTTTTGCAATTAATAGAGGCCTATGGAACCGGCATAAAAATCATGGATAGCTACTTTGGAAAATGAAACAGCCCTCCATCATCTGTAGCAATAATGCCTTTAAAATCGTCCTTCCCAATACCAATGCAGGACAAATCGTAAAAGAGGATCGTGTTTACTATTCTGTAGATTCCTCTTCCGTAGCGCCCTCTGCTACGCTTCTATCTGCTGAAAGAAAAATCCTACAAGTCCTTTCGCGCAGAAAGAAATTACAAGAAAAAGAAGTACAAGAGTTGCTGGAAGTCAGCCAGTCCACTGCCGGCCGTATTTCTAAAAACCATGGTAAATCGAGGGCAGATTATTAAGCTGGGGGTAGCCTTACCACACGCTATAAGACAAACCTGTAAAACGATATCCTTAGGCTTTTTCCTCACAATATATATTCCTTTTCCGAAGAAAGTTCTTTAGCATACCGATAACCCATTACAGCAAAATGCTTGATGCCCTCCGGCTCTTCCACTCGGTTTTCCGCCATAAAACGCACCATCTCTCCGCGAGCCATCTTGCAGTACACTCCCTTTTGTACAAGCTTCTCTCTTGCTTCTTCAAAAAATTGCAGCTGATATAGCGGTCTCGGCTGCAAATACTTTTCGATACATTTTTGAATACTCTTTTGAAGCCAAATTGATGATGATTCCGCTACTGTCGCTGACTTCCCTTATAGAGCCTGTCTCCCCAGTAGTCATAGAGATTTTTCGCGCCGTCCAGCTCGAGCTTTGCCTGCATCTCCAGGCGAGTACGGGCGTACCCCGTCCATCGGCTTTACATATTCCGTAAAAAGCCGGAAAAGGATTCGAAGATGTTCCTGCACATAGCTGAAAGCATCTCCGTCTCGAAAAACAGTCGGAGCCATGTATTGATAGGCAATTCCGTCATAGGAAAGAATCGCCGGTGTGAGTTTTTCTCTTAAATCCATCGACGAAAGACGCTCTATATTTTGCTCGGTAATCTTCTCATTACAGGCCCAAAGTGCCTTGAGTTCCGAAAAGGATTTTCTCCTTTCAGAATCGGACTTAATCTTTCTCGGCATCGGAAAGAAAAACAGGCAAATCCCCGGTAAGCCGGCCCATTTTCATCATGTTGCATCTTTTTGCAGGAGAAAGAATGATTCGCATATCAGCTAAGCTCTCCCAGCATCTGTTCAGGATTGTCAGCCGCCTTCACCTTGTCAAAGCTTTTGACAATCTTTCCCTCTTCATCAATCAAATATAGGGTACGACACCACGCCCATATAGACCTTGCCGTAATTCTTTTTTCCTTCCAAACATCATCCAGGCCTGGATGCCACAAGTTCCGGATCGGAAAGAATCGTAAAGGGCAGGCCGTATTTTCTTCAAACTTCTTATGAGATGCCACGCTATCCTCACTGATGCCCAAAACCACAGCACCCTTTTTCCGTAAACTGCGAGAATCGTTCTGCAAAGCCGCAGGCCTGCTTCGTGCAGCCTGGGGTGTTGTCCTTCGGGTAAAAATATAAAATAACCTTCTTTCCTCTGTAATCTGACAGAGAGTGCCTGTTTCCATTCTGATCCGGGAGTGTGAAAATCCGGTGCCTTGTTCCTACTTCAACATACTATTTCTCCTATTCTTCTTTCTCAATACAGCTTTTTAGCTATTTATTCTCGATGAATTTTCCTTTCGAAAAATCCACCGCCTTTCTTTAACTTAGCATAGTTTATCCTACAAAAAGCGGTAACGACCGTATTCATCCGTACCGCTTTTTCTGCCTGTTCTCAGCGGAATCGAACCCACAACTAGTGCTTGGAGAGGCGCTTGTTATATCCATTTAACTATGAGAACGCGATTTCTTTATTTTTAGCATAGGATGAGAATCTGTCAATTCCAAAACGAGCTAGCGCACGCTGCAAAAACGCGATGCCGCACGATACGCGAGCGATACTCGTTATAAAGAAAGAAAAGCGCCTCCTGAACAGGAGGCAACTCTTTCCCCTATTTTCCCATAAAAACAGTTCAGTTTTCGCTCCTTAAGAATGGAAAAAGCCTTTAGATTCTTTCTTTCCATGGCGATATTCATAGAGTCTTTCCAGCTCTTCCTCGTCCATTTCCCTCGATTCGATTCACAGAGTGAAGCATCGTTTCATAGTGGAGCCTGCGATAAGGTGCTTCAGAAGTTCCGTTTTAGCGGTATGGAGGGTGCCGCCTAAGAAGAGAAGAGTGATTCCTACTGGAAATGATTCGAGCAGTGCCCTCCTCGGTTTCAGCTTTCTTATCCACATCACCTGCAAGTTTTATGGCTCTCCGCATTCTCATCTTTCTTTACTTTCTCGCCTTCTTCCTATCCTCTATTTCCTATCCCTATTTCTTTTTCCACTCCTACTTCCTGTCCTCCCGCTGTTTTCAGATATAAAAAGAAGCAAAGCCCCGAGTAAGGCACTCTGATACTGGAGCGCATAACGGCTCTGCTGGGCATATTCCGGGCGGAGAAAAATGTATCTGGACAGAAAAACCAGGGCAAAGCTAAGGAGACCATGGAGAAGAAGGAGTGCCGGAAAAAGACCTGTCAGACTCTTGTCCTTTCTCCCTCTCTTTTCTCCGAAAAATAAATCCTTCAAGAAGAGAAGGCATACGAGGAGGAAAAAGAGAAGAATCAAGCCACCGAGCAGAAAGAGTTGCTTTCCTGTACTGCCCCTGCTCGACAACTATTCCTCCAGATTTTCCCGGAAAGCAGGGAAGAAAATCCAAAGCCGAAAAACTTCAGTACAAAGGTCATTTTTCGTGAGCAATACTTCCTTCAGAGAATGCTTTTTCGCCCCGGCATACTCATAAACCGCATAATGATTACTGAGAAAAATAGAGGAAGGTCGAAACAAAGCTCGAAAGAGCAAAACAAGGCTCCCTTTTGTCCCGGATTTTACCGAAGCTAAGAACAAAAGAAAAGAGAGAGAATGGTCGCACCATAAACCGCGATAGCATAAGGCCCTCCGTAAGAAGGAAGAGGAAGGGAAAAAGCGAGAGTGACAAAAGGGAGCTGCCCTTTCCGACTCTTTTTCAGAAAGAAGATAGAAGAAGAGATAAAAAAGTGCAAAAGAAAGAAAATGAGCATACCCTGAGCCGTTCAAGAGCATTTCCCACTGTTAAGCTGTAGAAAATGAGTAAAAATCGAACGCTGAAAAACGCCTATTCTCCGCTTTGCCATAAAGAGAAAAGGCGGAATACTCGTAAGAAAACAGACCGAAAAGCCCAAGAAACCGGTCAAAAGTTATCGAGTAACGAAAAAGCGATATTGATTTCCCGAAAAGAAGCTCACGGGTATTCTCGTCAAGATATCCTTCGTCATTAAATCATGGAAAAGAGAAAAAGGCTCTCCCAAATAGGAATTGTCAGGCGGATGTAGTCGAATAGACGATATCCGTGCTGGCGGACAGGATATAAAACCGAGAAAACACCGTGCAAAGGATGGAAACGAAGAGAAGGAACGAAACTCGGAACTTTTCTTTACTCATGGAAAACCTCCCCGTATTATCCCTATAAGCTCTTTGTTCCGGCACTCTCCACGAGAACCAGACTGTTCTTCCGGTTCAATGTCTTCGGAAGCCTTTGTCAAATCCCTGTATAAAATGAATCTTCGTACCGTGTCCGCTGAAAATCCTCGTCAAACACCTGAGAAAGAAGGTATCTCCGTGAACTTACTCATCTTGTATTTATTTTCCAAAATATAAACCTGCTTCCGAGAACACCTCTCTGCCATACTTCTCGATCGTTTCTTCAGCAAGGAATTCATGCGATCCTGATCCTCCCAGAAATAAATCTGCGGAAAAATAAGAGACGGTAGTAGCGCTCCACCGGAAGGCGCAGACAAATAAAAAGCCAGGCAGAAAAAGAGTACCGAGCGGCAGCCTGCTCACACCCAGCAAATACGAGAAAACAGAGGAGAGAAGCCGCAAACTCACATAAACCCAGCGCATTTCCACGCGAATCGTCACGGAAGAAGAACCGATGCACATCGCAATGAAAAAGTAAAAAGAGAATATTGTTTCCGATAAAGCTGCGAAGACGAGCAAGTTTCAGACGCTTCTGCTCTTTTCTTAAGTTCTTTATCGAGTCGTTTTATTACATTTTTCCTATGCTGTTATCTGTCTTAAAAATACGGATCAGCGCAAAAATCAAGCATAAAAACACCGTAATCCCCAGTACGCCGATGGAAGCATATACCAGCTTTCGAATATTTCCCGCCACATTTTCTCCCAGGGGATTCCATTTAGATATTCCAGGGTCTCTTTCTGGAAGCCGAAGATATAGTAGACTTCCATGAAGGCATTTTTGGAGGGCATCGGTAAGTTTAAAGCTTTCCGTAACTTCCGTGCCTCCCGTCCCTTAGGAATGAAAGAGCCAATGGCAAACTTACGGATAGCATAAAAGATAAGCTTGGGCAAGAGGAAGAAGAAAAAGAATGCACGAAGTAAAAACGATATTTTCCCCTCTTTCTTTTTCTTTTTCCTCTTTCATTTCCTCTCGTTTCGATTTCTCTTGCTCTGTTCCTTTATATTCTGTTTCTGCATTATTTCCTCCTGTTGAAGTAGCCTTGAGCCGTGCTCTTTTCCTACCTCTCTAAAACAGCGGCACATAGAAAAAGGGAGAAAGCAATATATCTTTCGTGTGTAAAAACTAGTAAGAAGAAAAAGAGATGGGAAAGCACAAGGGTTTCTGTACAAAATGCTTTTTCTTCATTTAACTGCGAGTAAAGGAAAATAGAGCGTAATCAGGAAAAGCCCAGCGCCAAGGTTTCCAGTATTCCCAGCGCCTGTGCAATCTGGTAATACGCAAAGTGAGCAGACAGAAAAAGAATCCCTAAAGAGAAAGAAACGATTTTTTCCCTTCGAAACCACCCAGAGAAAAATAGCACAGGAAACAGGCCAAAAGGCCGTTCAGTACCACATTGAAATACCAGTAGCGGTTGGGATCATTTCCCTACAAAGACCATTTCAATATAACTGATGGCCCAGTACACCGGACGAAACGCACCGCCTCTCCGATAGGAAAGCTGAAAGTAAAGAAAGTCCTGCTCCCGGAAGAAGGAGAAAGAGATAAAGGTCATCCATGTATAAGGCCTTAATATGAATATGTCGATTCACATAGAAGGCAAAAAGCCATTAGTATACAAAAAGCTGCACAGCAGAAAAGAAAGTGAAACAGTTTTTCTCCCTTTTTCTTTATTTTTCATCATCTTCTTGCAAGACATCTCGTTTCACTAGCTCTTCATCTTGCCGGTAATCTTGTCCCTTCAAAGTACCCATTTTTCCCCTCATCTACTTGCCTACCGTCGGTAGGAAATCAATTTCTCACCTTGGTCCCCGTACACAAGTGATTTTTCACTTCACGACCATAGTCTATCCAGTTCATACGCTCTTCGCATCCTCTTCTTCCTCTTTTGTGAGAACAGGATACGACTCTTCTCTCCAAGCATATTCTAATCGAGACTGATTCACTTTCACAAGGAGGTATTCGGAAGACTCTCTTGCGTTTTTGTTAAAGTTGCAAATTCCGGCTCTATCAGGATACCAAGGTTTTGCCATTTGTATGATCATTTCCTTCGCGCGCTTCCCTCTCCTCCTCCAGGAAAGATTTTTCTATGTAAATGTAATCCGTCTTCGCCCATTTTTAAAAACCAGGCAAAGTAAAGCGAATCGTCGTAGAGTCCCGGACTTCCTCCGGATCCCTCCACATCGGTAATGCTCTCCACTACACAGGGAATCCTATAGCAATCCGGTGTTTCGAAACAGCAAGGACATGATTTCTCGGGTTTTCCGCCATTTTCAAAAAAACAGGGAAGACTTCCCCGCTCCGCCTGCTTCTCCATTTCCACGGAAAAGTGATCATAGTAGCCTTTATTTACCGGATCAATCGGTGTAAAGCCTACTGCCCCGGCCCAGGAAGTCAAGAGCGTTGTAAGAAGCGCAGGCAAATAAAAAGAAACGGAGCAAGCAAAATCGTCCATTTCCTCTTTTTTTCTTTCTTCCTTTTTCCATAGCGGACTTCCAAGTGCAAGAAGAAGCGCCAAGCACTCCCATAAACTAGTAGTAATTTCCGTCAATCTGCCAGGAGCATAACAAAGCTCAGAAGGGAGAAAAAGCTAATCAGACAAGCGGAAGCTCTATGTCCCTTCACATCCCCCTTTTCTTTTTCTCCCCGGTGAGAACCTGCGAAGAATCATTTTCAAAAGCCTTCCGGCGGCAAAGGAAGAGAATGGCCGGAAAGGCAATTCCGCTCCAGGCAATGCCGACATGCGCCATGTCCTCCCCACCGGATAAAACAGGAAGAAAAAGAGTCTTTTTCCAAAAGAAAGGAGCGTCTCTTGCAGAGAAAGCGCCCCGCTGTAATCCACATGCGCGTCCAGATTAAAGGGCACTTCACGGAAAATCCCATGGCTTTGAAAAATTCCGGTAAAAGGTAGTCGAAAAAGGCAGACCGGTAATCCAAAAAAAGTGCGAAAGGTAATCAGACAAGTAAAAAGAAGAGAGACAAAGAGCAAGGTCGTGGATCCCTCTTTTTCGTGCCAAAGGAATGGAAGTACCTTTTTCTTCCGGCTCCTCTTTTCCAAAAAGAAAAATGTACCGATTGTTCCTTAATCAAACTATCCAGAAAAAAATCCGATGAAAAGCAAGGTACTGAAATACCACCGCTGTGGGTTTTTAGACTGTAAAGTTAAAAATCAGCATCGAGAGACTGTTCTTTCTCTCTCCCTTCCCATAGAAATAGAGGCTCAAAAGCTGTAAAGAAGAGTGAGATTATCGGTTTTCATGGTGATTGCCATATTTCCAACAGACGAAAAAGAAAGAAAAGGCCAAAAATCCCCAAAACAAGCTCAGCGTCTTTTCGGTCTCTTAAGAGGAAGTAAAAGCTACAAAGGCAATCGCAATGTATATCCAGATTTGAAAAGCCAATAAAAACCGTACCCGGCAAAAAAGCGGAGCAGTCAAGAGTTCCAATCGCTTTCGGATAACTGTAGACAGCATTGATTAAGCCATGAGAGGAGCTTGCACGAAAGATAAAATGCCTCCACCTTTCCCTTCCGGAGAAAATAAAATCCATGCACTTCTCAGTCCATGCGAAGAGAATCATAGTCCAAAAGCAATATTACTGCGACTGATTTGAATGAGCACAAAGGGCAGAGACCGAAATGCTGCCATCTTGTCTTTTCGGAATAACGGAAAGAAATACATCTTTGAAGAAAATGATTTATTTTTCCGGAAAGGAAATAGCAAAGAATCGATGCCAGAAAGAAAAAGTAAAAGAAAACAAAAGCGGAAGAAGAAAACGGTGTAGATAAGACGTCAGAAGAAGGGAAAAGAGAGAGGAGAAAGCTCTTCTGCTACGCAATGTTGTTTTTCCGAAATAACAAAAATACTGTAAAACAGAAAAATACCCGTTTCTCCCAGAGCAAGCAAATCTCCAGCAAACGCTCCCCATTTCCACTATCCACAAAACGGCAAAAGAAAAAGAATGAACAACAAAGCAAGAAGAGACAGACCATTTTCTCCCCACACTTCTCTATTGTCACTCCCTTTTTCTCAATGCATTATTCATCCTTTTTCCATTCCGTAATCTACTCCAGTACAAATCCCATACTTTAAGGGATCATTTTCTCCATCACAAAATGGTTAAATGCAGTGATATAGAAGCCGATCCGGTAATTTGCGGAATAACTGCATCATATCCTCCCACCTTCGCGGTATCCAGAATTTTTCCTTCAAAAATAGTCCTCAGAATAGACTCGTAGTAAAAACGGCTCTCCGACCTTTAACTCTCCTCTCGCAAAAAGAGTTGCCATCTTGGCGGAAGTTCCTGTCCCGCAGGAGAGGCGATCCACCTGTCCTTTCCGAAAACCACGCAATTCTTTAATGTTGCTCCCTTTGTTTCCGTTTCAGACCACCATTCTACCAGATCCACCGTATGAATATGAGAAAGGGTGGGATGCATCACCAGAATCTCTCGATTGATGATATCCCGCAAGGCGATTCCCAGTGCCTTTTAGCTTCTCCGCATTTTCCGGAACGATGAAAGCCCCACCTGCTCGGCTTTTTACAATGGCGAAGAGATCCTCCGAATGAAATATCAAAACGAATTCTCCCGTATTCGGGAAGTTCCACCTCCTGATCCTGTTTATAGAAAGGAGGAACATTCTGAAAGCTGACTGCCTTCGCCTTATCCCCTTCCACCAAAAACTTCCCCGTGAATCATTCCGGCAGGAGCTTCCTGCACAATCTTTGTAATCGGCTCGGTGACTTCCACCATCCCGGTCTCTACCGCTACTGTCATTGCCCCGATAGTACCGTGTCCGCACATGTTTGAGGGTATCCGCCTCCGTCCATGAAAATGATACCATAATCCGCTTTCCTCTGTAGTGGGGGCGGTAAGAATGGCGCCGAACATATCATTATGTCCTCGGGCTCCAACATCAATGCAGTCCGAAGATAGTCCATCCGACTCTCCAGCCATTCTTTCTTTTCCGGCATAGACTTCCCCGGAATCTTAGGAATTCCTCCCACTACAACCCTGGTTGACTCTCCTGCTGTATGAGAGTCTACCGCATAAACACTTTTGTTAATCCCATTCTTCTTTACCCCACCGCTACTCTATTCTTCTTTTCCATAAATCTTTTGACATTTTCCAAGTTGGAACTCATATTTTCCAGAAGACAGTCCAGAATCACAACTGCTGTCATGGCTTCCACAACGACACAGAGCACGCTCCACAACCGTAGGGTCATGCCTTCCCTTAATTTCTATCGTAATCGGCTCTCCATCTTCCTTCACCGTTTTTGCCCTTGCTGATGGATGGAGTCGGCTTAAAACTCGCTTTTAAAACTATTTTCCGCACCGTCACTCATCCCTCAAGAGATTCCTCCGCTGTGATTGCTTTCTTTTTCTTAGCTTTAAATAGGCGTTGTCCTTATTCAGCTCGTTATCTTCCCCTACAAAGCATCGTTGTTTTTCCGAACCGAGAGAACGGCTCACTAAAATGCCGTCTCCGATTTCTACCGCCTTTACCGCGCCTATGGACATCACCGCCTGAGCCAGACGGGCATCCAGCTTATCAAATACCAGCTCTCCCTATTCCCGGGCAAAGGCCGTTTACTTTGCAGGTCACAACACCGCCCGCGGAATCTCCTTCCGCCCGAAGCGATAAAATTCGCCGATCCGCTTCTTCTTTTTCCCTCGGAGAGTAGCAAGACTGATTCCGGCAAGCTCACTGACTTCCGCTTCTACCGTAATGTGAAGTTCCTGTAAAGTTTCTTTGCTATGGCTCCCTGCCGCCACTCTACTGAGAGTTTCTCTTCCTGAAGAACGCCCCCTCGCGATAATCCCGAAAACCGTATTTACTAAAAACCGTAATCGGCATGCCCCGGCCTGAAGCTCTCCAGCAATCGCTCCATAATCCTTCGATCGCTGGTCTTCATTTCGTACCAAGAGCGCAATCGGTGATTTCCGGTTGTGCGCCCGCAAAAAGTACCGGACAGGATTTTCCACCCTGTCTTCCTCTTTTCTCTGGGTCATCTTTAAATTTTTACCGGGTCTTCTTCTCTCCAAGTACGGCTGAATATCCTCTTCCGAAAAGAGGAAGTCCCGCAGGACAGCCGTCTACAATAACACCAAGGCTTTCCATGAGACTCCCCAAAAGGTACTGATACGGAAAAATTTTTCCAAAACTGCTTCCGCCATTCTACTCCTTAAAAATTTTTACTCTCCCATCCACCGCTAATCCGGTCTGCAATCCAGTGAATCGTATTCTAGCCCGTACACTTTACCATGCAAATACAATTCGAGCTCGTCTATCGCCAGTTCCCTTGCGCTCATGGAAGAAGGCCGTGCTCATAATCCACATTCAGGAAGGTAATGGTTTCCGCTCTCATTGTTTGCCACCGCAATGTGCTTTTCATCCGGGAAGATACAGAAATCCTTCGGATACTCTCCGCCAATCGGCAAGCTTCCTTCATGGTCAAAAGTCCCGTCTTAAAATCTCTTCCGTAAATGGAAATCGTATTAATCCCCGCATTGGAAACAAAGAGGTGCGAGGCTTCAGTATCCAGTGAAAAACGCATTTGACAAGCAGCAATCAGAGGGTCTCTGTCCTTTTCATTGAAGGTGGAAATCGTCTGAATCTTCTCGAAGGAAACCTCATCTCCATCCTCTTCTTCATGAAAAGCATAGACATCGATTACATTTTTTAATTCATAAAGAAGGTACAGATACCTTCTATCCGGGCTAAAAACGGAAATGTCTCGGACCGGATTGCAATTCACAACGGAGGGTATCAATCTGGCGCATCCTGCCGTCCGCCTTGTCAAAACGAAATACCTTAACCTGAGTCTATTCCCAGGTCCACCAATCAAAATGTACTTCTGGTCATCGGTCATTCTTGCACAGGAAACATGGGGGCGGAAAGTTCGCTCCGCAGCGGAGACCGATTCCCTGATCATATACACCGTCAATAATATCTCCCACCGAACCGTCCGGATTCAAAGAGAGTAAAGTGGCTTTTCCATCATGATAACCGGAAACCATGAGATACTTCCCGCTCTTATCTACAGAAAGATGACATCCTCTCATTCCGCGAATGTTTTTGTGTTTAATTTGCTTAATCCTCCATTTCCCATGATGCGGAAGGCAATAACACCTTCGTCCGCTATGGAATAGAGTGTTTTTCATCTCTGGATGCCACCATATAGGAGGAATTGTTTACTTCAACTTCCGTCCGCTTCGTAAACTTTCCCTTCTCCATATCCACATCACAGATGGTAATTCCCTTTGCCGAACCCGTGTAAGAATAAGAACCTATATAAGCTACATATTTTTGAGCGCATGATATTTTGCTGACACTGAGTACTTGCTGTTTCGTTGCTTTATATTCTAACAAAATTTATGCCCTGTTAATAGCTTTTACAGCCTCCTTACTTTTTCTTCCCGCTTTTTCCTGAAATCCTTCTTTTTCCACTGTCTAGCCTGCATAAAGCCATGCCTTCAAAGGATTCCTCCTGCCTCTACTCCGTTTACTTTCGTTATCAATTCTCCGTATCCCGTTCCATTCGAATCCTGTAAAGCGGACCGTTATAATCAATTGACCGGAATCATTTTAACTTAAAAGTAACTGCTGTCTCCTCCCCAGTTTTCTTTATCCATATTTTTTCTTCAATAATCCGCATGTCGACAAAGCTTTCGTTGTCGCTATACAGAAACAGAAGGTAGGAATTTGCAGGAATAACACTTTCTTTTTACCACATTTCCTTTGGCATCCACTTCCGGGGCGGGAATATCCCTTAAGGGTTCTCAGAACATGGTTACTGGTGACTCTGTATCTGTTTCCGTCAGGTCTTGGATAAGCCTCCTTATCCAGCACCCAATCAATTTCTACCGAATTGGTGCCTAAAACATCATTTCTCCCTGATCCGCAAAAGCCCGCCGCATCACTGAAAATTCTCCTCTTCATAGCGGTGCGTTTCAATATTTCCTCATTTCTCCAGGTATAGTATTTGGTCGAAAGGTCCGTTGCCCAATATTCTCCTTCCTTTTTTTCCATCGTAGAAAGGTCCAATCGATAAAGAAGGGTTATGTCGTCCTCTGCACTCACAAATACGTACATATAGTATTTCCCGGACTTCTTAATAATATAGGCTCTCCCGTCAAAGCCCTCCAGAGCTTCGCTTTCTCTGCCGCTTACAACAGCGGAAAAATCCAGATACGCACTGTTTTGCATCTTCACTTTTCTTCTTAAGGTAAACCGCTTCCCTCTTGCCGTCTCCGTCTATATCCAAATCCAGATGCATGTCACCGATAAGAGGGATGACATAGTCCTCTTCCGTCTTCGTATATCTTTCTTCAAATACATCTCTTGCTTCCTCAAAATATACAGTAAGGACTGCCGGCTCCCTACGAGACTTTCCGTATTCATAAATATCGAGATAAACGGAAACACCTTCCTGATTGACCGTCCACGTAAGCTCACTGCCCTTTTCCTTAATCTTATCAAGAAGCTCCGGCGGAAATTCGGTGTCCGTTCAACTGACTCTTTTGGCTCTTTTTCCGCCAGCATGAAAAAGCTGTCTGCATCCTTTACTACGTCGGAAAAAGCTGAGCCTTTTTCCACTTCTTGTATCAAAATTCACAGCACTTCGGCTATATTCCATTCCGCTTCCGGTATAATCGGTTGACTTTGAAAGGAGAACGCTGACAATTGCCTTATCTGCCCGAATAAGCTCGCAATTCATCTTAAATTCCGGCGTATTTCCCGAGGAACCGAGCACATTCTTCTTGGCTTCCTCGGAAGAGTTACTGCTATTTTCCAATTCCGCACGTTCTTTTTGATAAAGTTCCTCTACCTCTTTGTTGTATTCCGCAAAGGCTCTTGTCAAGCGCCTTGAATGCTTTTCCTTCCTTCAATTTTAGTTTTTGTGCTTTCAATTTGATATAAGTAGTGGTAGTCCGAATCACTGTGCGTCTCTCCCTCCACTGCAAAAAGAATATGAGGCAGACCTCAAGCACAGCTTCTTCACCGTCTTCTTCCGCCTTCTTTTTCCTTTTCTCCCCTTTGTTCTTTCTTTTGTCCTTTTTTTCTTGCTTTGTCCCCCGCTCCTCCGTTTCCGCTCTTGTGTCATCCTTTTCCACTCTCTTACAAGCTATCGGAACAAGGCAAAGAAGTAAAAAGCAAAATCGTAACGGTTTCTAGTGTCTAAGTTTCATCTCATCCTCCTGCTTTCTCCTTAACGAGAACCAGCACGCTCTCGAGTGCCCCTCGCTAAGAAGAAAGATAATTTTTTTCTTAAATTGTTTTTCATTTTAACATTTTTCATCGGCATTTTTGAACGAAATTTCCCTCGTTCGCATTTTTTTCTCGTCTCTTTCTGCCAGTTTTTCTTTGAATATCCACAATATTTCTCTTTCCGAGATTTCGTACATTCGCTAAATCTTCTTCCGAAAGCATCTTCAGTTTCTCTACGCTGTCAACGCCCGCACGCTTTAAGCACTCATAAGAACGCACCATTAAATGCAAGTCTTCAATCGGGGTAAATGTTTTCCAAATTCTTTTCCATCTCTCTTTTTCCTTTCTTTGTCCTTCTGTTCGTTTACGGGTATCGATTTTAAAAACAGCGCAAAACCGCTGTTTCGATGGAGCTTCGAAAGGACAGACTCCCCCTCGGGCTCCAATCGACATACATCAAAACAGCGGCTTCTAATTAACCGATTCAATTTTCAAAGCTGATAGTACAGTAGAAAACGAGGGAATTGGCAAGCGGTATTTTCATTTTTCCGATGTTATATTTTCTCGATGCTATTTTTCCAGCCACTCTACGATGCCTTCAATATCTTCCAGCGATTGTGTACTTGGCCTCATTTTTCCTCTCCAAGGTAAGTATAGACCTCTCCTTTTTCAGGACCTCTTTCATATCGGGAAAACGGCTTTATTTTCCGTATAGCTCTTATCCAAAAGAGCAGGGCACCCTACGTTTGGCGTCGGATAAGTAATGTACTCGAAGTTCTTTGCGGCAATGTCCGGACGACAAAAGGAAATTCATCCACTTCTCCGCATTTTCCTTATGTTTTTGCATTCCAAAGGAATCACCCAGCCGTCAAACCAGACATTCGTTCCTTCCTCCGGAATGGCATAGTCAATTTCAACATCGGTTCCTCCAGTTCTCCCTGCACATAGAGAATTTCCCCGGAATAGATGACACCGACCGCAGCCTCTTCTCCAATCATCTTATCTCTTACCTGATCCACCACATAGGCCTGTACCAGGGCTTCTGTTTGATCAAGTCTTGTAAGGCTTCATCCAGCTCCGCATCACTCACGGTATTCATGGAATGCCCCTCTTTTTCAGAGCAGCATAAAGGCATCCCGCACAGAATCCTGCATGAGAATCTCTCCTTTAACTTCGGATTCCATAAATCCGCCCACTTGGTCGGGTAGGGCACACCGAGATCGTCCAGCATTTTCTTGTTATAAAGAATCCCTACCGTCCCCGTAGTGTAGGGCACAACATATTTGTTCCCCGGGTCGAACTGCTCACACATCTTCATGTAGTCCTTCCCGATTTCCTTAATGTTCGGGACATTGTTAAAGTCGACCTCCTGCAAGAGATGATTCTGCATCATTTTTCTATCATATAGTCGGAAGGACAAACCGCATCATAAACCACCCCTCCTGCCTGAATCACCGGATACATCTCCTCGTTGGTTTCAAAGGTATCATAAATTACTTTGATTCCCGTTTCCTCCTCGAAAAAGCTTCGGTACCTCAGGGTCAATATACTCTCCCGCATTGTACACCATAACGACATTGTCGCCCTGTGCATCCGCCTGTCCTTCTTGCTCTGTTGTGTCTGTATTATTCTTTCCGCATGCTACAAAAAGAACGGACGTAAGACAAATGCAAAGCAGCGAAAGAACTATAGCAATCTTACGAGAGCGTCTGCTGGTACAGAGTATACTTTTATTATCATTCCCATTTTTAAACATAATCTTTTCCTACGCTCCCCTTCTTCCGTTCAAAAATCCCGGCGCAAAGTTCGCACAAAAGTAAAACCACAAAAACCGTCACAAAAATCAGGGTGAACAGGGCATACATTGTCGGCTGATTCCCTTTCTCGCCCTCGGAATACACAAGGGTGGATATCGTATCAATTCCCCGCACCTCTGGTAAAGTGTGTGATGATAAAGTCATCGAGGCTCATGGTAAAGGCCAGTAAAAATCTGATAAAACCCCCGGCATAATATCCGGAAGCACCACCTTAAAAAGGCATAAGCGGACTCGCGAGGTCTAAAAGCCGCCTCATCAGCTCACCTGCGAGCTCTGCCCGTATCTTTGGAAGAACTCGACAAAAAGAACATAGGGCAGGTTAAAGGTAATGTGGGAAATGAGTGTCGTATTAAATCCCAAGGTAAAGCGAAAAGCAATAAACATCAGCATTAAAGATATACCGGCTACGATGTCGGCATTCAGCATCGGGACATTCGTCACCCGATAATCAAATTTCTCGGCAACTTCTTCATTTTCCGAATCGCAATCGCCGCCATGGTTCCCAGCACTGTTGCAATAAAGCGGATAAAACGCAATAATCAGCGTATTCTTTAAGGCTACAAGATGGCCTCATCCTGAAACATCTCCGCATACCATCGGAGACTGAAAACCGGAAAAATGAGCCCTGCTTCGTCCCGCATTAAAAGGAAAGCACACTCAGCATAAAAATGGGCGCATAAAGAAAAAGCACCACAAAGCCTAAGTAGCCGTTTTCCAGATATCTTTTTCCTCTTTTTCCATCAGAACATCGCCCCCTCTCCGTTGTCATAGCAGGAAAGGACCGCCATGGAAAGAATGATAAAAGGCATGAGAATCATGGAAAGACCGGAGCCTACATTCCAGTTGGAATTCGTCGTAAATTCCTGCTCAATAACATTTCCAATCAGGTAAATCTTTTCCGCCTCGAGGATGTTCGAAATGGCAAAGGTGGTCAGTGCCGGAACAAAAACCATGGTCACACCGGATACAATACCGGAACGGAAAGCGGTAAAGATGACCTTCGAGCGTGGTAAAGAAGCTTGCTCCAAGGTCATAAGCCGCATCAATGGTGTTGTCGTCGATTTTTACTTAAAGTATTGTAAATCGGTAAAATCATAAAAGGGCAGAAAGTCATAGACCATACCGAGAATGATGGCATAGGGAGTGTTAATCAGATTTTTGCCTCGGTAAATGGAAGAAGAGCAAAAATTCATTCAGCACTCCTTTTCTCTCGAGTAAGGTTTGCCAGGCAAGAATGCGAAGCAGAGTTCATCCACATGGGAAGAATAAAAACAATGCCACAAAAAGAGCCCTTCCCGATTTTTCTTATTGCAGCAAAATCAAAGCAAGCGGAAAAGGCAAAAACAAAAGCAAAGCACCGTACTCGCAAAAGAAAGAAGCAGCGCTAAAACTAAGGGTTTATAATTTTCCCACAGTAAAAATCTGCCCTACATTTTTCCAGCGTAAAGGCACCGCACTTCGTCGTAAAAGGCATAGTAAACCACCAGTGCCAGCGGAATGACAATAAAACCCACATCCAAATGAGATAGGGTGTGGCCCAGTAAGGTATTCTCTTTATTCTTCAACGCCGATAGCCTCCTCGTCCTCAGACTCGGGCTTATTCATGATCTGAATATTGGAAGGTCTGACATAGAGTCCCTACCTTCTTTCCCGGCTCATGCATCTCCGTGGAATGCACCAACCACTCAAAAGCCGTCTTCGGTGGTGCATTCCATCTCGTAGATTTCTCCTTTGAAAATGATGGCGTCATCGTTCCTTAAGAATCGCACGATCATCACCGTCCTCCAAAATTTCCACGTCCTCCGGTCGGATTACCACGTCGACCGGCTTTGTTTTCTGCAAAGCCCTCATCAATACAGGAAATTTGCACAAAAATGTCGCACCAGTCTGTCTTCCAACATGACACCCGGTACGATATTGGAATCGCCGATAAAATCCGCCACAAAAGCATTTTCCGGCTCATTGTAAATCTGCTCGGGGATCCGGCCTGCTGGATATAACCCTGATTCATCACCACCACATAATCGGACATAGTCAATGCCTCTTCCTGATCATGAGGTGACATAGATAAAGGTAATTCCCAATTCATTTTTCAAGCGAATCAGTTCGTAGTGCATCTCCTGCCTAAGCTTTAAGTCCAAAGCCCGAGGGTTCGTCCAAAAGTAGGACTCTGGGCTCATTCACGATCGCTCTTGCTATGGCAATTCTTTGCTGCTGTCCACCGGAAAGCGAAGTCACGGAACGTTTCTCATAGCCTTGTAAGTTCACAAGCTTCAAGGCATATTGAATCTTATCCCGAATATATTCCTCCGATCGTATTCTGAGTCCGAAAAGCAATATTGTCCGCAATATTCATATGAGGAAATAAGGCATATTTCTGAAATACCGTATTTAACTGCCGTTTGTTCGCCGGCAAATTGGTAATGTCTTTTCCTCAAAAATACCTGCCCTTTATCAGGCTGTACGAAGCCTCCGATAATACGAAGCGTAGTGGTCTTTCCCGCAGCCCGAAGGTCCGAGCAAAGTCACAAAACTGTTCTCTCTTATGGAAAGGTTGAGATCATCCAAAATCAACTCTCCATCAAAAGATTTGGTAATTCCCCTTAAATCAATCAGCGTTTTTCCAACTCATAAAAACCCCCTTCTCTGTTTTTGCTGCAATGGCAGCAATGTCCCTATTGTATCAAAAACAGCGCCATTTACAATCTATGAAGATTTATGCATTATTTTTCCGGCCGTACTTTGGTATTCCGAGGGACTCTTTCCCACCAGCTTCTTAAAGGTCGTCGAAAAAGTAGGTAATATCTCGATATCCCGCCATTTTCCGCAACCTCATAGACCTTATACTTTCCACTCTTTAGAGGCAAGAGTAGCCTTCTGTATCCTGCACCCAGTAATATAACTTAAGATGGTTTGTCCCTGTTTCTCTCTTAAAAGTATGGCTGAGATGCCCCTCGCTGATGCCCAAGCTTTCCGGCAATTTCCCCTACCGTAAGGTCCGGGTTTCCCAGAATGGAGCGAAATGTACTCTGCCGCTTCCGAAATATAGCGGCTCATTCCTTCCAGTTTTTAATTCTGAAAATGCAAAGAGGTTTTCTCCTTCTGTCTCCCCTCTTTCTTCTTTATCCGAAGAATGGCCTCCTCCAGTTCTCCGTCATGAAAAAGGCTTCAAAAGATAATCCACAACGCCAAGACGCAGTGCACTTTGTGCGTAAGAAAACTGGTCATAGGCGGTCAGTATAATGACTGCCGCTTCATTTCCCCTTCTTCTCTCAATTTTTTCAGCATCTCCAGACCGATCCATTTTGGGCATCCGAAGGTCCGTAATAATCAAGTCGGATGCAAGTCCGAGACGGCTTTAAGTCCCTCTTCTCCATTTTCCGCTTCTCCTACAACCATACAGTTAAGAGCGCTAATTTACCGTCATGCGTATCCCTTTTCGAATTAAGCTTTCATCTTCTACAAGCAGAACTTTCCACATTTTTATCCCTCGAGTCTTTCTCTTTGCAAAAGGTAAAACCGCCAGTACTATCGTTCCCACAAACTCCCTCTTCCTCTTTTTCTGTCCAAAATCGTCGAGTCCGTAGCACTCTCCATAGTGCTTCTTTAAGATAGTATCCACATTGTAAAGCCCCAAATGATGCCCAAGATCTTCTTTGGGCGGCGAATATGGAGCCCTATCAGCTCTTTCCTGATTCCCTTCCCGTTGTCTTTTTACCAAAATCCGAGCTCATTATCCTGCTCCGCCGCGCAAAGTTCAATTTCCCTTCCGAAAGAATCCCGTGCAAAATGGCATTTTTCCACGATGGGGCTGTAATACCATTCGAGGAACCAAAGGCGTTCTGTAAAGCTCTCCGGAACAGTAAGATGAAACTCGATTTTACTGAATCCCTCGTATTTTTGGTTCCATATAGCGCTTAGGATTTTCTATCTCCATCTCCAAAGGAAACAAATTCTTTTGGGGAAATGGCAAAGCAGAAGGATGTCTGCAAGATCTGTCGCCATTTCCGCCACTTCCGAATCTGATGAATTTTTCCCCCATCCACTTCATCGCGTCCAGTGTGTTTCCAGAAAATGGGGTTTAGCTGAGCCTGCAGCATCCGAATCTGTGCTTCATTTAATTCCTTTTGGTTCTTCAGCAGGGTTTCCTGGTTAAGAAGGAGAGCTCTTCTGTTTTTCCGCCAAAGCCTCTGTCATACGATTAAAACGTCCTGCCAGCTCTCCCAGCTCATCTTCACTTTCCCTAAGGCGCACATCCAGATGATCCAGCGTTACTTCCCGCATTGCGCTTCTGAGTCTTTCAATAGGTGTAAAAGTCTTCTGCTCATCATAAAACCCATAGGAAAGACAGGGCTGCGCCGAAAAGAATGGACAAGAAGAAGCAAGAGCATCAGAAAATCCATGTTCTTACTGATGGGTTTTTCCTGTCTGAGGACAAGATAAAGCCCCATATCTTCTATTGGTGCCACCGTATAAATAAACTCTCGCCGGATCCTCCAACGGATTTCCCCTTAAAAACTCTTCCCTTAATGTAGAAAGCAGTTCTGTAGGGAAGTAAAAATATTTTCACTATAAACCGGTCTCCAATAGGAGCTAAGCAGTAAAATCCCGTTCTGCACACCGTATTTTTCCGGACAAAAGTGTACGAAACGCTTCTTCCTCAAGGCTTGCCAAGACATAACTGATATCTCTTTGTCACCGCCTTCTCGCTGTCCTTTAATTCTCACTGCAATCTGAAAAAGACGAGGAGCAAATCACTCCCCTCGAGCTTTCATACACCTGGACTGTCCGCACGTGTCGCACGTTGCAATATCCCCAATCCGTCGGAAGACTGTAGCTCTCAAGATACGGCGCAGTAGAATAGCGTAAGTTCCCTTCTTTATCGTAAATGTCAAAACGGACCGTATCACGAAGCCCCTCCGTCAAAGAGAAGAGAAGCCGATTTACTTCCGCTCTTTCCTTGCGTTCCTCCGATAAAGCCCTTTTCAGCTCTATCGAGTCGGAAAGTTCCTGCAATGCCAGGGTAATGCTGTCTCCCTCCTCGATAATACTCTCCCGAATCAGTTTGAGGACTCCCTTCCTCCTTATCGACCTGCTCCTTTCTGCTTCCCGAAAAGGCGGAAAACATAGTCAGAAGACTTAAAAGCAGAGGAATAAGAGAGCACAAAAGAAACGCCCCGAAAAGAGACGTTTTCGAAAAGAATTTTGAAAATACCTGCGAAAAGAAGCGATTCCTTTCATGATGCTTTTTCCTCTTCTTCTATAAGTCCCATGTAAAAGCTCCAGTCCGTAAGAACCCTGTTCCGCTCCGCACTGATTTTAGAAACATCATAAGAAAGTCTTTTTTATCTCAAGGAGGAAGGCTCCCCTCCCCGCCATGCTCGTTAGTACGGCTCTTCTATGGAAACGCTTCTGTAAGATATCCTGGCAATCTTTCGAAATACTGAAATCCAAAAATTTTTTTGCGCATTTTTCCAAAGTGTTTCGCTCCCTTTAATATCGCACCCCGCATCCGGCACCACAGTGGTTCCTTCTTTCGGATAAACAATGCCGATATTTTTCCCTTTTGGCCATATACTTTAAAGGGCAGTTTCTTCCAAAGTAATGCCGAGAAGCTTAGAGCCGTCTGCAACCGCTTCCGGTACCTCCCCGGAATCCGCATATTCTTTTTCCATCCAGTTGTTTCGCAATGCGCGGAAGAATTTCATATCTCCGTCAGAACCTTCCGTAGAATCCGTATCTTCCCTGCACGGCTTCCGAAAGCTCAAAAAGCCCCGTAAAGGCGGATGCGGAATGAGCGAGGGTTCGCCATCGCAATTTTTCCCTCTATACTTCGGGTTCAGTACATCCTCCCAGAGCCCTAATTCCTCCGGCGAAAGTAATTTTTCATTATAAATCAGACACGACGGGCAAGGCCGAAAAGGCGTCCAAACATCGCTCGCACTCCTGAATTGAGGATCAACCGCTTCTATTCCCTTTGCCTCGTAGGGAATAAAATAATCCGAAAAAGCATTCAGACTTTCCACGCCGCCTCCAAAAAGAGGTCCGCATCCACTTCGCCCTTCTTTTCCGCGATATCCTCCAAAAGAAGGTTCGTTCCTCCGGAAACCACTTCCACCCAGATTCCCGTTCGCTCTTCAAACTCTTTCACAATCGGCTTCCACAGCTCTTCCTTATGGGAGGTATAGATAAGCAGTCTCTTATCCTCTGCCGGCGTCTTTCAGTATCTCTCCCTCCGTCCTTCTTCCGCAAGAACTGAGAAAAGAGGATGAAAACGAAAATTCCTAAAAATCCCCCGTACAATTTGCGAAATACCCCTCACAAACAAAGATACTGCGTACTGCAGAGCTTATACTGTTATGCACAAAAAGAGAAGCAGAATATCCTTCCGCTTCTCTTCCTTATTCTTAACAAATGGCGCAGGCGAAGCCTGAGACCTCTTGTTATAACGAGTATCGTTCGCGTGGCGTTCGATCTCTTGCTCTCTTTTCTAAAAAACATCTGCGGTACCGCTCCTTCATCAGCTGAATATGTACCATTATAGCATATTTCTTTTAGGAAAAACGAAGACTTCCGTTACCGATTCTCTCTCCGCTCTTTCTGTCAAAAGCATCAGCTTTCATTCCCTTAAAGCTGAGCTTCAGCTTTTTCCCCGATGGAGAAAAAGGTCACTTCCGAAAACCATTCCGGTTAAAAGATACTCTCCTACACGCACCTTCACGGTGGTTTTCCCATTCGGTAGGCATTACGCCGTAGATTTCGCCCTCAATTCCTTCTCCGGTTTAATGTCGATAAACTCCGGTCTTACAGCAAGTAAAGGTCTTCGTTCGTCATTGTTTCGGGATGGAATTCCCCTTCCTCTCCGTTCACGTAGGAAATCGGATAGCGGAAAGATTTCATCTTTGTTTCCTTTTTCCACATAGCCCTTCTCTTCCGAACGCTTCTTCTGCTCCTTTTCTCTCTCCTCTTTCTTCCTGTCTCTTTCTGAAAACCATTCGTCAAGCTTCAGCTCTTTTCTCCGGAGTGAATACCGCTTCTTTCCCTAAGAGCTGTAAGGCAATCGTTCCGTCTTCCTTCTGTGCTCCCTTCGCCTCGATAAAATTGATGGACGGGTTTCCCACGAAGTCGGCAACAAGGTATTTTCCGGCTCGCTATACACGGTAAGCGGAACAGCGTACTGCTGTAAAACACCATTATTCAATAAACATATCTTGGTGGCAAGGGTCATGGCTTCCATCTGGTCATGGGTGACATAGACAAAGGTTGAGCCTGTCTCTACTGCAGTCTTTTGCAACTCATAGCGCATTTTCAAGCCTTAGCTTGGCATCGAGGTTGGAAAGAGGGCTCATCCACTAAAAAGTACTCTGGGCTTTCGGAGCCAGGGTGCGGGCAATCGCCACTCTTTGCTGCTGTCCTCCGGGAAAGCTCTGCCGGATAACGGTCCATGAACATTCCGATTTTTACGATTCGGGAAACTCTGCGAAGTGCCAAATCCATTTCTTCCAGAAAGCTTTCTCTCTTCTTTCACCACTTCGCCGATTTTTCACATACTGGAATTTCTCATTCAGGCCTTCAGCAATACATGTTTCCTGCACCTTCTTTTTAAAGCTGCCAGCTCTTCCCGGACATCCTTTCCCTCCTCCAGGTGATAGGCGTAAAGCTTTTTCGCTGTCGGCATGGAAATCGTAAAATAGTCAATCAGCTTAATCAGACAACGCTTTTCATCAATTTTTCCGTTTCTGTCCTTGCATTCTTCCGTAAGACGCTTTACTTCCTCCGGCTTTTTCCAGGCAGCGCGCTAAATCGCGCAGATACCTTCGTTTCAAAAATCCACTTTGGAAGGACATCCTTCACGTTTTGCAGGCCGAAAGAAATATTTTTCCTGTACCGTCATGTTCGGCCAAAGGGCATAGTTTTGGAAAAGGAATCCTACACGGGCTTGTTGGCGGAATATTAATCTCCCTGCTCACTGTCAAAACACGACTTGATCCCCAATCGTGATTTTTCCGCTGGTTGGTGTTTCCAACCCTGCGATCATACGAAGAATAGTTGTTTTACCACAACCGGAAGGTCCGAGAAGGGTGATAAATGCATTGTCTTCAATCTCCAGAGAGACATCCTCTGTAGCGTAAAACTTATTCCAGCGTTTTGTAACATGTTCTAATTGAATCTTCGGCATACTAACCTCCTATACCCTTTATCCAAGCTTGCTCCGGTCACCTTGTTCGAATTGAATTACAAATCAAAATCGTGACAATCAGAATCAGATTGATTCCGCTGGAGAATGCATAAAGTCCCATTTCGTCAAAATAATCCAGGTCGTCGATAAGATGAATCCCTGTACGCAAAGCAGCATAAAGAGTGACAATTCTCTTAAGCAGGTCATAAAAGGAAGCAAATATCCGCTGATAATGGAAGACTTCTGAATCGGAATGATGATTCTTGTCATTCTCTGTATCCAGGGGAATATTCAAGATGATTGCCGATTCTTCAATCTCTCCCGAGAGCTGTAACATGGAATTCAATGCCGCCTTGGAAGCAAAGGGAATGTATTTAATCGTTCCTACAAATTAACAGCCAATAGGTGTTAAAGGGTTAATGTATTTGTTCGAAAAAGAGGATGAAATAAGCTACTCCCACAGCAATGGAAGGCATGAGGTAAGGAAGGAAGGCCACCGCATTCACATGAACTCGCCCATTTGGAGCGCTCTGTTTTTGGAAACAGCATAGCCAATCAGCGTTCCGATGGTTCCAGCGAGGATGGCACAGGCAAAAGGATACTAAAGCGTTCCGAAAAATGCCGTCCTGATGGTGTTGTTGTACAGGATTCCCATCTGCCCGTACATGCCGTTTTCCGTAATATTCTCCGCCGTAATCCACCATTTTGTCGTGAGGTTGGAGAGGTCTCCCGTATAAAGGAAGGAATAGTCTCCGGGGTTCGGCAGGAAAGTTTCCACCGCAAAGCTTAAGATCGGGGAAAATGGAGTGAAGAAGGTCCAGTATCACTAAAATGAAAGCAATAATATAACGCCCCAGCTTTCCGAGCTGAATCTTGGAAATCTGTCCGGATTTTCCCGTCACGGTAGTGTAGTTCTTTCTACTTGTAAGAGAAATCTGATTCATCAGCATGATAGCTACACCAAAGAGCATCATGATGATGGCAAGCACGGAAGCTTCTCCCGTGTACTTTGGAGTTCATGGAGACATACTTCGTGGAAAGAGTGGTCAGTCCCAAATAGTGCGGAACCGGATAGGAGCCCATTGCAGAGCCGAAAACCAAAAGAATGGTAGAAAGGGTGCCGGCTTTACCATGGGAAGCGTAATCCTGGTCATGATTTTCCACTTGGGTGTATCGAGAATCGTTGCCGCCTCTTCCAGGTTGGCATCCATATTTCTGAAAAATACCGCCAATCAGAATATAGGCGAAAGGCGCATAGTGCATCCCGAGAACAAGAAGGCTCGGGAAAAGTCCCTTTACACCACCATAGCGGCATGGTGATACCTGTAAGCGCTGCCAGAGACCGTTCTGTGTTCCCGTTACCGCATTACTGTTGAACATATGTTGCCATACAACGGCCAAAGTCCATTGCGGCATAATATAGGGAAAAATAAAGATGGAACTTAAATATTTTTCCAGGCAAAGATTTGTTCTGGTAACCAGAAAAGCCATGATTCCTCCGAAGAGGATGGATACCACGCAAGTACCGACCGCAAGCAGCATCGTATTTAAAGAGTGGTATCCAAAGATTCGTCTTTCTAACTTACTGGTAAACAAATCAATGTAATTGATTAAAGTAAAAGCCTTCCGATTGCCCCGTTAAATGCGCATCAATGGTACCCGGATGAATCACGAAAAGTATCCCGAATAATGGCAATCAATCGGTGCCACAGTCGTAAATGTCAACACAATGCCCATCAAAAGCAAAGATTACATTATGAGGCTTGGAAAAATAAGTTCGAATCTTATTTCTTCGTACCGTTGAAGTCTTTTAATGTCATGTTATTTGCCATGATTACTCCTTAAAAAGTTAGCAAAGTAAAAGCTTTACTGCGCACTGTTCTTGTCTAATACTTCAATCAGGAACCGATTCCGAAAGCTGCATCTGCACAATAATCAGGATCCTCTAAAAACAAGCTTTCTGTCTGTTGTCCACCACTCATAGCCGCGGTCATTCTTGGCATCAAATTCTACTGTTGTACCGTCTGCAGCCATTCCGCCTTTTTCATGATGGAACTTTTTCCTCATTTTCCTTCGCAACGACCGGATTAGAGGAGTATCCTCCATATCCTTACCCCATGCGGAGAAAGCCGTCTTCGGTAGTGGTTAAAGTAAGCAATGAATGCACAAGCTGTCCAAGGAAGCGGACTGTTATCCGTAACAAAGAGATAATGGCAATATCCGAAACCGCCGACACCCTTATAGCCGTCCTGATAAGCAGCTACCTTGATGTTGTTTACGGACACGGTCGAGATTCTTCAATGGAACGAAGCTTGGAATAAAACCAAAGTCCGAACGAGTCCTTAGCTGATGCATCGGTCAAAGTTAGTGCAAATAGGTCTGTCATCTGTCTGTTCATTGTAGCTCGCCATCAAAGTTTAATCCAAGCCAAGGAGTATGCTGCGTCATCACCGAGTCCAAACTCTTCTGCAGTAGCTTACACTCTGTCACAGTCGAGCTGAAAATAACTCTTCTTGTCTTCCGGAAGAGCATCAAAGGCTTCCTTCATCCAAAGCTGCATACTCGTCCTTTGTCAACATATAAAGGAAGTTCTTTCCCTACGATTTCGGAATCCACACCCATGAAAAGGCCATAGCTCACTCTTCTGCAACAAAAATCCCACACATTGTTGTAGGTCTTGTTTTCCGGTTGAGTTATACATAAATACCTTATTCAGAGTCTGTAAAGGAAGGAAGCCCTTATACTGATCCGGAGTCGTTCCGTTTGCCTCAGCCCACTCTTTCGGAATGAAGGTGTCCAGAATTCCGGTATCCGTCATCTTGGTCTTAATCTGGTTTCCGTCCTGAATCAATGTCATCGCAAAAGTTCCTACATCCTTCTTATTGTCTGCATTCAGCTGATCAAAGATTTTATTGTTCTTCGGCTGCTGCCACTCGAAATCCATGTTGTAAGAGGGATCAATCGTCTTTAAATAATCAATGAAGAGAGGAAGCGCTGTTTTTCCGCGGCTGGAATTTCCGACACCGTAGAACATCTTTTCCGTTGGACTCTTCAATCGCTTTTTCGCAAGCTCCTCCATGGTCATTCCCTGAGCTTCCTGAATGATTTTCTGGGTTTTCGTCAGATTTTCCGCCTTCTTGCTGTCCTCCGCAGCTTCCTTTTCGGAACCAGCCGCCGTAGTCTGGTCACCGGTGGTCGTTTTGTTTGCACCTGCCCTCCGCAAGCTACAAGCCCCTATGGTCATTGCCATAGCAAGAAGTACCGACAAAGTTTTTCATATTTTTCCTCCTTATACAATGTGTATGCTTTTGTGCCAAATTGCACAAAAATACTGTTGAAAATGATTGTATATTTTTCTGAAAAACAAAAAGGAGACAAAACTGCGAAATCTTTGAGATTTCTGTGCTTTGTCTTCCTCTCTTTCGATGACCAAAACTTCATCAAAATATCATATATGCTGTACAGCTTCGTTGCAGAGCACAGCTCCCGTTAACTTCGCCTCAAAAGGAGATACTAAAGCGAAAAACACCGCTTAGAAATCCACTTCCGTGTCATAGTAGCAGCACTTTAAGAGCTTTTCCATTTCCTCTACGCTCGGCTGACGGGGGTTGGAGCCCGTGCAAGCATCGGCAACGGCATTGGCTGCGATATCATACAGTCTCTCTAAGAAAACCTGCTCCGGAACGAATCCCTGCTCTGTCGGATAGGAATCTGCTCCATAGTTCTTAATGCAATGCGGAATGTTCAGCTTGTCGTTTTAAGCCTCCTTACGTAAGTAATCAATGCCTTTACCTTTTCGTCATCACTGTTCCTGCAAAGACCGATGACATCGGCAATCTTGGCATAACGCTTTCCGCAGTCTCATCCTTGGCATTGAAGGCGATAACCTTCGGAAGATACATGGCATTTGCCGCACCGTGAATAATGTGAGCGCCCTAAGTCTCCTGAATACTGGCACCGGTCTTATGTGCTATGGAGTGCACGATTCCCAGTAATGCATTGGAAAATGCCATTCCGGCAAGACACTGTGCGTTGTGCATTTCATTTCTGGCCTTCTTATCCTCATTATAGGAATCTACCAGGTCATCCCGGAACCATCTCAATGGCATGCAGAGCCAGAGGATCCGTGTAGTCGCAATTTGCGGTAGAAACATAGGCCTCAATCGCATGAGTTAAAGCATCCATTCCGGTATGGGCAACGAGCTTCTTCGGATGGTCTGTGCCAAAAGCCGGGTCAACAATAGCAACATCCGGAGTGATTTCAGAAGTCAGCAAGCGGGTACTTAATTCCTTTCTCATAGTCCGTGATAATGGAAAATGCGGTTACCTCGGTAGCGGTTCCGGAAGTAGAAGAAATCGCTACAGAACTTCGCTTTGTTTCTCAGTGTCGGGATACCGAATACTTTTACACATATCTTCAAAGGTGCAATCCGGATACTCATACTTAATCCACATTGCCTTAGCCGCATCAATGGAGAACCTCCGCCGATGGCAACAATCCAATCCGGTCCGAAATCCTGCATCTCCCTTTGCGCCCTTCATTACGGTATCTACGGAAGGATCGGACTCAATCCCTTCAAAAGCTTTACTTCCATACCGGCTTCCTGTAAGTATTGTACTACTCTGTCCAAAAAGCCGAAACGCTTCATCGATCCGCCGCCCACGCAGACAAAGGCTTTCTTTCCTTTGAAAGTCTTCAGTGCCTCAACGCATTCTCTCCGTGGTAAATGTCTCTTGGTAAAAAGTAAATCTCATCTTAAGCCTCCTTAAATGAGACCTTCCAACTTTTATCGTCCCTCATCATACTCTCCAAATTTTTAAATGTCAATATTTTAACAATATTATTTTTAATGATATTGTGCTCCTTTATTCCATAGTCTATATTTCTGAAGTGATAACGGGATAATTAGGAAAGAAAGTTATTTTCTGCATCAGGAGGAATGGTAAAGCCATGAAAGAAAAATTGCGTACACCATGAGTTGTAAAGAAAAGGGCTGTAGAGAGCCCAAACTGAACTTTTTATTGCTGCGCAGGTTTGACTTTACAGGCTCAGATTACCCCCGGAACGAACCTCTGAAGCATACAAAAGGGAGTTTGGTTGTTTTACAGTCTCTTTTTATTTATCTCTTATTTTATATATCTCTTATTTCTTAATAGATACTACCGGCTTAATCGATCGGCAGGCTTATCTCATCATGAAGAGCGCCTTCTCCAGGTTCTCCCAGCCATCGAAAAACATGGGATACGAGCGGATGTACATCGAGCTTTCCGGAAGCAACTAAAAGCTCGAGCTTCTCCATACGAAGTCTTCCACCCGGCATAAGACCGCCGTTGATAGCCTTGTGTCCCATACCCACACCCCACTGGATACGGGGAATACTGATGCTCTCTCCTTTTCGAGATAGTTTACATTTCCGATTTTTGCGCCCGGCTTGCATGCACTTTACTGCAGAAGCAAAGAGGTATCTACTTCTCCGCCGGCGATTACAACTCTGTCTACGCCCTTCCCTTCTGTCAAAGCCAGAACCTGATCCTCAATGCTTCCGTTCTTATAACTACAAAATCGGTTTGCACCGTACTTCTTTGCCACTTCGATACAAGCAGGTCTGGTTCCTACACAAATGATTCTGCTGGCTCCGCGAAGACTTGCTCCCGCTACGGACATCAGTCCTACAGGACCGATACCGATTACGAGTACCGTGTCACCGAACTGAATATCGGCAGCTCTACTCCATGGAAACCTGTCGGTACCATGTCGGAAAGCATACAAGCATCTACCGGATCAATTCCCTTCGGAAGAAGTGCCAAGTTTCCGTCAGCATCATTTACATGGAAATACTCTCCAAAAACACCATCCTTAAAGTTAGAGAACTTCCAGCCTGCAAGCATTCCGCCGGAGTGCATGGAAAAATCCGGCCTGTGCTTCCAAAGAATTCCAATCGGAGTAATAGCCGGAACGAGGACACGATCTCCCTACCTTGAAATCCTTAACCATATCTCCGACTTCCACGATTTCCGCACAGCACTCATGACCTAAAATCATGTTGTGTCTTTCTCCGATTGCTCCCTCCCAAAAGGTATGCACATCAGAAGTACAAATCAGCTACTGCGAGCGGTGTACAAATCGCATCCATGAGGGACCGCATGCGGGACGCTCCTTCTCAATCCATCCTGATTCTCCGATTTTCAGCATTGCATAAGCTTTCATTTCTTTCTTCTCCTCTCAATAGTATTCTGTGGTGGTAGCATAAGACCGGTATACTTCCTGCTTCCTGCTATACGGTCGCTTTAATGGATTCTCTAAATTGTCTTTCAGATTAGCTAATGGATAACAGGATTATAGTATACAATTTTTTGTCTCTATTTATCAAATAAATTTTCTTGTTTTGAAGTGAAAATTATTTTTGAATTAAAGAATCTTGAAGTAAAGATTGTTTTTGGATTAAAATCCTTGAAAAAGTATTTTTTAATCGAAATTTCGTTGTAATCAGAAATAGAACGAGATCGATATTCACCATTTTTGGGTGTGTACGAATCTCCGCCACATTGTAGACCGTGATAAAAGCCTTGGATCCTCCTTTCCAAAAACGTATCAGCTTTGATACTCCCGCTCGTCCACCACCGCCGTTAAATCTCCTTCTTTTCTCTCGTGGCCAGCCCCACAATGTCATAAATGCTCATTCCGCTATGCAGGCGATTTAAAATATAACCGTTACTTCTTCCGACTTGTCGGTAATCACAACCCGTTTTTTATCGTTTGTCCGAAGATAAAATAATCCAGAATACCGTTAAAGTAGGTTCCAGAATAGATAAAATCACCCGCTTTTTTTGTCAGCAAAACGGATAAGGACGCGATAAAGCCCCTGAAACTCTATAGTGCCTTCCAAGTCTATGAAGATATTTCTGCATGAGCTTTGCCACAACATCACATTCCCTGATAGGCTTTCTATTAAACAAAATTGCAAGACCACGTTGACAAAAAGATATACGCAATCACATCCAGGAGCACATTCCCGTTAGAGACTGATTATGCGGAAAGATTTTCAAAAAGAAGCAGGATAAGAGGGAGGACTATTGTATTAGCTGTTTATATGCAAAGCTGTGCTCAAAAGTAATAGCAATGATGGGCAATATCACATTCAGAATCATGGTCAAGGTCGCTACGAAAGAGTGCGAAAATGATTCAGAATAATGGCAAGTCCTGAAATAGAGGATACGGCAACCTGACTCTGGCACCTGAAAGAAGAAAAATCTGGCCTACCACAATCAAAATCCCTGAAATTCACCATAAGCGAATTTTTAATTTGACAAGTATCGTTCGCGGAGCGTGCCGTATCTCGTTTTTACAGCTATATCCTTATCCCTTATCCAAGTCTTGTCCCCTTCTTGATTCCATTTTCACAATTTCTGCTCTTCTGCTTTTACTCTCTTTCCACACCTTCCGTTTCTTCGCTTTACTTTCTCACAATTTTCTGTTTCTTCTCGCTTTACTCTTTTCACAATTTTCTGTTTCTTCTCGCTTTACTTCTTTCTTACAGTTTCCCCGTTTCTTCTCGCTTCGCGTCTTTAAAGCAGCTCTTTATACATATATACCATGCAAAAGCTAGGCAGACAGCGTAAAAAGGAAAAAGTCCCGTCCCGAAGCCCTTTGCTAAAACGTCGAAAAGCGGCAGACTGAGACTGCCGATATAAGCGCACCATCTGCTCTCCAAATTAAAGCGGAGGTATTTTCCGCACCGAAATTGCGCGGAGTGGAATGAATAATCGCAGGATAAATTCGGAGCGCGTAGCCCAAGGCCCAATATGAAAAGCAGGTCTGAGGATTGCGCGGATAAGCTGCTGTCTAAACTTCACCTCCGAAAACCCGCCTTCGGATTTTACGCGGCAAGAAAAAGAAGAAGAACCTCGCCAAAAGAATACTGACTCCTGCCCATCTCCTCATCAGTCCATTTAGCGCGGAAAAGATTCCGGCAAAGAAAACGTCCGAAAGCGTGATCTCCAGTAAAAATAAGGCGACGAGTGATGCGGCAAGCTTCGCGTCAATTTCTGCAAAGAATCATAACACCATAAAAGAGCTGACCAAAGTCCTGTAGTCTGTCTCATGGCACAGTAGAAGAACAGCGCGTATGGCACCTCTTGCTCCTGGAAGGGCAAAAATCTCCTGAAAGATAAGAGTCATCGCGGAGTCCTGAAAGTTTTCTGCGCTGAAACTTTCCTTGTCGCTTTCTAGATCTTTTCCGCTTTTCGCCAGCGTCCTTCCTTCCAAAGCCGAGGCTTGACAGCAGCGAACACATGCTGGGTGTTGCGGAAGCATGGCAATCAAAAGATAGCCCCTGCTCCAGGATTTCTCTTTGTAAAACATAGCCCATACTATAAGGCCTGAGAGAAGCCCCTGATTCCCTACAACAATGGAGCCAGTTCGTGTGTCTGCTGGAATAGTGCAAAGCCACATAGTGGCTTTAAAGCCGCATCCACCGGAGCCTGCTGAGCCCGTAGGGAATGGCAAACAAAATCAGCATATAGAAGGAATGATCTTGAGAAAAACCGAAGAGGGCAAGAGCGAAGTAATACGGAAAAGCGGTAATTTTTCCTGTTCCGAAATGAAGATTTAAGCTTTCACTTTTAAACTGGACAGAATTGTACAGCAGGAAAATCAGTATATAAATGCCGCCCGAATAGGAAATGGAACGCGCAACCTCATGCATAATCGGCCAAGCAGAGCCAAGAAGAGCATCCGGCTCTCGTAGGCTGATGAAAGAAAGATATATAATCAGTAGTAAACAAGAAAACATGAATTCCTATTTTCCTGACTTCACACGAAGCTCCTGTAAGATTCCGTTTTTGTTATAAAAAGGCAATTCCTGCCGCAGAAAATGTCGCTTATCGGTCATGACATCTGGAACCCCGAGCAGGCTGAAGAGAGGAGGTAAAATAAAGAGCACCGAATCAAACAGATTCCTTGCCGAAGGAGAGCCAATGCTTGCGCGAAAGCGATAGCCGTAGTTTGACTGAACATATTGGCTATCGTAATCTGAGTCGTAGCTGGAAGAGTAAGGCATTGCAGTCGAGCGCGCCAGACAGCCGATGCGAACTGACCTCCGATCCTCTTTTCTGAATACCGTAATCAAGGGCTTGGCAAAGATAAAACTACTGTTCCCATAACTGATCAGCATACAGCAGCAAACCCTTTGTTGAAACGATAGCTTCCTTCCAATTCTCTTATACTGCCCTGTAGCAATAACCGCAAACCGGCTGAAATCCTTGTCCCGAGCCGATGAACGAGAGAATTTAAAAACATAATAATACGCATGACGACCGCCATAGGAATCGCCGCGTTCCGTAAGGATGCGCGGAAAAGTTCAGAATAATCGGAGATACTCCGCAACCCCCGTCTGGCAAGACTTGGGAGACCAAACTGTAAAATCAGATTATAGCGCTTCAGGCTCGGCTTAAAGTTCTTACGAAACGCGAGACAAGCCGTTATCTATTGCACTGACACAGCAAAAACAGAGAAGGATACAATCTGGCCAAGTGTTGTAGCAACCGCGGCACTAGGTGATTCCCATATGCAGCTTTACAGATAAAAAGCGGATCAAGGAACACATATTTAAAATATCGCCGGTGGTACTCCCAGCATGGAATAAAAAGCGAATTTCCTGAAAACGAAGCGCATATTATTCAATTCCCGAGAGAAGCCATAATAAAGTTCCTGAGAAGAACATATTGGGCATAACTTATCGCATAAGGCGCTACTCGCTTTTCGTCGACCCCAGTGCATAGACGAGAGTTCTCACAACAATGCAAAAAGGGCAATAAACGTTCCCCAGAATAAGCTCCGTATCCGATAGCCACATAGTGCCCGCTTCCTCCTGTTTTTGCGCTAAGCTAAACGGGAAATTTCATTCCTTGGAGCCTATGCCGATCATAAAGGCAATCGCCTGAATAATCGCCACCATAGAATAGACCACCACGCCTACGGCGCTGGAAGCGGAAGTACTGGAGACGAGACACAGTGCGTTCGCCATATTGTACACACAGCCACCACACAATCATCGATACCATGGACGGAACGGCAAGACGCGGAATCAAAGACTGTACCGGGCTCTTCCATCATTTGTTTATATTTTCTTCTTCCGACAAAATCCTTTTCTCATCCGCTTCCTTTCCCCCACAACAGTCGCGGTACCCGGCAGAACATCCGATATATACCGCGAAATACTTTGGTAAATCCATGCTTTGCAAAGCCTCCGTTCCGCGTTATTAGGGATAACAAAATATCAACTGGCGGACGGGTTCTCTTAAATGCGCTTTACATATCTTTCACTACTGTAATACTTTTTGCACGCTCCTGTTGCAGCACCTATTTTGCAAAAGTGCGCTGTTACAGTACCCACTGTGGCCAAAAGCGCCTGTTTCAGTACTCCTACCAAAACGCGAAACTCCGCCTTATGATGAACAACACTTTTATGATGAAAAATGCAGGGAATTATTTTAGGATTATCTGCGAAGAATTTTATCCACTGTAGGAGTCATAGCGCAGCCGCTATGATTGGGATTTCTATTTATATTTTAGCACACCTATTTTATCGCTTCTATGCCGGTACCGACGGACTTGCTGTCTTAAATCTGGTTCTTCCGCTCACGCTTGTAATGAATGCCTCGGCTCCATGCTCGGAATCGAAGCGCTTACAAGATACAGCATCAGAAAGGGCAAGAGGAAAGGATGTAAGTTCCTGCAGTCTCTCTTTTGAATGCTGTTTTCAGTCTCCCTTTATGTTTTGCGGTCTTTTCTTCCTGGGTCGCTTTTAGATCCTCTGGCGCAGACCGTAAGCACTTCCAAGAGTTGAACTTCTATGTTCGCACCATTCTGCCCTTTGCCTCTTCTCTATATGTCGAATTACACAACAACCGCTCTATGTTCGAAACGACAATCATCCCTCTACAGCCATGATGGGTTCCTTGGTTTTTGCCAGTTTCCTTTAACACTGTCTTTGACCATATCTTTATGTCGTGCATGAATATGGGTATGGCGGGCGTCGACTCGCAAACCGGAATTTCCCCATCAGCTGTCTCTTCTGTCCTCATTCATATTACTGCGGGAAGAAAATACTATACCTTCGGCTGGCAAGTTCCGCGCATCAAGCACTCTTTGCCTGCTGCGTAAAGCTCGGTCTTTCGAATTTTACCGGAGAAATTGCGAATGCCGTCACCATTACGACCTTTAATATGCTGATTCTGAATCTATCCGGAACATCGGTGTTGCCAGCTACGGCATGTCATTGCCAACATTTCCTCCGTTTGTACTGCACTGCAATCTTAACGGTTTGGCACAGGGTGTTCAGCCTCTATCGAGTCAAAGCTACGGGAAAAGAGAGAAAGAACTGAAAAATATCTCGCAGTCACGGGCATTATCGCCTCCCTCATCCGTACTCATTATTTTCTTTGTAAATTATAAAAGCGACTTCTTTTTATTGGGTCTTTAACAGTGAAAATGACGTAGACTTCATGCCCGCAAAAGAGAGGGAATCGCCGTTTATTTTTGGGCATTTTCTTTGGCGGGAGGAAACAATCTCCTGGTGTCCTATTTTTCCGCAACAAACAACCCGAAGCCGGCCTTTCTTACTCTCATTCGAGGTACCTTTACATCATTTTCTTTCGCCCTGTCGCTTCTTTCTATTTGAAAAATGCTCGGTGTATGGCTTTGCTCTTTCCCCTGTTCGGAAGCTTTTCCTTCCTCGTGATTTTATACTATTATCAAAAAGAGCAGAAAGAAAACGGAAGACTCAAAATATAAACTCAGCATATTTCCAAAGCTGTTATATTTAAACTCGGACTTTTCAAAACTATTATGAGCCGATTTTAATATGAAACCCTTCTTCTTCTCGGTAACAGAGTAATAAAATCCTCTCTCGCAACGTCTTCCTCTACACCCACTCTTCCCGGAGCGACGTCCACGGCTCAATGCAAAGGAAAGAAGCTGATTTTTGTAAGTGTACGCCATAATCCGATATAAGGGCAATCCGGACATTCCATCTAGACTCCCTTTTCCCCCTATGCGCAGAAATACTGCGTGATTCCGTTCCGAAAAACACTACAAGTTATCCTTCCGAAAGCGCGCGAAAGAGACACTCTTGTTCTTCAAGCTAAAATATCCTCTCTCTCTTTCTGTCAGACAGTCTTCCGAGAAATCAAACCGTGCTCAAGCTTGTCTTCCTTCAGTTTCGGAAACCGACCTCAAAATCCGAAATCTTTTTCTTCTTCCGAAAAGATGTGGAAAAGCCGGGATGAAATCCTAAAGCAAAAATGAATAGGCTCCCACTCCGAGCCTCCACTCGTTCTCTACGAGAAGATTCTGCCCTTCCAGCTTCAGGGCAGACTGTCTTAAATCGAAACGAAAAAGGATAAGAAACCCTGCTCATCGCAGTATCTGGAAGTTCTAAAAGGCAGGAATTCTTGTCACACTCACTACACGAAACATTAGACTTTCCTTTTGCAAAGCCGTGTGTCTCCATCGGGTATCTCATTATAAGTAAAATAGTGTTTTCCCTGCAGTCTCTCCAACAAAGGAATACAAATAGGAGCCTGCCCTGCCACGGTCTCCTCCCTGCCATAGCATTTCCCTCCCCTTTCTTTATCGTAAACAGAGGTGAGTCTCGGCTCCCTTTCTATCTCACACGTAATTTGGGTGATTCAATACACAGCATAAAAGCACACTCCTTTACGAAAAACATTGTGTTTTCCCCTTTGTATTGTACCCAAAATTCTAAAAACTACTATGCTTTCTTTTCTATTTCTGCTAAGGTCGATCCAGAATAGCCTTGTTGCTCCTTCGTAAGATGAAAACTCCTGACGATCCAATTCTTCATGCGCATGATTGCATTTTCCGCCTTGGCATAGCCGCAAAACGCACAGGATCCGCTCTCTTTGTGCTCCTTTTCGAAGAACCCGTATAATGAACAAAATCAATAAAGCTTACCAACAAATCACAAACGGCATTTCTCCATAAAGTATCCTTCTTCTACTTCTTCGGGAATCTCCCAGAGTATCTTGAAGTGCAAAGCTCGAAGCCTAAAAGTCTGAAGTGTGAAGCTAGATTTCAACGACAAACTCATAGCTCAAAGCTTAAAGCTCAGTAGATACCCCTTTTGTGTTAGTCATGCTATAACCACTGAAACATTGTGGCCAACATTTTTCAGAATCAGGGTATACATTATAGAAATTTAATTATTTCATAGCCATGCGTTTTAACACTTAGTTCCACAGCACTTCTGCAGAATGCCGCATCGGATCCAGCGGCTTCCGCATTCCTGATACAAACTTAGGCTTTTTCTTCCTTTTTCTCTACCGAGCTCGTGCTCTCTCGTCAGCGAGTCGGATATTCATGCTACTGAGTCGGGGCTCTTCATCGGCGAGCTGAAAACCTTCGCTACCGAGCGTCGGGGCTCTTCGTCATGAGTTCGGGAAACCCTCGCTACCGAAGTCGGAGCTCTTTCGTCAAGCGAGCTCGGATATCTCTCGCCAGTGATTCGACATCTTATTCATTGCTCCCTCTGTACCTCCTCCGGAAAGGAGAGCGAGAATATCCGTATCCATTTCCAATAAAAAGAAGAAGGAGTGCAAAGAGGATAAGGAAAACAAAGCCAGATTATTCCATTAAGCACCAGCCTGTTGTTTTAAACTCACAGTAATGATCCCTCTGCACTCACCACAGCTTTTAAAGATCATCCAGATGACAAATCCGATATTCCGCATATAGCTATAACTGCAGCATTTTGCTTCTCGGAAAGCTTTTCATAAAAAGGAGCGCTAAAATTACCGCCGCAATAGCAAAACAAACAAGTACATAGAGGCTGTGGCTTTCGGTCAAATGGTTTCCACATACGGAAAGACCTCCCGCCGTTGTCAGGAACACTGATGTCTCTTTGCCCTTGAGCAGGAAACCAAAAGCTTGGACAAAAACCACTACGATACAGATAAAACGAAAGAACCCGGCTAATCTGTCTTTGCCGTGACCAAAGATTTTCTATTATTTTCCGCCATATAGCTCTCCCCTTCTTTTCATTCATGCCTTCTGGTCTCACTTTCCGACTGAGCAAGAAAGCATCCTCCCTTATCGAACTGAAAAGTATCTTATATTATTGTAGTTCATTTCCGCTCAAATGACAATCGGAATCCCTATTCTTTTCTCCACCTCGACAAGTATGAACTGAAAACCGCTCAATTCTTCCGCTATACCAAGGGCAGGAGTCGAAATATTTTTGCAAAGCCGCATCCTTAAACTTTCTGCCATGCCGTGCATAGATTTCATTTCTTGCCATCTTGTATTGCCTAGACTGTGATTCATCAAATCCTCCTGCCAATAAGTCTCTATCACTGTCGGGAGAATATACTCCATTTCCTGGCCCACAATCTTTAATGTCGCAGAGCCTTCCGTAGCAGTGCTTTCCGCAGTAGAGCTCTCGCCTCAGTAGAATTCACGGCGCTATTCATCTCAGCGGAACTTTCCGAGAGGGGAGAGGTATTAGCGGGAATTTGTTTTATTCCGCTTTCTCAACGTGGTCTTCGTGATGAAGGAAGATAAATTAGCGGTAACGGCAACTATATAAACCTCCAAACTGCCAAACCGGGTAGTATGACCATTTTAATGTACCCTTCCAAACCAGCCGTCACTTTGCCGAATCCACGTCGAAAGTGGATAAGGGCGGAACCGTTCAAAATGTCCTCATTTCAACCTTCCATTTGCTTTCGTAATTAAATTCGGAAATGAAATAAACTAGTAGATATCATTGACCTGATTATAATTTCCGTAATCTCCACATAGCACTCCGGATTTCACCCGGTATACCAAATACAGACGATTCTGTTCCCATTCTCTCTTCGACTTATTGGTCAAAAAGATAGGTACCGAGATACGCATCTAGACTTGCCTCTTTTGGACCAGGAATTGCCATATATTCCCTGATATTCATCCCATGCCTGATCCGAAGTGCCTTTATTGTTACCGGCCAATTTCCTCCGTTTTACTGATATACGACAAGTCCGCTAACCGTATATTGCTTTTTTCATTTCAGAACTAATGCCATAGCCTTCACAGCTTGAATAGTGTTTCGCATTGCTGCACCGTCACGATATTCCGTTTTCCAATTCGTTTAATCTTATCACATCGAAAGTCAGAACATCTATTCCTTCGTTATATTGCAGTCTGACTTCCATTTGAGCAATACCCGAAAACCGCAGTCCCAGCCTCAAAAGCATCCATCTTTCCACTTTTTAAGAGAAGATACCTTTATATTCCGTCACTCAGCTTATTTTACATATACTTATTAATCCTCTCTATTCACATGCCAGGTATACTAACTCATCTCCGTTCGATAATTGCTACTCTTATCTACCCTCCACTCTTACATTTTTCACGCAGAATTTTCAACAGGACTCATCATAGAGAGAAACATACTGTACTTCCTTGCTGCCTGTAAACTCATTTTGAAGCGTATTTTTTTCTATTGCGTCCTAATCTATAGACAACTTGTTTTTCCGTAGCCTTCGTAGCCTTCCGTTTCCAAACTCATGCTATTTATTCAGATTGATACCGCTTCCGGAAAGAAGTTAAACAAAAGTAAGAAAAAGTAAAACAATTAAGGCCCACCGCGGAAATGAGCACCATCGGACTTGCTTTCCTCTTTCTTCCGATGATTTCCTTCGATGGCAGCTCATCCTCTTACCGTCTTGAAGATTCCGCTTCCTCTGTTATATCCAAAGCTTCCTGCTTCACAGTTTCCGCGTTGAGGCCTCGTCCCTCCTTCTTCTTCCGGAACGTCCTGCTTCTCCGTTATGTCCGGAAGATTCCTGCTTCTCTGGTTGTATGACTTCCGCAATATTTACAGAATTTTGTCTATTGGCAACCTCTTTCCGCAGTTGTGACATTGCATACTTCTTTCTCCCATCGCTTTTTTTAGTTTTCTTTTAAGAATTTTCTATTGCAGTCGTGCAATTTGATTTTCGACCATGATTTTGTTTGCTTTACCATTTGTTTTAACATCGACTGCTATCGTTATTACCTATTAGGCAAAAGACCTTCTTATCCGTTTCAACTAAAGTTTACAGCTTGTCTTTCTTCCTTTTTCCTTCAACTAAAGTTTACAACTTAAAGTATAGGCAAAAAGCCTCTGCCGAAGAGGATTTTCCCTTTCCGGCAAAGGCCTTTTTCGCTCCTTTTCCGTTCTATAGATTGAATCGTATTGCTTTCACTTTATGCCATAGTTTTTCTACGGCTCTTTCCTGTTTCTTGGAAAGCGTTTCCGCTTTCCTTGTATGGACGTAGGAGTCCCCAAATGCCACCAGAATCAGCGCAATTACAATGGTGAAGAAATTGAAGCTGACAACATCTTCGGCGATGAGTCTGCCAATCTGGTAGATTACGAGATACGCAGTAAGCCAAGCACTCTAACCAATGGCAACATCGTCCAACGACCATTGTTCATCTCTCTTGATGGCACTGATTGTCATGAAGCAGGAGCCAGAGCAAGTTGAAAGCAAGGAAACTGTATCCTGCATGATACCATTTGCAAATACTCACGAACCTGTGCCCAAATCGATCACTGGCCTCGGCAGCTCTTCTGCACACGATAGTGGAAGAGGGTTCCGAAAGTACCTACTACATTTTCCTTTGCAGCGAGATCCCGGTAAGGCTCGCCACTGGCTTCCACTGTGCAAACCAAGAGGACGAGAGCCGCGTAAAGCACTACATAGCGGCAAGAATGGATGTCATGTCTCTTCCGGAAGATACCGCCGATCCGGAAATTAAATCTGTGGACAGGAACCAAACGAGGATGGTCGCAAGGAGAATGGTACCCGCCTTCTCTTTACGAACAGTCATCTCGCATGCCTCTTTTAAGATATCAACTAGGACGCGTAACTGGTACGCCGGGGCTCCGCCAACGAGGCGCCGGCTGTCCTAAGCGGTATGCCTTTGGTCTTCTAGTAATACGATGCGGAGAACACGATGGCACAGACGCCGAGTGAAATCAGCACTCCGGCCCACCCGCCGAGTTGTTGAATCAAAGGCTCCCACGGCAAGAAGGGCAATAACCGGCAGCTTTGCGTGCAGGGAATGGTTGGGTCGTCGTCATAATGGTCGTACGACGGTCTCTCATTCTACGGTACCATGCGGGACATGACTTACCCGGGTTACACGGCGGCGGTACCGACGTCAGCATCGGATAAAGGACTCTCGAGTTACTCAAACTTTACGGAATACACGGTCCATGCAGTGAACGCAACTTCGCCATGTATCCAAGCATCCTTCAAGTTGATGGCAAGGAAGAAGAAGAACGTAAGCATCTGAGAGCGAATCCGATTACGGCACCCATACCGGCTACGATTCCGCCAAATCACAAGACCCTGTACAGCCTCGTCACGTTCATGTGGACTCCAGGAGGCTTGTTACCGCTCCCGGAAGCCAGACGTGAAAGATCGAAAAGTGCGAAGAAGGACCAGGGATCCGAACCGAAAGAACATCGTTTACCTGGATCGGTCATCTTGGTTCCTGCAGTAATTTCGTGGAAATGGAGATATAGTCTACACGCGCAACATGATGAGCGGCAAAAGCGGAGAGCTATGAGCGATTCGTAACAATAGAGCTGCGATCTTATCCGATGTCGTAAGACCGAGTCTTTTCCTCTCTTCTCGTATGCCGTGATATGATACTCTGAATGTGCCTGTACCGCTCATTGGTACGATAGTGCTTTCCGCATCATCGTCTCTTCTTTCCTTTCAATCGCGGAAATGATGCTTTCCACGTCGACACCCTTGCCGCTCTCCGAGGCTCGTTTGCAGATCTTGTCATCCCGTTCGAAAAAGCTTCACAGCGAAAAACCGGACAAGCTTCGGGAGACTGTTCCGAAATCTTCTCTTCGATAGACTGAATCGCTTTTCTCTCCACATTATCGGAGAACTTGTATGCACAGATATCGGTGGCGTCTTCTGTTGCGCTTCTACCTGCAACAGTCAACTGAAATCAGTCTTCATCCATGCCTTTATTCCGAAGAGCAGAACATGCTGACAACCTACAGCCCATTGCCCGTCCAAGGGAATCGAGGTTCAAAACATCGCCGTCTCTACCACGTCCATCATGTTGATGGCCGCATGACAGGTGCAAGCTCCTTCAGCATGTGTGGAGATAGAGGTTTCTCCGAGGATTTTGTTCCGTCTACGGTATTACAAACAATCGCATCCGGACGGTTGTTAATCAGATAGTTTCTGGCAACAACTTCTTTCCAATGTATAGGAGAGAGTGCCATACCGGGAAGGTCGGCGATGGTCACATCCTTATGTCCTCTTAACTTTCCTTCCCTTCTTCTCCACGGTAACACCCGGCCAGTTACCAAACATACTGGTTCGAGCCTGTTAACCGGTTAAATACGTTGTCCGGCATTCTGGATTGCCGGTCAGTGCTATTGTGACCAGCTATTTCGGCCCTCCCTAAACCTTCTTCTTCGCTCAATCATCTCCAAGTATCTGCCTTACGAACAGAAAGTTCATGCCACCTCGAATCTTGGTAATCTCTAACGGATCTCCCGGTGGAGCTACTTTACGAACAAAAAGCTCTGCGCCCTTTGTGAGTCCCATATCCATGATTCTCCGCTTTCTAGCTCCTTCTCCTGTCAACTTCTTCACCGGCGCTCTGCCCCGGTCTCAAATCTTTCAGTGTCATACTGCCCTCCCTTTCTTTCTTACCTAATCTATAACGAGCAGGAACGAAAAACAAAACCTGCGTCATTATCCTCTACACCACTAGTTTTTGTTTGCCATCTCTACTGATAGCGACTCTTGAATCCTTAATCTTCACAATGACATTTCCCAGAGAAGTGGATATCACGGTAACTTCTCCTCCAACCACAAAACCAAGGTCAGATAAATGCTGTTTTCAGCTCCGCGTTTCCACCGATTCTCTGAATAACAAGTGGAACTCCCGTGCCGGCTAATGTCAGTGGCATACTGCCCTCCTTTCTGCTCTCTGCCCTCTACTCCAGTCATGCATAAAAGAGACTAAATCTATCACTTCGGTTAGTATCTTAAAAACCATCCATTAAGTCTAGCACCATCTAACTAAATTGTCAACTGAGAAACAGGAAAAGCCCGGATATTGACGTAAAATTCCGATAAAAATCGGTAAAACTTCCTCTAAAAATTGTCGCCAATCAGACTGTAGATAATTTCTCTACAGCCTTTTTCTCCTATGCTTACCTTCTTTAGCTACTTTTTATGTAGGCTCCTTCTTTCCACTCTTCACAAAATCCTTGATTTTTCCGAAGGATTCGGACTTAAAACATGCTCCATGCAGCGTGAGCATCCTGATGCAGTATAAGCATTTACCCCCAAAAGCAACCAAAACATCAGCATCAAGCACCGTGTGCTTTTCATAGGTACTTGTGCAATACTAAGACCATGTCGTCAGAGTCAAAGCAGATCCCTTCTCGTCCAACCTCTACTTCTTCCTCTTCCTGAGCGCCCTTTGAGCTAATACTTACACTGGGTGGTGCAAAACTCCGAGCATGTTTGCAATATCGATAGCACGAACCTTTCTGTAGATCCAGCAGCATTAAAATCGCTTCCAAATAATTTTCCTCGAGTTCATGGCCTCCTTACGGTTTCATGCTCTCCTCCCTCTTCGCTTAGCTGAAAAGTCACAAATCTTTTCGTAGCGGCATCCGCCTCTTCCTGTCCCACCATACTTATGCGGATTTTACCTCTGTCATAGCGGAGGCTTCATTTTAAAGCTGGCATTTGCCCTTAAAAGTTTTACTTCTTCCTCTTTCTCCTCCGGTAAGAAAGTGCGGTCATGCTCTTTCAAACCGGTTGCAATCGTGGAAACGTTATGGAAGCGAGAGCGGCCGGACGGAGAAATGCACCTCGAGCTGCCAAGTGCAATGAGTGCCGAATCATCCTCATGATAAAACGATGTGTCGCGGATTCGACGCATCAAGCGATTACCATTTCTTTCCAAAACTAACAAGCCTCGTAAAGATCTCCCTCTTTCACGGTATTATCGGCTTCTTTCGCAGTCGCGCTCTTGCGGAAATGGCGCCGGCATCCGCTTCGGAAGAGGCGAATCATTGATTCTGTCTCCTACCATGATAACCTCGACCTTCTTATGTTCTTCCTGAATACCTTGCTCTTATCTCCGGAAGTACTTCCGCATAGAACCCTGTCTACACTGACCTCTTGGCTACTGCTTTCGCTGTGTGCTTATTGTCCCCGGTCATCATAACAACCCTATTGATGTTTCAAGTGCTTTAACTACGGATAACATCTTTGGCCTGTAACGAAGCCAGGATCGGAAACAAGAATCACTGCGCGAGCTTTCCGTTTACAGCAAGATAAAGTGTAAATATTCTCGGAATCCTCTGAACTTTTCCCTCTCCCTTTGGCACGGTGCACTTCCTCATCCTCAAAGAGTTAAAGCAGGGCCTCCTGACAGAGGCCTCTTCTTCATTGGAAATACCGTGCTACAACATGCTGACCTTGGAGGACGTTCCGCATGATGAAGATCTCTTCTCCGCCTCTGTCACAACAGCGTTTGCCAGAATGTGGATAATGCTCTTCGAGACATGCTCATACGTATTATCTCGTCCTCATCCTCCCCATAAAGGTAATAATTTCTTCCACCTTTGGGCTTCGCATGTTTGCGTCCCCGTCTTATCAAAGACGATCGTATCCGCCTCGGAAACCACTTCCATAAACCTGGCCTGCCCCACGGAAATATGATATATTTTCCGGCTTCCCGCATTGCAGAGTATCAAAATAGGCATTGATAGCTTCAAATGCGCAAGAAAATCCACCACTGCGCGGCCAAAGCCTTCGTCACATTTCGAGTAAAGAGATAAGCCACCCGCACCGCCAAGACTATATTGGAACAAGTTTGAACTGCAAGATGAGAAGCCTTTGTCCTCCGTAGAGCTCTTCAACTTCTCGGACTCCTCATTTTCATCGACATGATCATAACGACCGGTTTCGCCTCTTTCTGCCAACAATATGGCACCTCCTCTTCAATAACCGTTCCGGCATGGGCGTAGCTGTCTTTCTGACTGGTACGGACTCGCCTGTCACAGTTTCGATTACCATAGCTTCTCCGGATGAAAGCTTCCGTCTAACGGAATCATGTTTCCGGCGTGACGATGATTTCCGCCCCAACCTTCACTTCATTTACCGGAAGAACCTCTCTCCTGTACCAAGGTCCAAACCTATCTACATCGAAGCGACATTTTGTTCGTGCAAGGTCATCCAATTGACTTCTTGTGCGTCCACTCTTCGAGCATCTCCCCTCGATACGGGAGCAAGAACATAACGAAGAGGCCGTATCATAGTCTCCTGCAAGAATGGATATGGAAATCGCCACTGCATCCAGGAGCGCCACCTCTATTTCCTCTCAGAATCGTGCCGAGTCCTTCAAACATAAGGAATTGCTTCTTTAGTCCCACAAATTCGCTTTTAACGATTGGGAAAAGAGAACATTTACCACACGGTTTACCATCAGAGAAACCAGTTTGTCCTCACTCCTGATTCAATTTCTTCCGGTATGTTCCGGAACCAGCGCCGTATTCTCTTCATAAGAAAACGGAAAGGGCAAGAATCCCTCCCGTGATCCTTCGTAAGAAATAATGGCGTCTCCGAGTTCTGTCATTTACCTTGCGTAAAGAACCCCTTCTGCCCTTAAGGTAATATCTAAAATATCCGCCTGCTCCATCGTCATCCGATACTGCAAGGCATGAACCTCATACGACCCTCGATTCATGTAAATCTACACTTCATTTCCTTACCTTCCTTACTTTGTGTTCCATGAAAAACTTTCTCTATAGATAGCACTCCTTTAGAATGAAATGCCCGAGACTTTGCAACGATACGAATTAAACTTCTTACCGTCGCACTCCGCTTCTCCATCACAAATCAACGCCTTCTTCCTCTTCTGCTCTCTTCTCGTTAATGCGCTTTCGTATCAGCGCGTAAAATATCTTCGCAGTTCTCCTTAATGGCGGCGCTGACCTTCATAACATAGCGTCCTGATCATGAAGCACTGCCGCAAACGCCTTCGGTGTGTACACCTCTTCGCATCCTTGAAGCCAAATCTTCATTCCTGCTGTACTGAAAAGAACTCCGCCTGCAAAATACCGAGTTTCTTCCATGCAAAATCTGTTAAACATAGTTAACCTCCTTGTATAAACAACCAAAAATCAAAAGTTTAATAAAACGTGTAGTATAAAATAGGAATTATTACTAAGTCAAGTCTAACTTATTTCTTTTCAAGTTTAAACATTTAGTTAGTTTTGTTTACCTTAATAGTTTATTATGAGCTAAAAACCTTCTCTATTAGCTTATTTCCTCAACTTACAAGCCTTTTGTTGTTCTATTTGCTATTTCTCAACTTATTACTTCATAAATTTATTGGCACCGACATTAATAGTTCTTTTCAGTAAAAAGAGAGCGAAACCCGCCCTCTCTTTCCAAAAATGCGAATCACACTGCGTGGCTAACACATTTGCATTCATAACGAGCATCGCTCGCAAAGCGCGGTATCTCGTTTTTATTAACCATGTATACACGGCCGTCTTCACGTGTAAAATTACTTAAGAGTAACCTAGCGCCTTTCAGCTTCAAGCTTAGCCTTGATACTGGCCTCAGCCTTGGAAGCACCTCAAGAACCTTCACGTTTTCCAACAAGATCCTTCGCTTCAAGTCCAAGACCGGTAGCCTCAATGAACAACCTTGATAACTTTAATCTTGTTCGGACCCATGTAAGCTCAACGTCAAACTCAGTCTTCTTTCCTCAGCGCATTGGCAAATGCACCGGCACCTGTCAGTCAAGAATTCACTACACCTGCCGCTGGTGGAAACACCAAATTCTCTTCGTGCTTCCTTTACTAAATTATTTAATTCCATTACGGAAAGTTCTCTTTAATTCGTCATAATGTCTCTTCAACAGTTAACTTCATATTGTATTTTCCTCCATTAATATTTTTTCGAACAGAAATGTTCTGTTCCTTAGGCCAAACGACGCCGATATTCTACCTCTGTCGGATAAAACCCACCACCTTCTGATTCCTTTGCTTTCTTCCGAAAGCGCAAAACAGGAATTTCCAGTTCTATGTATTGACTCGCGTTTCGAAGTCTCTTTGCCGCCTTATGCGCCTTTTCCGCCGTCCTTCTGTGCAATCTGTTGCTAATGAGCGAAGTTTGTAATAGGGATTCTGATCGATCCTGAGAAGTCT
>BNJV01001745.1_pt1 | contig 175094 bp, 293 predicted proteins | sample 8540591 | NCBI WGS metagenome assembly BNJV01 (sample SAMD00202457, study PRJDB9452) | human saliva metagenome | host: Homo sapiens
GGCACATATGTACATGTAACTAATTCAACACATTTATAATTTGAATAGGGACATTATAGCATTTACTAAATACAAATTCAATGTATACGGAAATAAAGATATAAGGAGGGAAGGATTCCGCTGTAGATCGGCATTGTAGGAAAATCCAAAAAGTTTGGATTTTCCTACAATGCTTTATCTTTTGGTCTTTGGTTCGAATAGTGTAGTGCTGGCGGTCTATCTCTTGTTTCTCGGTTGCTTGCTTCCTTACTGCAAGCATGAGACATTTGCGCCGGGATTGTCATTACCATACCCTCCAAAAGGCTGATTGCACCCAGATTCCAAGGCCTGCACCAAGTGCCACCACAAGTGTCTGTAAAGTTCCTACTGCGCTGGTAAAAATGTCATAATAAAATTCCTCCTTAAAATATAATGTCCTGTGTCCGTCCTGCACAGGTTCAGTTTGTGTGATGTAAATATCCTCCGCCCAGAAAGCGGAGCAGTTATTTCCTCTGCCGGAACTCCTGCAGAAGCCTCCGGCTATGCGCGCATATTTTCCCTAAAATCAGGGAATTTATAGTAAAGCCCTTACTCCCAAGCCTTTATCGCTTAGGATGTAAGAGCCTTTTACCCTGTCATGTCGATGACTTCATACTCGTCATCTGCTTTTAGTACAAGACTGTGGTCAAGGAACTTAACCACATCAAAGAAGTTCTTCCTGTCATAATCTGCCGTAAGTTTAAAAGTTCGGATGATTATCCAGGTTATATTTGTCTGAAAGAAACGGTCTTACGCCACTGAACCTGCACTATGCATTTTACACCATCCATGACCGCCAGTTCATCCATTGTCATAAGGTCTTTGCCAAGCTTCTGGTAGTTCAGGCTGTGGCTCTCCTGTGAGCCTTTTTGACTGCCCCGTGTTATACATGTCTATGGTCTCCTTGGCTAGGATTGTATTAAGGTCTTTTAAGGTTGTCTGCTCAGTGCCGCCAAGGAATACCTGCGAATCCATATTTCCTATTATTGTGTCCGCATTATCCTTATATATAGCTTTCAGCTGTGATTTTGCCTGAAGCACAAGGCAGGTTGATATTTCACGGCTCCTTATCAGCCACAAGCTTTTTCGTTTGAATCTGCTCTATGTCTGCAGCCCTCATCAATGAGGCAGCGCACATACACCGGAAGCCTGCCTCCGTACACACATCATCAGCCTTTTTCACATAAGAGGTTGAACATCTGCGTGTAAACCATTGAGATAAGAAAGTTGAATGTGCTGTCCGTATCTGACATGATGAGGAAGAGGGCAGTCTTTTTCATCCCCTATTGTGTCAAGCTCCAGCTCAATCATGGGAAGCAATATCCCTAAGTTCTCATCGTCAAATGGGGCAAGCCTCTGCACCGCAGCTACGAGTATGCTTTTTAGCGGTCTTGCCGAGCAAGCTTTATACTTTGCATACTGCCTCACTGCAAAGTGTTCAGTATCTTTTGCTACAAGCTCATCAAACATCATATCCACAGGGGTTCTTAAACTCTTTCATCATCTTCCCTTACTTCCATTGCATTTATCATTTCAAGCAGGGTGGAAAAGTTCTGCTCTTCCTCAGGTGCCTCATAGTGTATGTAGCCTATAAGTGCTGTATAGAGAAGGGTTTCGGCTTTAAGCCAGAATTCGTCACTTCCCTTGCTTTCCCCTTAGTGTTCGCAATCAGGGTGGTAACCAGCTTTAATATGTCCTTTTCTGAATGGATGTAGAAAAACGGATTATAGTGCATTGATTTTTAAAACTTTATTGTGTTAAATACCCTAATCCTGTACCCTGTTCTTATAAAGGGCATTTCCGACTTCCCCTATAAGGCTGCCTTTCGGATCGGTAAACCACATAGCTTGAATGCAACTGTAAAAGATTTGGCTTAATAAAAATACCTGGTCTTTCCTGAGCCTGAACCGCCTACCACAAGCACATTTTTTTATTTCTTGCATATTTTGGAACCCTTTTGGCCTTTGAATTCATTGTAATACGCTCAGTCTGTGACAGGATTACATTTTCTGAAAACACCTTATCTTCAAACGGTTCAATCGGAATGCCTGCCCCATCTTGCCGAACCGTATTCCTCATTATGCCTAAACTTTTTGCATTTTTGCTCTTATATATACTCGCAAGCCTGAGTATAAGCCCACAGAGAGCTCCCTACAAAACATATCTGCAGGGTGGAGGCTTTGGAAGCGGACTTGCAAAACGCGTCTGTAAGCACCCCTGCCTGTTACAAGGCTCTGCACTTTTTCTGCAAGGTTCAATCCATGAGCAGTCCTCCATGTTTCACCGAGATTCGTAGCAAGCAGTCCCTATAATGAGATAGGGGAGATTAAGTATGATAAGCTTTTTCAAATATTTAGTATTCATCTTGAAATCTCCTTCTTTCTCTACTGCCTCTTTTAGGCATTGCTGCAATAATCTCCTTAAATTTCTTCAGTTTCTCAAGGATGCTTATCTTATTAACTGATGGCTTAACCATCTGCCTGTCTGAATAGTCCTCAAGAATCCTTGTGACTCGCATCCGTATCTTTTTGCCTTTAAAAAATACTGTATATGGGCGGAGACTCTGCCTTATCCTTAACCACTGCAAAAATCAACCCTCGTATTTCTTTTGTAATCTTCTGAAAGTCTTTCAGCCCTTCATCTGCAAGAGGAACGGAAGTGACTCCCTGTCCCTGCCTTATAAGCGTTTGTTTTACTGACTGCTTTCCCTTCGTCGGATGAATTTTTGTCCTATTCCATGAGCCACCTTCTTCCCAATTGCTTTTACAGGTTTACCCGGAAATACCTCTTCAATGCTTTTTATAAATAACTTAACTGTAGGTACCCCTCATTAAACTTGTAAGCGGCATATACCGCCTTATCCCTTGACCTCCCTGTTTACCCTCTTCATTTATCAGTTTCATCACCTCTTTCAGTTAAAAAAATACAGTAACTAAGCTTTCCCTGAGAAAAATGTAAAGTCAAATTCCCCCTAATCAAGCGGATATGCCTGTAGCCTGTATTTCCCAAGCGCAATCATTTTTACCCTGTAGCTTAAAGCTTCAGTAACAGCTTCAATCTCATCTTCATCAAGCTCCATAAGCCCATAACAGGACTCTCATAATTACATATCCTGATGGTATGTATGCCTCACCTCCAACTGTCTATTTTCTCCTTGAATCATAGATATGATGTAGTCCGTACTGCCAATCATCACGGATTCCCTGTATTTTCCAAATCCATCAGTTATTTCAAGTGCCCTGTTCTTGCTTATGCAGATTACCTCACGGCTGTCATTTACAAAAATAGCTCCTTTTAATGGTTCACTGTCACACTCTATCAGGGACACAAGCCCTTCAAGGTTTTCGGCTATGTTCTCTGCATAGTCTAAGATTTTTCTATGTCCATTTTTCTTCTCCTTTTATAAATCTTCCTTCTGCCATATCGTGGTTTACTTCTGCCTGATAGTAGCTTCCATTGTAGCCGGAGCATTATATAATGCCGTAAGAAGATACTGCTTTGATACTCCTTATCTTTTGTTTTTATTTCCACGCATACAGTCAATCACATACTTTATATGCTCCATTTTTAACTTCATAAATCTACTCTTTACATACAGTTGTAGTTTTTCATCCCCGGCGATTACTATGGTTTCACGCTTTGAGCAGAGTATATCAAGAATAAGCTCCTTAATTCCTTCTATCACTTCACTGTCTAAAGGGGTAATCTTTTTAAGAATCTCTAACTCAAGACTATTGTTTAGATATTTCTCAAATCTCATCCTTTCATCATCCGGTAAGATAGGATTAGTATTATTAATATCAGTATTATTATAATTAGTATAATTAGGCTGTAGATTATACAGGTCTGTAACTGTATTTTTTACAGGTGATGAACTGTAATTATTACAGGTCTCTTCCTGTACATTTTGGCTGTCTAAAAAGTTTTTTCACATATATAAGGGCAGGCTTACCAAACCCCCTGCCTTTTTCTTTCTATAAGCTCAAACTCTTGAATTTCAGCCAGATATTTTTATGGCAGACTCTCGGAACAGCCTAAAGACTCTTTTATTGCTTCAAGCGTAAAAATGATGTACACCCTTTTATTTTCATCTATCCAGCCGTTATCCCTTGACAATGAAACCCTGTCAAGGAAAAAGTCCGTAAAGTACCTTACCTTCCGTAGACAGCTCCTTAAATCTCAAATCGGTAAACAGAATCTTCGGTATTCTGTAAAAAGGAAAAACTGCGCTGCCTCTTCCTCATAAAAGTAATCAAATCCCATTCTTTTTCTTTCTTTCTCTCACGCATTTCTTTCAGAATCTTTTTATAGCAGGGGAAGCATAATGGTCTGTCAAAACCATAAGTATTCATGTTCGCAGTTTTGCGGATGGTCTACAGGTGTTCTATTCCTTGTTTTTGTTATGGTTTACTACTGATTTTTGATGGATTTTTTATGTAAATCTTTCATCTAATCAACCTGCCTCTCCATAGTAAAAATATGCCGGCAGGATGGCAGATGCCACAGGCCGACATATGATTATATTTTTACCGTATTTATATTTATAAAGCTTCTCCGCCCTTTGATTTTGCTGCCTTTACAGGTGCGGATTTTATGGGCATTTTTGAAACTTCCTTCTGTTTGCTCTTCATATCCTTAATCACAGAATCCCTGCTATCAGCCTTCATTTCAATTCCTTTCATCTTTTTCTTTCTGCCTTGCTTCAAACTTCTCTGCTAACTCAAAGATATGTTCCTTTGAATCATAGTGGTAAACATTGTCTGAAAAGCTTATCTTCAGGCATAAGTTCAGTCCTATTTATCTGCTGTACCATATTCCTTAGTAACTCTGCCTTCATTTCTCCATCGTCCTTAACTATCAGAATTTCATGAATAGAAGATGGAAGTATAAAGAAGTCTCCACCAACTCTTTCAGCAGCCTGATCCATAAAGTTTTGATATGACAATACGCCCGCACCTGAATCTTTATCAGGAACTGTTGCAACATAAACGCTTTCTTCAACATTTCCGTTCCATTGGCAAGCTCATAAGCCTCCTTTCCCATAAGCTCTTTTTATAACCCTCATTCATTCCCTTGATAACTGCAGGTCTGATTATTGGTGCATTGTAAAGAGCATCATTTTTTAACTGTTCATGAGTAATTCCCATTTTCTGCATCATCTCATTGCTTACCAAAATAGAAGCTTTTCCCGTGCTTTCACTTTTCAATACAAACCTATACACCGCTGCAAGATCCTCTATTCTATCGTGAGGTATATTTAGAGCAACTCCTTGTTTGCTTCTGCTGAAATTACTTCAATAGAAAGCTTGTTCTTCATCTCTTCATAATTTAATAGATTATCTATATCAGTCTTTGGTGCCGTGTCTATTCCATTGGCAACAAATGATGTAGTATTTTTTAGTACACTTTCATAATCACCTGATTGCTCAAATTTTTGTAAAAATTTCTTCTAAATTGAAACTTACTCCCATAACACCACCCTCAGGAACGACATTCATAGCCTCCCATAATCCCTGTTTACCTTCTTTATGTTGTTAATTTTATATCCACATCGCCATAGCCCATTTCATAAAGCTTTTTTCTTTTTTATATCCTCTGTAAACTCCTTCTTAAATGATTCATAATCCATATTTTCCATTCCTTTCTCAGATATTTCCATAAAGTTCATAACCCCTGTATTCCTCCGGTATGCTTTCAATGGTACCATCATAATATTCCTCAAATGAGTCACCATTGTCCCTTACATACCCGTTTTCTGTAAACTGTCCGTTTTCATCAAGTGCAATGTCCCTGCCATAGGATTCATAGTCAATGTAGTACCTCAGTTCATCAGGCACCTTCACCAGTTCTAGTTCATCAACATAATATATACCCAAGTCCTCACAGTTCTTAACATCCGGGTAAATATCATATTTATCAAGGTTGCCTGTAAGGTTGATTATATCCTTGACACTTCCCGTATAGTCACTGACCTCTAAGACTGCTTGGAATTTCTCTAGTTCATAAGAATTAAGTTCACCTATCTTTGAAGCCAGGTAATTTAATTCATCAAGATTTTCATACTCTCCGAAATTTATGTTCTTAGCCAGACCGTCAACATCACAGTTATAATCAGTAATGAACCATTCCTCATATACATTGCCAAACTCATCCTTTGCACTATCCTGATTTTTTCTAATGCTTTCTTAACCTCTTCCGGTGTAGCAGGAAAGCTTACCCATTCGCCAATCAAAGTACCTTCATTGTATTTACCAAGGTTTGTGATAAAGGCTTCAAACATGCCTTCTCTGTCATAATCATAACTCATGCCTGTTTTTCCTCCTTTGTTATTTCAAGCCGTCACCTTATTTTAGGCATAAGAAAGCACCATACCCATCACTGTTAAGTGAGAGGCTGGTGCCTGATTCTTTACCTGTATTCTTTTTGCAAAAGAGAACTGTCTGAGATTGGCTATCTCATTTTGTCCATCATAATAATATCACACCTAAAAATATAGGGATGTTTGGTTAGTCTTTCGTTAGTTTTATGTTAGTTCCGGGTTAGTTTTTCGTTAGTTGTAGGGGGTTATATAAGGTATTGGGACAAACTATAACCCTACAGCTTTTGAAAAATACAATTAAATTCGGTTCCAAATTACATTATTTTTCTCTAAAAAGTAAAGTCCATACTAAAATTTGTTGCATAATATCAACTTTGAAAATTAATCTAAAAATGTTTTACAAGATACTATATCATAATTTATATTCTCTACTCTAAAAACTGCAATTTTCTTTTATCTAGATGTACTACCTTTTCTACAGAATAGTTACTATTTTTGAATAATTGCAATTGCTCTTAATTGAAGAACAGCATCTCCAAAGCTAAAACATCGCCTTCATTATCTTCATAAGCTACATTATATTGGTATTCCTGTGATACTGTCATTTTACAGCAAAACATCCCCTCACAGCTTCCTCAATACTGTAGGATTCAATTATTAAATCTTCATATTCTATGTAACCCGCATTATTAGGACGACTAAATGTATCATCAATGTCTATGGGATCAATATCAAATACAAAACCATATAATTTATCTTGAATCTCTTCTGAATATATTTGCTGTATCTTATCTAAAACAAATGCTTTTATTCATTCTAACCAATGAAAAATCAAGTATATTTCTATCTCGCATAAAGTCTGAAAGTGTTTGAAATATTATATTAACATATTTTTTCTCCTCATAATCACCAGGGCATAATTCTTTGAATTCTTGTTCTAACATAGAGAAATTTTTCTTTCTTCCATACTTTCGGAATTAATCCACCAATTTCCTTCTTTCATATCATCCGTTAATAATTTCATTCTTTTCATATAGGGAAGCTAAACTCTAATAATCTCTTTCCAAAATAAACAAATCATTATACTTTGCATATCCATTTTTCTTCCCATTATCTGAATAACCTGGTGGAATTTTTGCCTCACACCTAATCTTCCTCCTCGTTACATATATCTATTATTTCTTTAACTGTAAATTTTTCCCACTTGACCATTACGATACAATTCATCGACTAAATTATCTACATCATTAATAAGTTCTTCCAATCTTTCAGAATATCTTTTAGCTTTTTAATACTCTTTATTTCTTCAGTTTCTTTTTTGTAATATCTCTTAATTTTATTATGGTATCTCGATAGATATGAATCCCATTCAAAAACCTTATTTTTTGAATTATTTTGTAATTGTTGTCATTTTGCTAATAAGTGCAGCATACTCATTTTTATACTTCCAGAATTCTTATTAAATTCTCTTACTTTATTTTGTTTTTTAATTGTACAAAATCATTAGCTTTATATTCAGAATATACTGTAAATGGAATCCAGAGATTCTCTTTATATCTTTTTAGCAAAAAGACAAAACAGCTTTCCCATCTTCAATATGTTGTGTAAAAATATGGTTTAATATGTTAGTATCCAAAACTAATAATGTAAATTTGCCAATTTGAATCATAAATTTTTTAACCTTCCTCTCAAATATCTCAAATATATATTATATATACTTAACTATGAATAGTATATTGTGGTCAAGTCAAGCATTTTAACAATTTTTATACTTATCTGCTTCTATTTAATAATTTATTCGTTTCAAATCTATTATTAATTTTCGTATTTGCTCTACATATTTATCTTTTATTAAACGTAAATATGCTTTTATTATGAGGATTACAATTAGAATAAGCATTAAAAATGCTATTACTTGTCCATATATTTGTATTTCATTTTGACCCAATTGTTCCTTTTATAAAATTACTAACTAAAAATTCCTAATATCAAAGAAAAATAAATTTTGTCCCAAAAGATGATATTGAGTTTAACATGGGATATTTTTATATATTTCATTTATAGGCTCTAACTCCAGCTTAAAATACTCAATAGCGTTAGTAATATTTTGCGAGTTAATATTATTTTTATTTAACAGTTTACATAATTCACCATCTCTAATTCCAATCATTTCATTTCGATAGCTTTCTAATTTATCAACATTTTTGAGAAGAAAAATATGGCAATAAGTAGTAATATGCCCTCAGCAAATCATTACAGCTGTACTGTGGGACTTATAAAAGCAAAAAGAGACTAATTAGATATATTATACAATCAAACTTATTATTCCCAAAAAGCTATCATACTCTGTTTGTATTTATTCTCTCCGATTCTTTTTCTTATATTTTAAACTCTATCAATTCATGATAGTCTTGAAATAAACTCAGATAATTATTTCTATTCTCACTTATTGTATTCTTTTTGCATTTCTTTCATTTAATATGCTCTCCTCTCAATTTTAAACTTTATCCTTTATAAGCCCATATTATCATTATTTATGCTTACTTCTCATATAGCTATTTTAAAAACTTCTTCACTATGAATATACTTTTTAAACTAATCCGTTATTTAACAACTTCTAATTTGTATTTCATTATACTCCTGTAAAAACATAAATTCTAAAGCCTTTCTTGCTTGCCAAACAAATATGAAGTATCACGCAAAAAGAATATCCGTAAACACCTCCTGACTTTTTGCAATAAACAAAATGATAACTCCCCAGGCATCCAAAAAGCAGGTAGCTTATCTACCAGCATTGCCACTCCGATGCCGAACTGAAACCAGTTCTGCTTAAAAAGGAACATAATTACTCCTACCATAGCAATAAAAATTAACGAGTGCGGTAGCAAGACCGTATATTCTGGCAAATATACAAACAATATAGAATAGGATAGTGGTTGCAGAATCATAGAATTGCAAATTATTTTCCCTAATAACTTTTAATATAAACATAGTCTATATCCTCCCTTCTTTCTTTTCCATAGCAACCTTATAATCAATTAGCCTGAGCACACAATCAGGAACCTGGCTTATTTCCCCCTTTCCCAGTCTTGCATTGTCCTGTATGGTATTCCAAGCCATTCTGCAAATTCCTTGCGGTTCATACCTGTCTGCTTACGGATAGCAATAAACCTTTCAGCCGTTTTTTGCTTCTGCTCATCTTTATCATATACTTCAACCTCAACATTTTAAGCCATCAACATTCAAAATATAAGACCTGTCTAAATTTTCCATCATTACCTCCATATACGAAATCCGTGTTTGCACTGGTGCATTATATACACGGATTCCGTATTAATCAAGTCATTATCTGTCATTTACAGTCATCCGTGTAATCGTGGTTAACTTCTGCCTGGTAATACCCGCTGATTGTGCTTGGTGCATTAAAGAGTATGGTTAACATATATTTTTAATGTTATGTATCTTAGTACTGTTCTTAGCCATACAGTGCATGGCATAGTCTATGTGCATGCTGTTAGCTTCAGAAATTTCTCTACAAGTTCTGCCGGATACTTTGTTTGATGCAATCAGGATAGTGTCATTTTTATTTAGCACCGTCTCCAGGATAAGGTCAATGATGCCTTCAGAAGTTCATGCTCTTGAGGGCGTAGCTCTCCTTAAGCAGTTCAAGCTCTATGTTCTCACGGATTATTTTTGGTGTGTTATCCACATCATATCCCATCCCATCATCTGATATGATAAGATTAGATTCAGTATAACTAATATCAGTATACTAATATTAGTATTATTAGGCTGTAATTTCTTCACTTCTTGAGGTGTAGTTTTCTTCACCTCTTGAACTGTAATTTTTACACTTCAAGAGGTGTAGATTTATCACTTCTGAATCTTCTGCTTTTTGTCTCAGAAGTGTCATTTTCTACACTTCTGAACATTCTGTATCATAAACTGTTTGAGATATATCATAGCAGGTTTACCTTGCCCTGGCGTTTCCTTTTCTATAAGACCCATACCTATATCTGTATCAAGCTCCTTCATTATTGCAATAACTTTCTTGTTGCTACAGCCAAGAGCCTCCATGATGTCATCTAAAGAATAGTATATATAGCCCGTCCTTCTTCATCCAGCCACTGGTTTTTCATAGATAAAGACATTCTGTCTAACATTAACCCACTACAGAACCTTTGCTTCAATTGATAATCCCTTAAAATATTCATCTGTAAACAACAGCTTTGGTATCTTGTAAAACGAAAAACTGCTCCGCTTCTTTTTCCGTAAAAGTAGGAGAGTTTTATCCTTTCTTCCATACTTGTCCTTTCCATTTCAGAAGTGCCCTTTTTTTACACTTCTGAAAACACCAAATTATATTTATTGTGCCTGCCTCTGCTCTATACTCCATTGTTCCAAAAAGACTTATAATTACATCTTCCCTTTCCTTTGCAGAAAAATTTGGTGGAAAATATCTGTCCAGTTTCTTTTTCTGAGAAAGATACTTTTTGCACCTGTATTCTTCTTAGGCAGGGCATCATTCAAAAATAGAAATAACTTGAACTGATTGATGTTTGATAGGGCAGGAGAGTTCTTTAAAGCTTCTACCTGTGCAGGTTTCAAAAATCCGTTATCTCTGTAGTACTCATATACCCATTTTTGTATCTGCTTGTCTAAGTAGGAAATATCTACTCCCATCACCAATCCTATTTTCTTGCTATCAACACATTCTAATATTTCCGGTATAAGCTCAGTTAAGCGAATATACCTCTGAATGCTCCTTGCACTCTCACCAATTTGTAATGCTAATTCTTGATCTGACCTTAAATGTGTGCCACAATGGCACGCATTTTTCTTTAGTAGGTCTTCCTACTGCTCTCTTCATTGCATCTAATTTCATCTTATATGCAAATGCCCTTTCACTCGGCAGTATTTCTTCCCTCTGAATATTTGCATCCACCATCTTGATAATGGCTTCATCATCTGACATTTCTTTTTACTATTGCAGGTATCTTGTCAAGACCAATAATTTCCTGCTGCATGAAGCCTGCGGTGTCCGGATATCATTTCATAATCACCATTCTTATCAGGCCTTACAATTACCGGATTCAGTATTCCATTTTCCCTTATGCTGTCAACAAGGGTATTCATCCTGTCATCATCCACTACCTTAAAAGGGTGGTTTGGAAATGAATGAATCCTTCTTACATCTATTTCCTGAGTACCTGCAATCTCAGGTACTCCTAAAAGTTCATCAACTGACTGTAACTTTATCTTTCCTGCAACTCTGTTTGCCATGACTTATTCCTCCTTCAATACTTCATTTGTTAATGCCCTGTATGCTAATGCAGCCTTACCTTTAGGATCATATGAATATATGCTTCCTCCCTCAACGCTTACCCTGGATGCCCCTTACCGACATAGGTATCTCTGTTCCAAAGACTTTGATGGAAGCTGAATAGGTGTCATATACCATCATAGATATATCCCTTGCATAATTTGTCCTGTTGTCTACCATTGTTAAGAGTATTCCCTCTATGCTAAGCTTTGGGTTAAGCTGCTTCTTTACTCTGCCTATAGTCTTTATTAATTGCTGTAATCCCTTAATCGGAAGATATGCAGTCTGAACAGGTATTAAGACAGAGTCTGTACTAGGCAAGGGCATTGATTGTCATCATACCAAGTGAAGGCATACAATCAATGATGATGTAGTCATAAAAGGTTCTAAGTTTTTTTCCACTAATGCCCTTAGTATAAGCTCCCTGCTCATTGCATTTACTAAAGATACCTCTATTCCTGATAGCTCTATGTTTGACGGAATTAAGTCAACTCTTCTTTGTGATGGAGTATTGTCTTTTGGGTATCCAGCTTTTCATCATTCACTATATTTAGCATTAAAGTTGCAAGGGAATACTCCATTTCATCAGGCTCTTCATATCCAAGGCTGATAGTAAGGCTTCCCTGTGGATCTGCATCTATCAGAAGTACCTTTTTGCCTTCTGGCTAAGCCTATTCCTAAGTTGACGCAAGTAACTGTTTTTACCTACTCCGCCTTTCTGGTTTGATACTGCTATCACTTTACACATAATCTGTTTCTCCTTTATTCATTCCAAAATTTATTCATATTCTTCTTCAGCATTTCTAATATTTCCCGTCTCATCTGTTCTGCAGTAAAATTTGCAGGAAAGAATCTGTGCAGCTGCTCATTCTTAAAAACAACACGCTCAATTTCTTTCTGTTTAACCTCGCTTAAGATATCTTCCATGCCCTGGCTGTCAGTTTTTCCATCTGCACTAAGTTTTTATCCTAAGTGCCTGCGATAATGATGGTGTACACCCCTGCATAATCCATTGCTGTAAGCATTTTCTTTCTGTTCATCTCTATTTAGAAATGAAAGCTGGATCTGCCGGCGTAAATCCCATACTCCCATCATCTACTTTTTCAAGCATTTTCCGGTATAAGGTCTGTTATCTTGATGTATCTCTGAACCTGCTTTTGGGCTGTCACCACATTCTTCTCCGATTATTTCAAGACTCTTCTTACCCTTATTGTGCATTCACCTGTCCACATTTCCTTCTGCCTGCCTTCCTTTTTAATGGCATCATATTTCATCTTGTAGGCAAAAAGCTTTTTCACTTGACTAAGCATTTCTCTCTGTAAATTTGAATCAACCATTAATACTATGGCATCATCATCTTTTTAGAACACGGATTATTACCGGCACTTTACGATATCCAATTCTCTCAGCCGCGAATTTTCGTCTGTGTCCTGATATGATTTCATAAGTGCCATCCTTTCTTGGTCTTACAATCAGAGGATTTAATATTCCATACTTTTTCACGCTTTCCTGCAGTTCTATCATCTGGCTGTCTGCCCTGTAGTTTTAAATGGATGGTTTTCAAATGCCTTGAGTCTTTCCATTTCAATTTCCACTATTTTTTTCTTCTGCCGTTTCAATTTCTTTCATTTCTGCCATAGGCAACTTCCCTTTCCCTGAACGGAAAAGCCCGTCCAGAATAGATTATATTTCTCTAATCTGAACGGACTCTTCCGACAGGCCATTTTATAGGCAAGAATATAGTATTTGTTTCATTTTGTCTTATTTTTACAACTCAAATCTCATCCTACACCAAGCTTAATCCCTGCGGATGACAGATTGAAAAATTTGAGCTGATGACAAGTTATCATTTTTGCTGACAAAATCATTTCTGTATTCTATGTTTCGCTGACAAATCTGTCACCGAAAATGCTATTTTTGGATGAAAAACGGTAATGATTTTGTCGTCATTACCGCTTACAAATGGATGTTCCCTGCGGGAATCGAACCCACAACTACAGCTTAGGAGGCTATTGTTATATCCATTTAACTATAGGGAACAAATGCCGTATTTTCAGGCTTTTCAGAGCCTTTTATACGCTTGCCACATCTATGAATCCAATCACTCTCGTGATGAATTTACGTCTCATCTTATTTTGACTTTTTCGATTGATTTCCAGTTACAATCGAACTCGGACTTACCACTTTCTAACTTCCTTGGGGTTTAACTATGATTAAACCTTAGGAGGCTATTGTTATATCCATTTAACTAAGGGAACAAATGGCTTTGCTACCTCAACCATTATAATAATGCAAGACAGCAAAGTCAAGCAAATTTAAAATGTTTATTGTTTTTGTTATTTGAAAAGTAAATTCCACATTAGTATGGATTTTTACTTTTTCTATGTATCACCTTTACCATGAATTTACTAACTTTATAATTAAAACATAGCTTAAGTCAGTCATCAAATTAGTGCTTTATGCATAAAACTGACCAAAACACTAAATTTATTCATATTATAAATCAATATTTTTCTGCAAACCTTATCTGTTGAGAGATCTGCTCATCTTCATATAGGTATGTCTCTTTCCTCTTATACATATAGAAAGTGCCATAAGGTTCTCAGGGTCAGGTACTCTGCCATATCCTCCGTCTCCAAGGTGGTGCACATCAAAGCCTATCCTCTTGTTACAAAGTCCTATCTGGCGGATGGTATCAGCATCCGCACTTTCCTGACTTGTGCCTACAGCACTTATGGTAATTCCACCCCTAGCCTTTACCTTGGCTACTATCACAGAAGACTCAGCTTCTCCTATACCTGGAGCAGTTCCCACTGCGGGTATAAGCACCCCGTCAGCACCCCTATCCATAAACCCAAGTATAACTTCCTCAGAGAGTATTTTTCTCAGAAAGCTCTGCAGCATGCATTTTCCCTGGCAAATACAAGCCCGTTAAAATACTTCTTCGCCACCTCGATAGAAGCCATAATCCCTGCGTTTGACACTCCGGTAGCAGGATTGCCTGTGAGCAGGATGAAGTCTATTCCCTGTCTTGCCGCCTCTTCAAAGGCTTCTTTTGTAGCCCTTCTGCCTGCAGGAAGTGTAATCAGATCTTCCACACTGTCCACATTTTCTTCCACAGGCTCTAAGTTTATACCTACAGGCTTTCCTGTCAAATGCTTAATAAACTTAATTGGCTCAGCCTCATCAAGTCCGTTGATATATTTTGTAAACACATCATATTCATTTAGTAAAAGTAAATCTGCTCCAAATGCAGACATCACCTCGGCATTGGTAACATCTTCAAAAAGCGGAGCCGCAGTAACAACTGTTTCTCCAAGTATGGTTCTGCTTTCACTTGCTATGATTGAGTTTTTTTAAATCATTAGCCGACATTTCTCTAATATCACTGGCGGTGCAGCTTAACAATCTCTTTTTCATTTTTTCTCCCTATGACTATTATGGTGTCAAAAGTATAAAAGTTTTTCTTTCAAGCAGATTTTTCACCTCTCTTACACTTTTTGGCGCTTCTACTGTATGGCTTTATACAATGCACATAGAGAAAGGATAGCACTCGATATGCACTAAGTCAAGGATGGGGGAAACTTAGATTTTGTTTGAAAAAAACATTTTTGTCTAAAGTATAATCAATGATGATAGAAATAATTCGCCCATTAATCTCAATTATTATACAAATAGTCATAGACTCCTTATTCTCCATAGTTAGAAGAATAAACTCCTTTATGTCTTTGACTGTCGGTGAATTACCAAACAATTGAAATCTTCGTAATTGTTTTACTATACTAAAATTGTGGAGGAAATATGACAGATAACAACAGCTTTATACAAACAGTGAAAATAGATGAAATACCTTGGCACAGGCTGACTACAGCTTATGGCAGAGCAACTGATTTCCCGGAATATCTGAGGATTTTATCAGAAATAAAGGATATTAAGGCTATGGAGGAGGCTGGTGAGCAGCTCGCCATTAATATATCGCACCAGTCTACCCTTTGGCATTCAACACCTTTCGCCCTTATTTTTCTTGTGAGGATTTTTAAGGATGCCCTTATTAAAAGGCAGAGTAATAGCATAGCCGACTATCTTGTAAAGGAATTGCTTGAGCTCTTTGTAGAAGTTGCAGAAGCTGTGAATTATGGAAATATGCTTGAACACGCCGAGCCTTTGCCTCATTTTTTTAGATTTACTAAAAGAAGAGTATTTATGGTCTGAAGTCTATGATGAAGAGGCGGACGAACTCCGTTATGAAGATGACGATGTATTCCCCGGACGACTTATTTTACAGCTTTTACTACTATTCGGGGAAGTTCTTCTCACCTGCAAGTCCCTGCTTAGTGGCTTAGAATACGAGGATGCAGGTGTGCTTTTGATGAACTGCTGTAATCTCCTCTACTCACAAAAGATTTTTTTGCTGTTTTTAGGTAAAAATGGGGCTGTCGCATTAAGAGTAACATACACAAAAATACAGTGATGATTTGATGATAAATCTACTGTATATTGCTGTACTTTTTCTTATTGCACAGCCCTTTTTATTTTGACTTAATTTTATTACTTTCTACTGCTTATATAACCTTCCCAGTCAAGGGTTAGCTCTGTAGGGCTAACTACAAGGGCAGGAAATTCCAATACTTCCGCCACCTCTTATGTCCTTAAATTCGTCCCTGGTATCTCTAAGCTTTTAAAAACTGCTTCATTGAGCCAAGGCTTTCAGTTATATTAATATATTTGTACTCAATTCCGTTCTCCTCAAGCGCCTTCTTTGCTGCAACGCAGTCAGGACAAAGGTCGGTTCCATACATCATTATCATAAATAGTCCTCCTTAAATTAGATTGTTTACAACTTAATTGTAACATTGTTAATAAGGAAATGCAAGTATAAATCTAATTAACATTAAATAATCTTAAATCTGTAAGGACATTTTTAATTAAAAGCAAAGTGCTTGTCTCCTGTCCACACCGGTATATCATATTTTTATTGCTAAAGTTGCAATCATTGCATCAGAAAAAGGCACAGTAAGACCCTTTCTTCTTAACCTATACAGATTATTACCAAGTGCCTGCCAATCATTGAATCCAAAAGATTTTTCCTCAAATACCTCTAGCATTGTAGTTATATTATCAAAAATCAGTATCTGATACGGCACCATGAAGTAATTCAGCTTTTTATTACACCACATATAACAATGTCCCTCATTCTCAAAAGCATTCTATTAGTTCCTTGGTAGGATTATTCCAAAAGTCAATAAAAAATATTAGTGTCTGCTAAAACCATTAGATTAAACTCTCTCCGTAGCTCATTTACTGAATTAGCATCTACCTTTATTTTCCCCGCAGACTGCATAAAACCGCTTCTTCTTTTCAGTTCTTGATACATCCTTATTAACATTTGAATCTATTACACCGGTATTCTTAAAGCCTATAACCGATACTGTTTTCATTTTTATCAATCATATCTATCAGAACACGTGATCCCATCATCAGTCATCTGATCAATCCTACTGTAAAGCTTCCTGTTGTAATGTCATAATATCACTCACCATTCACAATACCGCTTGATAGCAGCTGTAATCATGATGATAAATATACAATATCATCTGTATTTTTCAATAGTTGCTATTTTTTAGGCTCTAGTTCAATTTATTTGTCTCTTTTTAAATCTGCTCCAATATATATTCCTTCACCTTGCTAAGCTTTGACTTCTTCCATGCACCTGTCTCTGCCTTATCCGCAAGCGGGCACATAATAAAGAAATCAAGTCCCTCTCCCTCGACTCTGCCACTCCTTTTAGGGTTAAAGAAAGTTCTCTCCACATCTTATCATCCGCATCCTTATATTCGGGCTTAAAATAAATCTGCTGCCTCTTATATGCGGCAACTAACATCTTTGCTGCCAAAGGTGCAAGGAGATTGTATTCTTCCTCCTCTACATTTTCAAATATCCTAGGGAGTTCTCTCTTACAACCCTCTCACACTCCCTGTCAATCCCTAAGTCCAAAGGCTTCCCAAGTGTAATTGTCCTTCGTAAAAATTAAGCTTTATAAGCAATCCAAATTCTGTATTAAACTATGCCCTCTGGTAATCCGTATCGAAAATGAAATTCCCTAGCGAATAGAAAATGATTTTCTCTCCGACCTTTTCATAATTCATTGGCACATGCGGGTGATGGGAAAACCACGATATCTGCCCCATTTCAAGAGTATTTAGAGGTATCTCTCCTTGTGTATGGAGACGGAAGCGAGGTAAATCCCTCACCACCGTGAACTACCATTACACACCAGCGGCAGCTTTTCTTAACTTCTTTTTATTTTCTCTCTATCATTTCCATTTCGTGCCACATAAAGCAGCCAGCCTTATCTACACCCGCAGGCTTACAACCTCTCCTGTAGCCCACGCTTATAAGGCCGATTCCACCTGCCTCATCCAGTATAAGCGGTTTTGAAGCTTCGTCTATATTCATGCCTGCTCCTATGGTCTTTGCACCATGAAGCTTTGCAAGCCCTAAGTGTCTCACTCACACCCTGCCTCACCTGCATCCATAATATGGTTGTTGCAAATATTCCAGATATCTGCCCTCATCCTGTCAAGCACCTTAACTGCCTTTGGATTCATAGAATGAAGAAGCTGTCCTACACCTGTAGTATCCCCAAGTGAAGCGCTATCTATCAAAGCTCCTTCCACATTGGCTATTACATGATTTCCGCTATGTAAAAAATCAAGCACTTCACTTGAAATCAGCTCCTCATCATCCCATTTTCCATCCATCGTATTTGTCAAACCCGATATCCCTGTGAATACGAGGGAGGTCTTATCCTTCATGATATACTCCTTTACTTCCAATCCCTAAGCATTTCTGCTTCATTCTTTAATACATTCTGTGTCTCTAATACTTCAAGCAAGTTCTTTCTCTGTTCATCTGAAATATAGGTGTCTCTACCATTTTCCTCCGACAGTTTACGGCATTGCCTTATGGCTATCCCCTATATGCGATAAGGTCAGCTTATCTTTTTTCTTCTTAAGCACTTCCGTAAAAATATCCCATACAAAGCTCTCTTCATATACCCAGAAAAACGATGCAATTCCCTGTAATACCTTAGGATTCTTCTGTATTTTACGCAAGGAATTCACATATTCTTTGGCTTTTTCTTCAACATCATTTTCTTCTGTTATTATTTCAGAGTTTATTATAAATAAATAAGCCCCTTGGATGTACCTTGCACAAAACTGCTGGGGAGTGTAGAGATGCCTCCAGATATTCTCACTATCTGTTTTCATCTTTTTATTGCCGTAATATAGTCCTCTATATTCGATACAAACCACTCTTTTACAGGCTTAGTGTTAGCTGTACCAAGTTCGGCACAGGCAGCCTTCATAAAAACAGTAGCGGCCGCCCTGCGCTCTTTTTACATCTTCGTTTCGTAAACCCTCTAAGGCTTCATCCAGTACTTCTTTTTGTATATTTCATAGTATTCTCTTTTCAGGATTTATAATTTTTTTCTTAAAAATATACCTCAGTAAAATAGGTTTTTATTATATGATGTGGGTGTCAAAAGTATTTGACACCCATTGATACTAGGATTGCTACAGCTACGCTACTGCAATCCTTGTAAAAAACTATTCGTAATCCGCTCATTTTTTTGCAAAAAAATGGCTGCTTACTCATATTTTTGCGTGTCAAAAGATAATAAATTCTCATACAAGCAAGCTTGCATCGAATTTTTATACTTTTTGACACTTGTATCATATATTATAATCTCCATCAATGTTGCTCTGGTTTTCATTCCCATTTTTTGATAGAATTTCATAGCATTATCATTTCCTTCCCAAACATTTAATATTACTTCATAACAGTTCATTTTCTTAGCCTCTTCCTTCACAAATTCAAACAGTCTCTGTCCTACTTTTTTTGTCCCTGTGCTACCTTATCCACACAGAGGTCATCTATGAAAATATTTCTATTGGGTTTCATGTTATTTGATGCCGAAGTCTCTCTAATTACACAAAATACATATCCAATAACTATATCATCTTCATTAACTGCAACATAGACAGGTTTTGTATTATCCTTGAAAATCTCAGTCAATTCTGCTTCTGTATATTTTTGTCGTACCAGAAACAAAAATATCAGGGCAATTGTAACATAAGCTCTAATACCTGATTTAATAATTCTATTACTTTAGATATGTCTTTTTCTTTTGCTCTTCTAATTTGCATTTTACCTTAACCCTCGCTTTTCATTTTGTTCTTAATTGCGGTTGAATTTAATGTTAGTATAATTTCAGTATTTTTGCAAGTTAAAAAGGCAGGTATTACAACTGTAAAGTTCCGATAGTGGAAAACACATAGCTAAAATGGTATAATGATGACAAATTCTAAGTTGTAGGGCTGATGGGTTTGTTTATCTAACTATGGAACGCCTATGCTGATAGTATGCTAGCCAACTGATTGTTAAAAAAATAAATGCATAATGTTTCGCTTAGGTGACTCAGTCACGCCTTCACTAATAAATGTCCAGACTCGCTCCGGTTTTTCTGATAGAGGCTGTTTTAGAATAGTCCTGTTGACGAAAAACCTAATGCGCTCGCTTAGGCATTATTAGTTCCGGCTGTTGAACTGAAACCTAAGTAAATAGTCCTGTTTATGAAAGTGCTGTTAACAATTGTCAAACTATATAGCATTATCAGCTTCTGATGTTTAATTGATAAGCCAGCAAAAACAAACACATCAGCCACATGGGGGCAGGTGGGGTAGCTGTCCTTAATTTGGTATTAGAGTTGTTATTTTCATAAATTTAAGGTATCAGCTCCGAATGATAAATTCTAAGCGAGCGCATTAGGCGGAGCGAAGCGGATGCCGGAGCGAGTCTGAAATGTTATCATTCGGAGCGTCAACTTAGTCCGATGTATTTAGACTTGCAACTTAAATTTGTAGCATAATTATTCACATAACTTAATAATTTTAAGATGCCAGCTCCAAATGATAAATTCTAAGCGAGCGCATTAGGCGGAGCGAAGCGGATGCCGGAGCGAGTCTGAAATGTTATCATTCGGAGCGTCAACTTAGTCCGATGTATTTAGACTTGCAACTTAAATTTGTAGCATAATTATTCACATAACTTAATAATTTAAGGTGCCAGCTACGAATGATAAATCTAAGCGAGCGCATTAGGCGAAGCGAAGCGGATGCCGGAGCGAGTCTGAAATGTTATCATTCGGAGCGTCAACTTAGTCCGATGTATTTAGACTTGCAGCTTAAATTTGTAGTATAATTATTCACATAACTCATAATTTAGGTGCCAGCTCCGAATGATAAATTCGAGCGAGCGCATTAGAGCGGAGCGAAGCGGATGCCGGAGCGAAATGTTATCATTCGGAGCGTCAACTCAGGTTAGTTTATATATAACCACACAAAAGGAGGCAACAGATGACTACATTTGCTAAGTACCTTGAGAAGCAATGTAACGGGATAATAAACTTTTTCACTGGAACCTCTCTTTTGAAGAGTATGTAGTTCTTGTTTCAGGAAAAGAGTTGGAGTAATATATCAGGAAAAGCTCTATGTACTTTACGCTCCTACCTTTGAAAATGTAGAAGAAATGATTCCCTGATTTTGAGACAGTTAATTTATTTTTCTTGGGCATATCTTAGCTTTATTGAAATCAAAGGATATCGAAGATAAAGAGAAACTACAAGACATCATAAACTATGTTTACTATGAGTTATATTTTTGCCAAAGAAATCGTAATCGATATAGGGATTTTTTTATTTCAAAGCTTTTAGGGGCTATCCTGATAGAATATATAAACTGTATCAGGAACACATTACTTTTTCTGCGCTTTGCTTACGAAAAATAAGCTGCTAAAGGTGAACCCTCTTGATTCTGAGGGAAGAATCATAAAAGCTATCGTATACAAATAATGATTTAACACAAGAAGGACAGCAGATATTACATCCATTATATAGGAAATGGCTAGCTTATACAGACAAAAATGATGCTGATTCCCCTGAAAAGAGCCGCAAATGTTAAACAGTTAGAAAAATACTACAACAAGTTAACAGAGGACACAAAGCATATAACCCTAAAACATTAGAGCGAATATGTATAATAATATGAATTTGATTTTTGTGAGGAATAAAATGGATTTTATTCTGATACTCCTCATCATCTAAAAACCCCTAATATCCGCATGCAGGAGTTGATGAAAGAAAAGGGCTTTGAGAATAAAGATTATTGGCAAGCATATCAACAATGCATTGCGGGAGGAATTGATAATCATGTGGTTGTCGCAAAAATTTGCGACAGTTCAAAATGAAGAGATGTTTTCAGCAAATGGATGAAAAGTGGGAGGTATTCCTGCATCTACAAAATCCCATTTACCCACTTTTTTTCTTCCAGTTACTCCATCTTTTATAACTGTCAATTTTTCCAACCGTTTTTCTTTTTGACAACAACAAATAAATAGCCTGTATCACCAAATTCTTTAGTTTCTGTCTTAAAGATAACTTCTGCTTTACGCTCATTTTTAAACTCAACTTTTTGTTTCGTATGCAGCTTCAATCCCTGAATATTCCGGAGGGCAGCCAAAACTGCGTGGGATTTCCACCATACACACGCTTTTTATCCGTACAATAAGCCTCAAAAACAGGTTGATACTGCTTGTTAAATTCCTCAAACCAGTCTTTCTCATCATCTTCGTCTTCTTCTGACTTTAGATAAATATCAGTTTCTATTTCATTCATTTTTGTTGCAAATTCCAGCACTAATGCCGATAAATATTGTTTTAATTCTTTCTCGTCCATCTGCTTCTCCTTATTTTACATTTAAGCCAATCCGGTACATACCGCATAAATAGTATCCTTTTTAGATGCAATAGCATACAGATTATCATTTACAATAATCATTTGCTGATATACGGTTATTATATATTTTTCAAACTCTATCTCCTTAAATAACGAGCCATTATTTCGGTTTTATTAAAAATCGGTTTATTCTTTTTCATTCGATAGTAATACATAGTCTTTATAAAATATAAAAGTTTGAAGTTCCTCTTGTGTTATAACGATACTTTATACTGCCATCTTGCAAATTAAGAGCGAAGAACTTGCCGCCGTTGCCATCAGTTCCAAAATAAATAATACCGTTTTTCTTCCTTTACTTCCGTATATAAATATCCGCCTATTTTTGTTTTCCAGACAATCTCTCCTGAGTGAATATCTCTACAAGCCATAATAAAGGGAGATTGCATATACACTTCCAAGTCCCCGAATCTATAATTTTTTTACTATCATTATAGATCTCCTTTACCGGCTCCGGTGACTGTCCTATTTCAACCAAGGCTGTATCCGAAACTTCAATAAGCTTTTTCTATTGTAGCTATATATCCCTTTGTACTTTTTTTGTATTTAATATAAATCTTCCGCCATCTTCATACAGCAGAGCGTCTGAGGCAGAAAAGAATTTCTCCTGATAATAACATAAATGAGCTTTGCTATGTTCCTTAAAATCCTTTGAAAACATATCCAACATAATATAGTTTGGCTGTTCTTTTTATCATCAGCAGGCTGTTCCTCCGGCGCAGAGCCAAATGCATCGTGTAGGACTGCAATCTTTTTCTTTTTATTTGATAGATACCTATTATGCCATGGTGTCTAAAATGAACACCTTCAAGTATAAGCGGATAAGCTCTTACCATATTACTGTCCTTTCATTTAATAGTACAAAGTATTACTGTGTGTTACCATAATTTTAACACTAATCTTAACTAAAGTCACTATTTATATGCACAAAACGGTACTGCTATGCCCCTTATCATTTAACCACTCAAAGAGGACTAACTACTCCGGGATAAGCTTTTATAATGTCCGTTAACCCTACGACTGGTTATAACATAGAAGGCAAAAATTCCAGTGCTTTCCGAAAAACTTTTAATAAACTCTTTTCATTTAATTACGAAATGTGATAGAATTTACTCAATGAGTAAAGGAGGTCTGCTATGGAAGAAAAGACATTTCAGAATAGGATGAGAGAACTGCGGGAATCTACAGGGCTTAATAGAAAAGAGTTTTTGTGAGCAATTTGATATTCCTTACAGAACAGTGACAGAATGGGAGTTAGGACATAGAAATGCTCCCCCGTATGTATTTAGATTTTTGGAATATTATATCCGTATGCAGGAGTTGATGAAAGAAAAGGGATGTTGAGAAAAACATAAGATAGCGACATATGTGCGTGGAGTGACAGGTTTCAATAAATCTTAGTATAAGTAGGTGAATTTATGATTACTGGTGTTGATTATATCTTATATACGAATAAAAAGCCAGGATGCTTTTTACCAAAAATTAAAGAGAGTATTCCGTTTCTGGAATAATCCATACATTGTTATTGATAATGAAGATGAAACAACGGATATTTTTTTATTTCCCGAAAATGAAGAGATGTTTCAGCTAATGGATGAAAAGGGTTTTTATATTGATAAAGCGTCCGGGAAGGCCCATTTTTACTGATTTTTAATAGCGGTTATTCATTAACTGTAAGCCGTATAACATTAGTACTTCCTGGAGAAATTGATGAGTCGAAATTTGCCAAGCAAGTGTACGATTGGATTAAGTCGATTCTTTAAAAATATATCAATAATGCATTGAAAGAGGTATTGGATAATCAAGTGGCTATCGCAAAATTTGCGAAAACCACAGGCAAGAGTTGTTAAGCTAACCTTGCCTGCTACATCCTTCCATCAGGAAATATAATCTCTAATATTCAACCTCCTGTTTACTCCTTTACTGTCATTTTACAAAGCACAAGGTTCTCCGCCTCATCACTGATAAATACACTGTTTTCTAAAACATCCATTATCCTGTATTTTGTAAAACCCCTTGGAAATGTGACATCAAGAAGTTCATTGTCAGATAGTCTAAGCAATTTTTGTTTTCCCTTCCATTCGTCTGTCTTAAATACAGGTGATAAAATAAGATATTCTTTATCAGCACTGAATTTCCCTCTCATACCATGCTTTACCCGGAAGCTTTTGCAAGTTTTTTTCATTTCCCCAGATTTTTCTTTTTGTAAATCCCTGTCTTTAGTAATTTCCACATACCAATAAAACTTAAAACTGAGATAGACCGCAAGGGTTAATTATATCAGCTTCTATGAAGGCATAAATCGCCTCATCCTTTATCATAAGGCTGCCCTATCTGCGGATAAGAGTAGTTAAAATCCATTTTATGATAAACACCATCTGCCTTTTTCAAAGGATTCCATAAATCTCTTCCGTACTTTTTCCTCTGTAAACACAGGAGTTAAGGCACTATCCCAGCAAAGTGTATTGGTTTCTCTGTCATAATTAAAAATGTAAAGCTGTTTGCTGCACAAACATCTCCACCCACCCTGCAGATAACAGGGAATTTTTCCTTTTTCTGAAAGCGTAGAAATTTCTGTGATATACTCACCTGCACATTTATTCTTACTTTCTACCTTATGTATTTCTCCCTGAATCAGATAATCTAAGAACTTCTCCATCTTCTCCGCAGACAATTAAAATGTCGGAGCCTCGCATCAAGCAACAAAGGATTGTTCCATTTTTTTCCTTTTTGTACAGGAGAAAGGTATAAATGTACTCTGCTCACCCTTTATCAGGAGAATACCATCGTTTCCTCCATCATTGCTGCACCAGATAACAAATTCATCTTTTTCCTCTTGCAAAGTGATTTTTTTGGCATTTATAGGTGCGTACTGATATGCCAGACTTCCCAGCTTAAATCCCGGTAATGTCCATTCAGAAATCTTTTTCTAAGTTTATCTTCATATTATTCTACCCCTGTCTCCTATTTGTATTGTTATAAAATAACTTAGCCCTCTCCTTTGAAAGCAACCCTCATCCAAGAGCCTGTTTACAAAATTTACTTCATATCTTTCAAAAATCCTTTACCCCGATACCAATTGTATCCCAATGTTTTTTCTTCATCATTCTCACGCCACAATCCTATAAATCCTTTCATAGTTTTTGGTCGAATTTATGATAACTATGATTTTTATAGTTTTGTGTACTTTTTTTCTCGTTTATACTGACACTTTTTTTACCATTTATAACAAAAACGATATTTTCTCACCGTAGTTTTTCTAGACTATAACATCATTATTACTGCCTGCATACTCCCGAAATACTTCGCAGACCTATAAAGTCTGATTTTTTTAGTATCTTTACCAGTTAAGAGGTATAATTCTGACAAAACTTAAAGGACAAGATTCAAGTACTTTTCCAAAAAGATTTTTAAATCAGCCCTTTTGTATTTAATTACGAAAATTGTTTCAAAGAAGGTGAGCTAAATAAGGACTCAGTTATCAAGGATTTCTTGACAACTGCTTCTGATGGATACAAGACTAAGTACTATAACCTCGATATTATCACCTCAGTTGGCTATTATGATTGTATTGACCGTTTAACCCTCTGATTATATAATGATAACATATTAAAACCGTGGAGGATGTTATAATGTATATTGAAAATAAATATTGGAATAACTACATTGGGGATACAGACGATAGCCTTAATCTTATTGCTTTTTTTAGAAGATCAGGATAGTAATGAAATATCCTTTTCTAAAATACTGGAGAAGACAGGGCTTCATAAACAAGATAACAACTTTAGAAAAACAGTTGGTCCCTTTGGGATTCACTAATTCTATGGGTATTTATGTTGATTTTTCATTTTGCTATTGATGTAATAACTGATCTTGCGGCTATATTATTAGAATGTAAAGTAAGTGGCAATGTCGATTTAGATGAATTAGAACCATTTGATACATCTTCCCGTATAATAAATATTATCGCAGCAGAGGAAGACTATGAACTTTTTGGATAGTATACTTGCCGACTTTTCTAATAATCCGCTTTGAGTATGACCCTATGCGAACTTGTCCCACAGGAGGATATGTTAGAAATGGCAGAAATCTGTGGAAGTCTCAGGCAAGAGTTGTTAAGATAAATATGTGTTATTGTAAGGACGACAAATTCTAAGTTTGTAGGATTGATGTGATTGTTTGTATCTAAGTGACGTTTCCTACCTTTTTTTGCATTGCTCATAGGCTTAGCTGCTTCGCAATGCGCCTCTGAGCAACGCAAAAAAACGGAGCTGATTTCTATGATTTGTGAAAAATCACATTAGTCATATGGCGTGGTAGAAAGGGCAGATGCTAATCTTACTAATTGTTAACGCTCCGAATGATAACATTTTCAGACTGCTCCGCCTAACGCGCTCGTAGAATTTATCATTCGAGCTGGCACCTAAATTTATACAAATAATAACTAGAATACAAATGAAAAGGCAGCTACTCAACCTGCCCCTTGTGGCTGATGCGTTTGTTTGTGCCGACTTATCAATCAAACAGCCGAGCTGATAATGCCTAAGCGAGCGCATTAGGTTTTTTTCGTCATCCTGTAAAACTTAAAAATAGCACCTTGCAGAAAAAAACCGGAGCGAGTCTGGACATTTATCAGTGAAGGCGTGACTTAGTCAACAAAAAACACATTAGCCCTACAACTTAGAAATTGTATTTTACACGCAGTACCAGCCAATTAAATTAAGTCATAACCACATTAAAGGAGACAACAAATGACTTCAAACAGCTTTGCTAAATATCTTGAAAAAAATAGCGTAAAGATGTGATTAACTTTTCGCTTGAACCTCTTTTTGGAGAGTATGTAGCTTATGTCTCAGGAAAGCAAGTTGGAGTAATATATCAGGAAAAAAATTTATGTGCTTTATGCCCCTACCTTTGAAAATGTAGAAGCTCTTATTCCTGATTTTAAGGCAGTTAATCTATTTTTCTTGGGAATATTATAACTTTATTGAAATTAAAGACATCAAAGATAAAGAGAAACTAAAAGACATCGTAAACTATGTTTATCATGAGTTATATTTTTGCCAAAAGACATCGTTATCGATATAGGGTTTTATCTTCAAAGCTTTAGGGGCTATCCTGATAGAATATATAAACTGTATCAGGAACACATTACTTTTCTGTACTTTGCTTACGAGAAAAAGCTGCTAAAGGTGAACCCTCTTGATTCTGAGGGAAGAATCATAAAAGCTATCGTATACAAATAATGATTTAACACCTTAGGGTCAGCAGATATTACACCCATTATATAGAAAGTGGCTTGCTTATACAGACAAAAAAATAACGCTGATTCCCTAAAAAGAGCAGTAAATGTCAATCAGTTAGAAAAATATTACAAAAAGTTAATGGAAAATATTTGATTAAAGGAATGTATAAACTTTTCCCTCTTTACTGACGCATTATGCACTGTGTCAGTAAAGAGGGAATACCTATCCTGATAATCAAATTTCAAGTCCCACGCTTACTGCATAAACACTATATTTTTAGATACAATATAATACAAATTATCTTCCTAATAATCCAACAAGCAAAGCCTGAATCACCGATACAACAGGAATAATTAAAAAGGTGCTGCTAAAAATGTTCCCCAAACCGCCAAATGTTTCATCCGATTACTAAAATATTTAATTGTCTCCCTAATGCCAGTCCTTCCTGACCTCGTCACTTGTTAAGGAGCAAGCTCCTCAATTTCCAACTCTTCAATTTCAGCAATTAATTCTATTTGTCGTTCATAGAACAAAAGTTCTTTATTATGTGCAAAGTATTCCTTGCATCCGTAGTTGCTTATGAAGTGTATGCTATAGTAGTTGATAGTCAGCTCCGTAACCAGAATCAGCATTTCCTGTCCATCGCAAAATACCTCCTCACAGAAATTAAACACATTGGAAAGCTTTTTCCCAGCAGTATCTGCCTGTTTTTACTTCCTTTGCCCTCTTATCAAAAAAACACCTTTAAGCAGTATAAAAACTTCTGCCTCGTTAATATGTGCTTTTTCCTCCAGCACTGTTACCATATCCTCCAATACGGATATGGTGCTTCGGCAGGCATATTCATCCTCAACTGAAAGTATAGAAGCCTGTTTGCCTGTCTCGATTCTCTTTCCCAAATCCACAATCTGCTTCTTCACAGCCTCTACTCCATCAGTTTCAGGCTTAGATAACTCCGCACGGATATTTTTTGAGATATTTTTAGCAACTCTTTCTGTACCTGTTCCATAAGGCTTACTTTTTCAGTTCTTCTGTAATAGCATCAAGCAACATTCCTAACAGAGCAAGGCGTTCGTCAAATTTTTGCCTTTCTAGCCCTCTCCTTAATTTCCTCTGTGACTTTGGAATTAAGAATTTTATCAACCTGATAGTCGGACTTATATTTATTAAACAGGTCATAATAAATAGCAAAAATCCTTGGCAATTTTTCGATTCTGTAAATATTGTGCCACAAGCTTTTCATCCACCTGGATTCCACTACTCTCATACAGACCTATCATATCACTTAAATCACTCCAGCCACGAGCTGTGACAAAAGATTTACCGTCTACAGTAGTTTCAATCTTGTAGAAATCAGTCCTTTTGATATCTAAGTATGTAATGATGGCAGGATGGATACCCTTTTTGTAGGCATACTCTTTCCACACATCATAATCCGGCTCTACATCTACTCGCTTGAGACGATCCCAAGTGGCAATGTCAAATTCTCTCACAGAATTGTTGTACTCCGGCGGATTGCCCGCAGTCACCACTATCCAGCCATCGGGTACATGATGGCGTCCGAAGATTTTGTACTGTAGGAATTGAAGCATTGCAGGAGCTAAAGTTTCGGATACACAATTTATTTCGTCAAGGAACAGAATTCCCTCTTTCACACCGGTATTTTCCATCATGTCATAGACAGAGGCGATGATTTCGCTCATAGTGTATTCAGACACGCTGTATTCCTGCCCACCATATATTTTTTTCTCTATGAATGGTAGTCCCAATGCACTTTGTCTGGTATGATGAGTCATGGAATAGCTTACAAGACCTACCCCCAATTCTTCTGCCATCTGCTCCATTATGGCTGTCTTACCAATTCGGAGCTCCCATTAGAAATATTGGTCTCTGTTTCTCTATCGGGATGATGTAATTACCAAAATTATCTTTTTGTAAAATATGCCGTTATGGCGTTTTTAATCTGCTCTTGGCCTCTTTTTATGTTCATATTATTAGCTCCTAATTATTCTATAACATAAGGGATCTTATATTTTTACAATATTTTTCCATTTCTCCATCAGCAGGACAGTAGACGGTCAAATTTGAACACCCTTCAAAGACTCTTTTCCCTTGTATTTCCCTAATATTTTTTGAGAAATGAAGTTCTTTAAGCTTTCTGCAGTCTTTGAAAGCCCTCATACCTATAAAACTAATAGTTTCAGGAAGCTTTAACACCTCTAAATTAATACATCCCAAAAATGTACAGCACATTATACTAGATATACCTTTTTCAACCGTAACTGATTGCAGACAATCACACCATCTAAAAGCATATCCGTCAATATAAATCTTTGCCTTATTAATCTGAGCCGGAACAATTGCAACCGGCGAGTCAGCCTTTATACCCTGTAATATAATAACTACCACATATTGGCTTTAACTTATAGATTTTTCGCCAATCTGCAAATGTCCTTTCTATCATCCCTAAGTCCTTTTGAATCTGTATCTCCTCTATCTTACTGATATCATCAGGTGTGTATAGTTTATTTTTGTAGTCAATAAACATTGCAGAAATCTGTGGATGTCCTGTAGACAAGGTGATATATTCATCGATTTCATCTACTTCCATTTTGGGAATAATGGACAGATATTTGGCAACATACTCGGTTTGATCATTGTAAATAAAATTTGGAAAGTATTTTTTTCTATTGGGCTTTGTTTTGATGCGATTAACAATTGCTTTTTCCATAACAGCGTTCATTTTAAGAATATCTCTCAGATAATACTTAACCATATCGTCCAAATCAAATAAGTATGTGCCTATGAATTTTTGCATATTTCTTATCATCTTCTTCACACTCAATGATAACCTCCTGAAGATTTTTCTAGCCCGATAAATGCATGACCCAACCTATTGATTGTCGATGGAATATGCACCTTTTTTAGGTTTGTGCAACCAAAAAACGCGCCGGATCCAATGTATGTTACACCATTTGGAATCATTATTTCCGTCAGGCTTGTACAATGTCTAAATGCATTATGTCTCAATATGGGTAACTCCTCCGGAATTATTATGCTCTGAAGGCTTGTGCACTCCTTAAATGCATCTTGTCCAATATGGGTAACACCTTCCGGGATTACTACACTCTGAAGATTTGTACACTTATTAAATACACATCCAATACCGGTAACACCTTTCGGGATTACTACACTCTGAAGATTTGTACACCCCTTAAATGCATCACATCCAATACCGGTAACCCCGTCCGGAATCACCACATCTCCACCGGGACCGATATACTTATACAATACTCCCTCTCTAATTTCAAAAATCATTTGAATTACTCATATCTATCTCCTCCTATATCTTCTTTTTTCAGTATCAGCTTGATAGCCCATGGTGGTACAGTCAAATTATTATAATTATCATCTATAAACACAAAGGCAGTATCAAATTCCGGCTTTTTCTCCGGATAGATGCCATCACCATCGGTGAAGTAAATTAACCCCTTAAGATTTTGGAACTCCCTATCTCTACATAACCTGTCGACATACTCAAATACCGGGCGAAAATCTGTGCCACCCAAACCACAGATCTGCATAGTCTTTATATATTCATCAAAATCCTCCTGACAGGTAATCTTTATATCATCTTGAATATTGGCATCGCACTGGATGATGTGTAGATTAATTTTGGTAAAAAAGCTCTCTGTGGATTTGAGGATATTGTAAGTCTTTTCCACAAATTTTTGTACCAATTCTCCGGAGGTAGAACCCGAAGTGTCAATGGCGATTACAAACTCCTTAATTGCCTTAACCGTCTTATACTCCAATGGCTCTATCAGTGGCACTTTCTTGTAGAGCTGCAGGCCATAGGTATAGAAAATATAGTCGTACTCATCATCGTTGATGTGTATGTTTTCACCAATAACAGCGAACTTTTTGAGAAAAGTGGTATAGTCGTACTTTTCCCTGTTCACCGCCTCAAGATTTTGCCTCATACTTCCAAAGCCCTGCCCCCTTCGCTTTTCGAAGGTCTCCAAATCCATTTGTAGGTGTTCTGAGATGTTCTTCCATAATGCCTCCATTTGAATTTTTTGTTCTCTTTATCTTCCATTTGGGTCTTGTTCTCTTTTTCTTCACTTTCTTCAGATGAAAGAGTAGTGCTAAATGTTGAAGATATCTCCTCGTCTGTCATATACCATATCCTCATGGTCATCCACAACAAAAGATTCCCGGATTTCTTCAATACTTTTTTTGTATCTGACACTGTCTGATATAGATAAGAATATATTTTCTCTGCAGTCACATATTTGAGTTCCTGCCTGATGGTAGAAATATACTCTTCCTGTTGCCTCTCACGAGGTGTGGTGACAGCTTTTAATTCCAACTCAGTAATCACATTTTCTACTGCTATATCGCAGGCCAGATCCCAGTATGGACGATTTAAGTTAGGACTCATATACATATGCCTAAATACACAATGCAGTACTATATGTAAGTAATCCCTCACTCGGAAATTTCCTTGGCTCTTTTGTAGCAATTTAACACATACTTAGGGATTATAGAAAAATATGCTTCCCATCTGTAAGCACTGTGGATTCTTCGATTGGTATCAGCTCAAACTGGCTAAGTGCCGCATCCAGAAACCGTAAGTTTACCAGCAAAGTATTCCACGAAAAGAAGCATAACCTCCTTTTGCCAGATTTTTCTAATTTTTCCTATTATTCATAGCTTTCCTTCATTTAATCCGTCATGTCTCCAATAACACAATCCATGTTGAATATTCTTCTGTATTATATAAATTTATGATAACTCTCCTTTAGCAGGCTAATGTTACTCATCAAACTGCTCATCTGGAATCATTACTGTCTGGCCATAATAATGCTCAAGGAAGTAATATGCTTCAATTCTGTTCAGCTTATCATGTATTGCCTGATTGTAATAATTCCTCAAACAATTATAGCAGGAAGGATTACAGCTACAGCCTTTTGTTAGGGTAATTGCCTTGTTAATAACCTTTTGAAATACTCCACAATCATCTGTAACCAAACGCCTGACATATGCCCTGCACCCCCGGCTACTGCATCATAAAGAACAATTTCATATATTAGGCTATGTTTAAAACGAACCTTATGTAAACAGCCTTTAATATCGGTTCTTTCAATATCTAGAAACACTTGAAACTGCTTCAAGCAATGCATACATCACAGAAAGCATAGTTGACTGATTATTCGCTCTTGATGTGCCAAAGGTAATTCTTACTACATCCGTTTTTTAAATGAATGGCACAAATCCTTTTCTACGAAGTACCCTGTTACACTCTCTTCCCCAAGGAGACTTATGATCCTTATTATATTCTATAGCAAAGGAGTTAAAATCCTTTGCTTCTTTTCCGGATGTAGAACTAATGGCATAGCCACATTGTTCGCAAACATAAAAAAATGATCATTACAAACAACCATCAAAGAATCATTTGCAGAGGTTTCCATTTGAAGCTTCTCAGTATCAAGAATTAAAAATGTTTTTGTACATCACCTTACGGGTTATATCACCTATATAATAATCATCGCTCCTATAAGAACGCTCTGGTTTACGCAGTGGAACATCTTTAGATTTTTGCCTCAGCAATAAATCCTTTACGTGGTTCAATCGCATTCCTCCAATGTTTTTCAATAGGATTTCCACAAGAAACACAATATTCATCAACATTTTTGGATGGTTTGACTTCCTTGTAATTCCAAGTCATACAAGATTGGTTGCCACACTGTGCAATATATACCCTCTCTCCAATCCTGTCCCGTAGCCTGTGGCAATTTTCTAATGTAACGGCTTGTATAGAGCTTACCATCTGCAACTACCTGGGCATCAGGTGCATATTCAGCAATTGCCAACTGTAAATCTCTTACCATCTGAAGCTTCTTATCCTGATTAAAATCCATTCCCTGATACAACTCAACTGTATCAACGGGAAAGCCATACTTAGGAAGGACATTGTAGCGAACTAGAAACTCAATCAATTCATTTCGTCCACGACCATCTTCCCCACTTCTACGAAATTCCTTCAGCTGGCGTTCGCATTGAGCTGCTGCCTGGATATCTCCCTGTCTCTTTAATCGTATAAATTCCTTTTCATACCAATCAACAGTTTCTCTAAAATCTACAACAGCGATATTCAAAAACACCATCAACACCAATAAGTTTATCCATCCAAGACCAGTCTTCTATCCCCATAGCCATATGCATTGAATCCGGGATTGATTTAAGCAGTATATTTTTCAGCCTCTCCGGCTTTTTCAATGAGATAGTTTTTCAGTCTCTCATACCCATCCTGATTAAGTAAAACATCTGCATTATTACTATTGTATACTTCCTGGTTACGAGCAAAAAAAGTCACTTAGGGCAACTGCAAAAAATATGACGAAGTATTACCTTTTCATTCGATATTGAAAATAACGGAACACCAATCTGCCCGGATATCATTCTCGCCGGATCTTCAAAATATGTAAAGTCATGTGAGCTAAGCTTTGAATAAGTTAGTGAATAAGCAGCTGAGTGAAGGCTTCGTCCTGCACGACCGGCTCTCTGAACATAATTGGCAGGTGATGGTGGCATATTCCTCAAATAAACTGTTTCCAAATCACCTACATCAACTCCCATTTCAAAGGTAGTAGAGCAGCTTAAAGCATTGATTTCCTTATTAACAAACATTTCCTGATATTTCTGTTGTTCTGCACGACCAAGCTGAGCGGTATGCTCTTTTATGTGTAAAGGTGACATAAGTTTTTCTGCATACAGCCTTGCATAGTGGTTACTATCAATCAGAGTTTGGTGAGAAATCTCTTTAAGTTGTCCATTACATTTAAGGATTGTACAACGATTTTTACAGTTTACCATTGTTGTCTTACCACATTTTTCACATTGATAAATAGGGCGATTCTCATCACCAACAACAACCATAAATTTATCTGTTGAGAAAAAATACTCCTCATCTCCTCCCTGAGTTAGACCATACGTCCCATTAACCAGCACTCCGTCCCAGTACATTGAAAGTAATTCTCTGCTTCATCCTCACTAATATTTAACATTGTAACAAGTCGGTTAACACGACCATTCTTAAATATTCTTCCACTCTCTCTGACACGAGGAATCCAGCCATTTACATAGTTCTTTTCTCTATCTTTAACATTATTCTTGCATTTTTTAAATCGCCGTGGCTGTGCAGCATAATATATATACTCTCTCTCATCATTGGTTAATGTAAGTCCCTCCCCCTCCAGAGCACCATTATATACAATGTCCATAACCAAAAGATTGAACAGTGCATTTTACATCCGATGTTTCCTGACCATACTTGTTTCCAACAGCTACCATCAGTTTTCTTCAGAGTTTCCTTTATAAACAAAAAGTCTAAGTATTCCTAGTGATACAAGACTTGTAGCCTCTCTAGCATTCACCATCTCATTAAGCACAGCAATCCAAGCCTGACGCTTGCTTGTAGCTGTCAGGTTCTCTGTACCTACATCACCAGGATCTGCAAAAAGTTCTATTTGAATCAAAATAGGAGGCCAACTCCTGTACCAGTGTAGATATTTCCCATGGTCGTTTACTTATATTATCTCTATTTTTCTCTATTACCTGCCAAATTCCTCGTCTTCTTAAGAATTCCTGATAGAATGATGTCATATAGCAGGCATAGAAAGCAGCTTCACTTCTACTATCAGAGAATGCAAGAAACTGTCGCTTTCTCTTGACTATATCTGCCTTAGCTTTTGAAGCTGTAGCCATTGCAAAAAGGTTGTTTGTTTCAGTCACCGGAGTTTTCTTTGTTTCAAGAACTTTCTCAGATTCAGGTAGCTGTTCAAAAAGCTCTGTTCCAAGAACAGCTGTCGCAGCATCATAACCTATATAGAAAAGTTTCCATATGACCAAGGTTACAACAAGGACATTTGTTCTCATTTTTTAGTCCCCTTTCGCTCCGCTTTTTAACTCTAACAAGACTCTCTTCACCATAGTCCACAGGAGAAATCCAACTTCTGACTTTCATGATGGATTTCGCCACATTTTCTGCACAAAAGAACATAATCTTCTTTTTCCAATCTCATTTTTCATCTTCAGCGTCATTGTCTTCTTTCTACATCCAGCTCTTCACCCTGTAATCTCAGTAAAATAAACCTCCATAGGCTTCATCATAACGGTTAGCAGCTGATTCAAGATGATTATTAATTGTTTTCCCTGCCACAGCAATTCGACCACAGTCATCACACGCAGCAGCTTCAAATACCTTCCAGGATTCTCCGCCTATTTCATCATAATTTTTTTCTGGTCAAATATAACTTTTTATCAGGATTAAGAGTAATATATGCACCCCTCAAGCGCACGAACAAACATATGGTATCTTGCTTTAATCAAGGCGGTTTTATTTTTCAGCCTTAGATGCTAGATGGATAAAAGTTTACCAGATCAATATCTTTTTAACTCCATCGTATTTTTCTCATTGAAGAAGCAATTTCATGAACAGTCATAGGCTTTTATGGCACATTCACGTAAAATCTTATATACCTTTGAAGAAACACAGAGATCATACAGAATTTCTGAATCACTTTGTGAACTATCCATAGTAATATCATACTGTTTGAGGATTGTATCCATTGATGTATCGGGATTTGCAAGATGTTCAAACAATTCCAAAGGAATGTCTTTAGATACTTCAGGCAACTCGGGCATTACCGTTGTTGAACGTATAATATCATCGGTATCAAAACGAGCATCACAAAGAGTCCCTGCAAAGGAAACAATGTCGTCATCCGCCTCTTTTCCTCCCAAAGTAGCACTGGTGAGAATATGATGTACTTCTCCCGGATTGCTTATTCTAGCCTTCAACCTACGAAGCAGCAAAGAAGTTTCAATACCTGTTGCACCTCTATAAATATGTGCCTCATCAAGTACAATAAAGCTAAGCTTTGATCCCGAAAAAACCAAATCATCATTTGGCCTTAACATCATATACTCTAACATCGCATAGTTGGTCACAAGAATATGAGGCGGTCTGGTCTGCATTGTTTTTCTGGAAATAACCTCGTTTTTCAACGGTTTCAACGGTCTTCCATCCCCATCTTTAAATACCCTTCCATATTCCGCAATACCCTTGGAATCTTCCTGTTGTGTACTACTGTTATAGACTCCAAAAGTAATATCCGGATACATCTTAAGAATAAGTCTTAAACGCTTCATCTGGTCGTTAGCCAGTGCGTTCATTGGATAGATTAAAATAGCACGCACACCATCACCAAGTGTTCCTGCCTCTTTTTCACGTAACAAATGATTAATAATCGGTAGAATAAAACATTCCGTTTTACCTGAACCTGTACCTGTCGTTACAACAATGTTCTTGTCTGCATTAATCTTGCGGATTGCTTTTTTCCTGATGCTTATACAGTCCTCGAACAAGCTTAATTTCTTTATCTCCTTCCTGCACTCCAGGCTCTAACTCTTGAAATAATGGAGACATTTCATTTTCATAAATCAGCGTATTTATACTTTTTCCTGATTCAAAAGCATCACTTATATCAAGGTAGGGTCCTTAGAAATAGCACCTTCTTTTGCCTAAAGCCTCAGCAAACTGTCTGGCATAACTCTGATCAGCCAAGTGAAAAGCTTGTCGATATATAACTTATAAATTCATCTCTTTATATTATTTGACGCTTGAATAGGATCAAACATTTTTATTAAACCTCTTTTCTTATATATGAATATAAATCCACAAGATAATATTTATTATCTGTTAAATTTTCGTTGTTCCCAATCAGTCAACTGATAGACCTTTCTCCATCTTATCTTTGTCAAAAGTAGTGATAATAATAGAAACCATCTCCTATCTCATCCATTTTACCTGTTTCATTGGTAAGACTTAATGTATTGTCATTGATAAAACACAATTCTTACTGGATTAATCTGGTAAATGATGATGTCCCCTATCATCAACAGTATCTTCTATATGAATATTCATAAGCGCTTTCCACTATTACTAACAAAGTAGAGGATACCTGTATAAATGGGACAATCTCTTTTTCACTTTCCAACATAATGAATTCCTTTGTATTCAATTTGGTCAATATAGATGGGCGAACGTACGCACATACTCTATAGCCTCATACTTTGTATCATCCTCAAATGTAATCGTGTCAATCTGAATAATATTCTTCAAGAATCTTAATTCATTTCACATCTCCCACAAACATACTTCCGCTTACAAGCTTAGTAATCTGCATTGCGAACAGATTCCCCGGATTGCTTTGCTGATGCTATACTTATATTCTCCTAAAGGGAGTTCAACATTCTCTGCTATCAATTCATTTTCCAACTGCAAATTAAAGGTTCTTTCGAATTCAGTCCCTTCGCAAATGGTAATTTGGAAGTCACTATTTTTATCTCCAATAAATCCATAGCCACCATTCCAACTAAGCTTTCCTAACTCAGCTTCAGTACAGGAGCTTCAATAAACTGCTCATTTACAGCTATTCTCCCCAAATTATATGTCTGAGCAGCTTCACCCGGTGCAGAAACATCAAGCTTAATATGAAGCCATATCTCATTTCCGAAATTTGAAAAAACCATAGACAGCATTACCTAATGCAAATTTATTACGACTTTCTGTATCAATACTGTTTCCATTCAGAGTCATTTCAACATTTATACCTGCAGGAGCCTTAACATCAACGAATCTTTCCTGCGGAATATCTTTAATCCAGTATGTATTAGTTCCATTCCATTCTACATTTGCATTATCAATAACTCTAATTGTAGGTACAGCAATTTCAATTTCTCCACTCTCGTAAGGAATACTTATATTTACATCTCCCGTGGTAATTGGATATTCTCGAACACTTTCGCCTCCAAAATCCACTCTTAATCGTGCTTTCCCTATAGTCATCAGCCGAAAAAATAATATAATTTATTAAAACGATATCTAAAAGATCGAATAACCTTTATATATAGCTAAGCAATAAACGATCACAGGAGAGGTCTATCAGTTGCAAATAATACCTCATCTTTATCCCAACTTACCAATTTCAACCTTATATATTCTTACACCTGTATTTTCTTCATAGGGCAAACTTTCAAAATTTATGAGATCAGTATTTATATAAAGTTTGTATTTTTCTCTTTTTCAAAGTCAGAAGAAATAATATGGATTATTTCTTTTCCTGATACTATACTATAACGCACACCATTCTCAATATATTCAGCCGCATATGGACTATCCGGAACCACAATACGCAGTTCTCCACCACTAAGGTTATTATCGAAAGCAACAATTTCACCGTCAATATTGATTACAAAAAGTCCTTCTGCAAATCAGCATAAAAACCCTTAATACATAGTAGTTTCTTTAATATCAGACACTACTGCACCATTAATCTCTGTAACAGCTTTTTGTAGGTGTAAAAATGGAATAACCACCTGTTTCGCAACAACTTACATCTACTTCGGTCTTTCCCTTAAAGACCAAACAATCCCTATATAAAAACCTTTTCTGAGTTGTAGATTTCATTGGCATCACAGGTAATAATAATTTGGGGATTAAACTCAGTCGGAACCTGAGCATCTGAGATAATCCTCCAAGTTCAATATAAATCCATTCATTGTTTTACCAAGCTCATTACCATAGAAGCTTAATGTTTTTGCTCCACCAAATTCCCTTCATTATATATCATCAATCCAAGCGATGAGAACTCATTCTGATTAAGTCTGACATCTGGAAATACTATTCTGATTTCCGTCTCATTATACAATTGATATATAGGACGAATCCTTGTGTAATCAATAGCAACAATTCTTTTTCTCTGGTTTTTCTCTTTCTTCCTTACGTCAGCAATTCCTTGAAGCTTATTAGCCATCCATTCGTCACAAAGCTGTTCCTCATAAGTAGTAGCAGACAGATTAGTATGGTTCACTAAACCATCGATTCTCTTAATCAATTTAGAAACAAGTTGTGTTGCATATTTAGGGCGGTGTACAATCAGCTTACGAATTCCTTCACGAAAAATTATAAGCCTTTGAACTTATTTCAATATCTTCATCAATTCTATCATCTGATGCATTTATTTTTATTTCGAAGTGACAATACCATCCGTCCAATCATTGGATCATCCTCGATGTACTCCCCAATTAAGGTTTGTCCTATAGAAATCAAACAAAAATCACAAAAGAATAACCAGGAGCGCTTTGTTGAAAAATGCATAGAACCAAAATTGATGATTTAAATTGATTACCCTCGCGAATCCATAACAAACCATCTATTATTATGTGCCAACGCATTCTTAACACAACTACACAAGAGGCTTCTCAAATTATTATGTTCATCGCGGTATCCAAACTGAGCCACAATATATCTCCAAAATCCGGATTCATCCTCCGTATCCCACCCCTTAGCATAATTTATAACTGCAAGTGCAATCTGCATTTCAGCTTTCAGATTTGGCTTTACATGTGAGTCATTCAATAACTGACGAATATATTTTCTGCTTTTTGGTATAGAACATCTAGCTTCTCTTTAGAAAGAATCCGGCTACCCAAAAGAGGTGTCTCCGCAAACAGTTTTTCAAAGTCATCCGTTTCCTGTTTTGTGAACCTGCATATCTTTCTCAACTATACTTAAGTTATCTGCATTAAAGCCTAGTTCGGTATTCCCTTCATTTCCGGTAGTATTGAAACCATAAAATGTAATAAATTCCTCAGTATTATACGGACTCCTCGAAATATAAGATCTAATCCACTGGTTATCCGGAATTGACGGAATACTGGTATATCCATTAATTGTGTTTTCTTCTAAAAATGCAATAATTCGATCATCCGTAATTGAGCTATTCGCATGATAATATGGAAGTCCCCAAAGGAACATTGAATACTCTTCTACAGACAGACCTCTTTGCATTCGCAAGACTCCTAAATAAATTGGTGTCATTTGGCATAAAATGCTGTTTTTTAAGGATAAATACATCTCCTCCAAGAGTATTAATCTCCCTAATTTCTCTCTCCGATAATTTATGTAGCTTCTGCATTTTTACTCGTGGCTGTAATGCTTCCGGCAGATCTACAAGAAAAACACTTAATGTCCTCAGTTGATACAATCAGAAATGCTACAGTCATCCCTCATATTGTTTAATAGGTAGTATTTAATACCTTCTTTCTCAGTAAAAAAACTGTTTCTCATTTATCATTCCGGTAATAACAAGTCTCTCATTAGATAAAAAGTTCTTTACCACACCACTTACCCTTATTTAATCTTTTGTCAAGTTTATTGTAAATTGCCTGTCTGGAAACCCCATACCACTCCTTTATTGTGGATATGACAAGACCATAACTCTTCATTAAACACTTAACAGTATCAACATCCATCTCTCGCCTATTATCTTCGGGAATGAACTTCTCATACGCATCCATTTTAGTATTTGAATTGAAAATAAAGCTTCTCTCATCTCATTTAGCAATCTCAACTGTTCCTGAAGTTGCTTTGCAGAGAGCATTCCCATATTGCGCATATGACTAATCGTCTCCGGTGCAAGAGCTAATACCTGGGCTATTGTTTCAATTCCCGCTTTCTCTAAGGAATGATAAATACGATTAGAAATTTGCAAATCACTTATAGGACGAGAAAGAATTTCATCTGGCAGAGAATTGCTTTGATTTACTGCCTCTTTCTTTATATTAAAGCTGTCTGTATTCACAACATCCTCATGGTAAATAACAGAAATTCCATCCTGAGAAATTTTGTATAACAGTTCATTGATTTCAGCAATGCTCTTCTCTCCCATACTTCGGATTTCCTGCAAAGTTTTATAATTTTCCACAAGCTGATAGAGCGTTTTAATATCTTCACGCATTAAACAGTTGAAGGGTCTTTTTGACAGCCCTAACCCGGCAATTGTTATAGTCTTATACTCCTCTTTATTTCTTATCTGTATCTCTCTATACATAACTGCTAAATATTCCCCTCCCAATTAGTCACAGTATCTTACTTAATCTTATACTTCTTTAGATCAATACCCTTTTCTTGTGCCATTTCAACTAATTCCTCATCCGACGCATTATCAATATCAAAGGACTCTATTAACCCACCTCCATAGCTTCCACCAAAAATGCACCATAACAATCTTTTTCAAATCGTCTCTTAATTCATCAATATCAATTATCATAAACCTCACCATATTATAATCCAACTGTAACAGTAATAATTAGTATTCCTTACTCTTGATTATTTTCCTCATACATCTCTTTTCCCTCCATCTACAACTTCAATAAGGTCTCCCTGACCTCTTAGCCAAAAGTCTACACCATTGCCATAAACCTCAGCTTTAACCAGCCATCCTTTATCATCGTGTTGTAATACTTCAGCTGTAGGAAACCTATCAAGAACAGCTTCGATACTTAATCCCTTGTACAAGAACTTTATGGTTCTTAGTTCACCACCAAACATAAACTGGATTCTCTTTCGAAACTCTCCTTCTTCAAATCGGTCTGCATATGGTACATGGAAATGGTCATCCAATATCTCATATTCAGTGATTCTATCTAATCTATAAATCGTCGGAAATGGTCTCTTTGGTACATCAGGTGTTTCCTCACTTACTGATATATAAGCACACAAGTAAAAGTAATACTCAGAAAACATAATCCCGACCGGCTGAATCATTCTCATTACTTTGTCAGGTTCTTTTAGTTTCTTATACCTTATTCTCATAAATCTGTGCTCATTTACGGCACTTCCAATATCCCACATGGTATCAACGAACTTCTTACCATGATGTGGCTCCAGGTAATGAAACTTCTCATTTCCAATCAAATCCACAACCTTTTTATAATTACCATAAGGAACACAACATTGAAGCAATTTATCAATGATAGGATACATCTCTTCTTTTAGTAAGAGATCTACTCTCAATAAAAATTTTACATACCGTAAGAATCTCACTATTTGTTAAACTCTTATTCTTATTCTGAACAAGCACATATCCTTTTTGTGTCCTATCATAAATCAGCTCTCTGTTTGATTCAGGATTATTTGCAAGATAAGCTCTTATGTCTTCTAAATCTCTTTGGATAGACCTTTCATTCACTTCAAACCTTGCTGCTTCATCAAGCTTATTTAGCACTTCCCCTTCTGCTAAACGATTATATAGATTGATGATTCTCTCTACTTTTTATCCATTACTTTCCTCCTTGTATCATCAGTCTAACAAATCCACCCTAGCCATAATCTGTCTATCTCAAAATAAATACTTGAAAGAATCCTATTTTGCAGCATTCTCCACCAGCTGCTTTACCAGTTCTCAAGATCAAGCACCGAATCTGCACTTGCCTGAGTTTCACTTTCTCCACTTAGTTCTTTTAACTTCAAATAAATCTTTGCGGTTGTAATCGCATCAGCTAATGCTCTATGAGCGTCAGGATTTTCTATCCCTAAAAATTCTCCAAGTGAAACCAAATTAAATTTCGCACCGTTATATCCAATAGTATTCTTAAGCTCCTTTGCATATCTAAATACGTCAAAATGCTTATTTGGATATACCTTATTACAATATCTTCCTGCTCTGCATAAGAACTTCGCATCGAATCCTATACTGTTATATCCCACCATGATGTCATCGCCTACAAACTGCATAAAGTCCGGAATAACTTCCCACATCTGTCTCGCATCTTTCAGATTGTCTTTTGTAATACCAGTTAGCTCTGTAATCTCTGTAGGCAATCCCTTCTTGAATGGTTTAATAAATTCCCGGAATATGAACTCTGCTGATTCAACAATCTGCCCATCTACAACTTTTACTGCTCCAACTTCTATAATAGCATCTGTTCCCGGATGTGTTCCTGTTGTTTCAAAATCAAATGCAACAAAACTATCAAAATCAGCTTCTCTCTTTTCTATAGGAGCAGGATAATCTCCCTTTGAAATAGGAGTAGGATATCTGGATGTCTTTCCATCTGCTGAAAAACCTGTAGATGAAACAGTGACATCAATTCCTAATGAAAGCTTTATGAACTTTGTATACTTTTCTATAGCCTCTGCCTTATTTTCCTTTGGATTTGGAAGATATTCCTTCTTCCCTGTATCGGCAGCATTCCTTCTTTTTTCATTCTTCTCAGACAATTCTGCAAACTGCCTAAGTACACCCTCATTCCCAGCATTTAATTCATTGCCAACACTAATTGCATCATCTGCTTCATCATATCTTCTGGTTTGGGAAAAGAATTCCGCAATTACATATACAGCCTGCCAAGGAAGCTGGCTGCTGTCTAACAATTCCGATGCCAGTTTATCAGCTTCAGGATATCTATAATCCTGATACAGAGCTTCAAGTACAAGTCCCTTAATTCTCTGTTCCTCTTCTTTTTTCAAACCATCCATTTCAATAATCTGTTCGTATATGTTATAGAACCAAGGCTTGCTTGCTCTCGGAACTCTCATATTGGTTCCTACCATGCAAAGAATCTGTTGATATTCTTTTTCTCGGTGATGTCAAGTAATTCGCTACAGCAAATGCCATATTTTTAAAGTTGGAAGGGCAATCCATCTCTGAGGCAACCTGCTCCCAAATCATATTCTTGTTAGGATTATCTTGAATCATCGGAATATACACACGTATCTTGTTACATAACTCTTCGATATCAATCTTTTGCTTACATTCCTCGCAAAGACATCCTTCTATTTCTTTTTCCACAGCTTAAACAAAATGCCATCTGTTAATCCTTTCTATTTTCCACAAACATATCTCATATCACAGAACTCACAAGCATACGAATTCTGCACCCTGTGATCAAATTGCTTATCTTCTATATTTCTTACTGTCTGAGTAATTTCATCAATCGTTTTATTTACCGCATCCTTGTTCCACTCAAATGAAATAATAGGATTCCCCTCTAGTGTACTTGTATAATAAAGATGCATTCTGCTTACCTTTTTACCATATCGCTTTTCAATCAAGTAAGCATATATCTCAAGCTGTTTTTTATAATGTACCACTCTTTCAGGCTTGCTAATATCCGGCTTTGGACCGGTCTTATAATCTACAATCTCAACTGTATTTTTATCGCCCTCAATCAAATCAATTACACCCTGCAAGATATATTCCTGAAGCACAAGATTAATTTCTTCTTCCGCTTTCCATACTCTGCCAAGTTCATTCTTGCGCTGCCTATAATATCGAATAACCTGAGACAACGCATTTTCGATTTGCTTGTCAGTCAGATAATATCCTGTCTGTTCCCGCAGACTTCTATAATTAAGTGCAAACCATTCTTTTATCGCATCCTCATCTACCTGCTCAATATAGCCATTTATTATGCACTTATTCATATCTTCAAGCGTTGCATGAACCAAAGATCCTACCGATGTATGGAACATCTTGTTTTGAGCAAAGCCATATTCTTTGTAATACTTATACTGAGTCGGACAACCATCATATACACCTATGTGCGATGTAAATGAATACACATGCTTTATATTTAACTGACTTAATGTTTTTCAAAAGCAGTCTTATTTTTCAAATTCAGATATTCTGGGAAGATTACTTAATAATTCTCCAAAAATATCCTCCATATTCTTTCTTGGTTGCTAGAACCAAAAGATTTTTGTGCTCTTGAAAATGCCACATAATAAAGTCTCCAAAAAAATCAAAGAACTTGATATTGGCCATTGGTCTCATATGGTCTTCTGTTAAAGAATCTGCTTTCAGCGGTGTACATTAACGCATCTGTATTCTTTCTTGGTACACTTCCAAGAGAACCAACTACAACAACCGGAAACTCCAATCCTTTTGACTGATGAATCGTCATAAACGAAACACAACCACTTGGTGCATATTCAGACTCATCCTCATACTCACCAATACCATCAATAAAGAGATATTTGAGATACAGATTACACCATTGTTCTATAATCTCATTCTTATTATCAACTGTGATTAAATGCATATTATGGAGGAAGCTATACTTAGCAAGCATTCTTGAGATTTCAGACAGATTTCTTGCTGCCCTGCTTCCAATTACATTCTGCTTAAGATCAGCCTGTAGATATCCCTTAAATGGCTCAAACGCAAGAATCTTATAAAAAAATATCTAATAATCCACAATCCTTATCCTCCTTCAAATTTATTATCTCTAAAGCTTGGTTTGATATATATACCTTAAGTTCTGCATTTTCTTTTAAGAGAGCAACAGCTTCTGCTCTACATTCTATATAATATTCTCTCAGCTCCTTGGATATTGGATATCTGAATAAGTTATTCTTGAGATCTGCCATATATTGATTGAAGCAAAACATCATACATCCAAGAATCTGCTTTACTTCTTTTCTTTCAAAGAACATATCTGAACGAGGCGAATACACAGGAACACCATTTGCCTCTAAATGCTCAGCTACCTTTACTGCTTCTTCGCTCTTTACTGACTTAAACAAACATGCTATCTGATTCAAATTGCTAATATTGCCATTAGCCAGTAATCTTTGAATCATCTCAAGTAATTCCTGTTTTTCAGCATCTATCGAATCCCCTACACAGGCATATACCGATGCACCCGAGCGAACATTACTCTTCTTTGCCTTAATCTGTTTTTGAATATCTGTACTTATCCCAGTTAAAGAGATTGATACCCTCTACACTTTCCATCCAATTATTATAAAAATTCTATAATTCCCGGTTCTGATCTATAATTATCATTCAGATGAATAACCTGACATTCATTTTTTACAAACTTATCCGGAAACTCTAAAATATTTCTAATAGTAGCTCCTCTAAATCGGTACATTCCCTGATCATCGTCACCTACCACACAGATATTTTTTTCTATCTCCAACAATCTTAAATACCAGCTGTTCCTGTATATAATTCGTATCTTGGTACTCATCCACCATTACATAATGAATTTTTTTCCTGAATGGTCTTACAAGCTTCTTTATTATCAGTGATTAACTTCCATGTATCTGTCTGAATAGAAGAAAAATCCATTGTATTATTCTTATCAAGAAGTTCTCTGTATCTAATTACAAGTTTGCCGAGAAAACCTCATATCTTCATCGATATCATTTGACATTTTCTCGATATCAACAAGTTCTTCCATCATCTGATTCACATATCTGCAAATCTCTGATGCTTGCTTCCATACCTCCGAATACTTTGTTATATGTTTCTTAAAACCATGAAGATATTTGAAATCTTCAATATTACGGCAAACCATATAAGTCTGCTCAAACGCATCCATCATTCTACTCTGCTTATTGCCAGATATTTCTTTTGAATGTTCTTTTTAATAAGCGCAAGCAAACCGAGTGAAATGTACCAATATACATCTCTATTAATATTTATTCTGCAATTCTCATCTACCTTTAGAAATTCGTCCGAAATTCTTGTCAACAGCTCTTTAGCTGCCTTTTTCTGTGAAGGTAACAACCATAATAGATGCCGGGGCAACTTTCTTTTCAAATATCAGATAAGATATTCTCTTTAACCAGTGTATACGTCTTACCGGTTCCAGGACCTGCAATGATGAGAACAGGACCTTCGGTTGTTATGATTGCTTTTTTCTGTTTATCATTTGCATTCCCAAAATCAAACAATTTATCACCTACTGTATCTCAATTTTCACGCCCAGAGCTTTGGCAAAATCTATAACTTGTGTAATCTGACTCTTGTTGCCATACATTTTCACAAGAGTTCCGTTCTCTGCATCAGCGACTGGTTCTTTAACCGGTAGCTGAGCAACAGTCTGAGTAGTCTGCTGTCCTAAACCAGCTTTACCGGCTGCTGTGACAAGTTCTACGTGCTTTGCTTTGGCTTCATCAACAGATAATGTCGCAATATACTTTTCTAAAACGGTTTCTACAAAAGGTGACTCCATTGCCTCAATTTCTCGAACATCAGCAAGTGTATCATTAATCTTAATCTGGATTTCTTCTTGATACTTCTTTCCTGAAGACACAGTAAGCCACTTCGGATCAAGGATTTTTTCATAAAGAGGAGTAGCTAAATCTCTAAGTACATGCGCTTTCTTGTCATAATAAGCTCTAATCTCTGATTCCTTTTTCAGCTTTCTGTCTTTCTGTATAATCCTTTACAACTTCATCTATCGCCACACGCTGTTTCCTCAATCATGAAAAACTAATTCTTTAATCTGTGGCTCCAACACATCATAAGGCTCCATACATTTTGTCTTGAATGCTTTTCTCTGATCTTCAACAATTTTCTTTACTTTAGCGAGCTTGGCTTTATCATCTTTGGCAAGCTTAATATTCTCATCTGTATATACAGTTGTCTTGTAAACAGATAATGCCTTAGCCAATTCTTCTTTTAAGGCCACAAAATTCCACGCAGTTATCTCAGTCTGCTCAAGGCTTACTAGCTGTAGTTCTTCCATTTATTGATTCCTTTCCAATTATTATGATGACTATATTCTACAAAATGTCATTAGACAAAAATATGTCTATCATTCTTTTTTTATTTATATTTTTTTCTGACTTTATTCGATTTTAACTCCCTATTTTCCATAAATTTTTAAAAATCATATGCCCTCCATATCTACTCTACTATTATCACATACGACGGTTCTTACAAAGGGTTAATAATACAAAAAGGCACCGTAGAGAAAAATGCCCATACAACGCCATTGATTCAACATTAACCGGCTACATTTCACATATCCTGAATTTTTGCTGTCGCTTGATTTCTGTAGCCTTGTCCATCCCCTCACAACTATATACCATTATAAACGATAGCTCAGACAATATCAATTGTTTTATGTGCTTTTTTGCACTATATATAAATCAGTGAAATATATTTTTATCATTCATATTGCACCAAATCATTCACTAAAAATATTAAGAAGCAATCAGTTTCCATGTTTTTTTGTCTTGTATCTATTTCCATACTAAAAGAATCTATGTTTGCGAACAGGAATTTATTTTTCCTAAAAATCCGACAATCAAAGCCTGAATCACCGATACAACAGGAACAAACAAAAAGGGGCTGCTAAAAATGTTCCCAAACTGCCAAATGTTTCATCCAGTTACTAAATTCATAGTCTTCGTGTCCCTCTGTCCCTCGGAATTACAATCTTGTCCTTATATTTTTCCCTGAAATAACAGACAATCTAACAAGAAAAATCTCCCAGGTTTAATATACTCCACTGAATATATTCCATCCAAAATACATTCCAAAAGTCGGCAATTCCGGTATGTAAAAGGCTGGTTGTCGAATAGACAAAAACAAATCCCAACAATGACAACTGTTAATATCCCATTTATCTTCTTCTCTTGTTTTGTCATTTGTTCGGGTGCAGCCTTCTGAATAGCTTTGGGATAAGAATCAAAAAGAATCTTGGATTAATGAGTACCAAGGCAGCTACTGTCCCGTTAAATATAGCCGCTATAGCAATTCCATCAAGAACAGATTGAATTATATCCATATAATCCTCCCTATCTTGTTATTGTCGGATAGTATAATATCACCATTGCCTCTGACATCGAAAAATCCGACGTCTATGTTCTAAAAGCAAGCTTAAGCATACTCTCATACGCTTATTCTGCTACCGATCAGGCAAAAGCTATATATATCACTTCTTTACCAATGCAATAGTCTGCAAGATGATTTTCAAGTTCTTCATCATCGTCTATTGCATCATCGTCAGAAGCAAATTCTCCGTTCATCGGTGGGAATATTTTTATTATATCCATAATATCCTTCGGTGATAATTTCAAATTCTGTATCCCCATATTTCTCCATATACTCTTTTCATAGCTATAGAATTTCCTGAAAAATCTTCCTTCATGAGACAACTTTATCAAAAATAATAACACTGCATTCATCTATGTCACTATAACCAAATACAATTTCACCGGAATATATTTTTCTCGCCGGCATCCGTATACTTAAATATCTTATCAGCCTTCAAAAATCAATTTATTATCTCTAAATATAATACTCTTTTATTCTAGTATCGTGTAAACTAAAAGTAATATTACTGCTCCTATCCTGTTTAATTTCCATTTTTAACCTCACAAATTAAATTTATTCTTGTTTCCTACATCCTTCCATCAGGAAATATAATCTGTCTTACTATATGGGTATTTGCCTCATATTTCTTATCGTACTTAGAAGCCAATTCCTCAAACTCTTTGTTCTTCTTAGAGCTGCTTGTAAAAAATGCACATTGCTTGGTCTTAAGATTTAGCATAACAGGAAGTATGGTATCTGCCGTAATGGCAGCAGGGCATACTGTTTCAGCGGCAGTCTTTAGTGCGGGTGCAAATTGTAATGGCTTAAAGTCTAAGAGGTTTTTCATATTTTCAAGACATAAATGCTGTAATTTCGACTTGCACAAATCAGGAAGTTTACTTACATTTGCAAGCTGACACACTTCTGCAGCTTCCAAATTAGGCAGGTTTGCAAGTATATCAAGGTCATTCATTTTAGGCAGGTGAAACAGGTATAAGCCGGTAATCGTCTTATTTCCATAAAGTTCAGACAAATCCCCGGTATTACCGCCTGAAATCGCCAGATTTTTAAGCCTTGGCAGCTCATTTACAAATGAATATGAATCCGGGGTAATCCCGTGTAATTTCAGGCTTTGTAACTGCTTTAACTCTGAAATTGCCTCTATATTTTTTTTACACTTATGTAAGCCTAAGACTTTTAATTCGGTAAACCTTGTTAAAGGCTTCAAATCAAAGGATTTGGCTGCAATATCCAAGTCAAGAGCTTTCTAAAGAAGCAGGAATTTTAACAAGGAAATCCTTATCCTCTATCTTAGGTGTTTCCACACATAGATGCTTTTAGTGCAGGCAGTTGATAAATTGCATCAATCCCTCAATATCCCCTGAGGAAGCTTCTACAGATAATTTTTCTTACTTTATCCATAACTTTAAGAAGGCTTAAATCACAGCTTCCATATGTGTAAATACGAAGTTCAGTGTGCGGATATTTAGCAAAATATTCCTCATTTAACCTTTGCAGAGTAGATATATCTAGTGGAAGTGTGTCTGTCTGTAAAGTATCTGCACCACCGTTTCTAACGATTTGCTTTATTTCACCAGTTGTTAGCTTTCCTCTAAAATCAATTCTATCTTCTGAAAACAAAACTCCCATCACGTCTACCCCTGTCTCCTATTTGTATTGTTGTAAAATAACTTAGCCCTCTCCTTTGAAAGCAACCCCTTATCCACCAGCCTGTTTACAAAATTTACTTCGTATCTTTCAAAATCCTCTGCACAGCCTACATTTTGGGCAAGAAAGTAATAGAGCAGCATCTATCGTTTCTGATTGTGAAATTATTCCTAAGCTCTTTTTCTATGTATTCACATAAGCTGTCCAAAACCTCATAGTTTTTCCTTGTCCGCTTTTTCAAAATCAGCGTTCCAATCTATTGCTTCAAGTTTTTTGTTTTTAAATAAAGTATATCAGTATTATCCATATTTTCACTCTTCATCATAAATAGGTGGAAGACTTACATACCTCTCCTCAATCTTTTACCCTCGCATAAAGTATTCCTTCCTGATAGAAATATCCCTCAAACGGCGGATATTTATCCAAAAGCTTTAATACTTCATCAGGAAGACTTCTAAAATCATAATCCCTCAAAGCCCCTGCGCCAATCAGTTTTCTTGTCCTGACTGCTTTAATTTCTTTTCATATTTCCTATAAAATTCTTCCGGCTCTTTTCATATATTTCTGTATCTTCCTCATCCAATACATAATATCTGTTATATCCCGCTACCCATAAAATATGCACACAGAGCAAAATGTTTTTCAATCTCCGGACAATATCCCACCATAAAGAATTTATCTTTGTCGATTCTTTTTATTTTCTATGGTTATATTCTGTATTATATTATTCATATTTATAGTAGTCCCTCATACCGATACCAAGTGTATTCCAATGTTTTTCTTCATCATTTTCACGCCACAATCCCTATGCTTGACATTTAGAAAAGAATAGCAAAAGTCCTGCCTCGCTGTCATCAACTTCCTGTCATCATTTCTGTAATTATCTCAATCAATTCATCTGCATCTGTTTCAAAAAAACTGATATACCATAGATATACGGTCTGAGAATACCCTCAATTCCTGCAAGAAACTCAATGAATTCCAGTTTACCAGTCTTTATCAAAATCGAGTCCTAATTCACTATTAAAATAAAAAAATGCCTGTAGGAATCTCCCCCATAATTCTGAAAAAAATACTGTCTGGTTTCCCAAGCAGCTCCTGCACCTTATCTGCTTTCATTCCAAGTAAAAATTTCTTTGTCATCAAAGCTTTATCTTCTCAAGTGGAAATACTTCAGCTCTCATTCTGCTTCCTCCTATACTATCTCACAAAAGCTCGTGCAAATTTTTGATTATATAAGTTGGCTTAAGATTGGTATCATTTACTTTCTTCCTTAGGGATTGTACCAACAGGTGTCAATGCCTGCATTAGCACCACCCTGTATATCACTTGTAAGCGAATCCCCTATAATAACCGCCTGACTTACATCATCTATTCCTGCCTTAGCTATTACCCTCTCAAAAATGTATGCTAGGCTTTTCATAGCCAACTTCCTCTGATATAAAAAAATATTGTCAGCTATTTTTATCAAGACCTGAACGCTCTAACTTCTTTTCTGAGCAATGGCGGTCCCATTGGTCACAATGATAATTTGATAACTCTTCTTCTGAGCCCTTTATTATATCAAGGGCATCTTCATTAAATACTATAGTATCTCCGAGGGCAAGCTGATATGCCTTATTAAATTCAGAGGCAACATCAGTCCTTATTCCCTCTTTTTCAGAAGAATTCCTCAAACCTCTCCACCAGAATCCTCTCCTTTTCCATCTCGCCACATTCTAAGAGTTTCCAGTATTTTCTTGTTTGATTTGGATATAATGCATAGCATTTCATCTGTACACTCACCGAGGTTAAACTTCTCAAACAAAGTCCTTATCGCCCTCTTCTCTGCTTTTCTCAAAGTTAAGTATAGTGCCATCTATGTCCCACAGCAAATATTTTATATTTTGACATAAGCTTACTCCATTTTAATTGATGTATTTAGGATAAATGTTTACCTTTGTAACTCAGCTACTTACTTTCATATCTTTTATAAGATAATAAGTATCCTTAAACCCTAAGATGCCATATTTCTTTTATCAGCAGTAATTTCCTCATATATATCATCCAGGGCTATGTGCCGGTGCCAACATCCCTAAAATATAGTCCTCCGGTATACAACTCTCCCTATTTTGTAAAAGCTTATCAAGTAAAAAGCCCCAAATCCTTGTGATTAAACCAACAGTCAGTATCAAGTGCATATTTTGTGTTACACATCTTGCAGGCAATTTCGCTATTAAAAAAGTCTTGCATGGTTGGCTTTTCCTTTTGTAAGAGCCTAGTGCAGGCAAGGTGATATTCTATCTTTCGAGGACTCACATCAACATCTGAAACAAAAAAATCACTCCGTATTCATTTTTCAAATTTAACTGCAACTACATCTCAACCTTAAAATATGGCTCTCTCTTTATTTTTTTGTCTTTTGGAACTTTAAGAGGCTTTGGATTTTCGCTTTGTAACTGAACAGCAAGTTTATCAAGCACCTTCTGTCTTTGCTTTTTTGCCTTGCTGTCGATTTCAAGCCAGAACTCATCTGCACCTTTTTCTATTATCTTAAGAGCTTTATTTTTTATTTCCTCAGATAAATGCCCTATCTTCCACAAAAGAATAAGCAAGTGCTGTCCAATAAATCTCAGTATAAAATCCATCTGTGCAAAAATTCTTCTCATCATTTAAATACATCTTCAATTATCTCCTCGACATCTTCTCCATTTTTATATCTATCTACGACTGGTATTGTAAATATCATAACCGTCATCACTGTCAATTATCTTTACTCCATCTATTGCCATAATAACCTCCTGTTACTCAGAAATCTTATCTGATTTTAACTTCATAACAGCTCCCCTACACCTCAATCACTGTTATCTCATCTTTATAAAAGGCATGATATTTCTCCAAAACATCTGAGTTTTTAAGCTTCATATAACTTGTTGTAGTGCTGTCAGTACAGCCATACCACTCATTTTTCAAGTACCTCTTTGTCAAATACAATCCTCACCTTATTTTTCTGTGTCAATAATACTGCTAAGTACAGTGGTTGCTCAATCTTTGTGCCAAAGCATACTAAAAAGGAGTTCCTCCGATGCAAATGAAACCCTTGAGATTCCAAGTGCAGAGCTAAAATCCTTAGTTACAAAAGGCTTGCCGTCAAGGGTTACAAAGAGATAGAAAGTTAGTCTGCTGCCTATTGCATAAAAACAGGGTTTTAACTGTCTTCATATCAAGTCTCTCATTGATTAAAAACGCAGTCCTCCATAGTGATAGCAGGGGTCATTGTCCACCCTCTCAAAGGGAATATCAAGATGAGCCAAAGTCTCATAAATCTTTTGCTGAAGCTCACTCTGAAAATTCTCCGGCGCCTTGGTTTTTACTTCACTCACATAAAACATAATTCTTCTCCTATATTATCACACAATGTTATAGTAGTACTGTATCATATTTTTTAAATGATATGTGGAGAAGTTACAAGATAAAATTGTCTAAGGAACAAGTATTTCCTGCTTTGACACTTTTTTTCAAAAATCTTATTCCGGTTATAATTTAGTTATTTTTTTGTGTTTTACAATGCACACATAGAAAAGGAGGAAATAACATGAGTATAATGCTTGAAACAAAGGGACTTACCAAAAAGTACAAACATCAAACAGCCCTTAACAATGTATCTATTCAGGTGGAAAAAGGCAGTGTATACGGTCTGCTTGGTCCCAAACGGAGCCAGCAAGTCCACACTCTTAAAGCTGATAACGAGGATGATTCCTAAAAGCTCTGGCAGTATTGTCTTTGAAGGACACGAGCTAAATACTAACGACTTACTTAAAGATAGGTGCAATAATCGAAGCTCCTGCAATTTACCTAAACTTAACTGCTTACGAGAATTTGGAGGTTCTTACTACCCTGCTAAACATTGATAAATCAAGGATTAACGAGATTCTGAAGCTGGTAGGCTTAGAAAATAACAGTAAGAAACCGGCAAAAGAATTTTCTTTAGGGAATGAAGCAAAGGCTTGGTATCGCTATGGCACTAATAGGCTCCCCATCCCTCCTCATCCTGGATGAGCCTACCAACGGACTTGACCCCCTTGGCATACAGGAGCTTAGAGAACTCATCAAATCTTTTAGCAGGGCAGGGGAATTACAATCATTTTTATCAAGCCATATTTTTGAGTGAAGTCTGGCAGGTAGCAGACAGAATCGGAATAATCAACAAAGGGCCATCTAAGCTATGAGGGCGAGAATCACACAGACAGCAATACCTTAGAAGCTTTATTTATGGAAATTATAAAAAGGATGTGAGTAATGATGATTAATATGATGAAAGCGGAATTTATCAAGGAAAAAAGAGGGGCAAATTCAAAGCTTATATTCATTGTACCTGTAGTGTTTGTAGTATTTAACCTGCTTATGCGTAAGCCTTATGGGACAAAGCTCTGAAGGTAAAAGTTATATCTTAGCTACATCATTTAACTGGTATCCTGTTATGATTCTGCCTATTGTCCTAAGCCTTTTAGCTGTAAATATTATGGCAAAAGAGAAGCCTGAACATCTTGGAAGAGATAACAGCCTGAATCTAAGCATAGGTAAGATGATAATAGCTAAGAATATCGTAGTTTTTTCAGAGCTTTTTGCCATACTTTTTATCTCATCTTTACTCATATATATTGTAGGAAATATGATACTTGGCGAAACAATCTTCATCCATACGCTTATTATAGCTACACTTTGTCTATTTGTTGGAAGCCTGCCCATTGCCACCTTATCGCTCCTTATATACAGGCTGTTTAACAAAAGGCTTCCCGTTATTATAATCAACTTTCTGTTCACCTTTCCATCTGCGGTAATTGCAGTTACTAACTATTGGGAGTTCTTTCCTGGGCCTACAACCTTCGTATACTAAGCCCCATTATAGGAGTGCATCCAAACGGCACCTTCCTTAACCCGGATTCTCCTATGATGGAAATAGGAGCGGTTTACACAGGTTTATTAATCAGCGTTGCTGTTTGTCTGGGCACAGATATATTGATTTTGATTAAAGAAAGAAGAAAAATCCATGCTTAATATTTTAGTCTCCTACTTTAAGAGAACCAAAAGGACTCCTGTCAGGGTGGTGGTATTTCTCTGCCCTCTGCTGTTTTCCTTTATTTTCACCGCCTATTTGCAGACCTCTGCCCTGCTAAAAGGAAAGGAAATCACATCATTTTATGCTGTATTTACCGTACTTGCCTGCTTTTTCAATCAGTTTTTTTGTACCAATGCTATATGACATTGACAAAAAAGCAGGTAACTATGCCAATGACTTAAGGTGCGGTATAGGCAGGATTAAGCTATTTATTACCAGATTTCTCTTTATCCTCCTGCTTGTAGTAGCAATCAGAGCTAATTGCTACCCTGCCCTCTTTGACATTTTTTTATTACTTAGGGGTATAACTGTTTCCGGCATCCATTTTATCCTGTGTGCGAGCATTTGTCCGGTAACTTTTATGTGCCTTATCCCCATTTATCAGTTCGTTAGCCTCAAATACAGCTACTCCGGGAGCATACTTGTGGGAGCCATTTCTACACTCTCAGCCATTCTGCTTGGAACAACGGACTTGGGAGCGGGTATCTGGTATTTTTGCCCCTTTGTCTATCCTGTTAAGCTGATTTTTTGGGTATATAAGGAGGCAATTTACAACGACAGAGGTACTGCTTTTTCTTGCCTTAGCCCTTTTTATAGCCTTAGTGGCTTTACCTCTGCTTTGTTTTTGGTATAATAATTGGGACGGCACTACTAAGATGGAGGAATGAGATGAGACTTCTGATAATTGATGATGATAAGGATTTGCTAAAGCTCCTTAAGCTGACTTTTTGAAAAAGGAATATGAAGTTGATACCGCTCCCCTGGCAAAGTCTGTGAAGCCTGAAGTGCTTGGTAAGTATGACCTTATTATTCTTGATGTTATGATGGAGGAAATGAGCGGCTTTGACTTCCTTGCAAAATACAGGAGCCTTGTAGACGCCCCCATTATCCTGCTTACAGCAAAGGATTTTGAAAAGGATAAGCTTGAGGGGCTTGCCCTGGGGGCAGATGATTACCTTACCAAGCCTTTTTCTCTGGCTGAAATCAGAGCAAGAATAGCCGCCCATATAAGGCGTGAAAAGAGGGAAAGACACTCAAGGCTTGTAGATTATCCAATATCCTGCGATTTGCTTTCTAAGAAAATCTTCTGTGGCGATATGGTAGTTGAGCTTACAAACAGCGAATATGAAATCTGCGAGCTCCTCTTAAAGAATAGAAACTCTGTATTTTTCAAAAGAGAAAATCTATACTACAATTTATGGTTATGATGCAGAGGGCGACAGCTCTACTACCATAACCGAGAGAGTCAAGCTTATAAGAAGTAAATTTGGTAAATATAATATAGATCCGATTAAAACTATATGGGGAGTGGGTTATCAATGGGAAATAAAAGAAGTTTAACATATTTAGTCTGGAAATATGCGGCTCTTGAGCTTGCCTATACCTTTGGAGTCATTATACTTTTCTTTGCAGGCCTTAGTTTACTTGCAGTTAACGGCATCATCTATCCCTGCCAACTATGCAAGTTCAAATGCCTCCATCATCGAAAAAGAGTTTAACGAGGGGCAGCCTGAATGTGAGTGATATCCCGTTTTATTATGATTATCTGTATATGGAAAATGGCAGAGTAATACAGGATACCATAGGAGATAATTATAAGGCAGAGGTAGAAATGGCCTTAAAAACAGGCTCCTCAGCCACCAATACGATAATCGGAGCCAAGTATTTTAAGGCTTATACAAAGGGCGGTAAAACTCTGGTAATAAAATACCGTGTCAGTGCAATATTTGCAATCGAAGGCCTGTACAAGCTTGTGAACAATTTTTGAAAGTCTCTACATCCCTTATCACCCTGTTTATATGGATGGTTGGATTTGTACTGCTGATTATAAGGCTGTCAAAGCTGTTGAAAAGAGAAATTAAAAAGATTGCCTCTGCCAATGAAAATATTAAAAAGATGGATTTGGATTACACAAGGGAGTCCTCTAAATACAGGGAAATAGACGGTGTGCTGACCTCCATTGATGTGCTTGCAAATAATCTGAAAGTCTCACTTAACAGGCAGTGGGATATACAAAATGCTCAAAAAGAGCTGATAGACTCAGTTGTCCACGATATCCGCACTCCCTATCACCCTAATAAAAGGGCAATTTTGAGCTTTTACAGGAGGAAAACCCTGACCTTTCATCTGAGAGGTTTGCAGATATTACAAACGGTATGACAAGGCTTGAAAGCTATATTCGTAAGCTAACGAACTTTTCATATCTAATAGAGGGTAAGAAGGATACAGTAAGCGAGAGCGTTATTGATTACTGGATAGATGTAATTTCAGCCATATGCAGGGCAAATGAGTTTAATGTGAATATAGCGCAAAGGAACTCTTCAGTGGTGAAGCTTGATAAGGAAGCAATAGCCGTAGCTTTGCAAAACATTGTAAACAACTCTGTCGAACATTCCACAAAAGGGCAGCGATATATCAGTTGCATTTAACGACACTGTAACTCAGTTTGAAAATAGTTATAAGGGATGAAGGAAATGGCTTTGATGAGAGTCTAATCCCTGTACTTACCGAAAAATTCATATCAAGCAAGGAGACTGATGAGACTTCAAAAACACGGTATCGGTCTGTCAATCGTAAAAAGGATAGTTACTGCAAATGATGGAGATTTGTACTTAAAGAATTATTCAGATACAAAAAGCGGCGCTGAAGTGAAAAATGGTTTTTAGGAAAGAAATCTCAGTTAACAGGAAGAAGAGGGCTATCTTTAGTCATATTGACTTTTTATCAATAAGTTAGATTTTATCTAACTATTATATTGCATTTTATTCTATCCCTTGTTAGACTAAAATTTTTGCACTTTTTAACAAAGAAAGGAAGACAGTAAAATGAAAGTCAGAAAATCTACCAAAAGCACTATCAATATTTCTTGTATTATTCTTGGTGATTTCTATCTTTCCTATGAATCTATTTTGCAAAAACAGATTCCTCTTATTTGGATAAGATAGAAAAAAATCACTGCAAAAAGTCCCGGCATCTAAAGAGGTCGAATTCATAGTCACCTTGAAGGCAGAGGCAGACTTAACTAAAGTAAAGCCCGAAGATGTCGTGGATACCCTAAAGGGATACAAGTGAAAAAGCCAGGAAAGCCTTATTTCATTTGTTGAACGAAAAGGTAAAAGACGGAGACATATCCGAGTACAATTCATTCTTCATTATTAATAGTATCTACATCAAAGGGAAAAGCAGAACTCATAGAGAAAATCGCCCGTAGGAGTGATGTAGAAAGTATTCGCTTAAATCATACCATCGTTTCTGATAAAGAAGAAATTGTAAAAAGAAAAAGCAGCCTATCTGAAGTCAGTTCTTATGTTCCTTGGAATCTTGAATCCATTCAGGCAGACCGCGTGACAAAGACCGGAAAAAGATATTGTAGTCGGCATTATTGATTCCGGTGTCAAATGCAAATCACCCCGAACTTCAAAACGCCCTACTTCCTGGAGGTTTTTAAAGACTTTGTTGAACCCACGAATACTGAGCCAAAAGATGAAACCAGACATGGTACCCATGTTGCAGGCACCATTTTAGGACGAACCATAGGTATAGCAAAGGATGCAAAGCTCATAGTTGCAAGAGTATTTAACAAAGAAGGAGAGGCAAGCGATGAGGGACTTCTTGCCGCAGGACAGTGGATACTCGAGAAAAAGCCTCAGGTGGTTAACAACTCCTGGGGAGGCAACAGAGATGACAGCTTTTACGATGACATTGTTAAGAAATGGAAGGCCGCAGGCATAGTTCCCTATCTTCTCCTCAGGCAATACCGGAGAGTACAATGCAGGCGGTGAGGGGCTCTATAGGAAGTCCCGGCTCTTTGGAAGACTCATTCTCAGTAGGAGCATTGACCAAAGATGACAGATTGGCTAAATTTTCTCTCAGAGGACCATCTAAGCACACCAACAAATTTAAGCCTGAGATTTCCGCTCCCGGAGTAAATATCCTCTCTGCTGACTACAAGGGAGGCTATGTGCTTAAAACAGGAACCTCTATGGCTGCGCCGCACGTTACAGGAGCAGTTGCCCTTATCTTAGAGGCAAACAGGAATCTTAGTGTGGATAAGGTGGAAGAAATCTTAAAATCAACCGCCACCCCTCTTACGGATGACCATTATATAAGCTCGCCAAATATGGGCTATGGTTACGGCAAGCTGAATGTATTTAAGGCGGTGGAAGCAGCTCTTGGAAAGGATGTAGACAAGTTCGCTACATTTACAGGACAAACCCTTATTCCGGGAACAGACAATGTCCTCCCTGCTATCGAAGCGACAACACCTAAGAAGCTGTACAACGCCTACGACTTTGAGTTTGAGGCTAAGGTTTCAGACAATGTAGGCGTTAAGAGCGTGACTCTTTACTACAAATCAGGCGTGGCTGAGACATTTACATCAAAAAGCTTTGAACTCTACTCAGGTAATAAAAAGAGTGGAACCTATACCGTTACCGTCCACCCTTCTGATTTACCGGTGGGAAATGCAAGCTACTACATCGAGGCTGTCGACTACTCAGGTAATAAATATAAGACCGATACCATCCAAGCTACTGTTGAAACAGGCATAAAAGCCCGGGATATTTCAATGATTTTTGAGAATGGTGCAGACGGCTTTGTCTTTGGTGGAAAGACACCTATGTGGGAGGTCAGAGTGCCAACCTATGGACCAAAATCAGTGCCAAGTGGCTCAAATGTCGTAGGCACAAGACTTAATGGGAACTATGAAGGCTTGGTGAATTCTTTATTAATCAGCCCTCCTATTGACCTAAGTGATGCTACTTCAGATTCTATTTTAAGATTTAAGGATTGGTCTGAACTTGACAATTATATGGGTGGTTTTGAGGATACCGCCGAGGTTTGGATTGGCGAAATTCACTGAGGACAGTTCTTCAATGGATAAAATTGTTTATAGTCAAAAGCCTGCACTTATCAACAAATATAGTAAAAGCTTCTGGCAAGAACATTATATTGACCTTTCACCATACAAAGGCAAAAAAATTATTGTCATGTTTGCTCTCAGATGGGCAGGGTTACAGTGAAAGAAAGACAGCAGGATACTATATTGATGACTTTAAGCTTGAAGCATTGACCAATGACATACCACTCCCACCAAGCAAAGGTCTTTCTGCGGAAAACTTTGTAGGTTCAGGAAAAGATCAGGGATTAATTTTGATAAGGTAAATAATCCTTTAATTACACAGTACGCTCTATATCGTTCCACTACTGAGAACGGAAAGTATGAAAAAGGTGACCGGTGCAAAGTTATTCTTCTTATAATTCCCGTTTTGAGGACATACCAACCCCACAGGAAGGAAGTTACTTCTATAAGATTGCTTCTATAAAGGAAGTGTTGAGAGCGAACTTAGTGAACCTGTGTCCATTACTTTTACAAGGGTAATAAGATTCAGTCATTCGATTTTTGAACAGGATAACCAGGGTTGGACTTCACATTCAGAGGCAAAGTGGGAAAGGGGACAGATAGACCATAGATTATTCTGACGGTCCCATCACCCTATTCATTAAAAACAAAGAATCCTAATAGTCCCTAATGTCTTTTATGACAGGGCTTAACGTATGATATAAGCACATTCAACTTACGAGTGGTTTCACCTGTAATTGACTTTATCTAACATAAAAAGGCCAATCTCTATTATCAGAATTGGTATAAAAATAGGCAGTGATAATACCGACAGCTATGAAATTTGGTTTAAGACAGCTGAAAGCGAGTGGGAAAAAGCCTTCAACCTAAATGACAATATTGATAAGCAAAAAAACCTTAAACGGACATAAAGAGAAGAAGCTCTACTTGGATTCTGGATGGAATTGAGATAGAGCCTAAGTTCTTAAAAGATTCATTTCAGATGAAATTTGTACTTAAATCTGGTAATGACTATTCAGTGCAGGCTGGTACATTGATGATGTTTCAATTTTCTGATACATCTAATGTCGCTGAAACATCTACCACTAATGAGTTACAGGCTATAAACGAAAAAGCTTCAACAACCACTAATACGGCAAACGCTATAAACGAAGAAGCAGCCTACAATGCCGGCGGTGAGTATGCCTCTGATGAAACTGTTAAAAACCCTGAGACTATTACTCCTATAGATATTTCAGGAGAGAGATTCACCCTGCTTGGAACAAAGTTCTATGAGGTGGGTGAAGATGCCCCTATCACCTCTACTATCCCTTCTGCTGCCATCGTGAAGATACTTGAGACCAATACCTATGTAAGAAGCGAGGGCAGGCAGTGGAAGGTTCTTAATAAAGCACCCTGCAGTGCACTTACACAGTGGTCGCATATAACGAGAATTACAAGTCTAAGCCTGTTAAGATTACTCTTAAAGAAGGAGAAGCACTTGAGCAGGACATCCTTATGGCTTCACTTGAGACCTATGGTTTATCTTTTGATATTAAAGATAACGAAGGCAACAGCGTAAAAGAGTGATGTGAAGATATATGAAAAGGGAAGCCAGATATTCCAAAATACATCTCTTCCTCCAAATCAACTGTAATACTCACAAATATCCCTGAGGAGAGTATAAGGTCATCGTCCTTGCAGCCGGCTATAAGACCTACGAGAAGATGGTTACCATTAAAGACAATACCTCCCTTTCCTACTATTGTCCTAACCAAAGCTAACTACAAGACGGTGAGAAGAAAGAATAGCAAATGACAGTGGAGACTTTGCAAATGCTAGGATTCTGGCACCTCTAAAAAAATGGTGGCAGCGTTGCGGTAAAATATCATTTTGACGAAGAAGTCATCCTGAAAAAGCTTCGTATAGGGCTAAAAAGGCAACTGCAGAAAGTATAGTAGGAAAATCATTCACATATAGCATTTATGGTGAAAATGATAAAGATGGGTTATCCCGGGAAACATTTTACTTGGTCCTGTCACAACTACTGTGGCATTGAGATAACGACTTCACCGACATAGTCATCCCTGATTTATTTGTAAAGGTGATATCTATGTAGCCTACACTCAGGTTGGTGAGGGCGATACTGTACCTAGAATAGCAGTTGATGAAAGTACAAGGGAGACGGTAAGATATTTAGGCTTATAAATGGTGCTTGGTATGAAGCAGGCGAGCTTGGCATGTATATGGTGAGGATAGAAACTGAAGTAGTTTCATCTTCTAAGCAGCCTGAAACTCCACCTGTTACACCTCCAACTCCTTCAATCCCTTCAACTCCACCCGCTCCTTCTTACAATCCCGGCTATTCTTTCATTCCACCTGTGAGTGTAGCTCCTAGTGGGGAGAAGGCAGGAGAAAATAAAGACGATAAAGCTGTAAACAAATTAAAGGAAATGGAGGATAAACTTGAAAAGCAGATTTCCATAATTGATGAAAAGTCTACTCCTCTTGGTGCTTTCGATAAGAGACTTAAGGTTCTGGAAAAAATTGAAAAGAAGCTAAAAGCCCTTGAAAATATCGTAAAGAAACTTAATGCCCTTGACAAAAAGGCAAAGAAGAAGGACATAAAAACCTTCATAAAGAAGGCGTATAGAAACTTAAGATTAATCTTGGTTCATTTAAGGTTACTAAAGATATTGAACACATCAAAATCAGTATCAAAGGACTAAAAAGAAGGAAGAGATTATGAGGTATTCTTTAGGAAGATGAAGGACAAGATAAAAATCATTATCCTCGGAAAGGGCGGATATAAGGGAAGTTATACAAAAAGTGTAAGTATTAAGAAGTAAGCAAGGTAAGCACTGACCATTGATAATTACAGTAATGTTCACGCATTTACCAAGTAAAAGTTACTATAGTGATTGTCCTAATTTCACTAAGTTGCTTTACAAGCAAAGAATTTGAGATACACTGCCAAGAAAAAGAACAGGGGCTAACGGTCAAAACGTCAGGTCCCTGTTCTTTTATCTATATATATGATTTCTTAGTGTGACTACGTGCATTTCAACCATTGCCTAACGTACGAGCTAACTTATTTTAATCTATTCTTCATATTCATTAGACTGCAGCACACATCTTACAAGCCTTGATACACAGGCCTCAAGGTCTGCCTTTTTAAGACTTCCTGAGGCAAGTTCTGTGGAAAGATTTACCTGGTCATTTTCACAGCCCGGCATAACCACATCATTTCCCGCCCTCATACAGCCTGCTGCAGTACAATCAGGTCCATTGTGGGTGGTAGTCCAGTCTGTCATTATCATTCCCATAAAGCCAAATTCATTTCTGGCAGCATTGGTACAAAGGTCGTAGTTGTTGGCAGCGTGGATACCATTAATCTTGTTGTAGGAGGTCATAATGGCCATAGGCTGTGCCTCTTTGATAGCGATTTCAAAGCCCTTTAAGTAGATTTCTCGAAGAGCCCTTTCTGAAAGTATGCTGTCACAGCCCATACGGTTATCTTCATTGTTGTTGCAGGCAAAGTGCTTGATAGTAGTTCCACAGCCCTTTACAGACTGCACTCCTTCTGTCATAGCGGCAACTATCTTACCGGTAATGAACGGATCTTCTGAATAATACTCAAAGTTTCTGCCACAAAGCGGATTCCTCTGAATATTCATGCTCGGCGCAAAGCCAAAGAGTCACACAAGCTCTACCATTTCTTTTGCTACGTGACACCCAACATTTTTCACAACCTCTTCATCCCAAGTCTGTGCTAGTACAGTACCCACAGGAAATGCAGTGCAGTACTGGAAATATTGCTCTCCTTCGGTTTTGTCCGCATCAGGAACCAAAATTCCACCTTCAAGGCTGAACATAAATGACATAGGAACCATTTTTCCCATCACGCACAAAATAATACCTGTTAAGTCTAAGTCCTGCAGGACCGTCAGCCAGCACAATTCCAGCTATACCCTTATCCTCTGCGCAGAATGAAGTTTCTGCCGCTGAGCCCGGAACACTGATTCCTGCAGCACCAAGGGCTGATTCTTCCTGTGCCCTTCCCGGATCTCCTGTAGCAAGCTTCTTTAGCTGCTCTTCAGTAAGAGATTTGACTATTTCCATCTCTTTTTACTGCTGCAAGCTCTTCATTGCTAAGATATTTTTATCTCTTTTACTGCTATGCTTTCAGCCTTTACACTAACTACAGGAAGAGTGCCTGCTAATCGCTTTATTTCTGCCCTTCTTCCATCTACAAGCTTAAGGTCAGCCTCATACTCTTCTACAGGCTTTTCAGGCTTACATATATGCATTGTTCTTTCAGTTATTACATCTTCATCTAACTCCATTAGAGGCCTCACAAGAAGAGCTTTCAAAGAATTACCCACATAGAAAGCGTATAATCCCTTCTCCAGATACCAGCCTGACTCATTCTCGCTGTAAAAGTAAGCCTTTCAAATGGTACATCCAGTGAGAGGCATATTTCCTCCCCGGAGAGAGCAGCTTCGTCTTCTTAAATGCAACCAGCCTTCTTCTTTCTTTCGCAAGTTTTTCATCCGGGCAGGCTGCATAGACCTGAATTACCTCACGCCCGGCTACCTTGCCTGTATTTTTAACATTTACATCAAGTATAACTCCTCTTCCCTTATCTTCCTGAATACCCTTAAATTCAAGGGAAAATTCGGTATAAGAGAGTCCAAAACCATAACCGTAGCGAACAGGTATGCCAAAGCTGTCAAAAATACCTATAGCCTACATATATTCCTTCGTTATAATATTCTTCATCTACATTTCCGTTATTGTCGAAAACTCGTTAGCATTAGGATAGTCCTCATACTTATAGGCCCAGGTTGCAGTAAGCTTTTCCCGATGGATTAACAGCGCCTGATACTATGTCAGCAAGTGCATTGCCTCCCTCCATGCCTGCCTGTCCGAGGTTTATGATTCCGTATATATTAGGATGTTTATCAAGAGGGATACGTCCATGAGCTCCTCCCGCATTTAGCACAACCACTACCTTCTCTATACAGGCCACAGATGGCAGAGATTTCCTTTTTCCTCTGCATCCGTAAGCTGGAAATCACCCTTCTTATTGTGCCGGTCCGCCCCTTCTCCGGCTATACGGCTGATAACATAGATGGCGGTATCAGTGTCTGTCTTTGTAATCTCCTGCTTGTTTTCAGGTAGTGTAAATGGATTGGTTGAGTAAATGATGAAAAAAATTCTGCTCCGTCCTTTTCCCTCACATTTTCTTAAGGATGTCATCTCCAGTCTTCTCTTGCCTTATTGTAGAGCTTTACACTATCTCTTACCTGCTCTTCATTGGTGATGATGAAGCCTGCATTCTTAAGGCCTTCAAACACACTAACGCTCTGCCTTTCATTGACATCACCTGAACCTGTGCCTCCCTTAAAAGGTATTGGCGGCACCTATGCCATAGAGTGCAATCTTACTGCCTTTTTCAATCAGCAGAACATTATTCTCATTTTTTAGAAGCACAATGCCTGCTGCCGCTGCCTCCCTCACAATCTCCATCCCAAGCTTCTCACGCTCAGAAATAGCTGTGTCTGTGGTTCCTGTAAAGGTTCTTTTTTTGATTTTTCTCATAGTGACCTCCTATTCTATGATTTTTTTATTCTACAAATACCTGTGCGTATTCCAATGCTTTTTATATCCCTATTTTTGACACTATTCCATTGTTTTAGCGCCAATCAAGCAGTAGTAGACTCTAATTTGGCTCATATCCATCATCATCTCTCTTAATTCCCAACAAATATTTTTTTGCATTAACATTACAGGTGCAGAAGACCATGCATAGCAGTAGCTCCTTGTTCTTGAGTTTTCATAAAATCATGGGAATACCTCCCCAACCTTATATCAGCAAACTCTATCGGTTCATCTCTTAAAAACATAACCATATACATAGGGAGATAATTAAGTTTTCCATCTATCTTCACATTATCATTTGTGAAGATAAAAGCCTCTTCAATTCCGTATTCCTTTGTGTTCATCAAATTGTTAAGGGCAGAGTGTTTATTGTATACTTTACCGCTTTTTACCTCGATTGGTAATGTTTTGCCACTCTGTTCTACTATAAAGTCAATCTCTCCCAGTTTTTTACTGTTATAGTAATATAGAGGATATCCATGTGCATGAAGCTCCTGCGCTACTACATTTTCAAATACTGCTCCTTTGTTGATATCGCTTTCTTTATTTACAATTTTTAGTTTACAGGACTTACCATAGATTGTGGTAAGCAGACCGACATCCGATATAAATAGTTTGAATAGGGCACTTTTTCATTTAACATAAGAGGAATCGTAGGTTCTGTGGTATTAAATACTCCCAATGCAACCCCAGACTTCCATAACCAGACAAAACTGTCTGATATACGCTCATAACGGAGACTCTTTATTAATATCTGCTATCATAAACCTTTTTATTTTTTCTCGTTCAGTTCTGCAGGTATTAGCTCATATATATGAGTAATAATTAGTTTACGATTTTCCTCCTCATACTGTGTAAAAATCCAGCTTATACTGTTCTATAATAGCCCTGTGTTCTTCCATTACTTCATCTATATTTTCAGTATTACGATACCTTTTCAACCGCCGCAGGCATACCTCCAATTATCAGATATAGGTTAAACATTTCCATAATTTTTTATTATGGATAATCTCATCAACTTTTTGTTTTTGGTTAAAAAGCAATTTCGCAAGTTATTTATAATATTCTCGTCAACGTTAAATATCTGCAAAAACTCTTCAAAAATCCATAGGATACATATTTAGAGTCTGCAAATACCCAACAGGCGCTGATTTGAGATTAACTATTTTCTACCCCAAGTAATGAGCCTGATAAAAATATATCTATATCTTTTATCTTCAACAAGAAATTTAATCTTGGTCACAATTTCTTTATATCTTTGTATTTCATCAAAAGAAAATTGTTTTTCCGGGAATTATCTTCTTATCACTATATAACGAAAGCTTTTAATATCAGGTCATCTATACTGGTTGAACTTTTCAAAACTTCCACAAGTTCAGGCTGATTAATAAGGTTAAATTCAATATATTCACATTCATTTCTCTTCAAGCATTCACGAATAATAAATGTCTTTCCCTGCCCATGGCGTACCCCGTAAATAAGGATAGCTTTCTCACTGTTTTCAATCCATTTTTCTATATCTTTTTCAATTTTTCTCTTTAGCATAATAATCCTCCACACCACTTTGTGCGTTTTCCAGTATTATTATACTCTAATTTTTGTGCGTTTTTCCAATACCTTTTCTCCCTCAGTTTTGACATTTTTCTAAAAGTCATAATCTAAGCCAATTAGCATTAATTTCTAACTAAATTATACAACTGTAGCAGTCAAGAAAAAGTAGACACAAAAATATTTTTCCTTTTTCTTTTTCAAAAGTGGACACTGGCTACACTTTTTAACTATTATTTATTTTCAAAAATAGACATACAGCATATTTTTACTCATCCTCCTTTTCAAAAAGTAGACACATCTTTGGAATATGCCCGTTTACGGCGCTTCTGCACAAATTTAGGGACTCGTTCTCAAACTTTTTTTCTTTCTAATTTTCCCTTGTAATAGCGCTTACGATAGTTAACCGGTGTATCATAGCCAAGAGCATAGCAAGGAAGATGATTATTGTAGAAATCAACATAGCTTGCAAGTACTTCTTCAAATTCATCCTTTCGTCTGCATTCACTAATATTAAAGTCAATATACAGCTCTTCCTTCATCCAGCCATTAATAGATTCATTAACAGGATTATCCGTGGGCTTACCTGCTCTGGACATGGATCTAACAATCACTGTATCTTTAATCAGCTCATTATAGGCAACCGATGCATAGACACTTCCTTGATCCGTGTGTAACACCACAGGTTCTGTATGACCTTTCAGCAGTTCCCTCACATCTTCCAAGCCATCTATATACTGCTGTCTGTCCCCTTTTCTAGCTGCTATTCTATATGTAAGAATCTCCTTGGTAAATACGTCAAAATAGAACGTTACTTCAAAGTAAAGAATCCAAAACTTAAACGCAGTCATATCAGATACTATTACCTGACGTGGCCCTATCTATGAGTCTCCCAAGTTGTAAAAATTAGATTTGGGTATTTATCCTTTTCCTTACGTTTTCTATAATGAACCTGATGTTTTGTTTCTGCTGCAATGCCAAGGAAACGAAAGCATTTGTAAATAAAGTTATCGCTACAGTTGTAGCCATATTGAAGACGTATATAGGCTGCAGTCCATCTGTAACCATCGGATCTATGCTTTTCATCAGACGGCTTCCACAAGAGATATCATTTCCTCTCTCTTTAGATCTCTATCAGATTTCTCTCGTCTCTTCCACTTATAATAACCCGATCGACTAACACCCATCAGAGCACACAGTTCCTGAACATCATAATCTCTGGATAGCTGTTCAACTATTTCGAATTCTTCGCTTTTTAAAACAGAACATATTCCTGTTTCCCATCCTCGTTCGTCCGAACAATATAGTTTTTAAGCCTCTCATTCTCTATACGCAGCTTGAGTATTTCACGCCTGTAAGCTTCCTCCGTTGGATCTACTCCCTCCGGGAGAACACTGCCTATTTCTGCATCAGCTCTTGCAAGTCCATCAAGCCCAAACTCTTCATACTGCTTAATCCAATTTCTTAATGCTGAAACTGAAATCTGATGTGCTTCACAGAAATCACTTAGCTTAATAGTGGGATTCCTTTTAAACAGATGGATTAAAAACTCTTTTTCCAATGGATTTCAAATGTTTAGCCATAATAAAAAGTAGACTCCTTCCTGGTAGTCATATTGTATTAATTATAAATATTAATACAGTATTTTCAACCGTTCCGTGTCTACTTTTATATTAGACATTGACGCAGACAGCTAACACAATGCTTGTATTAACCGTCTGCTGGATTTATACCTTTTACTTGATTTTCTTATTTATCCTTTACAATAAAAGTACTCCTGAGGTTTCTGCTCAGGCGCATCATCAGGAAGGCACTGGGTTTTTCTTGGACTGTCTTTATGTTTATGCCACTCATACCATCCACCATCATATATGTGGATATTGTTCCATCCCATTGCATACGCATAAAAATAGGTTTCACTCGCCCTCCAGCCTGTTCCACAATGAAATACTACTCTTTTATCCGGAGTAATACCCCATAGTTTCCAACGTTCTGCCATTATGTTGTAGTTAAACATAGTATTGTCCACATTTCGGTAATCCTCCATACTATATGGACCGGCTCCTGCGTAAGCAAATCTTGAATTTGCAATATCACCTGCTTCACCAATATATGTGTATCCGCTAACTTTGCAAAGATACTCATCCCAACTGCGAACGGAAGCTACAACACTGTTTTTATCATTAACTACCTTCAATTCCTCATCATAATCGTAGAAAACATCAGGATTTACCGGTACTTTAGCACCGAATGAAACTCTCTTTGCCTCGTTACTTCCCTTCTCTAACTCTCTTCCTTGTAGCAGCCACAGGGTTTCACCACCATTCAAAAATACGTATATCTTCAACGCCTGCATATTTCAAAAATGGCCGCAGTTCGTGCCGCTGCAGTGGTTGCTTTTAGTAAGTCCATAAAGAATAACCGTTGTATCTTTTGTTATTCCTGCTTCCTCAACTATCTTCTGTATCTCACTATCAGAAGGTCGATTCCAATATTTTAGCTGTTCTTCCATAGGTATATTCTCGTAATCAGCTAAAGCTCGAGGTCCCGGAACCTGATTAGTAGTCTCAGCCTTTATGTAATATGCACCGGGAATGTGACCCAATTCATATTCTTTGTCGGGGGATAGCCAATGATACTTCAAATATTTTTGTAGTCGCCACCCCTAAACGTTGCTGGTGATTTACCATCTATCAAATCCTGTACCCACTGTGGATAAACATACATTTCATAATGTGCTAGCTTGTCTGTTTCTTTTCCGGCAGCTACAAATGACTCGTACCCTCCCTCTAATATAGAGATTCTTAAATCCTAAATTCTGATATTGTCTTGCTTCTTCATCTGACACATCTTTATTAGAATATAATACTGTTGGCTTTTCAAGATCTAAGCCTCTACGCTTTAACTCAGATTCCATTGTTGTTCCAATCGCTGAGTCTTTATCAAAATCCATGCTAAGCCAAGATTTTGGGAAATCAATGGCTCCTTTAATATGTCCACCCTTTCCAGCTACAGTGTCCCATCCAATATACTGCTCTTCCTCTCTAATATCAACAACTTGCATATTAGCAGTATCCAGCTTGTCAACTGACACTTTACCGATTTCACTTAAAGTATTACTCTCAGTCTTTGTTGATCCTGTTTTCTCCGATTGATTGACTACCGATTCGGACTTAGTTGATTCTGTTTTTAGGTTTTTCGTCTTGCCCTTTGTTTGTGCTACCACAGGCAGACAACCCCACAATCATCAGTGCCGACATAAGCGTTAAAAAAACACTCGTTTTTCATTGTTCCTTCTCCTTATTTTCATTTTTTTGTAATTATATTGATACCTCTCATTATTAAATATGCTGCCAAAAATACCCGTAGCATACAAGGCATTGTATCCATCCACCCATAGTCAAATACTCCTTATACATTTCAAAAATATACAAGAAAATACTTCTGTTTTTTTAAGCTATCATAATTAAAGACATAATAAAACAAGTATGAAAATGGTTTTTATCAAGAAAGTGAGACAACACACTGTAATAATATAACGTAGAATAAACCTCCCCTTTTTGCTCCATATTATTCCAGTTATCGCCGCTTCCAAAATCTGAAACAAAAGTGTATAAATAACAGGTCCACTCCCCATTCCAACATTATTAATCACCAAGCTTATTATTACAGCATAAGCCATTCCTGATATTGGACCCAAAGTCATAGTTGTCAAAAAGGTAGGAACACTATTAGCATAAACTATTCTTGGAACTGAAAAATAAATAGGTAGAATAGCTGTAATTCCACTGATTATAATGGCAATAAAAATACTAAACCATATCTTATTACTTTCCTCTTATTTATCTGTGTCACCTTATAAACCCCTTAAAGCTAAACATTTACAATTCTTTCTTGTTGCTTGCTAATAATTATTTGCTTCTGCAAATTTCAACATATAAATGCTATATATTAAATTTTACACTTATATTTTTATATGCATAAATCTAATGTGTTCTTTTTCAGTTAATCATATAATAATGCTAACATAATCTATTTTTGTTTTTAAAATAATTTTTTTATCTATAAAAATTATTTATTATAACATTTTCTATGCATGGACATCTGTCTATCATCCTACTATTTTTCCAGTCTATATAACTTTTGTACGTTTTTCCAATACTTTTATCCCAATATTTTTGACACTTTTCCAAAACTTCACTCCCTACATCCCCATAAACCCATCCAAATTCATCGCCACCAATACCACAGCCACCTGCACCATAATAATAAGCGGTATCCCTACAGTGAAAATAATTTACCTTCGTCTTATGCCTTAATGTATACATTCCAAGCAGGGCACCCTAGCTGAGCCTCCTACAAAGGCGAGTCCAAGCAAAGGTAAGTATCTTTATTCGTCTCTTGCCTTTTATAGCGTGAAGCTTATCAATAGCAAAGGCTAAAAAGGTAATAACATTTATAATTCCCAAATAAATCATAAGAATTTTTATTCCTGCAAAAAACTCCCCAGAAGGCAATATTTATCTCTTCTCCATGAAGCCCTTGATAAATAACATAGCTATAATCTGAATTATTAGCACACAGATTATAAATACCCTAGACATCATATTTTTCTTTGACTGATTTTCTATCAAAAATTACGATGAATGCAAAGATTCCAAGTGAGCCACCCGCCAGTGTAAGTAGTGTTAAAATCACATCTGTTGGCTGTCTTTTGTATATTTATAAAGCAGGAAATTTATAAAATACATAAGGAAGCCTATGATATTTATTGCTATCAAATATTTTTCAATTGTATTCAAACTTATCCCCTACTTATCAGTGATAAATATCTTTAAGTGCTATCAGTTCAAGCTTTTCATCACTAAAAGTGTCAAACCAATCCGTAAAAAGCCTGATAGGGGAAAATAAAATTAGTTTTACTACTTTATATTTTTGCAGGTATAACCTTTATTCTCCGCAGTAAAAGTGTCATATATAGCTTTATCTACTTTTCTCATTCTTGAAATTTACACTCACCTATTACTGCTTTTTCAGATTCTGAAAGTGCGACTACATCAATATCCGTGGATTGTACCACTTTCTCACCATTATCAGTTATTACTATCTCTGTTCCCCACCAGCTGCCTACTGTAGTAATAAAGCAATCAAAACTTCCTGTAATTCCCTGCTTCAAAGTATAGTATTTACACATATCTTCAAATACCTGTCCCATATATGAGTGTATAGTAGGTTTAACCACCTTATTATAATACAGTTCTCCCTGCCCCATCTCTATCACGCTAACGGCCTTAGGGATAAATTTATACCAAAACTTAAACATATAGTCTTTTCAAGACATATTGCGTTTTTCTTGTTCTTTTCTTCGGTAATACATTTTTCTTTTCCACCAAGCCAACAGCTGTTAATTTTTCGATGGAGTACAAAATGGTTGGCTCCTTCTCACCCTATCTTATTAGCTATCACATTAATGGTATTGCTGCCTGATGCAATCTGCTCGATTATGTTATTAACAAGCGTTATATCTGAAAATTCCTGTATCAGCAGGGTTTCTGGTTTCATCATACATATATCCGTTTGTTTCTAAAAACAGGCTTATTATATTTTTCATCAATATTTTTGACGGATCAATCATTGACAAATACTTTGCCACTCCTCCTGTGATTCCATAGCATACTGCTTTATCTTCATATGAATAGTCAGGGACAAATTTTTGCTGAATCAAGATAATCAAAAGCTTCCAGTTTAATCTGTGAATCTCTTCTGCCAAACAGCGGGCTCTTTTCACTAAGTACTTTATTTTCCATAAAAGCAACGCAGAACCACAGAGTATTATTTTTCAGATTTTTATCCTTCCAGACTGTGTCTATATACTTCTGTAAGACAGAAAGCAGAGCTTCATCTTTTTCAGCCCAATAAGGCAGCTCATCTATTACCAGTAGTAGTCTTTCCTCTGTCATATTCCTGTCAATAAAGTCAAATACAGCCTCATCTGTATGAAAGCTGATATTTTCGATGCCTTCAAAGAACATCTCTGCTACCTGCTTTGAAAACAACTCCAGATTTCTCTCCTTACCAACCTTGGTTGCAGTATAAAAATCACTTTTTATCTTTTAAATTCCGTGATTAAGGTGGGTTACCTATACGCCTACGTCCATATATTACAGTAGAGGCCAACTCCCCGATTTCCTGTAAAATTCATCTAAATAAGCTAATTCCTTCTCTCTTCCTATAAACATACCTGTATCCTCGCATTTAATTCAAATCAGTTTTATTAAAATCAATTTGAACTAAATATATCATATTTTTCATAATCTTCAACCCATCCTGCTATCTCCCACATTATCCCACGATGCAAAAAGCAGTTTGGAATCACACCTTTAGAGTTCAGGACTCAATCTCCTCCATAATATTTTCAACCAGCTCTGTAAGGCTTTCTGCTGCATATATGACTTCATCAGGATCATGGATGCTAGCGATAATCTGCCCTTCTTTTCCCTCTACCCGGGTCAAAGTCAAGCATCAGGTAGCAGCTGTCACAGTACTCTGCAAAAGGAAACCATTTTTATTGAAAAAGATAAAGGCTTTATCCTTTCATCCTTCATCCTCTCAATATCTTCTTTAGTAAAATAATCAGGAAAATCTGTTAATAGGGCATCCTTATTTTTGAGAATATCCTTTGACTTCTCTACCTGCTCAAGGCTCATAAGGTTAAATGCCATATCTCTTTCACCAATAATACAAGGAAAGAGAGCGAAAAACTTACTTCCATTTTTATATCTATAAAGCTCTTTTACATCCTCTGGCAGGCTTATGCCAAACTTCTCCTCAAAGTTCTTTATCTCTTCATCTGTTGCGCCACAGATTTCTACATAATCATCTATATAACCCTCTTCAACAGGGTCCTCCATATCCAAATCCTCAAAATTCTCGCAAATGTAGTCTGCTATCTTTTTTAATTTATCATCTATCTTCATAGTTTCACCCTTGTAATATTTATTCGTATTCTCCCTCAACTATATTTTGCATATATAATGGCATATCATTTATAAATTCTTCAAAACCGCACATATCTCGCATTTCCTCGTGTTCCTCATCATAAAAAGCCATCTTCTTTGTCTTTGGATTCCACACAATGCAGATATGGTCATAATCTCCTGTAGACTTTGATATACGAAGAAACTTGGCTCTGCCTTTCTTCATAGGTATCGTATCCGTCAGAGAGAAAAACTCAATCCACTTAAAGTCACAGTCATTAAGTTCAACATGTAATTCATCACCTTGAAGAAAATCCATTACCGTCTTAGGAAGCTTAAAAGGCTTAAGCTCATCTAATTTGTTATGTAGGCTATGAAACTCTTCAGGCTCTAACTGCTTAAAATACTCTGCCATTTCCTCATCGCCTTTTTTTCGACTGCTATGCTGTACGGACGCATACCGTCTTTTTTTCCGTAATTGTCACATCTGCTCCATTTTTCCACAAGATATCTGCACATTTTAAGATCCACATATCTGGCAGCCACACAAAGTGGAGTAGGCTTAAATGGATATACTGAGTCAGGGGCATTGTAGTTAATATCAACTCCGTTTTTAATGAAAAAATCAAGCACCTCATAATTCCCATCATCTACAGCACTTCTAAAGGCCTCTCCACCGTACTTTTTCTACACTGTGGCTAATTCGTGGATTAGAGCAAGATTATCGTATTTTCCACCATATAATGCCCTGACTAAAGGCCTCTGACTTTACAGCATTTACAACATTTACCTTCGCACCCTTTTCTACAAGATACCTGATAACCTCTTCATCGCAATACCTTACTGCAAGTAAGAATGAAGGATTACCTTTTACATTCAGATTTGCTCCCTTTTCCACCAGCCACTTTTACAGAATCAAAGCTTTCCATAATCAGGGCAAGGTCTAAAGGGGAGAGTCTTGTATATTTACCAAGCTTTTATATCCTCTTCTATATCGAAGCCCTCTGATAAATGCTTATCTAAAGCCAATGTATCTCCGTTTTATAATATCACTTACAATACCGGGAACAGACTCAAAATCTCCTATATCTTTTATTGTAATCATCTGCAATCTCCTGTGGTTATTATCTGTTATAATTTATTTTTGCCTAGCGGAATTGGGTTAGGGTTTAAGATTACCCAACTAACTGCAAGCTCGCATAATCTTGTAATTACACCATCCTCAGCCAAACCTTTTCCATCTATCTTTGAAATAAGCACCTTACTCTCTTCTATCTCCTTCTCTGACAGCGCATTTCCTTCTGCAAAATGAACCGGCAGCGAATTTAGCATATTTCTATAACTCCTATCCCAGTTTATTCCACCATTTCTATTAATTTCATCGTCAACCCTGCCTGTTATGCGGATAACCTCTCCCTGCACCGTTTTTGCGGCTCCTGTAGATGGAATTAGTAAATCCCAAAGCTCATTATACTGCTCTTTCCAAGTGCTCCCCTTTACAAGAATAGGAGAAACGCCGTCATCTATTATTCTTTTTGCCACAGGCTTTGCACCAAAGATATTGTAGAGCTTTGACAGGGCTGTATCTACCTCTTCACAGGAAGCTTCACTAAAGTTATCCCTGTGGAATTCAAAATCCTTACCGATTATTTCTACTTTTTCTGCCATCTCAGGCGTAATTTCTACACCTGCCTTTATTAACATTTTCTGCTATTTGGGCCAAAGGCACTGCCCTTATTCCTCCGCACACTGTAAGAGCCGCTAGTAGCGGAGTTTCGCCTCTTTCATTTTTAGCATTGACATCTGCACCCTTTTCAATCAAAAAAAGTGTACTGTGTTAGGGCGGAAATACTCTGCTGCCATATGAAGCGGCGTATTTCCATATCTATCTGGCTTTTTGTATATCTCCTCCCAGCTCATAAAAGCAGTTTCACTGTATCCATGCAAAGGTTGCCTGACTGTACAAAGGTGTGCCGCCATAATAGTCAGGTATATTTACATCAAGGCCCTGCTTAACGAGCCATATAACAAGCTCGTCAGGCACACCCTTGTAATGAAGTGCAGTATGCAGACCGAATTTTTCCATCATAGGCAGTAAGCTCACATTTGTCATAGACTGCTTTAAGTGCTTCAATATCTCCAGACTTAATAAGCTCATCAAAATTTTTAGGCAGGGTAACTCTTTTTCTTAGCCATTATTCTTCTCCTTATTTATATAAATCCAATCAAGTCCCTTAACATCCCTTAAAACCATAGATTTTCCGTCATAATCATTTTTTAATTCAACTTCATTTTCTTTAACTTTCACATTATTATACCAATCGCCAAGGCCCACATATTCTCCCGTATGTATGTTGATGAGCCTGCTCGTTATAGGATCCCAAGTACCCTTCTCTACAGTTTCTGCGAGCATATAATAGGCGTCTAAAAATATAAGATTTCTCCCATACATCCAAAATGGAAGCTTAACATCCAGTAGTGGCAATTTTGCAGAGAAAATCTCATCTCCATGTGGAGGCACAGTTTCATAGTGAAATTCTATCTCACTTCCATAATATGCTATCGTTGCCCCTTCACAGCCTATATTGTAAGGAATGCCCTCCTCTGCTACTATAAATTCTTCCATTGCGTCCTCCTACGAGCTTACTGTTTTTACTCAAAAAAACAAACTAATATCTATTATTTCTTTTTTTAGCACAAAATAATATCTATGAATTTTTCCCCTTAATTACACCTTCTTTATCAAGAATTTCCTGTGCTTTCAAAAAGGTTATCCTGATATTTCACCACTTCAAAACCCGGAAATTCCCAATCAATAATTCTGGCAAACCAAACCAGTGCACCTACATCATAAAAACTCTATCGGTCTGTAGACTTCATCTGCTTCCACAATGTCAAATCCGTTATCAGCAAATTTCTGTCTTGCAATACTTAAATATGCTTCCGGAAAAGGAATTTCAACATCACCTATCAAAAAGTTCTACAAGTTCTCTGTCATTTTTCTGCACCGACTTGTTGCGTAAGAAATACTCCTCCGCTTTTTAAGAGTTCTTTTAATTTCGTTTATGTTATATTGACCATGCCTGTTAGTAATAATGTCAAAGTAGTTATCTTCAAAAAGGAAGAATATCTCCTCCGTCACGATCTTTTAAAAATCTATTCCTAAAGGAAGAAGTCTGTCCTCACATATTTTTGATGTTTGGTTCATACCCTTCAATCGCAGCAGTATATTTAGCGTTTGCCATAAAAGACAAAAGAAATTCGCCACCTCCTGTTTCCATGTCCAATAAATAATCTGTATCATTCAAATAGGATTTTATAATGTTTTCAAAATCCCAAGGGAGATCATCCTCTTCTTTATATCTTCCTCTAATATGTGAAAAATCCCAACCCTTAATATGCGCTATTTCCTGCTCAAGTAACCATTGATTTATAAGTGCTTGTTTTTCCATTTTTCTCCTTTCACTACCAAAAATATCAGTATATGTTTTATCCCTCAATATCAGCCGACAATAGTCCCTTCTTAGGGCTTCCATTAACGGCTATGCTGTGTCCAAAGAAAAGGTCATCATCATCAAGATAAGCTGTAAATGAACCTCCCGATGTCACCCATATTAAGCTTAAGCTAATTCTCTTTGCAAAGCTTTCTTCTGTAATTTCAGCAGCTTCTTCATCAGATTCTGCCCATTCACAGGCAAGTTTTGTAAGCTTCTTTTGCAGCAAAATTACGCAGGTCCACGTCCCATTTTTTTCCTGTTCCAAAACCATTGTTTTTTATAGCCTTTTTAGCCTTTGTTATACCGCTCTTATTATCCTTATCTACATATAAGGATATATGTATCCTGCCACCAAGCCAAGAAAGATTTCCCTCAAAGCTTTTAAGCAGCTTATCATAAGTTAGCTCACCCAAGACATCATCCTTCAAAACCACAGGCTTTCTATACTCTGTAAGCATTTCATAAAGTTCAGGACAAACTGCATCCTTTTCAAGAATTTCTACAACTAAAAAATGGTTCTTACTAGGCAATGCACCCTCAGGAACTTCTTCAGGCAGTTTTTCACGAACCCTTAGTTTGTAAATGGTTTCATCTTCAAAATGAAATGGGTGCTTTTCTTTGTCTGTAACAGGAAATTCTACCCGCCCTTCTTCTTTATGCAGTTCACCTGTTTCACAGTCCACATAGGCTAAGAAATACTCATCCCATTCCCAAAAACCATTTCTAAGGCTTCCTCCCCCTCCTTCATGCCTTAAAATAATAATCTCCCTTTCCCTTTTCTCAAAAGTATCTTCCCACTCTGAGATTGTCATTTTATTTCTTTTTCTCATATACTCCAGTAGTTCCATAGCTTTCCTCCGATAAATATATTAACCATCAACTGAAAAATGCTCTAGTTTTTCAAATTTTTTTCATCTAAAAATTCAAACTCAAATATATGCCAGTCATCAAAGGTCTGGTCACAATAGCTCACCGTTCCCCGATTATAGTCTATAATAGGTTTCCCAAGATTATTCTTCACATCTTCTTTGCTTACATCTCCGTACATTTCCCTAAGGTCCAGGCAAGATAAAGTCAATTATTCTGTCAAGATTATCTTTATAATTCTTTGCTAATACTTTCACCTTATTTATATATTCCTCTGTAGGCTCCTCATCCCAGGCAAAAATCAAGTCTTCATAGCTGTAAGTATATTGCTGCAAGCTTTTCGTCAAATTCCATTCTTTTCCTCCACTTAGTTTCAAACGATTTATAATTATCCCTAAAATCATAGCAGGCAATCTTATTGACTACCTGCTATGTATAAAAGTTATAATAATTCAACAGGCAACGACATAAAGCTACGCTTTCAGTCCTTTAGCCTATTTAATAACATCATATAATGTTTCTGTCCAATATGTCGTCCGGAACGCTGTAGTCCATCAATACAATCTTTAACTTCATCAGATGTAAGTTTCTGTTCTTCATATGCTGCCATAAGTATACCTATTGTACCAATAATTCTATGTCCCATTTCTACTGATACCTTTCTTCCTTTTTGCCTCATCCATTAATAACAAATCTGCCTTTTAATTCATCTGCAAGTACAATTGCTTCCTCTCTCCCTGATCAAGCCCTACCGCCCTTTTTAATATACCCACTGACTCCAAGTTATTAACAGTTTTAACTAAAATAAACTTTTCGTTTTTAATCTGATTAGCTTCCATTTGAAAGCGTTCATCCACTGTTAACTCATTGAATACAGCCTGTGGAATAAAAGATTTCTCCAAATAGTTTTTAGTAAATCTAACCTGCCTATTTTAAGAAGTGATATTAGTGGAGTAGTATCGGATACAACAATCATCCTACAGCCCCTTCTTTTTGAGCTCTCTAAAGGAGTTCAGTTCATCGTCTAGGTCATCCTGAATTATATCAAAATAAGAATAGCCCTAGCTTATCATACAGTTCAATCAATTCTGACTTTCTTATCCCTATAATCTCCGCTGCTCGACCATACGATATTGTTTGATTTAATATGTATGGATATAACAATAAAAGCATTTCTAGTAAGCTCTAATTCAGGGTCTATAAGCTTCCAGATATTTTTGACATCCCTGCTGGAACTTCAATGGTTATAGTTTCTGTTGTTACCATAACGCCACTTCCTTTCTATATGCTTAATCTAATTATTAAAACTTGCTATTACTTTTCTTCATTATAGCTATTTTTTTAATTTTATACAACTAAAATCAATCACCTCATCTGATTATTTTAATAAACTCATACACATCAGAGGCTGCTATTTCCATTTGGATAGAACCCAAGGCTCCCAAATCATTCTTGTAAATGGTATCATCAGAATCTTTTTATAAAGAAAAGCCAAATCACCGTCCTGCCCAATCATAAAAGTAATCAGGCTCCCATTCCTCTATCTGATAAGTGGTATTTCTTTCTACCAAATCCGCCTTTGAATATAAGGTGATACCGCTATCCTCTATTGTAAATTCTCCATCCTCTCCCATTTCTGATAAAAACTTATCATATAAAGCAGGCAGCGCAAAAATCCATTTGATTATTCATTGTAAACTCCTTCAGATATCTTCTGTTGTAATATTTTTATACTTCTTCTTCGCTTAATTCTCTAAAATTAGAAATATGATACCCAAAAATAACACTTCCCCGATTTACCTATAAATATTCCATCTCCTTCATATTGGCTATCTCACCTAAATATATCATAGGCAGGTCATCATAAAACGGATACTCACTTGTTACCTCTTCTCTTGTTGTAACCAAAGCTTTTTCTCTTAACTCGCTCATAATACCGCCTTCCTAAGTTCTTTTCAGTTTCTAAACCATAGTATAAAAATACTATCAATTCTCAAATTTTTGCCCAGTCACTAGCAGATTCAATAATCGGTACCCAGCTATCTATTTCAAACTTCCCTCTTCATAAGGATCAGAATACCCATCCACTATCATTATACCGCTGCATCTGATACGAGCCTTGCTATCCTTTATTTCAAGCACTTCTACCTCGTATGAAACCATTGGCTCGGACTCATAAATATAAAATGTATCTTCTCTCTCATCGCACTCTTTTTACTGTGGTTACTTCAAATCTTTCTCCCACCAATTCTTCTACAGAATTTTTTATCTGTATCTATCGGATTAATGCATATAGCAGGCGCTACACTTTCCTCACCAAAAATCTCCTTCGCAAAAAGCCAATATCCAATGACCAAGACGAGGAATCATCTTCCTTAAAGAACATCAGACAGCTCTGCCTATCAGCGTAACTTACTTCAAATGAATATTTATCTCCTATTTTTAAGCATAATCAATCTCCTTTTATCTGCCTGCAAATATCTGTGTAATTATCGTTCTAATATTAAATATTTCACTTGTTACATCCTTTGTTTTTATTCAAGCTCACCTTGTTATGCATATAATTCTGGCTTTTTTTACTATTAATCCATATTTTTAACTTTGGTAGTTTAATTATATCATTGTAGAGTTTTTGTCTCCTTGCATGGTCTAAAGGCTTAGATATTCCACATTTTTCAAGGCTTAAAACCGGAGTATAGTCCTTGCTTTTAAGTCTAGCCATTAAAAAAAGAAAAGAATCTAAGCTGCTTCATCTGGATTAAAAAGTCCAAAGAATCTACCTGAATGTACTTAGGGTCCAAGTCCATCTCCACAAATAGAAAGACTCTCCAAGTTTTTAAGCATGGCAAACGGACTGTAATCCACGATTTTTTTGGAAATTCTCAACTGATAGGGCTACTAAACTGTTTAACTTTGAAATAGGCTCTATACTGCTTACACCTGAACCTGAACCTAAAGACAGGTAACTAAGCTTAGTGAGGTTGGCAAGCTTTGAGATATCGGGATATACACCCCATTTAACATCAAGACTTATTAGATTTTCCTGCTCGCAAACTGCATCAAATAATTCTTGAGGCATCCTTGTACAAAATGACAACTCTGTAAAGGCCGTCTTATTGTTCCTTAAAAAGTCACACCACTCCTGTAATACACGCTTTTTCTCTTTTGCACTCTTATATTGAGGTGTAAAGCTATCACCTAACTGTGTGCAGTTTATTATAAGTTCACTCTCACCATTATACTCAGAAACTTCTATTACTGACTTTTTTTCTGTGGTTCATCTTTATGAAAATAGTCAAATCCATACTCTATTTGTTTTTGGCTTAAAAACAGGCATTATTCATTCTCCTAATCTTCATTTTTTTCTTCGAAATATTCTTCCAAATTAGAATATATCTTCTTATCATCATCCTCGTTATCTCTCAATACCAGCCACTTTCTTTGGTTTTCTTCGTTAACGAAAACAAAATTATGCTCACCATAGTAAGCTTGGTAGCCTTTATCTTCTAATAATAAGATTTCTCCTTTTTATAAAATCAAAAATATCTTTTTGACAATATAAGTCTTCCCTATTTCCATCTTCATAATATATCTTCGCTTTCTAATATACTCTCTACATCCAAAAGTTCTCCGTTCACATCCATAATCTGTCCTTTTTCCTCTTCTGTCAAATTCTCTATAAAAATACACCATTCATCAGGATATCCCCGACAAATTCCATTTTAGGCATATCTCTCTGACTCGGATTTTTAATCCACAAACAGAGCTTTTTGTTACCCCAAAATCTGGTTAGAGTTAGGCTTTTGACCTTTGTATATAACTTCTTTGTTTTTCATTTCCAATAACCGTCATCCTTCAAGTTGGTGTAAGCAATTTTATCTCCATTATTATCCAAATCCATAATGCAGATATCTTCCTTATTTTTCCGACATACAACCCAAATGATATTATTTAAATAGGACTTGTGCCATCCAATTAGAGTACCTTCCTCTGCAAGATTAATCTCAATTTCCCTATTCAAAACTTTGTTGTTTATTATTCTCAGCAAAAACTATCTTTGTTCTTTGTATAATGATGAACATAAATCATATTATTCCTCATACTCTCCCAATAAATTAATCAGCTTAAATTTCTGTCAATATATGCTCTTACCATATCCCAAAATCCATCATAATCATTATTTAAAAGCAAGCCGGCTGCTAAGATTATTATACTCCTTATCATAACTACCGTCATCCAAATCATATAATTTTTTAGCCTTTTTTTAGAACCTCTGCTTCATCTTTTTGCACCAAAGTTTTTTCAAGAGAATTTATAATTTCCGCATACCTATTACTAAATTACCACTTATAACATCATCCAATCCATCCATTTGCAATGTAGTATCATAATCAATAACAGTAATTATATCTGCAACAAAGCGTGGATATTTTTTAATTCTTTATATACTTCCGGCTCTGAATAAATATCTGCCATTGCCTGCAAGAAATCATCACCTTTTAAGTTTTGTGCAAATGCTTTGTCTATAAAATTCATGTTATACCTCTCCCACACACAGTTCATTCGTCTTTAACATCCACAAGTACAGCATCTTCCAAAGAAAAATAATTGTTCATATTACTGCTAAATCCGTAATCCTTCCACGCCTGTTCAAAAGTTATCTCCTCAAGATTACTTAGATATACAAAGGTCGTATCTACAACAGCATTAGGTATTCTACCACTTATTTCAAGACAATTTTTATATGTATGATTACCACAAGTCCAACTGCCATCACTCATTTCACTATAGGTTTTGCGATTTCCTTCTATTGTATTCTTCACAACAACTTCTTTTTACAGCCTGTTATATTAAATATTAAAATCAGGCAGGTTAATAATATAATAACTCTTTTCATAGATTTACTCCTTTAATTTTTGGCTTATTTTTACTTACAATGTATATATGTCCTATTCCAAATATTATACCAAATATAATCAAAAGGTGTACATCATTGTTATTCCACTTAACAGAAACAGACAAGTGCCTATCACTGCCAATGTAATCTTTTTCAATATGCTTCCTTGATAAAATATAACATCCACAGTATCCAATAAAAATAAGCAAAATAATATTTCAAAAGCATAAACCAAGAATGCCTCAATAGAGGCCAAATCCCAACTCACCCATTCCAAAATCAAATACCATAAGAAACATACAACCATATTGACCAATTTGTTCTAAAATTTTCATAAACTTATTGGCATACAGCCTTTTATAATTTTTGCTTTTAACCCTGTAAATAGTATTTGGAATAAGAAATAAAACTATAATTATCAGCCCAAATACATTCATCCAACCAAAATTCATTTTACCTGCCAGAAATATGCTTGTTGGTCCATCTGAGACCTCCTATTAATGATAAATTGGTTAACATTTTTCTCTCCTTTTTATTCATAAAATGATGTTTTATATATAAATGTTTCACGACAGCTCCGAATGATAAATTCTAAGCGAGCGCATTAGGGCGGAGCGAAGCGGATGCCGGAGCGAGTCTGAAATGTTATCATTCGGGCGTCAAATTGATTGATTAATAAAAGCCCTACAAGTTACCCGTTAATACTATAAACTATATCACCTTTATTCCAAATATACATAATTCCCAACACAGGTTCTTTTTCCTTCTGCCCAAAATCCATCCTGTATAAGTTGCTACAATATCCAAAGTATCCTTCTGTCAAAATTTCAAACTCTACATTTGAATACTCTTTTATGTAATCCATTGTTACCTCACTATTTCTTGTATTATAATAATTCCACCTTGATGCCTGCTGCATCGAATATCTTCTTTATTTTATCAAAATCATCCGTCAGAACTGTTGCCTCAGTTAGATTTGGAAATTGTTTCAGTTCTGCAAGGCTTACATCGTTCAAATCAAAATACCCATCTTCGCCGTCCCACAGCGGAATGATGTTCATATAAACCTCATTACCACCATCCATGTAAAAATGATCCGACTTCTTTTGCTAAGCTCTTAGGGTATCTGCAAGTTCTTAAAATAATCAAGTGCAGGTTCAATTGCAGTTTCACTTTCTGTGTCAATCGCTTCACCCTTATACTCTTTTGCAAATTCGTAAATATCAAACTCAGGTTGTAATACATTTATGTCGTACATCAACTCTTGGATGATGGCAAGCTTAAAATTAAAAATTGTCAAACTGTAGATAGCCTTCTTCCATATTATTGTAAAAATCTTCGCTATACTTCTCCTTGTTTTTCTATGTTCTCAATTGCTTTTTTTCAGCTTCAGATTTGATATATTTGTTCTTATTTGAAATAGCATATATTAAAGGATATATTATAACGCTAAAGACTATAAACCCTCCTATAAATACAATACAAATATAATCAAATATTCCGATATTCTCTCCAGAAATGTAATTAATTAATTTTACTATAAAATCAAATATCATTTTACCACACATCACTAACAGCGAAATACAAGCCACTGCTGACATCAAAAAAATATCAGCCATCATCTCCCTTGCTGCCTTGTCACATATATCCATCTTTTCTTCCATGCTTATTAGTTCAGCATTGGGGATGCCTCTAAACCATTTTTCTGCCTCTCTTCTTTTGTCATTAGCCTTCTCCTTTTATATTATAATTCAAATTATTTTTCTCTAAAACCACAGCTACTCCATGTTCATTTTCTTTTTCAATTCCGGTCTCAATAAACCCGCATTTCTGCCAAAAATCTACTGCTTTGTGGGTTTCCCTTCATATAAACAAGCCCTCACTTTTTGCATATCCTTCTCGCTTAAAAACATTTAAGGCTTCATCAATTATAGAACTGCCTATTCCTTTCCCCGGACTCTTTAATATCACCATAAATACCTCCATATACTATCCATTTAATTTTCAGTTTCTCCAAAAAGTTCTTTATACAATTTTTCATTTCTTTTTGAATATTTCGCTGCACCGGAATACGCAGTCTTTTTATAATAGTCTGGCAATATTTCGGAATGATTTTTCAAAATATCAAATTCTATGATATACATAGCAACACTCGATATAATGTATTTACCCATTGAAATTATTTTTGATTCTTCTTCCTCAGTAATTTCTTCACCATTAGGATATTCACCATCGGGATATTCTTCAGCTGTATCTCTGCTATATATCTGAAACTTCCTGCTCCAAATAATGATTTCACTTCTATTTTCATCTATTGTTTGCTTATAAAACTCACCAATTCTTTCTCTGAATAAGGTTTACAGCTAAAACCTTCAAGTAAGTATTGTCTTTGTTTTAAACAACTCTCTCAGAAGCTCTATTTCTATACTTTCCGGTTTCTTATAAAAGTTGTCAGCTCCCAGTTCCTTTATAATCCGTAAATATATATCACTCTCTAAAAAAACTCTTTTATAGTTTCCATTGTCCTAAGTCCTCTCATCTTTCAGTCTATCTTTCATTTTCGAAAATCTCTGCTATCCTTTCAAATGTATTACCATTTCTGATTGTAATTCTCTTGTAAAAATCTTGTTTCATCAATTTCTTGTGGTAGGTTGTTTTAAGGTATTCTGACTCATTATATTTTTCCCCAAAAATACCGCACATTTTCCAACATATACTATTTCATTATAAAAACAGTTTTATCTAAAAATCAAGAACGCTTGTTTTTGTCTAAATCACTTGAAAAGAATAATATATCCCTTCTTGCCAAATCCTCATTCCACCAATCAGGTAATTTTTCTCTTTCTTCTAAATACTCTTCTTTTGGTGAGTAAGGCAAATGGAATAGAAAAAAATCGTAGTTAGTTTCTAATAAAAAGCCTTATATTTCTAATACAATTTTTCCCAGTCCTCCTCGCTATCAAAAAAACAAGTTTCCACTATTTATGTAGGAAGTAACATTCTCAAACCCGGAATTTTTCATAAATTCTTTTTAATTCTCCCATAGATACCTTATTCTTGCCTCCTACATTTATGCCACGCAATAAAAGTATATATCTCAAATAATTACCTCCGCAAATTCTAAGTTGTAGGGCTAATGTGTTTGTTTATCAGACAAAGTGACGCCTTCACTAATAAATGTCCAGACTCGCTCCGGTTTTTCTGTAAGATGCTGTTTAAGAATAGTTCCGTTGACGAAAAACCTAATGCGCTCGCTTAGGCATTATTAGTTCCGGCTGTTTGATTGACGAATGACTACAAACAAACACATTAGCCACATATGTGGGCAGGGGGCTGTCTTTAATTTGGTATTCAGCTTGTTATTTGCATAAATTTAAGGTATCAGCTACGAATGATAAATTCTAAGCGAGCGCATTAGGCGTAGCGAAGCGGATGCCGGAGCGAGTCTGAAATGTTATCATTCGGAGCGTCACTTAGGCTAGTTTATATAACTCGACAAATTAGAATTTATCTTCCTAAAAACCAATAAACAAAGCCTGAATTGCCGATACAACTGGAATAAATAAGAAAGGGACCTTTATAAAATGTTCAACAACTGCCAAATGTTTCATCCAGTTATTAAATTCATAATCCTTGTGTCCTTCTGTTCCTGGGATCACAATCTTGTTCTTATACTTTCCCTGAAATAACAGACAGTCTAACAAGAAAAATCACCTAAGTTTAATATGCTCCACTGAATATATCCCGTCCAAAAACAAATTCAAAAAAACCGGTAATCCCTTTGTGTAAAACGCTTGCTGTCGAATAGGTAAAACAAATTCCAACAATGAAAACGGTTAATATCCCGTTTATCTTCTTCTCCTGTTTTGTCATTTGTTTGGGTGCAGCCTTTTGTATGGCCTTTGGATAAGAATCAAAAAAGAATCTTGGATTAATGAGTACCAAGGCAGCTACCGCCCCGTTAAAAATAGCCGCTATAGCAACACCATCAAGAAACGCTTGTATTACATCCATAAAATTCCTCCTTGTAAAGTTCGAATTTAACCATCTCTTGCTAAACTGGGATTTACTTAAACGAAATCCACTCTGCCTTTGATAGACGGGTTATGTGTTTTGTGCGAAGAACACCTTCCAATGCACATGGAACGTTCTCTTTTGCATGATGATAACGGAAACCACATTTTTCCTGAACTCTCTTTGATTTTATATTGCCGTCAAAATAACCGCACCACATTTTCTCCAGATTCAGGTCATTAAATCCATGTCTCATAATCTCAAGAACTGTTTCTGGTATAAGACCCTGACCCCAATACTGAACTCCTATCCAGTAACCAATCTCCTCCTCAGTATCAGGAATACCTATATCACTTGCAGAGCCGATAATCATTCCTATGCTACCCACTGGCTGCATTGTTTCTTTTTAAAAACTACGGCGTATGTCTCAAGTGAGGAAAAACACTTTTTATAATCTCCTTGCTGTTTTTCAATACTGGTATGTACAGGCCAACCTGCAATCAGACCAACTCTGGATTACTGGCATATTGAAATAAATCATTGGCATCTCTTTTCTTCCCATGAGCGAAGAATCAACCTTTCCGTTTCTAAAATCATTTTTCCTCTTAAATTCTAATTTGTCGAGTTGTTATATAGACTAACCTAAGTGACGCTACGAATGATAACATTTCAGACTCGCTCCGGCATCCGCTTCGCTCCGCCTAATGCGCTCGCTTAGAATTTATCATTCGTAGCTGGCACCGTAAATCAATACAAATAATAACTCGAATGCCAAATTAAAGACAGCCACCCCCACCTGCCCCTCATGTGGCTGATGTGTTTGTTTTGCCGACTTATCAATTAAACAGCCGGAACTAATAATGCCTAAGCGAGGCGCATTAGGTTTTTCGTCATCATTCAAAAACTTAACCGAGCTCCTTTCAGAAAAACCGTAGCGAGTCTGGACATTTATTAGTGAAGGCGTGACTAAGTAAGTCAAACAACACATTAGCCCTACAACTTATTATTTACTAACATTATAATTCACTCATCAACCAGTTTGCAATATCCACAATCGTAATTTGGCATAAATATAAATATTCCTGTAAAGAAAGTTTTTATTTCTTTTATATATACAAATAGTGTATTATATTATTATTAGTTTTTCATTAAACTGAAGCCATAAATCAATTATCAAAAAAAGGAGGCTTCACAATGAAAGATACTAAGAATATAGGTAACTACTTAAAAATTTTAAAAGTAAGTGAATATAGAACGCTGCTGCTTTCAAATTTGATTAACCGATTCGGAGATTCTGTGGAATCAATTGCATTCACTTGGGTTGTATATCAGATAACCAATAGCGCTTCATGGTCGGCTATCGTTTTTGCTCTAAATATGTCTCCCAAATGTTATAGTTCAACCATTTGCAGGTGCAATTGTGGAGAATATGAACAAAAAGCAAGTAGTAATTGCAAACCCATTTTTTAAGGGCATCACTTATTACATTATTTATTATATTATTTAAAGCTTGACTATGTTAATCCACTGATTCTTTCCTGTTTTTACATTGATTATTACAACAGTGGAATCCTTTAATCTTCCTGCAAGTACCTCATTTATAGTGCAGGTGATAAAGCGTGAAGATATGAATGCAGGAATTAGTCTTAATTCTGTGATTTACCAATGCCGCCTCACTGATTGGAAGCGGAGCTGCTGGCTTCGTTATTGCAAATTTTGGTGCTGAGGCTGCGATGTTTATAGATGTATCAACCTTCGTAATTGCTGCTATTCTTATCAAACTGATAAAAAGTAGCTACTGATGCTGTTTCAAATGATACAGACTGTACAAAGAGCATTTCTTCAGGATATTTAAAAATGCTTAAAGAAGGGATTGTTTATGTATTTAAGACTCCTGTAGTTAGAAATTTATGTACAATATGTATTGTCCTCAATTGTATGTTGATACCGCTTAGTGCACTTCAGGCTCCAATAGCTGATGATATTTTTCGGGATGGGCAGCGAACTTTTAAGCTTTGCCGGTATTTTTCTTCTATTGGAGGCATTGTAGGTGCGGTTATTTTACCTTATATAGCAAAAATATTATCTCCACTTAAAAATTACAATTTGGGGAATATTTTTGTTAATTATCGGAATGACTTGCATACCTGCCGGAAGGCTTGTAAAAGGCAATGCTCTTCTTTCATACATATTAATCAGTGCCTCTTTTTTTATAATGGTGTCAGCGGCATCACTGGTTGCCGGAATAATTAACATACAGATAATGAAGTGTGTAGATTATAATTACATGGCACGGGCATCTGCAGTATTTAATTCTTCTGTGATAGCAGCCATGCCGATTAGCTCTTTTATTGTAAGTATGTTGATTTCACACATCAGCGTGATGTATATGCTAATCGGAAGCATTGCAGTGTCCATGGTAATACTAATACTTATTATGATTTTGCGTCCTATTTTAGAGAAACCGGAGGAAAAGACTAATGAAACTTAAACTTAGTGAAAATATAAAGAAATATCGAAAGGAAATGAATCTGACTCAGGAAGGGTTAGCAGAGGCTTTTGGAGTTACTGTCGGTGCCGTATCCAAATGGGAAAGCGGAAGCACTGTGCCTGATATTATGACCATGATGGAATTGGCAGACTTTTTTAATGTATCAATGGATATTCTCCTTGGTTACAATATATCATCAAAAACCATTAAAGATATATCCGACAGAATTATCAGACTGGCTGAAAACCAAAAGTATGTGGAGGCTATGTCTGAAGCAGAAAAAGCCTTAGTTCGTTATCCGACAAGTTTTCGAAAATAGTAAGAGCCTGTGCTTTTTGTATGCAATTCTGTACACCGTGAACGGAAAAGAAGAAGATGCTAAAAATCGATAGCATTGCACGAAAAAGCCTTAACCCTTCTTTTCTCAAAAATGATGATCCAAATTTTTAATGAGTTTACTATAAGGATGAATATAGCAAAACTAAAAATCGTCATTGATTCTGATGATGCACTTGCAGAGTTTAATAAAAATTAATTATCTGGGAATTGCTGATATAGATATAGCGCGCCTATTGCATAAAAAAGGAGAAACCGAGGAGGCTTTAGATAGGTATACAAAAGGCATTAATATATAATCTCTTAAGGGACTTGGATTTATCTCTGAATATGTCTTTAGCAATTGTAACCCGTGGGACCAAAAAAGACTTCAAAGAAGCCTGCGATTTAATAGATCGAAGTATTGCTTATTCAGATTCTGCAAGTTTTGGAAAAAACTGTTACACTTCAAAGCTTAAAGTCATACTTCTCATGATAAAAGCATTGGCTTTATCTTGTCTAACAGAGTACGAAAGTATGAAAAATACAATTGATGAGGCATATGCTTTGGCTAAAAAATATGATGCCAATCCAAACAATTCCTTTCGTAGCTTCATAAAATTTTGGCATGCGAAAGAAGATTTTAAACCTTTTGCAAGTGATGATCTGGGACAGAGCGCTGTCCTCGGCATCGATAATTTATTTGAATCCGGGCTTTGTTCTGTACAAAGTAACATAGAGAAAAATATCGTTGAAGTGAAAAATATTGGAATAGTATTAGAACGCTATAATACTCATAGCTTCTTCATTTGAGGTTAATTCTTCTTCGATGTAAATTTAACATTCACAGCAGCAAATTTTTGTTTAGTAATTTATACCACCACTGATCTCAGCAAATTCTAATTTGTCGAGTTATATAATCTAACCTAAGTGACGCTCCGAATGATAACATTTCAGACTCGCTCCGGCATCCGCTTCGCTCCGCCTAATGCGCTCGCTTAGAATTTATCATTCGGAGCTGATACCTTAAAGTTTATATAAATAATAACTAGAATACCAAATGAAAGACAGCCACCCCCACCTGCCCCTTGTGGCTGATGTGTTTGTTTGTAATCATTCATCAATTAAACAGCCGGAGCTGATAATGCCTAAGCGAGCGCATTAGGGTTTTTCGTCAACAGAATAATCCTAAAATAGCTACTTTCAGAAAAACCGGAGCGAGTCTGGACATTTATCAGCGAAGGCGTGACTTTAGTCAACAAAACAACACATTAGCCCTACAAATTAAGATTTAACTATCAAGCATATTCTTCCAAATTTTTCAAAAAAACTCTTCTATTTATATCTTTATAACACTTCTTATCAAAATCAAGCTTATGATTTGCTTCAAACTGTATTATTCTTTTCTTCCATTTCAGGACAGATCCCTTCTGTAAATGCACTTGTTTCATAAGCCGCCTTAACCCTTATCAAAGTATTTTTGCTAAAAACAACATTACTCATTTGCACTCCTAGTAACATTTTTGATATATTTCTATTGTTCCTGCATTTTTTCTTCAGTAGTTTTCACTATTCTTTCCCTATTCTTGGCGGTTTTTCATAAAAAGTAGGGAGATGATCAGATTGGGACATTCCTGTGATATTATGCGGCTTTATCCTCATCTCAGCACTGAGATATTGAATTAAATACCCAAGGTGTTCACGGTTCAGTGCCCAAACAGGCTTGCACTGAAAAATGTCAAAAACCACAGCTCTAGTCCGAAATAAGGTTCTCTTCCATGCTCAATTTCAGCAGTATATGAAAATGACTCAGCAGTTTTATGAACTCCCCTTGCATTTTTAGTTCCCACAATAAGGACATAATACATTTAGGGCAGAAAAATGCTGCTTTGCCTTGTCTTCAATATCTACTCTATAATATCTGCCACAATTTATGCATTTGTTATTAACATCGTAGCGGTAAATTGTGCGATCATTGCTTTTTTGATGACCACAGCTTGTACACTTAAAATGCACATTGTCATCATCTGCAACTATCACCCCTAATCCTTGACATTTAGGACATTTGACTTGTATTCCAGACTCCATGGCACTATATACACTGTATTTAAAATAGGCTTCATCAATTATGCGGCTCATAGCCTTCCAAGCTCCTTTCTTGGCGAATACAAATATATCTATAACTAGCAAGTCCTTCATTTTTACGTTTCTTCAACAACTGCTATCCTATTTAATATCTCTCTTGCCAGCTCCTTAGCCTTTCATAAAATCATCTTTACTAAGTATCATCAATACATAGCTGTCACTACCCACATCCATAGCTGATAAAACATAATCCTTCCATATTGAATTGATGATTTTTGCCCCATCTTGGCACATCTTCCTCACTATCTAATATCTCACCATCTATTTCAAGTTCAAAACCTTTACTTAGTTTTTTAATTGCGTTCATAAAATCATCTTTTCTTACTTTCCAGTCAAGTTCTATTGCTATACCTTTCCGCAACAACTCTTCAAAAAGTTCAAGCCAGGCATCTTCCATAGTCTTCTTCATTTTCAGGCTTTACTCTCTTAAAAATTGCTTTTGTATGTTTAGTGTTTCCTAATAATAATTCTGTTAATTCTACAAATGCCCTCTGCATCTTTTCATTCTCATCTTCCACAACTTCTACATAGCTTTTTTCATCAGGAAGAGTCTCTTTTTGCATAAAAGTTCTCATTATTTTTATCGCATCTTCATAGCCTAAGTCATATATACAGTATTTTTCTACCGTTTATTTCAAGATATAAATTCACATAATCTTTGTTTTTGCTACAACTGCCTTCATTGAGGTGCAAAAGCCTTTTTATCGCATAAGGCGGACGTATCTCGGTATAATAAATATATTCATCCTTCATAGCATTTAATGAGTTATTAACACCATCAATGTGAAACTCTTTTATGATTAGAATTTGGATTTTTTAATCCACCATTCTACATACGTTCCCAAGCAATTTTCTTTGAATCCAACTATAAATACTCATACTAACCTCGTTTTCTAATGTTTCAGTGAAACATTTTTATTATTATAATTATTCTTATGTGAGCCACCTAATTATTCTTTCCGTACTATCACATAAGAAATTAACCAAAAGATTCTTCAAGCCATATCCTTATATCATCAATTGTCTTATCACTTGATAAATCCAACTGAGCGCAATCTGTCTCATATAACAATATCACATTCTTATCTCTATCAAAATAACTTCTAAGCCAAGCTATGAATCGTGCAAACTCGTATAATTCGTTTTCAGAATTAAAGTACTCTATTGCAAATGTACAGCGATTTCTATCCATTCTGAGTTCAAATTGATACTGTTCTAGAATAGTTTTCCCAGCAAATATCGTAATTTCGAGCAGTATTACTTACTTCCATGTTCGTGCCGGGATATTTTGCATCAATATCTTCATTAAATTTCTTAACATTAAAATTATAATTATGTTCTTCATTCAAGTGAACATACAGTGTTACAGCCATTTTATCTACACCCCCTGTATCAGTTTTGACAATTCTAATTCTGACAAAGCTGAATAAGTGTATAATTTTCTAAGTAAGTCATTGTCAAATACCATATCATAATAGTCTGTCGCAAACTCCTCGAATCTCTCATAAGTACCGAAAGCATATCCGAGTAACCAGCGTCCTCCGTCATTTCCTTCTATCTGATTTTGATGAACTTCGCCATCATACCAAATAAAAAGTAGTTTCCTGTCTCTCATCATCTGTAAACATATTTTTTTCATTTTCTCGTCTAAGCCTTCATACATCATATCAATAATGCCCGTGATTCCATTCAGCAGAAGCAAACTGATTAAGACTATTTTCATGAGCAAAGCCTTTTATTAGCACTGCAGTTTCTGTAAATAATACTGTTAACTTATCTCCTGCACCATTATCAACAATATACTTTATCATATTATCAGTCTCGAACTTCCGTATCAATCTCAAGTCATCATCTTCCGGTTCAGTTAAATGTATTGTCTAAAACATATAAGGCTTCCAAATGTATTAACATATTATTCCAATCCATATATTTTCTTTGTTTTGATATATCGTTGTTTTACTTTATCTAACATAATAGTCCTCCGACTAACTATATGGCTTTCTATTATTGTATATCTCGTATGGCATATCTTACAGCTGTTAATTTCTTGCCACCAATTATCACTTCTTTTATCATCATTGCAAAGTTTCAAATCCATACTTTTCATAGAACTTCCTAGCTCTGGTGTTTTCTTCAAGAACATAAAGAATAACCTCTTTATATTCATGTATTCTTAATTCATTTATTACTGAATCCATTATTTTTTTATTCCATAACCTTTGCCTATATATTCAGGCAACAAATAAATTGAAATTATTTCTCCAGAATCACTGCAATTATCAATTCTTGCTCTACCAAAACTTGCAGTCCCGATATACTCACCATCTTTAATGCATACCATAGTGTACAAGCTAGGACTTTCCAGTCTGTTACTCCAATGCCCTCTTGGAATTTTTATCCAGAAAAATCTTGTGGAGCTATACCTCTATAAGCATATCTCCAACCCTCTTCCAATATTTTACTAATTTTCATTTTTATCATCAGCTGAATCAATATATCTTATTTCCATTGTTTCTCCTTATCTGAGTATCTCTTGTCTATCGTATATTTTTCATTAGTATGAGCATAGTAAATTGTTTTAGGGTTATAGCTCATTATAAGTTCCCAATCTTTCCTTTAATTTTCTATTATCTTCGTATGCATCAAGATATTCAAAAAGGTTCTAAGTCCCCTACAAAACAGTTACCATCGTCAAGAATCAGAGAAATACTATCAAGACTATGGCTTGTTGTACATATAACTTCTCCATCAATTCCTATACACTTAAGAATTTCTCTGCTGTTCTTTTCAGCTTAAAAATCTTGGCCTTATCAGCATCTATTGGTTCATATTTCACCTTATTATCCCTATTAAAAATATAATCTGAAAAAAATGAATATATGGATACTGTGTATCAACTAACAGTAGTTGCACACCCTGTTTCATTAACTCACTAACTAAGCCGATGTGGTCAGGATGGTAGTGAGAAGCTAATAAATATTTGATATCATTCAGTTTAATTTTATTCTTTTTAATTCCTTATAAAATGCCTGAATTGTACCTGCATAGTCTGTATCAAAAAGCAGATATATTTTTCTCCTTGATTAAGAAAGTATTTGTATTTTCCATATCTCAATTTATAATAATCTTAGTCACCTCCCTAAATTCTAAGTTTGTAGGGCTAAAAATAATTTGCTAAAGTAGACGCAAAAACTGATAAATGTCCAGACTCGCTCGGCATCCGCTTCGCTACGCCTAACGCGCTCGCTTAGGCATTATCAGTTTTGCTGTCATCAGACATTTAACCTCAAAGGTTTGATAACTAAAAAAGTAAGTCGTGGGACTATAGGCAACTCAGTGACGCTCGAATGATAACATTTCAGACTCGCTCAGCATCCGCTTTCGCTACGCTTGATGCGCTCGCTTAGAATTTATCATTCGTAGCTGATACCCTTAAATTTATGCAAATAATAACCTCGAATGCCAGATTAAAGACAGCCACCCCCCTGCCCACATATGGCTGATGTGTTTGTTTTTGCTGACTAATCAATTAAACAGCCGGAACTAATAATGCCTAAGCGAGCGCATTAGGTTTTTCGTCAACAGAACTATTCTACAAACAGCATCGTTCCAGAAAAACCGGAGCGAGTCTGGACATTTATTAGTGAAGGCGTCACTAGTAAAGTTAACAATCACATCAGCCCTACAACTTAGAAATTTATCTTATAAATGTTTCACGTGAAACATTTCTCATAATCATAATAGTCTACAAACAAGTTAGATACATAATTAAATCTATTATAAAATGCTTGTAAAAATATTATTCTTATTTTTCAATATAGGTACATTGTTCTATTCAACATTATTATAAACTTCAATACCCAAAACTTTTAATAATAATTCCTTCTTCATATTCTTTTCCCGATTCAACAGGTGCTAACCTATGAACCTTTTAAAAACTCTATAAACTAAAGTTTTATACTCCACAGTACCTCCATCTTTTTAATTGCAACGGAATTGGTATAAGAAGAAAAAAACAGCTAACAAGATGCATACAATAACCACATTTTCGTTTTTCATGATTTTACCCTCCAAAGATGAATTTCTACATTTCTTTTTACTTTTTCAATCTCTATAATTTCACCGCAATGACTACAGTGATAAATATGTTTTTGCATATAAGAGTCTTTCCAAATTTTCAAAACCACCGCAATGTGGGCATCTCAAATACTTTTTTTATCAATCAGAATATATCCAGCTAAACCTACAATAGCAAAAAGCAAACAAAGCTTTTAATAAAGAATCCACCTATTATACAAATACTAAAAACACTATTACACAAATATATGCAGAATAAAGTTTTTTTCTTTTTTTATCATAAAAATCTCCTTTTTTTATATTCATATCTTACAACAATTTCTTCATATACCTCTCTTCATATTCAACATAGATATGTTTTTGATAAAAAGAAAAAGACTCAAACCAATCATCTTTAGGTATGCCAAGATGCACCTTTGCAACAGATATCTCATTATTTTTCATATCTTCTTCTGCAATTTTAAGTAACGCACTACCTATTCCTTTACATTTCTCTCGTCACCTTAACAAATAACCTATGAATGAATGCTTCATTTGTGCCATCAACTCTTACATATCCAATACTTCCTATAACTCTGTCATTACCATCAATGGCAATCCAAAATCTGCCACCTCTATCAAAAATAATTTGATTTTTATATCTAATAAATCTTCATTTAATCCCGGTTTTTCTTCCCAAAGCATCCTTAGCTTGCAAAAATCATAAATATTAAATCATCTCTATAGCTTTCTTCAAAAGGTATAATTTTCATATTCTAATATCTCCAAAATACAGATTTATTCATCATATAAACACCAAATCATCCCCATCCAAAAAAATCAGCTTTTTCTAAATCCCTAAATTAATGTATAATCTCTGAGCCAACTCATTATTTTGTTCAGTAGTTAGGAAAATCGGCATATTGCTGTCCACATTTTTCAAAGTTTTTATCGCACTCTCAGCGGTTGCCCTTCCTAAACCCTTATTCTGATAATTCTTATCTATATAAAAACTCAATTAAACCCTTTTTATTAAGTACTATTTTTCTAAAACGAAATAAATCCCACTCTTTTTATTTTTCATTATTGTAAATAACACAAGGCACATTATTTTTCCGGATCTAAATATGCTCTCCCTACCGAAAAACTTGCAGGATTTACATATTCCATTTGTTCACTTGTTATCTTACATTCTTCTACCGCATACCAAAAGGTCAGTTTCATCTTCTATCGGCTTTTATCCAAACCAGTAAATTACTGCTTAAATTTTGTTTTATTCCAGATAAAAATGTTCCCATATAATCTCCCTATAATTACAATTTTTAATATTGGTGTTTTTATCAAAAACGCTAAAACAACTGCTTGTATTATCATCCATCATTATAATTCCAGACTTATAATACTTTTCTGTAAACTCTACTTTTTCCATTATTTCATCCTTTGTAAAATAACTGTTTTCAGGTGCAACCACCCACTTTTTCTTCTACATCATCATAACGATGAATAATGGCAATTACCCTTCCTGTAAACTCTTTTTATCGGCTCATCAATACCTATTATATAGGCATCTTGTTCTTCACCATCTCCTGCAATTATTCCTTCTATATATCCATAATTTATCGGATAATACATATCCTTATGTTTAGGATGATAGCTTCCGAGCGGTCTGTCAACTGTCACTTTTACAAGCTTACCAAGCATAGTTTTACTCCAATATTTAACCCAAATTATTGATATCGTCTTATTTCAGCATTTAACCTTTCTATCAAACTAATTATATCTCTTCTGAAATCCTTTAACTCATACAATGTATCTTTAATTTCACCCTGTACCCTAATATCCGTAAATATATTGTCAAACCAGATGTCAAAAAGCACCATCGCTAATGGTATCGCTTATTTCTGTCGGCAAATGCATATCAATATCTTCAAGCTCCTTATTTAATACAGTTAGTGAAGAGTATATTTCCTCGATATCAGCATTTGCATCCTGAATTTTACCCCTTTTAATAAAGCTTGAAATCATTCCTCCACCAAAAATATCAAATACTCCCCAGGATGATGCACTGTCTAAAGAAGATATGGCATTATCTATCCTTGCAATTACCTCTTCAGCCGCCCTCTTTGCTTCATAAAGTTCTTTTAATCTGTCCATTCTCATACCTCCATAAAAGTTAATATTCTACTGTTTCTTTCTTACCTTCGGAACCGCAATTCATCAAACATAATTTCAAATAAATCCGTCAAATATTTCCTGTTATCCACATTATCCACAAGCAGCATCGTATTTGCTCCCTCATAAGGAAGTTCATATTTTGCATCCGGCATATAGTCAATTGCCGATTTTACAGGTTTAATAAGCAATCTGTCATCATATATTCCACCAACTATTCTACCCTTGTAGTATATAATATATTCTCCCATCATAGCCCTGTAACAAATATCCTCTAATTCAGATAACTGCTCAAGGATATAATTCAAATATTCCTTACTTGATGACATATTTAATTCCTTTCTCAAACAACAGTTTTTTCTATATTAATTACTAAAGTAATTACGATATTTTAATCAGTCTATTTTTCCATTATTTAGTATTTTTATTCATCAAAAACACTACTCCCTGTCCAACAAAAACTTATAACTCCATAAATAAGAGCATATATCATTGCACTTTCGTTATAATAGATAAAAAATTCTACCCTCTCTTCTTTATTTTTGCAATGTAAATGAATATCTAAATTATTAATCTTTTACAAATAATGGATGAACTAAAAATGCTCTATAGAAGACAATACACTTTACTTAGGTGAAATTGCTCCCATTTTAACCAAGAGCCTTATATATTCCCTCATCATTATTGCTGATCAGTAATGTTCGTAAAACGCCTTTTTTTAGTTCAGCAGGTGCATTTTTCCATTAGAAATGGAAGGCGACTACTTCAAGCATTTCCACATCGTTAAAATTATCTCCGAAAGCTGCTGCCTCTTCACATCTATATTCCACAATCTACATAGTTCCAAAACCGCACTTCCCTTTGTTATACCTGGTGCCATAATCTCTATCATAGTATGAAATGATTTAACTACCGATAAATCAGGAAAGTTCTTCTTTATCTTATCTTCAATTTCATCAGTCTTATCAGGGTTGCAGATACATAGAATTTTTCCTATCTTTTGCATCGTTAGATAATGACTCTGCAGAGCCACTGACAGCCTGAGTTTTCACGATATTTTCCTCAGTTATCACTCTTTCATCGCTCTTATCCTTCACTATCCAGTTGTCACTGGAATAAAGGTTCCAACAGCAGTCAAACTTTTTCTTCTTCTATGAAATTAATGACATTTCTCTGCTGTTTTTCTTGCTAAAACCCGCAGAATAAATAGTATTTTTCTTATCATCCAAAATCAAAAGCTCCACTGTAACATATAATAGGGCAGGAAAAATCCATTTTCCTCTAAAATAGGATATATTCCTGATGGACTCTTGCTGATATTATTACAAAAGGAATATCTTTTTCATTTAATTTTTGTATTGCATACTTTGTTCCATCAAGCATCTTATGCTCACTATTTAATAAAGGTTCCGTCTACATCACTGAAAACTATCTTTAATTCCATATTTTACTCCCCAATCTTCATCTTGTGTCTCCATTCAGGTACTTCAGTATCATCTGTCCCAATATTCATCCATTTCAGTAATTAAATTATTCTCTGTTTTTATAAAACTTACAACATGAAAAGAGCTGCTTTTATTCACGGGATAAACCTTTACAGCTGTTATTATCATATTTTCAGTTTTTTCTATGCGTTCAATTTTACCTTCCCATTCTCCCGGATATTCGCAGTTGGCTTTTTATATATTCCGAAAACTGTAAAAAGTTCATTACTGCAATGCCAACGAATTACAGCGTCTTTATGAAAATAGCTAATAAGCTTTTTCTCTATTTTTGTTTCAGCACATCTATCCAAAAATTCTTTTACATCCATTATATTATCCCCATTTTCCATAATTTCACCTTACTTCCATATTATCTTCCGCATTTACTTCCTACAAATATACAACAAATGGCTCGAAAGCCCCAGCATTTCCCTTTTTTCACAAATATGGAGCTGATAGTCTAAAAATAACTTAAAATCGTCATCTGACATTTTAAAATCAGGATTTCTCTCAACTATTTCTAAAACACTGTCTGCAGCAACCGTAGTTATATACTTCACTGGTTTAGCCTCAAACATTTCTTCAAATTCCGCTATATCAAAGCCTGTAAAATGCCTGTTCTGTAAAATGCTTCACCTTATAGTCCTCATCAAAATTTGCTGTAAAACCCTCTTTAAAATTGCCTGAAAGATAATTACTCATCATAATTGCATGCGCTGATAAAAATGCTACAAGTATAACTCCATCAGGCTTTGTTATACGAATTGCTTCATCTAAGGCCTTATGCCTGTCTTTTTTTCTTCATATAGATGATACATGGGACCAAATAAAAGGGTTACATCAAAGGTATTGTCATCAAATATACTTAGATTCAGTGCATCACCCTGAAAAGCTGATATATTCATTAGACCTTCGGCATTTTTCTTTAAGACTTCAAGATTACTCTCCACAAGCTCAACCGCAGTAACATCATAACCATTTTTTGCAAGTGCTATGGAATATTTGCCTGTCCCTGCACCTATTTTCCAGTATCTTATCACCGGACTTGATGTACTTATCCACATAATTCATCGTAATAAAATACTCAAGCTGCCCCTGTCTGCTTGAGGTAAGCCTTTTATCCTCATCAAACCTACCATATATGGTTTTTAGCATTTCAATTCTTTCTGCCATATACTTTATCCTTCCTCCTAGTTTTTAAGTTATCTTCGAATTTTTTTGTAATCTCTTTCTTGCATCCTTTGTAAACAATGTGCAGTCCACATAATTTCTGATTCGTCACAAAGTTTTCTGTATATCTCAATTTCCATTAAAAATTCCCACCATTCCAGCCCCAGCTCGTTGTCGTTTCGTATTTTACATAGATTCTCTCAGGCTCTATCCCAAGAACCTCGTGAAATATCTTTGTTATCTCGGCAGTTAAATTATTAAAAGCCTCTTTATCCTCATTTCCAAATACATTTACTTCCACATAGGCTATATCCTTATCATTACTGCCCTTAAAGTAAAGGTGGCTCTCAGCCTCAAAATTAAGCATAAAAGCCAAGCCTCACTTTTCCCGGGTATTAGCTCAATTGCCTTTCCAAGTTTCTCCTTAACAATAAGTTCCTCATCCTTCGTAATCTTCTTAGTAATTTTTGAATTAATAAATGGCATAACATTTCTCCTTTCTTACTTCCCCATACAAAAATCCTTAAATATCTTATCAGCCAAATCCTCACTGGTGGTATCACCGGTAACTTCACCAATGGCATTATAAGCATTCATAAGGTCAATAGTATAAAAGTCCTCAGACACACCTGAGTCTATGGACTCAAGTACCATATTAAGGCTTTCCTTAGCCCTTCTTATTGCGCCTTCCTGTCTTAGATTAGAGAGATAGATTTCATTGTTAAAGTCTAACTCCCCATTGAAAAACATTTCCTTAATAATCTCAGTAAGCTTCTCTATTCCAACCCTCTTCTTTGCCGATATTTCTACAGGATTGAACTCCGAAAAAGCCTTATATTCCTCATCTGTCAATCCTCTTTCAAGGTCGGTTTTATTTAAGATAAGAACTGATTTTCTGGATTTAATCTCAGTTAAAAGCTCCTTGTCCTCTGTGGAAAGCGGCTTAGATACATCTATTATCATAAGCACAAGGTCTGCATCACTTTAGATGTTCCTTTGCCCTCTCTATTCCCATTCTCTCGATCTCATTGTCAGTCTCCCTAATTCCTGCTGTATCCACAATATTAAGAGAGATATCCCCAAGGCTTACACTCTGCATCAGAGCATCCCTTGTAGTGCCCGGAATATCGGTTACTATGGCAACATCTTCCCCTGAAATGTAGTTAAGAAATGAAGACTTACCCACATTCGGCTTTCCAACTATTACAGTCTTAATGCCCTCTTTAATTATCCTTCCTTTACCTGCATTTTCCAAAATGTTATCCAAGGCATTTATATTGTTTACAACATTTTCCCTTATCTCCTCAGCCTTACCATCAAGTGACATATGCTCAGGGTCATCAAGGGCTGCCTCTATATAAGCCATGTCAGTTAAAATGCTCTCTTTTACAGGTTTTAATTTATCCCCTATTCCACCGTTTAGCCTTCTGCCTGCACTCTTTATGGCATAGTCGCTGTCTGCCCTTATTATATCCATAACTGCTTCTGCCTGTGTAAGGTCAATTCGTCCTGAAAGAAAGGCTCTTTTTGTAAATTCTCCGGGTTCAGCAAGCCTTGCACCTGCTTTTATAGCAGTTTCAAGTACTTTTTGTTATAAATGCTCCACCGTGGCAGTTTATTTCCACTACATCTTCTCTTGTATAAGTCCTTGGTCCCTTCATAAATGAAACCAAGACCTCATCTACTACATCTGTCTCATTATAAATATGTCCGTATTTAATGGTATGGGTGTCTATTTTGTCTACATCAGTAGAAGATAGTTTCATTAGCTTTCCCGCTATATTAAAGGCATCCTCACCACTTATTCTTATTATACTTATTCCTGAATTTCCAACCGCAGTGGAAATCGCCGTGATTGTATCATTCATAATCATCACTCCACTCTTCCCTTAAAATTCCGTATTTTACACTATCATAATATTCATCATTGTAATATCTTACTTTTTCTTATTCTGGCTTCCTTGTAACATACCTAGCTTTTCAGCTGCCTTCATCATTCTAATATTCCCATTTCAAAATATTTTTTTCTTAATTTTTACAATAATTTTTCCCATTCCGGAACATTTTATTTACCTACACTTCCTCATCCCATACTATCACAAATTCCCTATATATACAACAAAATCCCCGCAAAACCATCAACTGGTTCTACGGGGATACTTACTATACTTCTTCATCTGAATCGTAATCAATTTTGTTGTACTTCTTCGAATAATTCTTATTATAACCACTCTTGTGATATGGCTTTCTTCCATAAGGCTTCTTGCTATAGCCCTTGTTATATCTGCTGTTATAGTAAGATTTTCCTTCATTCTTTGGCTTAACTACAACCTTGCGGTAAGGATCAGCACCCTCACTGTAGGTCTCACAATCAGGATCTCCCTGAAGAGCAGAATGAATTATTCTTCTTTCAAATGAATTCATAGGCTCAAGTGAAACGGCCTTTCCGGTTCTCTTAACCTTAGATGCTATATTCTTAGCTAAGTTCTCAAGAGTCTCTTTTCTTCTTACTCTATAGTTCTCAGAATCAAGCTTAACCTTTACATACTCGCTGCAATCCTTGTTGATTGCAAGGCTAACAATATACTGAAGTGAATCAAGAGTCTGTCCGCGCTTTCCGATGAGAACTCCCATATCCTCAGCCTTCACATCAATTGTAAGCTCATTTTCAACAGAATCAAATTCCACATTTATAGCAGCCTCAAGATTCATAGCCTTAAACACATCTGTAAGGAATTTTACTGCGTCAGCCTTAGCCTTTTCCTGTCTTTCAGAAGATACAGGCTCGCCCTTATCATTCTCATCAAATTTCTTTTTAGGCTTTCTATGCTCTTCAGCTGCAGGCTTATTTTCACTCTTAGCCTCAGTATGTGCTTTAACCGTAGCAGGTCTTTCCTGTCTAACTTCTTTTTTTCTGAGGCATAGAAGCAGGTTTTGATTCTTTAACCTCCTTGAATCTAACCCTTATCTTTGCATCGTGCTTTCCAATAAACCCTAAGAAACCTGCGCTTTCCTTCTCAAGCACTTCCACATCCATCTTATCAGTGGTTGTTCCAAGCCTTATAAGACCTTCATTTATGGCATCGTCAACTGTTTTTGCTGAAATCTCAATCCATTCATTACTCATAATCTACCCTCCAATACCTAGTCTCTCTTTAACATATTGGCTACATCTGAAATATTGGCAGCCTTATATTCACCCTCGCGCTTTTTATAGTCCGTTATCTTGTAGTTGTTCTTTGCCTTAATTGTAATCCCCTTTTCAGTGCTCTTGGAGCCTCAGAAGAATCATCATCAATCTTCTTTTGTATTTGTGGTCGCTATGGATCTGGTTGAAGTATTTGCAAACTGATTAAATTTCTCAGCCACAGGCGCTTCTCCCCCTTTTCGCACGAAGCTTTGCAGCCTTTTCCTGATTCTTTCTTATCATTTCATCAACGTCAACATTTTCAAGCATCTTGTTGAAGAAATACTGCTGATAATCATAAATATACTACCTGCAATCCAGTATACACCGATACCGATTGGGAAGGTAATACAGAAGAAAGCCTGCATAAATGGCATGAAGTTCATCATTCCCTTATTAAGCGCAGCAGCCTGATCATTTCCATTTGTCTGTGGCTGATTCTTCACCATCTGCTTACCGTTGATATACTGAAGTACACCTGCAAGCAGTGGTACTATAAGTGTAAGAGGCTTAGCAAATCCCGGTACATCCGATATTGAAAAAAGTCCGAATACACTGTTAATATGCTCTATCTCAGCTGAATTAGTGGCTATTACGTTTGAAATACCACTAAAACTTGTTTTAAGTGCCTCCCATTTGTCATGGTTAAATGTAGCAAGTACATCTATTACAGAGTTTAATATAGTAGTTTTATCGTCCCTCTGTAACCAGTTTAACTGTATGTATGTTAGCTATCTCAGTTAAAGTAGCGGCATAATTGCTCTGTCCCATAAGAGGAGTAGCTATATTCTCATACAAGCTTCTTATAGCTGGCATGTAAGCAGGCATACTCTGAACTATTCTATAAAGACCGAACATGATAGGAAGCGTAATAAGAATAGGCAGACAGCCCGCAAGTGGATTTGAGCCATATTTCTCATATACCGCCTGAGTTTCCTGCTGCATCCTTCTCTGTGACTCAGGATCACGCTTTCCCTTGTATTTCTTAGTTATTTCCTGAAGTTCAGGACTCATTCTTGAAGTGAGCTTGCCTACTTTCTGCTGTTTATAATACATAGGCATCATCAAAGCTCTCATTATAAATGTAAATAATAAGATACAAATAGCTGCATTTTCTATACCGATTGCAGAAAATACAGAATAAATCCCATTCATTATGTATGCAAGTATTCTTGCAATAGGGCCCACTATAGCACCATTATACTGTGTCAGTGCAAATACCTGTTGGATCAAACTACCGTCCTCCTAAATCTTTCATTAAGGTACAAAATCGACACCGCCCTTAGACAGAGGATGACATCTCATAATTCTCTTTACAGCCAAATAAGAGCCCTTTAAGGCTCCATACTTTTCAATAGCCTGTACGGCGTAGGTTGAACAAGATGGAATGAACCTGCACATTGGGGCCCCTTTATAAGGAGATATATGATTTTTATAAATTTTTATTAAAAATATAAGAAATTTCTTTATCAATTATTATCATCTCTTTTCTCATTAAGCAAGTGATGCAATTTACAAAGGTGAATATAAGCACTCTCCACATCTGCATATTTCTTATCTTTAATATTTCCTCTGGCTATAATAACGATATCATAACCTTCTTTAACAATCTCTTTGTTAAGCCTCACGCTTTCCCTTATTAATCTGGTTGCTCTATGTCTGACTACACTGTTGCCAACCTTTTTACTAACTGATATTCCTATCCTGTTACTATTTGTTTCATTGTTATACACATACATAACCAGATATTTGTTGGCAAAAGATTTACCGTAGTCATAGACTCTTTTTGAATTCTGTCGAATTCTTCAACGAATTAGGTAACATATTTTTCCCTGATAAACAAACGGACACCGGCAAGGCCTGTGTCCTTATTGTAACTGATTATGCAGATAATTTCTTTCTACCCTTAGCTCTTCTTCTAGCTAATACTCTTCTGCCATCAGCTGTCTTCATTCTCTTGCGGAATCCATGAACCTTTTGATCTCTGCCTCTTCTTAGGCTGGAATGTCATCTTCATTTGGTACACCTCCTTAATAAAAATCAAATATTACGATTAAATACAATCAACCCTTATAATATCAGCATTTAAGCGAAAAAAATCAAGAAAAACTTTCATTTTTAATTCTACATTTATAGAATATATTTTTCAACTTATCCACATTCATTCTACAGCGATGTACTCACTTATCCACAATTTGTTTATAAGTTGTGGATAAATTATTATTTTAATAAATTTTTAGGATATTTATTACTTTCTACCCTATAAAATCATGTTTATAAATTTATTCTACTATTGTTGACAACTTTTGACTTAACACTAAATTGACAGGATTTCACAACTTATCAACATTTTATTGTGGATAAGTTGAATAAGATATATTTCTTTTAGTTGTTTTTCTTTGGTTTGCGATAAAAATATAACAGTATAAAGGAGTATTTTTGTCTTATGAAACAATTAGTCAGCAAAAACTGGGATGCAATACTGGAAATGCTTAAAAATGATTTTTGAGATAAAGCCGGTATTATTTAAGACCTTCATCGAGCCTCTTAAGGTATATGACGAGGACGATGATAAGGTAACTATTCTTTTAGATGATGATGTATACCAGCACTATGATTCTTATATAAAGGAAAAGTTCTATACCTTTATAAAGAACTCCATTGAGGCTGTTACGGGAAGTCATATAGTCTTGATTTCATATCTAGGAAGACCTTGAATCCTATGATACTGAAAAACGAGAATAATCAGCTTATAGAGAGGGCTGCAAGTGCAAAATCTCAATCCTAACTATACCTTTGATACCTTTGTAGTCGGACCTAACAATGACTTTATTGCAGCCGCTGCAAAGGCTGTAGCAAAGGATCCTAATACAGATTGGAACCCTCTTTTTATATACTGGCGGAGTTGGACTTGGAAAGACTCACCTTATGCATTCTATTGCCCACTCAATCCTAGAGAATCAAAAAGGATGCAGGGTACTTTTATGTTACAAGCGAGCAGTTTACAAATGAAGTTATTGAGTCTATCAAAGAGGGTGTGCTTGCCTCTACCAAGTTAAGGAAGAAATACTGCAACATAGATGCACTTCTTATCGATGATATTCAGTTTGTTATAGGAAAAGAGCGTACTGAGGAAGAATTTTTCCATACCTTCAATGACCTTTATCAGGCAGGAAAGAGAATAATCATTTCTTCAGACCGCCCACCTAAGGACTTCACAAATATAGAAGATAGGATAAAGTCAAGATTTGGTAATGGTATGATGGCTGAGATAAATCCTCCTGACTATGAGACCAGAATGGCTATCTTAAAGAAGCGCTGTGAGCTTGAACACGACATCTAAGTGATGAGATTCTCGACTACATAGCTACCAATGTTAATTCAAATATAAGAGAGCTTGAGGGTGCCTATAAGAAAGTTACCGCCCTTAATAAGCTTGTAAATGTAAATACAGAGGCCACTCTTGATATGACTAAAAATGCCTTAAAGGACATTATCAATCCAAATGTTAAAAATGTAATTACCATTGATAGTATTATAGATGTAGTTGCAAGCCACTATGAGCTTTCAATTGACCAGATATGTTCTGCCAACAGAAGCAGCAATGTAGCTTATCCAAGGCAGATTGCTATACTTTTATGTAAGCAGCTTACACCTGCTTCTCTTAAGGAAATAGCTGCAAAAGCTTGGCAAAAAGACCATTCTACCATACTACGATGGAATTAAGAAGATAGAAGAAGACTTAGAGGCTGAAAAAAAGGCTAATAAGAATGATTTGTCCAATAAATTGGATGTAATAACCAAGCTTATTTCTTCTTAAAATACTGTGTATAACCTTGTGATAAATTTAGTATAATATGAAACTTTGTTTATAAGCTGTGAATAGTTATTTTTTGCGTAAATTTATTTTCCACAGTCTTATAAAATGCGTAAAAATACTGGTTTTTAACTGTTTTGCAGCTATAACCATATCCACGTGACCTACTACTACTAGGTATATATTATATCTATATTGGAATTATCCACCCTGACAAGAACAACTACCACTAAGGAGAAACTAATGTTAATAAGAGTAAATCAAAGTGATTTAATTAAAAGCATAAATATTGTAATTAAGGCTATTTCTACCAAAACCACCTTACCTATACTTGAATGTATAGTTATTAAGACAATAGATAATAGCATCAAGTTAATTGCCAATGATATGGAACTTGGCATTGAAACCATAGTGATGGGTGAGGGTTGTTGAAAAATGGAAGTATAGCCTTAAATTCAAGACTTTTTTCAGATATAGTGAGGAAGCTTCCAAACAAATATGGTTTGAAATTAAGACTGACGATAATTATAAGGCTACCATCAAATGCGGAAAGTCAGTATTTACAATATCAGGACAAAGTATTGAAGAATTTCCTATTCTTCCTGAAATAGAGAAGATTAAGAGCATTACACTTTCTGCAGTTTACTCTTAGGAAATGATTAGACAGACATTATTTTCAATTTCAAATAATGAAAACATATGAAGGTAATGACTGGTGAGCTTCTGAGGTTAACAATAATAACCTTAGAATCATAGCTCTTGACGGACATAGAATCTCTATAAGAAAGACAACAATTGAGGGTGAACACGAAAATATAAAGGCAGTTGATACTGTGTAAGACTCTCAGTGAGATAAAGCAAGATTCTTTTCAAGTGAGGTAGCTGACGAGGTAGTTATTTATTTTTTTCAAACAAGCATATAGTATTTGAATTTAGCAATACTACTGTTAATTCAAGGCTTATTGACGGAGAATTCTACAATGTAGACCAGATGATATCAAGTGATTATGAGACTAAGATAAATGTAAACAGAAGAGAATTGCTTGAAAATATGGATTCTGCCCTTCCTTTCATTACTGAAAAGGAGAAAAGCCTGTAATACTCAATTTAAGTGAAAATAACCTAAACTTAAGTATCAAGACCACAGTAGGAAATATGAATACTGATATGGAGCTTACTAAAGAGGGAAAAGACATAATTATAGGCTTCAATCCAGTTCTTATTATGGATGCACTCAAGGTAATTGAAGATGAAAACATAGACATTTTCCTTTTCAATCCAAAGGCACCTTGCTTTATTAAAAATAAAGAGGAGAGTTATTTATACATAATTCTTCCTGTAAACTTCAATCCTGAAGACATTTAACTTGAATTCTATTCAAAATGAGGTATCTATGCAGGTTGTTAAAATAAAAGACGAACATATCAAATTAGGGCAGCTTATAAAGTTTGCAGGTTTGGTGGATAACGGAGTTGAGGCAAAATATGCCATTCAGAACAGTCTTGTACTTGTAAACGGTCAGATAGATACCAGACAGGGGCAGAAAGATAGTTCCGGGAGACATTGTTAAATTTAAGGATGAAGAGATAAAGGTAGAGGCAAAATGATAATTAAGTCTCTTGCACTTAATGATTTTTAGAAATATACAAGATATGAATATTGAGTTTGATAAGGGACTCAACATTATATATGGTGATAATGCACAGGGAAAGACAAATATACTTGAGTCTATCTATGTTGCAGGAACTACAAGGTCACACAAGGGCAGTAAAGACAAAGAAATGATAAGAATAGGAGAGGATGAGGCTCATATAAGGCTTATTTTGGAAAAAGATGATTTGGATAGAAAAAAATAGACATGCATCTTAAAAAAAGTAAGTCTAAGGGAGTTGCAATCGATGGAATTCCTGTTCACCGCTCTGCCGATGTATTTGGTATAGTTTCGCTTATTTTCTTCTCTCCTGAGGATCTTAGCATGATAAAGGACGGTCCTGCTGAAAGAAGAAGATTCATAGATATGGAGCTGTCCCAGATAGAGAAGATATATTTGTATAATCTTTCAAAATATAATAAAATATTATTGCAAAGAAATAATCTTCTTAAGCAGATATACGCAGACAGCAGGCTTTCAGACACCCTTGATATATGGGATGAACAGCTTGTGACTACAGGCACTGAGATTATAAAGAGCAGAAGAAAATTCATAGGTGAGTTGGGAAAGATAATAAAGCCTATCCATGAAAGGCTTACCGGTGGAAAAGAAGAACTTGAGATAGAGTACAATCCAAATGTTACTGAGGAGGACTTTAGAGATAGATTAAAAATCAGGCAGAAACAGTGACATTTACCAGAAAACCACCCTGACAGGTCCTCAAAGAGATGATATAACCTTTTACATCAATAAAAATGATGTGAGAAAATACGGCTCACAGGGACAGCAAAGAAGTACTGCTCTTTCGCTTAAGCTCTCTGAGATTGAGCTTTTTAAGGTTAAAACAGGGGATAATCCCATTTTATTATTAGATGATGTGCTTTCAGAACTGGACAGAAGCAGACAGGATTACCTCATTGAAAGTATAGGAGATATCCAGACTATCATTACCTGTACAGGTCTTGAGGAATTTGTTGAAAATAAAAAGGCTAACGGACGAATATATAAGATAAACAGCGGTAAAATAGATAAAAGTGAGGTGTAAAAATGAGTGCAGAATACGGAGCTGATCAGATTCAGATACTTGAAGGGCTTGAGGCGGTTAGAAAAAGACCGGGTATGTACATAGGATCTACTTCTCTTAAGGGACTTCATCACCTTGTATATGAGATAGTGGATAATTCTGTTGACGAGGCTCTGGCAGGAGAATGCAGCCATATAGAAGTATTTATCAATGAGGATAATTCTATAACTGTAGTAGATGACGGAAGAGGTATTCCTGTTGGAATTAACAAAAAGTCAGGTCTTCCTGCGGTTCAGGTTGTATTTACCGTTCTTCATGCCGGTGGAAAGTTCGGCGGCGGTGGATACAAGGTATCAGGAGGACTTCACGGAGTAGGTGCTTCCGTTGTAAATGCTCTTTCTAAATGGCTTGAGGTCTTGGTTGAAACAGACGGAAAGGCCTATAAACAGCGCTATGAAAGAGGAAAGGTAGTAACTGAGCTTAAAGAATTAGGTGCTACTGACAGACATGGTACTACTGTAACATTTTTTTACCCGATGAAGAGATATTTGAGGATACTGTTTTTGACTATGCAACTATTAAGCAACGTTTAAGAGAAATGGCTTTCCTTACAAAGGGCCTTAGAATCAGCCTTACAGACAAAAGAGAAGAGGGTAAAAAGACTGACAGCTTCCACTATGAGGGTGGAATTATGGAGTATGTCAGCTACCTTAATAAAAATCAAACAGTTCTCTACGATAAGATTATATACTGTGAGGGAAAAAGGGTACAGTTCAGGTAGAAGTGGCACTTCAGCACAATGATGGTTATAACGAGGGCTGCTATAGTTTCTGTAAATAATATCAATACTCCTGAGGGTGGTACTCACCTTACAGGCTTTAGAAATGCACTTACAAAGACCTTCAACGAATATGCAAAGCTTATGAAGCTTGTAAAGGAAAACGACCCTGCACTAACAGGTGAGGATATCAGAGAGGGTATGACAGCCATAGTCAGCATCAAGATACCAGAGCCGCAGTTTGAGGGACAGACTAAGCAAAAGCTTGGTAACAGCGAGGCCAGGAGCAGTTGAAAAGCATTGCCGGTGAGCAGATTATGATTTTCCTTGAGCAGAATCCTGCTATTGGTAAGATGATAGTTGAGAGGCACTGTTAGCTCAAAGAGCTAGGGATGCAGCAAGAAAAGCAAGGGATTTAACCAGAAGAAAGACAGCCCTTGAATATATGAATCTTCCGGGCAAGCTTGCTGACTGCTCGGATAAGAACCCTGATAACTGCGAGATTTACCTTGTAGAGGAGATTCTGCAGGCGGTTCAGCAAAAGATGCAAGAGATAGGGCAACACAGGCTATACTTCCACTTAGAGGCAAAATCCTTAATGTAGAAAAATCAAGACTGGATAAAATCTTAGAAAATAAAGAGATTCAGTCCATGATAACTGCCTTTGGTACAGGAATTCATGAAGACTTTGATATAACTAAGCTTAGATACAAGAAAATCATTATAATGACTGATGCGGATATAGACGGAGCTCACATAGATACATTGATGCTCACCTTTATCTATCGTTTCATGCCTGAGCTTATAAGAAAGGGACATGTATACCTTGCACAGCCGCCTCTTTACAAGGTTGAAAAGGGCAACAAAATCTGGTATGCATACAATGATAAAGAGCTTGATAACATAATGTCTGAAATCGGAAGGGATAGCAACAATAAGATTCAGCGTTATAAAGGTCTTGGAGAAATGGATGCAGAACAGCTTTGGGAGACAACTATGGATCCTGAAAGGCGTGTGCTTCTTAAGGTTATGATGGATGAAGAAAATGCTTCTGAGATAGATTTAACCTTCAACACCCTTTATGGGAGATAAGGTTGAGCCAAGAAGGAATTTATAGAGCAGAATGCTAAGTATGTAAGGAATTTGGATATATAAAACCAAATTATTAAAATAAACGTCTAAGTTTAAATAATTCCTCATAAGTCACAGACCTGTTGTTTCAAATAACACAATAGAATACTGTATTTTTAGGTCTGTGACCATGAGGGGATATTACCAAACAATTGCAAAAATATTTAGTCTAAAACCGAAATAACTAAATAAATTAATATTTGTAATATAACTTATGATTAAAAAGTAAATCAATTATAAAAAGCAATAATGCCTGCAAGTTGACAATCTAATTTATATAAATCTGAACAGTCTGATGAACTGTAACTTTTCCAACTTTCAGTAATTTTATAAACTAATTCATATTTGAAAAAGTAAGTAAGCTATTAGTGCAAGAATTGAACAGCATATTATAAATTCAACCATATAATCACCTCCATTATAATCAGTATATTACAAAATAAGATTTTTCTAAAAGTATGTTATTTAATTTGAATTTATGGTATAATACTGTATTAGAGTGAGAAAACTGAAATTTGAGACTTATATAAATATTTCAAGGAAAAAGGATAAGAGAATGGACGAGAATATTTTTGATAGGGATTAATGAAGTAGACTTAAAGAAGACTATGGAAGATTCCTACATAGACTATGCTATGTCAGTAATTGCGTCTCGTGCCCTTCCTGATGTGAGGGACGGACTTAAGCCTGTACAAAGAAGAATACTGTATGCAATGAAGGAGCTCAATACTCCTGATAAGCCACATAGAAAATGTGCCAGAATTGTCGGCGATACCATGGGTAAATATCACCCTCATGGAGACAGTTCTATTTATGGTGCCCTTGTAAATCTTGCTCAGAGCTGGTCTACCAGGTATATGCTTGTAGACGGACATGGAAACTTCGGCTCTGTGGACGGAGATGGGGCAGCAGCTATGAGGTACACAGAGGCAAGGCTTAGCAAGATTTCCGTGGAAATGCTTTCTGACATTGAAAAAGGATACAGTTGATTTCACTCCTAACTTCGATGAAAACAGAAAAAGAGCCTACAGTGCTTCCATCAAGATATCCTAACCTCCTTGTAAATGGAGCTTCAGGTATAGCAGTTGGTATGGCTACCAATATTCCGCCGCATAACCTTACAGAGGTTATAGATGCAGTAAACAAGATAATAGACAATAAGGTGTTAGAAGACAGAGATACCGAAATAGATGAAATACTTCAGATAGTGAAAGGTCCTGACTTCCCAACAGGTGCGCACATCTTAGGAAGAGCCGGTATAGAAGAGGCTTATAGGACAGGGAAGAGGCAAGATTATAGTTCGTGCGGTGACAGACATAGAGCCTATGGCAAAATGGCAAGAACCGCATAGTTGTGACCGAGCTACCTTATCTTGTCAATAAAAGCAAGACTCATAGAGTACATTGCCGATATGGTAAAAACAGAGAATAGATGGAATTACAGAGCTGCGTGATGAGTCAAACAGAAGTGGTATGCGCATTTGTATCGAGTTAAGGCGTGATGTAAATCCAAATATCATTCTTAAAAAATTATATAAGCACACCCAGCTTCAGACTACCTTTGGCACCAATATGCTCGGGCTTGTCAATAACGAGCCTGTGGTTATGAACCTTAAGCAAATGCTTGGTTTCTACCTTGAGCATCAGGAAAATGTAGTAAGAAGAAGAAGTCAGTACGAGCTTAACAAGGCAGAAGAGAGAGCCCATATATTAAAGGGACTCCTTATGGCTCTTGACTATATAGATGAAGTTATAAGTATAATCAGAGGTTCAAAGACTACTGCAGAGGCAAAAGAAAAACTCATCGAGAGATTCAGCCTTGATGATGTACAGGCTCAGGCTATAGTTGATATGCGTCTTAGAGCTCTTACAGGTCTCGAAAGAGAAGCTTCAGAGCGAATATGACAGCTTACAGGAAAGAATTAAAGAATTAAAAGAAATACTTGCGGATGTCAAGAAATTACTTGGAGTAATAAAAGAAGAAATAAAATGTAATCCGTGATAAATACGGTGATGAAAGAAGAAGCCAGATAGTAGCTGATGATTCAGACATTACCAATGATGACCTCATTCCTGATGAAAATACCGTAATTGCAATGACAAATATGGGCTACATCAAGAGAATGACAACCGATAATTTCAAAAGCCAGAACAGAGGCGGTAAGGGAATTAAGGGTATGCAGACCATTGAGGAGGATTTTATTGAAGATCTTCTTATGACTACAACCCACCACTATATACTTTTTCTTTTACCAACAAGGGCAGGGTATACAGGCTTAAAGCTTATCAGATACCGGAAGCCAGCCGTACAGCCAGAGGAACAGCTATGGTAAATCTCTTGCAGCTTCAGCCGGAGGAGCAGGTAACCGCAGTTATAAAACATTAGAAAAGAAACAACTGACGGATATTTATTTATGGCTACCAAGCGAGGTATAGTTAAAAAGACTGCCCTTAGTGAATATGCAAATATAAGAAAGACAGGCTTGCAGGCTATTAATCTAAGAGAAGATGATGACCTCATAGAAGTAAAACTTACTAACAACGAAAACGATGTCTTCCTTATAACAAAGAACGGAATGTGCATTAGATTTAACGAAAAAGATGTACGTTCTACAGGCAGAGCTTCTATGGGTGTAATCGGTATGACCATAGACGATACTGATGAAATAGTTGCAATGCAGCTTGACAATCAGGGTGAACAGCTCCTTATAGTCTCTGAAAACGGACTTGGAAAGAGAACGGAAATAAAAGAATTTACCACCCAACACCGTGGAGGAAAGGGTGTTAAATGCTACAAGATAGTGGAGAAGACAGGACTTGTAATAGGTGCTAAGTCAGTAAATGACAATAACGAGATTATGCTCATTACAAAGGCAGGCATCATTATCCGACATGGCAGTGGAAAGCATCTCTGTACTTGGAAGAATTACATCAGGTGTTAAACTTATGAATGTAGACGGAGACAATGTAATTGCAAAGATTGCAAAGGTGCGTGAGGATGACAAGGCAGTAGCCGGAGAAGAAACAGACGAAGCTAAAGAAGGTAATAATTAGTATTAATTTATTGAAAATACTACATAAACTTGAAAATGCTAAGTAAGGGATGAAACTCAGACTTAGCATTTTTTTGATAGAAAAGAGGTTATATGTTGTTTGAAGAAATTATGGAAAGATACAGTGATAAGAAGATAATAAGTCTTTGCAAGAAGCTGATAAAAAATGTTCATTTGGAAGCGGCGTGGATGCAGCTTATTTATGTGAACTTGCTTATAGGCTGTATGTTATGGGAGCTAAGGAAGATGTTTTAAAGGTTTGTGAGTATACTAATATAAATATTCCAAACAAAGTAAACTATAGAGTATGGGATTTTTATTCTACTTATATGGGGGCTTGAGGCATATATATATAATGAAGATGGGAGAACAGAAGAGAAGGAATACAGGGTATCACTGATGAAAAAGTGTGGTCAACTCCGAAAAATGAATCAGATACCAAAGAAAAGGCTTGGGCTTTTTATGCAGAAAATATTTGCAAGAAAAACTTTTGAAGATGTTTGTGATATACAGGCAATAGAAGAAGCTGAGGCAGAAGGCAACAAGAAATCAGCCAATGCAGCGCGTCTAACTGCACTTTACAAACATGATTGGATATGGGATAACAGGCTTTTTGTCCTGGAGTTAGTTAATAACAGGATGAGCTTGAAGCAAAGATAAGGGAATATGTTATCTGTTCTACAGTAAATTCTAATTTGTAGGGCTGGTGTGATTTTTTTGTAGCTAAGTGACGCTCCTACTTTTTGCATTGCTCATAGGCTTAGCTGCTTCGCAATGCGCCTCTGAGCAACGCAAAAACGGAGCTGATACTCTTTAAATTTATGCAAATAATAACCAGAATACCAAAATTAAAGACAGCCACTACAACCTGCCCCTCATGTGGCTGATGTGTTTGTTCGTGACGACTTATCAATCAAACAGCCGGAGCTGATAATGCCTAAGCGAGCGCGTTAGGTTTTTCGTAATCATTAAAAACTTAAAAATAGTATCTTGCAGAAAAACCGGGCGAGTCTGGACATTTATCAGCGAAGGCGTAACAATCTAGTCAAAAACAAACACAACAGCCCTACAACTTAGAATTTAGAAGAGAATATTAAAATATAACACTATATATAGGTAGAAACAAAACCATGACCACAAATTGTATTAAATGAGCAAACAATTAATAAAATCTAAAAAGCTGTTGACATTAACTCTCTTTTGATACACTTATATATGCATTCGCTTAGCGAGTGTATAAAACTTTATAGTTATAATCGCATTGTTCGGTTTTTGGAGAAATACCCAAAGAGGCCGAAGAGGCGCCCCTGCTAAGGGTGTAGGTCGCGCAAGCGGCGCGAGGGTTCGAATCCTCTTTCTCCGTTCCTTTTTCAAATTAAATTAAAAAAATAATTAAAAAGGTGTTGACAGAGCCAGACGATGTGATAGAATAACAAAGCTGAATTGCGAAAAGCAACTAAGCAACAAGAACCTTGATAACTAAATAGTGAGACAATCTTGAAAAATTCAAACGAACGCATACAGATGGTAACATTTGTATAACCTAAATGAACAGTAAAAATTATTGACTTTAGCCGGTCAATAACGGAATAAGCAAGAGATGATAAATGTCAGCTTGTTCTGAACAAGGCAAACACTTTTTATGAGAGTTTGATCCTAGCTCAGGATGAACGCTGGCGGCGTGCCTAAATACATGCAAGTCGAACGGAGATTACGGACGGAAGTTTTCGGATGGAAGACTGTAATTCTAGTGGCGGACGGGTGAGTAACGCGTGGGCAACCTGCCCTATACAGGGGATAGCAGCTGGAAACGGCTGGTAAGACCGCATAAGTCGGCGAGACCAGCATGGTTTTTGTCGGGAAATGAGCAATCAGGTATAGGATGGGCCCGCGTCCGATTAGCCAGTTGGCAGGGTAAAAGCCTACCAAAGCAACGATCGGTAGCCGGACTGAGAGGTCGGACGGCCACATTGGGACTGAGACACGGCCCAAACTCCTACGGGAGGCAGCAGTGGGGGATATTGCACAATGGAGGAAACTCTGATGCAGCGACGCCGCGTGAGTGAAGAAGTATTTCGGCATGTAAAGCTCTATCAGCAGGGAAGATGATGACGGTACCTGACTAAGAAGCCCCGGCTAACTACGTGCCAGCAGCCGCGGTAATACGTAGGGGCGAGCGTTATCCGGATTTACTGGTGTAAAGGGAGCGCAGGCGGTTTGGCAAGTTGAGAGTGGAAGCAGGGGCTCAACCCCCTGACTGCTCCCAAAAACTGTTAAACTTGAGTATGGAGAGGCAGGCGGAATTCCTAGTGTAGCGGTGAAATGCTTAGATATTAGGAAGAACACCGGTGGCGAAGGCGGCCTGCTGGACCAAAACTGACGCTGAGGCTCGAAAGCGGGGTAGCAAAACAGGATTAGATACCCTGGTAGTCCACGCTGTAAACGATGAATACTAGGTGCTGGGAGGCATAAGCCTTTTCGGTGCCGTCGCAAACGCATTAGCATTCCACCTGGGAGTACGTTCGCAAGAATGAAACTCAAAGGAATTGACGGGGACCCGCACAAGCGGTGGAGCATGTGGTTTAATTCGACGCAACGCGAAGAACCTTACCTGTCTTGAGATCCTCCTGAATACAGGGTACTGCCTGTAGTCCTTCGGGACAGGAGAGACAGGTGGTGCATGGTTGTCGTCAGCTCGTGTCGTGAGATGTTGGGTTAAGTCCCGCAACGAGCGCAAACCCTCTATTTTTTAGTAGCCAGCGGTTCGGCCGGGCACTCTAGAAAGACTGCCGAGGATAACTCGGAGGAAGGCGGGGATGACGTCAAATCATCATGCCCTTATGACCGGGGCTACACACGTGCTACAATGGCAGTTACAGAGGGAAGCGAAGGTGTGAGCCGGAGCGAATCTCATAAAGGCTGCCTCAGTTCGGATTGTAGTCTGCAACTCGACTACATAGAAGCTGGAATCGCTAGTAATCGCGAATCAGAATGTCGCGGTGAATACGTTCCCGGGTCTTGTACACACCGCCCGTCACACCATGGGGAGTCGGAAATGCCCGAAGTCAGTGGCCCTAACCGCAGGGAGGAGCTGCCGAAGGCAGGTCTGGTGACTGGGGTGAAGTCGTAACAAGGTAGCCGTATCGGAAGGTGCGGCTGGATCACCTCCTTTCTAAGGAAGAAGAAGTAGAGATTGTCTTACTGTCTAGTTATCAATGATAACTTTATATTTCTAGTGGCGATGCGTCTAGGGGTCACACCCTGTTCTCATCCCGAACACGAAGGTTAAGGCCTAGGCGGCCGATGGTACTGCACTGGAGACGGTGTGGGAGAGTAGGGTGGCTGCTAGATTTATGGGGGTATAGCTCAGTTGGGAGAGCACCTGCCTTGCAAGCAGGGGGTCAAGGGTTCGAATCCTTTATCTCCACTCAGGATATTATCCTGAAATGTACCTTGAAAACTGCATACCGAACAAATATTTATGCAAGTATGATTTCATTTAAGAAGTTGTACAGCTAGATATGAAACAACATCGAGAGTTCTTTTTGTTTACAGAAAAAGAACAAAACAATGTATTAAAAAGAGATTTTATAACAGTACGCTAGCTGTTATAGAATCATTAAGAGAACCATAATGAGTTATCTAAAATACCGTTGAGATGGGTCACTCGCAGAAATGCTACGCATTTCACGCTCGTGATAGGCGTTTCGTAGAAACGCCTCCTCCACGGCACACACCGTCGTCTCGCAAGCGAGCTTGCGCCGCCGGAGATGTACCGTGTAGCAATCCCATCTCAACGTTGGTCAAGTTACAAAGGGCGCAGGGCGGATGCCTTGGCACCAGGAGCCGAAGAAGGACGTGATAAGCTGCGAAAAGCTGCGGGAGGAGCAAATATCCATTGATCCGCAGGTATCCGAATGGGGAAACCCGGCAGAAAGAACTTCTGTCACCGTATGATGAATCCATAGTCATACGGAGGAACCCAGCGAACTGAAACATCTAAGTAGCCGGAGGAAGAGGAAGAAACATCGAATCCCTAAGTAGTGGCGAGCGAAAGGGACGAAGCCCAAACCAAGGATTTATCCTTGGGGTTGAGGGACCACATACGAAGAAGCAGTAGGTAGCAGAACGGTTTTGGGAAAGCCGGCCAAAGAGTGAAAGCCTCGTATGCGAAACAGACTGTGATTCAGTGGTATCCGGAGTACTACGGGACACGAGAAACCCCGTAGGAAGCAGGGGGACCACCCCCAAGGCGAAATACTACCCTGGTGACCGATAGAGTATAGTACCGTGAGGGAAAGGTGAAAAGAACCCCGGAGGGAGGAAGAGAACCTGAAACCCTGTGTCCATAAGCTGCGGAAGCTACGACTAACGTGCGACCGTGTACTTTTTGTAGAACGGTCCGGCGAGTTGCCGTTGCTGGCAGGTTAAGTACTTAAGGTACGGAGCCGAAGGAAACCAAGTCTTAATAGGGCGGTAAGTCAGTAACGGCAGACCCGAAACCGGGTGACCTACCATGGCTGGATGAAGTCTGCGTAAAAGTGGATGGAGGTCCGACACGTCTGTTGGAAAAAGGCGGTGATGAGCTGTGGGTAGCGGAGAAATTCCAATCGAACTCGGAGATAGCTGGTTCTCCCCGAAATAGCTTTAGGGCTAGCCTCGGTATAGTCTAATGGAGGTAGAGCACTGAATCGCTGCAGGGGGCGTCAAAAGTCTACCAATGCGTATCAAACTCCGAATGCCATATAGATGTTTACCGGGAGTCAGACTGTATGAGATAAGTCGGACAGTCAAAAGGAAACAGCCCAGACCATCTGCTAAGGTCCCAAAGTGTATGTTAAGTGGTAAAGGATGTAGGGGTTTTCGAAGACAACTAGGATGTTGGCTCAGAAGCAGCCATTCATTCAAAGAGTGCGTAACAGCTCACTAGTCGAGAGGTCCTGCGCCGAAAATGTCCGGGGCTGAAAACATAACACCGAAGCAATGGAATATACCGTAAGGTATGTTGGTAGGAGCATTGATAACATGAAGAAGCGGTACCGTAAGGAGCCGTGGAGGGTTATCAAGAGAGAATGCCGGAATGAGTAGCGAGATGAAGGTGAGAATCCTTCAGGCCGTATATCCAAGGTTTCCGGTAAAGCTGATCTTCCCTGGGAAGTCGGGACCCAAGCTCAGGCTGAGAAGCGTAGGCGATGGACAACTGGTTGATATTCCAGTACCTCTGGCTATCAGAAATGTGGGGACACGGAGATTCAGGAGTGCCTGTAAAGGATTCAGGTGCAAGCATGGTTTATGCCGGGCAGGCAAATCCGTCCGGGTAAGTGAACTGTGTGATGCGGACCGAAATATAAGTAGGGAAGCTCCTGGGAGAGCCGTCGAGAAAAGCCGCTATTGTGTAGTCAGAGCCCGTACCGTAAAACCGACACAGGGTGGATGGGAGAGTATCCCAAGGCCGGCGGGAGAAGCATTGTTAGGAACTCGGCAAAATGGCCCCGTAAGTTCGCGATAAGGGGTGCCTGTAGAGATACAGGCCGCAGAGAATAGGCTCAAGCAACTGTTTAGCAAAAACACAGGTCTATGCGAAACCGTAAGGTGATGTATATGGGCTGACGCCTGCCCGGTGCTGGAAGGTTACGGGGAGTGCTTTAGGAGTAATCCAAAGGTACAACTTAAGCTCCCAGTAAACGGCGGCCGTAACTATAACGGTCCTAAGGTAGCGAAATTCCTTGTCGGGTAAGTTCCGACCCGCACGAAAGGCGTAATGATTTGAGCGCTGTCTCAACAATGCACCCGGTGAAATTGAAGTACCAGTGAAGATGCTGGTTACCTGCGCCAAGACGGAAAGACCCCATGGAGCTTTACTCCATCTTGGTACTGGGATTAGATATATGATGTGCAGGATAGGTGGGAGACTAAGAAGCAGGGACGCCAGTTTCTGCGGAGTCAATGTTGGGATACCACCCTTCGTGTATCTGGTTTCTAACCTTTGCCCGTTATCCGGGCAGGGGACAATGCCCGGAGGGGAGTTTGACTGAGGGCGGTCGCCTCCGAAAGTGTATCGGAGGCGCTCAAGGTTCCCCTCAGAATGGTTGGAAACCATTCGCAGAGTGTAAAGGCAGAAGGGAGCTTGACTGCGACACCGACGGGTGGAGCAGGTACGAAAAAGTAGGACTTAGTGATCCGGTGGTATGTGAGTGGAATGCCATCGCTCAACGGATAAAAGCTACCCTGGGGATAACAGGCTTATCACTCCCAAGAGTTCACATCGACGGAGTGGTTTGGCACCTCGATGTCGGCTCATCGCATCCTGGGGCTGTAGTAGGTCCCAAGGGTTGGGCTGTTCGCCCATTAAAGCGGTACGCGAGCTGGGTTCAGAAACGTCGTGAGACAGTTCGGTCCCTATCTGGCGCAGGCGTAGGATATTTGAGGAGAGCCGTCCTTGGTACGAGAGGACCGGGATGGACGAACCGCTGGTAGACCAGTTGCAGTGCCAGCTGCACGGCTGGGAAAGCCAAGTTTGGCAGGATAAACGCTGAAGGCATCTAAGCGTGAAGCCCCTCCCAAGATAAGATATCCCATAGCGTAGGCTAATAAGACCCTTAGAGAGTAAGAGGTTGATAGGGTCAGTGGTGTAAGCGGAGTAATCCGTGTGCCTTCTGATACTAATAGGTCGAAGGCTTTGACCAAAGAAAAGGAAGATGTTGATTCGGTTGCAGTTTTTCAAGGTATATTAGTTGGCCCAATGGCTCAGTTGGTTAGAGCGCTGCCCTGTCACGGCAGAGGTCGCGGGTTCGAGTCCGCTTGGGTCGTTAATATCTTCGGATATTATTTATGGGGTCTTAGCTCAGCTGGGAGAGCATCTGCCTTACAAGCAGAGGGTCACGGGTTCGAGCCCTGTAGGCCCCATTTACTTTAATCACATATTAGATATGCCGATGTGGCTCAATTGGCAGAGCAGCTGATTTGTAATCAGCAGGTTATCGGTTCGAGTCCGATCATCGGCTTTTTGGGTGGATTCCCGAGTGGCCAAAGGGAGCAGACTGTAACTCTGTTAGCATAGCTTTCGAAGGTTCGAATCCTTCTCCACCCACTTTAGAAAAATAGTAGGACAGTGCAATATTCCAAGATATTTTCTAAACTTAATATCGCGAGGGTGGAGCAGTCTGGAAGCTCGTCGGGCTCATAACCCGAAGGTCATAGGTTCAAATCCTGTCCCTGCAATTTTTGCCCAGATAGCTCAGTCGGTAGAGCAAGGGACTGAAAATCCCTGTGTCGCTGGTTCGATTCCGGCTCTGGGCATTTTGTCTGTAAAGACGTTAATTTAATATGGGACATTAGCTCAGCCGGTAGAGCACTTGACTTTTAATCAAGGTGTCGGGGTTCGATTCCCCATGTCTCAGAAGATAAAAAGGCTTTAAACTCGGTAGTTTCAAGGGTTTGAGCCCTTTTTCTAGTTTTACTTTCTGTCCCTGATTTTGGCCGAAAATAGTAAAAATGAATATGTCATTTTCATATCAAAGTATCATTTTCATATCATGACGGGTATAAAAAATAAATATCTGTAACCACTATATCTTGTGTAAATAAATTTTTATTAATACGTTAGGCTTGTAAATCTATTTTTATATCATATTTAAAAATTTAAGTTTAGGTAAAATTTCAAAAATTAGTTATGTATTTTGTTTTCCTCACAAAATGTCCTGACAAATTTCTTTATCTCAGTTGTTGGCGTTGTACCAATGTCCTGACAAATCTGCTTAAACTCTTCTAATTCATCAGGACGAAAGTCAGAGAAAAGCGTACATATTTCGAACGTAAATGTTTGAGCTGTGAATCATATTTCTTTTTGTCGTCCATCTATTCTCCTATTCCGGGCAGATTATACCCATCAATTTTTCAATCATACTGAATGTAAAAGCCTGCTTCTTTCATTATCTGCAGCCTTATAAAACATTTCTTTACCACTTCTTCTGCTTGTAATAAGCCCACCTGCTTTTAACTGCTTCAAATGATGAGAAACTGCAGGACTAGACATATTTACCATTGCACTGATGTTAAGCACACGTCTTCACAGTGGCATAAAAGCCAGAATATTCTAAGTCTGCTGCCATCTCCAAGCTGCTTAAAAACTTCAGCAGTTAAATTGAAATCATCTATAACTGCAAGACGGGATATTGCGTCTTCATGCTGTTTATTGTTGTGATGGTCATGAGGTAAATGTAACATATATTGTCTCCCAAAGTTGTTATTAAATAATGTTATGATATAAGTATCATTTGTGTTTGACACTCATATCAATTTATAGAAGTATAGCATATTGAGATAAAAATCTACAAATGCTTTTTGACACCGACATCAATATATAGAATTATATAAAAAGATTACTATTGTAACTTTAATCTTATATCATTATAATAATGTAAAGATATTGTTGATTGAAAAATGCCCAACAGTGTTTTTAGTCAATTAAATTTGTAACGCTTATTAAAAATATAAAATGGAGAATTGGTATGGAAGAGAAAAAGATTGTAGTGGTGGGGCATGTATCGCTTGATCTTACACCAAAGTTCAATATGAGGACTAAAGTAAGTTCAATAGGCAGTGTAATAAAAGCAGGTAAATTGGTAAATGTAGGTCAAGTGGCTATTGCACCTGGAGGCTGTGTTACCAATCAGGACTGGCTCTTAAAAAATTTGGCGTGGATGTTAAACTTATTGCAAAAGTTGGTAATGATGAATTTGCAGAAATTTTATACGAGAAATACAGAAAACAAGGTGTTGAACCCAATTTTATAGTGAGTGAGGAAGATAACACATCATATACAATAGTTTTAGCACTAAATGGATGTGACAGAGCATTTCTCCATGATAGCGCGGCTAATGACAGTTTTTGCGAAAAGGATATAGACTATGAAGTAGTAAGGAACTCGGACTATTTTCATTTTGGATACCCTACTCTAATGAAAGAATTTTTTAGGGAAGATAAAGATGAACTAAGAAAGATGTTTAAGAAAGTGAAGAATTTCGGCCTTATAACCAGTCTAGATGTAACTACAATAGATCCAGACAGTGAGCAGGCAGATGTTGACTGGAATCAAAAGGCTTTCTGAAGTTTTGCCTTATGTAGATTTTTTTGTACCAAGCATTGAAGAGCTTTGTTTTATGTTGGATAGGAAAAATATCGCGAGATCCAAAATAGAGCAAGTGATGACATCTGTATGCATTTATCACTATCAGAAGACATTGTTCCTATGGCAGAAAAAGTGATAAACTCTCGGTTGTAAAGTGTACTCATTAAAGTTGGGCAGCAGGAATGTACCTCTATGACATCAGACAGCGTAAGAATGAAAAGAGCTCGATGGTAAAAATAAGTATAGAATGGTCAAACAAGAGAATATTTTCAAAATAGCTATACACCTGATAGGATCTTGTCCGGCACAGGAGCAGGGATACGTCAATAGCGGCATTTATATATGGGATATGCAAAGGAATGACACCTGAAGATACTTTTAAAGATAGCTGCGGGTACCGGTGCATCCTGTATAACAGAATATGACACTTTGTCGGGATTACTACCGATAAGTATACTATAAGATACAAAACGGCTGGAAGGAACAAAATTTTTATTCATAAATAAGGAGGAGTTTATGTTAGTATCGTTAAAAATCAGTTTTGGTATGTGCAGAAGCAAAATATCGCAATAGGAGCATTTAATCTTACTACACTGGAAGGAATTAGGGCAGTTAGAGGGGCTGCCGAGGAACTCAAACAACCTGTAATCTTTACAATTTGCAAATGCAGCACATAAGGAGTATGTATCTCTTGAAAACATTGCACCAGCTATGCTAGCACTTGGGGATAAAGCAAGTGTTCCAGTTTGTGTACATCTTGGACCATGGTGCAGACTTTGAAGAAGTTAAAGAGCATTAGATTTAGGTTTTACAAGCGTCATGCAGTGATGGTTCTGCTCTTCCTTGTGAAATTAATGCTGCTAATACAAGGACTGTGGTTGATTTGGCAAGTCAGTACTCAGCTTCAGTTGAGGCTGAAATTGGTTCAATGGGTGCAGAAATAAGTGAAGATGGTGGTGAGGCAGATGAGAGCTGTTATACTGATCCCGTTATAGCTGCAAAAATTTGTGCAGAAACTGGGATTGATGCACTTGCCTGCTCTTTTTGGTACTGTACATCGGAATCTATAAAAGTGCCCCAAAACTTGATATAGATAGAATAGCTAGAATTCGTAAGGCAACTGGAGTTCCTGTTGTTATGCATGGTGGTTCAGGCATTAGCGATGAGGATTTTTAGAAAAATGCATTGAAAAATGGAGTTAGAAAGATTAATTTTTATACATATGCGGCAAAAATATGCAGGAGAGTATGTAAAGAAAAAGCTAGAAGAAAGTTCAGGATATGTATTTTATCATAAGACGTGGCTGTATGAGGGGTTAGAATCAATGAAAAAGACATATATTGATACAATCAAGATATTTGCAAATTTGAAGTAAAAATGACAAATGTAATAAAAATGATTACAAAAACAGGTGTATCGAAATTAAAAACAGGTATTATATACCTAGAACTAAAAATAATATGGATCTGAAGAGGAGAAGATTTATGAAAGAAAAATTCTAGCACTTATTTTTAGCAGCAACTATGGTTGGTTCACTTACTGCTTGTGGAAGCGGTAATGCAAGTAGTGGAAGTACTACAAAAAGTGGAAGTGCAGCAAGTACCACTGCAAGTAAAACAGGAAGTACTCAGGCAAGTAGTAAAACAAGTACAGCAGGTAAACATTATAAATTTGGTTATACTTGTATGGATGGAACCAATCCATTTTTTGTTACGATTCAGGATAAGATGAAAGAGCTAATTACAGCAAAGGGGGATGAACTGGTAACAACAGATCCTGCAAAATGATGTTACAAAAGCAGATTTCACAGGTTGAAGATATGCTTTCACAAAAATCTTGATGGCTTATTTATGAATCCGGTAGATGCACAGGGAATTATTCCTGCACTTGATCAGGCTAAGGCTGCTAATGTTCCAATGGTAGGCTTTGACACACAGGTTGGTGATATGTCATACCTCGTGTCGTATACAGGTTCAAATAACTACAATGCAGGAAAGGTCGTTGGTGAGGGGATTTAGTTAAGAAGTGCCCAAAGGGCGGTAAGATTATAGTTCTTGATTCTCCCACAATGCAGTCGGTAGTTGATAGAACTAATGGTTTCTTAGATGCGATTAAAAGGATCATGGTTTCGAAATCGTTTGCACAGCAGGGATGCAAGGGTAACTACAGGCTGCCATGGGTAGTGCAGAAGACTTACTCAAGCACATAGTGATGTGGTTGCTATTTTTCGGAGGACATGATCCCACAGCTCTTGGAGCTCTTGCAGCAGCTAATGCAGCAGGTATCAAGAAGGGTAAATGCTTCATTTATGGTATCGATGGCTCTCCTGATATCAAGAAAGAACTTTGCTTCTGGAACATCACTATAGAGGAACAGGTGCCCAGTCTCCAGTGGCAATTGCAGAAAAAGGCAGTTGAGATTATGTATAATCATGTGGAAGGAAAGGCTGTAGATAAAAAGAATATCAGTAGATACCTTCCTTATTACTGCAGATAATGTAAAAGACTATGGCACAGATGGTTGGCAGTAAATTTTAACAATAATAAATTGTATGAGGAAGCAAAGTGCTTTCTTCGTCCGGAGGGAAGGAGTTAGCACCTTTTACAAACTATTAAAGTTTTTTATATCTGTATGTAGATGCCAAAGGGTTTGGTGCCTATATGATGGATTATTTGGTTTTGGAAGAACCATAGAGATTTCATCTAAATTTATAGAGTAAAGGGGATGATTAGTTGAGCGATAATATTATTCTGAGAATGAAAAACATCAAAAACGCTTTCCGGAGTGTATGCATTAAAAATGTTAACTTTGAGTTAAAGGTGGAGAAGTAGATATCCTTGCTTGGTGAAAAATGGAGCCGGTAAATCTACCTTGATTAAGGTACTTGGTGGTATATATCATGCTGAGAGGGTGATATTGAGATTGAAGGCAAGAATGTAAGCACTAGCAAGTGTTCAAGATGCGGAGCAGAATGGAATTGCTATTATTCACCAAGAACTGGTATTGGTGCCACATATGAGTGTAGCCGAAAAACATTTTATCTGGGACGGTGAGGTTGGAAGTGGTATATTTGTAAACAGATCAGAAATGACTAAAAATGCACAGAAGATTTTAGATGATTTGGGAATGGATATAGATGCAAGAAGTTCTAATTAAGGATCTTTCTATAGCCAAGCAACGAGATGGTGGAAATAACCAAAGCAGTATCAGTAAATTCTGAGATATTGGTAATGGATGAGCCAACTATTTCTATAAGTGACAAGGAAGTAGAAACCTATTTAAGATAATGAGAGATTTGACTATAAAAAGGAGTTGAATAGTTTATATATCACATAAAAATGAGTGAACTTGATGAGATATGGATGAGAGTTACAGATCTATCGTGACAGTGAATATGTTGGTACTAAGATGTAAAGGAAACAGCTAAAGACGAGCTTATAGCAATGATGGTTGGAAGAACTCTGACTAATTATTATGTAAGAGACTGATGGCACGCCAGGAGAAGAAATGACAAAAGGTAGTTGAGCTTGATGGAGACAAAGGTAAAACGGTGTCGATTTTAATATAGAAAAGGTGAGATTGTTGGATTTGCGGGACTTGGGAGCCGAAGAAGTGAAACACAATGCAGGCTATTTTTGGTCTCACACAAAATGTGACGGGTGAAAATATATACAGAAATAAAGTAGAAATAAATAATCCTGAAAGATGCTATTAAATATGGGCTTGGTGCTGGTTCCAGAGAGCCGTAAGGAGCAGGGATTATGCACCTAGTACAAAGTGTTAAATATAATGCTACAAATTGAGGTACTTTAAGGAGTTTATAGGCAAGTTTAGGGTTAATGACAAAAAGAGAAACTGGAAATTACTCAGAAATATATAGATCTTATGTCTACCAAGACTCCATCGCAGGCACAGGAGATAGGAAATCTTTCTGGTGGAAATCAGCAGAAGGTGATGATAGGAAGGTGGCTGGCTACAAATGCATAAAGGTGCTGATATTGGATGAACCGACAAGAGGAATTGATGTAGAGCTAAATCAGAAATATACGCGATAATGAATAATCTCGTAAAAACGGGAGTTTCTATTATAATGATTTCACCGGAATTGCCTGAAATTATTAATATGAGTGACAGGGTATATGTAATGGCAGGTGGAGTAGTAAGAGGATGCATAAGCAGGGAAGAAATATCTCAGGAAAAGTATTGTACATCCTGCATACTCTAAAAACGACAGTGAATAAGATGGAAGATATTGTTACAGCCAACAGTAGAAAGGGTATCTGCTAACCAGGTAGCCGTATTCTTTAGGGAGAATATGGGAATAATGGTGAGCTTTGGTAATTCTATGCATATTCCTTTCCTATTTTCCAGGAACAAGCGGAACTTTTTCCAACTGTGAAAAATATGCTAAATGTATTAAGGCAGATTTCACCAATATGCTCTTAGCGTATGGAATGAGCAATGGTTATTATACTGGGTGGCATGATTTGTCAGTTGGTTCGGTTGTGCACCCCGGGTGTTATTTCTGATTGGTATCTAGAAAAGTGGACTGAGTATACCGGTAGCCAGCTTGTTGGTGTTGTTAGTTGGGTCTGTTCAGGAGCATTTAATGTCTTGTGATTTCTGAAAACTACTATACCACTTATATAGTAAACCCTTGCAACAATGAATATAGCAAGAGGTCTGGCAGGAGTATACATGGTGGTTCTCCAGTGAGAGTCATATCAAAGGAATAGCAGTGGCTGAGTGCAGGCTATATTTGCAAGTATTCCTGTTCCCATAGTATAATAATAGTAATAGTCTTTATACATACTAATACTTATTATGAACAAAACCAAAACATGGGAAGATATATATACGCAGTAGGTGGGAATCCATTGGCAGCAGATTTTTCGGAATCAATGTATCAAAAAGCAAAATTTTTGTATATGCTTATTCCGGAATAATATGCGACCTTGCAGGTACTCATTCTTGGCTACGTATGTACTCGGACAGCTCTACAGCGGTGACGGTGCAGAAATCGGATGCAAATCAGAAAGCAGTTGCTAGTTGGTGGAACGTCTATGTCAGGTGGTTCGGGTAAATTAGGAGGGTACCTTCTGATTGGTGCGCTGATTATAGGTATACTTAGTAATGGACTCAACCTTATGAATGTCAATTCTTTTTGGCAAAATCTGTAGTAAAGGGGTGAAGTATACTTCTTGCAGTATCTAGACTATATCCGTACATTTAAAAAGAATAAATAAATATAAAAGGGGTGGATGACTCAATTCTATTTTAGAGGTAAAATGATAAACAACTGTAAGAACATACCTTAAAGATTGGATAATTCCTATTATTTCGGGAGCTGCTCTCGGTGTTAATTGGGCTAAAATAACGTATAATAGTATTCATAAGCATGTACCGAGAGTTTTTGGTGCTACCTATATGACTATGAATAATCCCTATTTTTCCGTGCTTAATGAAAGCCTTTAGGAGGTAATTGAAGCAAATGGAGATATCTTATCATAAGAGACCCTGCACAAAGTCAGGATAGACAGAATCAACAAATACTGAAATGATAGATGAGGTGCATTGAGCATTGTTTGCCAACCCTGTAGATTCTAAGACCATAGAGCCTGCAGCTTGAGGGCATGTAAGAAGGCCAAAAGTTGCAGTGTTTGTTGTAGATACCGAGGTTCAGGATACAGATAATGTTGTTTCGGTTATTCAGTCCGAGTAATATACAAAAGCGGGTGAACTAGTGGCGGAAGAGCGATGATTAAGGCTTCGCAAGGCGCTACATTGTGCTTTTATCCCATTATAGTGTACAATCTACTCAGGTAAGAAGAGGGTTTTTAGACAAGATAAAAAGGACATACTGAGTACAAAAATAGTAGCAAATTCGTAGTACTAGTTCAGAAATAAAGTTGCAAATATGGAGATGGATAAGATTATTAAATCGGGAGTTAAGATTGATGTTGTTTTTGAAATAATGATCCCAACAGCTGTTGGGGCGCTTGCAGCTCTTGAGGTAAATAAGCTGACAGAAAAAGGGATAATGGTATATGGAGTTGATGGTTCGCTGGCGCAAACAGTTAATATCAAAAAGCGATATATGGTTGGTACTGCAGCACAGCATCCCTATAAACTCATAGGAAGAACTGCAGGCAGATACAGCGTATAAATATCTAAAAAATAAAAAGTTGAAAAATATTACTATAGATGTGGATATGGTAACTAAAGAAAAATATGGATAAAACCAATATGAAATGAATGGCAATAGATATGGAAAATGAACTTTAGTATTAAAACAAACAAGATTCTTATCTTTATGTATGTTTTATATGCTTTTCTACAGCAATCTGGATTTCCCAGTTTGTATGCCTAAGTATAGCCAGGGCAACACTTAACTTTGCTGCAAGGGACTTTATTGCTGAGATAAGTGGACTACTGCGAGCAATGTCTGAGATTTTGCACAAAAACAATATCTTTAATGTTTGGAGTTACACTTTGGGCTGGACCTATTTTGGTAGAAATAATAACGATTACTCTTGTTGTGAGATTATTTAATAGCATTTCGTATTATTATTTTATTAAACTTTTAATTATAATGGGGTTTTGTTATGGGTATTTACAAAACTCCCTAGCCCATCTTATAAAGAGCCGCTTCTCAGGATTATACATTGGAGGAGGGGTAATCAGCTATGCAATTACGGATAAAAACCTGTGCATCTATGTGGATGAAGAATTATAATATTGCAGATTATATCTCGGTATATTCTAAGGATGAGCAGAGCTACTTTTATCTCACCTATAATATACTAAACATTATGACAATATTGCATTTTTGTCACTGTTGTCTTTTATCATAATGAAAAGGATGAGACAATAAAAGAAAACAAAGGATTTTATACGAGCGTTTATCACTTGCCAATAGCAATCTTATCAAAGTTAATAAAGAACTTGAGATGTATGGTTGAAGAAAATGAAAAATTGGCAGAAATAAGAGAAAGAAACTGCATAGCTAGGGAAATTCATGATACCATGAGGCTAATTTTAACAAGAATAATTGCTGAATAGACGCTTGTATAGCACTTGCAAAAGACTCACCTGAAATCTTAAGAGAGCAACTAAAATTGATTCTCAGAGGTTAGCTGTAAAGGAGTTGAAGATATTAGGGCTTCTGTAAGTTCTCTAAGACCTGATACATAGAGAGGCTGAATCTTAATCAAAGCTCTGTGATAATCTTATTGAAAATACAAGAAAGGTTATGGGGGTTGAGGTAGATTATTATTGTAATGAGAAAAGAGCTGACTAGACGAGGATGAGGAAAAATGCAATCTATAGAATTGTACAGGAATGCATTACACAATGCGATAAGGCATGGAATGGCTACGAGAAATAACGGTTTTACTTGAAAAAGACAGTTTGAAATATATTTGAAAAATATCAGATAATGGTATAGGTTGCGCTGAAATTAAAGAAGGCTGGAACAAGACATATAGAAAGAAGAGTAGAAATGTTTGAATGGAACTGTTAACTTTCACAATAAGGATGGCTTTGTGGTAGAGGCAGTGGTTCCAATAAGATGGGGTAAAGAATATGATTAAAGTATTGGTAGCGGATGATCAGGAAATGATTAGAGAAAGCCTTAAAATTGTATTAAACAGTAAAGAAGATTTTTGAGGTTACTAGATGCAGTAGTAAAATGGACTTGAGGTCATTCAGAGTATAAGAAAAATAAACCGGACGTTATACTTATGGATATGAGAATGCCCTAAAGTTGATGGAGTTCAGTGTACTCAGATGGTATAGGAAGGATATCCGGATATAAAATTATTATACTTACAACTTTTGATGATGATGAATATGTTTATAATGCCCTGAGATTTGAGCTAGTAGCTGTTGCTAAAAGGGAGGCAAGATGGAAGGACTACAGGAGGCCATAGAGGGCGGTACATCAGGGACAGTCAATGATTAATCCTGATGTTGCAACAAAGGTGATTGAAATCAGATATGGCTAAGGGATGAATCGCTAATAAAAAATCGAAGACTTTCTAGGTCAAAGATATAACCGCAGGTGAGTGGAAAAATAATAGATGAGGTGGCAAGGGAAATCAAATAAAGAGATTTCAGAGACTCTTGCTTTGTCAGAGGGAACAGTAAGAAACTATCTGTCAGTTATTCTTGAAAAGCTGTCTTTAAGAGACAGAACTCAGCTTGCGATTTGGGCGATACAGTCACATAGAAGCCATTAAGATAGGAGATTTGCTTGATTAAGAAGAAAATATTAGTAATAGGGATGATAATTACTGCCATTGTTATATTATCATATGTAATTTGGTGTAAATCGAAAGACCTGTGGTTCTAGAATTTGCTATGTTTTAATGGTAGTAATTGGAATGTGGAAATACAGGATAGTTATAGCTTTTATAGACAGGGCTATTGATAGGATTTGAGAAAGAGCATCCAGGGGTAAAGGTGCATTACGTAAGTGGTATACCTAAAGGGAAGATTATTCGAGTGGCTTAGTGGTAAGATACTAAAAGGGGATGCACCTGATGTCATGATTGATAAAGGATGAGGACTTCAAACCGCTTTTGCAGAGCTTTGAAAATACTGGAAAATCTGGATGATTATTTTCAGAAAAGTGATAAGGAATGATGCTAATAGATATTGGTGAAACTGCATTAAAAATCGGGAAAATAGCAAAATGTAGCAATATGCACTGCCCTTGAGACCGTTCCTATACCTTATGTTCTGTAAATAAAACTCTGTTGAATAAAGAGGGTATAGATATTCCCAATAAAGATTATACTTTGATGACTTATATTATATCTGCATAACGAAGGATTTAGATGGAGATGGAATTATAGACCAGTTTGGGATATTTCAGCATAGCTGGCAGGAGGCAGCAGTCTCTAACGGAGCTAGGTTGTTTTCAAAATGATGGTAAGCAGTAGTCATTTTACTAGCACCAAACTACAGGAAGCTATTAAATTTACCAAAGCATTAGTGAATTAGATGAAAAATCAAAAAGTCACAAAAAGAGCTTTTTGATAAGGGACAAAGTTGCCTCTATGCCACTTAGCTATGCTGAATATAGAACTCATAAGGCATACCCCTATATAAAGAAATTAAATATACTGATTTTTCAATGGGACTGTATAACTCTCCCAAGAGGTAAAAAGGTAGTAATTCTTCAGTGGTTGACAGCTTAAATATAGGGATGGGAAAAGATAGCAAAACATAAGGAATTATCTGGGAATTTCTAAAATAGTGACAGGAAATGAAGAAGTTCAAAAAGATATGTTTTTAAATGCACCAGCAGCATCTGTACTACATTCTGTAACTGAAGATAAAAATCTATAAAGGATATTGATGGAGAATTTATTGGAAAAGTCATAGATAGTGGAAGTGTAAAGCCAAAATTTGAAAGATATGAAGGCGCTATACAGATAGCAGATGCAGAAATAAACAATTATTATACTCAGGATGTAGACTCTGGACAATGCAATGAGGATTATCCAAAGAAAAGGTACAGGAATATATATCAAAAATAGGAGGAAATAGAATGAAGGTTCAGAAATCAATAATATAATAAAAGAAATGGAAAGTACTTATGAAATGAAAATGGTTTTAAACTGCCCCTTTCTGCAGATTGGACACCAAAAAGAATGGGAAACCAAAAAAGGAAGGAGTATGATGAGATAAGAGATAATAGGCTGGGATGGGATATAACTGACTTTGAGTTGGGTGACTTTAATAAAGGTTGGATTTGGACTTTTTACTATAAGAAATGGAAACCAGCATAATCCGAAATATAAAAAAAGTATATGCAGAGAAAATCCTCTTTTTAAGAGATAATATGATGGCACCAATGCATTTTCATTGGTTTAAGTCGGAGGATATAATAAACAGGGGAGGAGGCACCTATGCTTATTAAACTGTATAACTCCGACAAAGATGGAAATCTTTGAGACAGATGTAATAGTACATTCCGATGGAAGAGAATATACTATAAAGGCGGGTGGCATGGTTGAGCTAAAACCGGGTGAGAAAGTAACTATAACTCCTTATCTTTACTATGAATTTATGTAGTTCTAGCAGTGGAAGTGTGCTTATTGGCGAAGTTTCGCAGTGCAAATGATGATGAAACAGATATATAGGGTTCTATGAGAAAAATAGGAAGATTTCCCAAAATTAGAAGATGAGCCTCCATACAGGCTTTTTATGCAATGAATATCCAGATGCAAAAACTAATTGTGAAAACATAAATAAAATCACATAATTATTGTAAAATACATCAAATTTCGCTATACTGTAGTTAAGTGTAATAACAATGGGATGAAGGCATTTTTATGAAAGCAAATCTGTTTTTAAGTATCTGGTTTGCTATCTCCTAATAGTTATTAGTTCCTTTATTATACTAAACACAGTAGGAGCAGGGCGTATCAGGAATGGAATTATAAATGATAATATCAGGTCTATGAAGATAGAGGCAGAGACCATAACAAGCGACTATATGAAGGGATATTATTCCGGCAATATGTCTCTTTTTGACGTAGACAATGGGCTAAAGACTATTGATACCTTTGCAGATGCAAGGATAATGATAGTAAATGCTTTTGCGGAGAAGTGGTTTCTGATACTAGAGGAACACCATTAACGATAAGAATGAGAGAAGGAGACTTCTGCCTGACTGGAGAAGGATTCCTAGGGCGGCAATATTAAGGAGTTGTCTAATGATGCGATAGTGGCGGTAATTTCACCTATTGATATAGACTTTGTACTAAAAGGATATGTTGCTTTCTATGGAGGTTTCCGCACTTGATAAAGATGCCTCGTATAGCATAGATACCTTGAATATTTGCTTTTTGATACTTGGAGTAGTATTTCTCATAGCTTTGCTCTTTCTATAGGATATCGATTATTCCTTTAAGAGCGGTAATTAAGGCTGCCAGAGAATATGCCAGGGTAATTTTGACTATGTATTTGCAACTGAGGAAAACAGACACGATGAGTTTAGGGATTTGATGGACACCATTGAATAGATGGCTAAAGAACTGAGTCTAATGGAAGAATATCAGAGAAAATTTATTTCAAATATTTTCTATGATTTTTCGCTCCACTGCCACCTATAAAGGGCTTTTGCTATGGCAATGATGGATGGAAACTATTCCTCTGAGCTTTACAACAAGTATCTAAGTACCATTTGCTTTGAAACAGACAGACTTACAAAGCTTACAAGTGGACTGATTGAGCTAATAAGTTTGACAGTCATCAGGCTCTTTTTAGATATCAGAGAGTTTGACCCTGCACAGTGATGATAAAGCAGACAGTAGAGGCATTTGAGGGAAAATGCAGAGAAAAGTATATTTCGCTGAATCTTATATTTGAAGGGGATGAGTCTCTTGTAATGCTGACAAGGGAAAGATTGAGCAGGTGATTTTTACAATCTGATTGACAATGCAATCAAGTTCAGCCACAACGATTCAGAGTAGTAAATTATAACTACAAAATCGAAGGGAACAAGGTAATAGTGTCCGTTAAAGATTATGGCATTGGTATACCTAAGGAAAGTCTTAAGAAAATATGGGAGAGGTTTTATAAAAACAGATACTTCAAGGGGAAGGACAAGAAGGGCAGTGGTCTGGGACTGGCTATAGTTAAGGAAATTATCCAGTCGTATGGAGAAGAAATTGATGTAATCAGCACTGAAAAACGCAGGAACTGAGTTTTGTATTTACAATTAGTAAAAGCAGGGGTATGATTATGAGCGATGATAAGGATTATAAATCTCATTAATGAGAAAAATAGTTCCAAAGAAGATGCATCCTGTTAAGAAATTTTTTATTGGCTTGATTGCGGTTTTGCTTCTGAGTGCTGTTTTTGGAGTTACAGGGAAAGAATTATATTTGAAGTTACAGGTGAGGTGCTTCCGCATTTTAACTTATTTAGAGAAAAATCACTCGATTGAGCTATAGGAAAAATGAAGAGGTGGCAACAGGAGCTTTGATAGCTACTGAGAGCTCTGTAAAGGAAGCTAAGGAGAGCAAGTCTGAGACGGATAAAAAGCAGGTTAAGATAATTGAGAAAAGAGTTTGCTGATTTATCCGACTATAAGCAGGCTTTGAGCCAGTTTGGTAAGTTGGCCAATGAGCAGAATCAGTCTGTGGTTGAGGTACAGTCAGTGGTAAAGGGAAAGGATTGGTTTGAGAATCCTTATGATGCTGTAAAAAGGCTGCTGGCTATAATTGCGGTACAAAATGACGAGGCCTATATATTAACGGATTATAAGAGCATCAAGTCTGCTGATAATATCAAGGTTAAGTTTTAAGCAGGGCTTTCTTGCAGAGGGTATCAATTAAGAATTATTCTGCTAACTTGGAACTTGCCCTTGTGATGGTCAATCTGAAGGGAATTGCAAAGAAGGACGACATAGAACCCCTTAAGTTTGGAGGCATAAGCTACAAGAGTATAGGTGAGCCTATTATGGCTATAGGTAATCCGAATGGAAACATCTATTCAGTATTACCTGGGGGTTATAACAGGCACCGAGACATCTCTGATAGCGGATGATTACAGCTTTGATTCACAGTTTACCGACATAGGCATAGCTAAGAACGGAGATGCTGTCTTCGTCGACTTTGATGGAAATGTCGTGGGCATATATTATAAGGGAAATCAGGATGTAACTCAGATAATTAACATTTCAAAGATAATGACCTTACTTGAAAAAATGATGAATGATGAGCCTCTGCCTTATATAGGAATCAAGTCCAAGGCTTTTGACGGAGCTGAGGAGAAGACACGAATATCAGGAGGAGTAATGGTAGACAGCGTCACCAAGGGTTCTCCTGCGGATGATGTGGCTTTAAGGAAGGCGATATAATATATGAAATGGACGGCGAACATATTGAAAATATGAGCGATTATGAGAACTTTCTTGAAAGCAAAAACCGAAAGGATAAGGTAAAGTCCCTACTTTACAGAGTAACAAGGAATGAGAGGGTAAGAAAAATAGAATTAGTCGTAGAGATAGGGAGACAGCAGGGGAATAAAATGAGATATATAAAGGATATTAAGGACGGGAGCAGTTAAACGGCATCTATTACTGTAAGGAGAAGAAGGAACTTAGAAGTAAAAATGACAAACCATATTATTCAATGACTTTTGCAGGATAAAAACAGGCAGTCTTGATGCTAAGGTATGGGATACGAATTCAAAATGGAATAGAGGACTTTGCGGGTGGTGACTTTGTCTGTGTTCAGGACAGGTTTCTATCTATATGGGGCTTTGCAGGCAAAAATTATCAGAGCCAGAAGATGTGGTGAAGGCGAATATGATCTGGCGGACTACATACCTACTTCAAGGTACATGATAGAGATGAGATGTATGGGAAGCTTTTTAGACATCATCGATACAGTAAAGAATCCTTATTATAAAAAGTTATTGGATGCATTTTTCAGGGACAAGGAATTTGCAGAGAAGTTTAAGAATCATTCTGCGGCAAAGACAGTCCACCATAGCTTTGTGGGAGGGCTTTTTGGAGCATTCGCTGGGAGTGGTAAAGGTCTGTGATTTCATGTCTAATCAATATCCTATGATTAACAGAGATTTGCTTATAACTGCAGCACCACTGCACGACATAGGTAAGATGGTTGAACTTAGCGGATTTCCAACAAATGAATATACTGACTCAGGCCAGCTTCTAGGTCATATTTACATTGGTGCAAAATATGATAAATGAGAAGATTAACACCATTGAAAATTTCCCAAAAAGACTGGCAGATGAGCTTATTCACTGCATTTTATCGCACCACGGATCTCTGGAGTTTGGTTCGCCTAAGATGCCTGCTCTTATGGAAGCCTTTGCACTAAGCCTTGCTGACAAACTATGGATGCGAAGATGGAGACATTTACGGAGCTTTTTGGAGGTAAAATGAGGGCAGAACAGATTGGCTTTGGCTACAACAAGTTTTTGAGTCGAATATAAGAATAGCTACAAAGAATAAGGAATAATATGTTTGAAAAAAATGATATTTTAGAACTTCAGATTGAAGCAATATGAAGTGAGGGAGAGGGTATAGCGCATGCAAATGGTTATACCCTCTTTGTGAAGGATACAGTTCCGGGGGACAGGATAGAGGCTAGGGTGGTAAAGGCAGGAAAAAGCTACGGATATGCCAGATGTGAGCGTATAATAGAGCCGTCGAAGGATAGGATAGAGCCTGTCTGTCCCATTTCAAAGAGATGCGGAGGCTGTCAGTTCCAGCACCTTTCGTACGAGGCAGAGCTTAAGTTCAAGCAGGAGAAGGTGTTTAACTGCATAAAGCGTATAGGCGGTTTTAGCGATGAGGCTATACCTATGCTCCCTATAATCGGCTGTGAAGAGATTATGCATTATAGGAATAAGGCTCAGTTTCCTGTTGGTGTGAGTAAAGCGGGCGAGACAGTTACGGGCTTTTACGCTGAGAGAAGCCACGAGATAGTGGATACGACCAAATGCTACATTCAGTTTGAGGAGAATGAGCTTATTTTAGATACCCTTATGGCATTTATGAGGAAGTATAAAATATCTGCCTACGAGGAGAAAATAAATCCAAAGACGAAAAAGCCTGAAAAGGCTAGGGGGTTAGTCCGCCATATAATGACCAGAAAGGGCTTTTGCAACCGGTGAAATAGGTATCTGCGTGGTATAAACGGGATGTGCTGCCTAAGGCAGATGAGTTTACAGCTATGGTGCTTAAGGCATTTGAAGGCAGGAGCGATGTAAGGATAACCAGCATTTGTGTAAATGTAAATAAGAAGGTCACCAATGTGATATTTGGGGATGAGCTTAAATGCATATACGGGAAGCCTTATATAGTGGATATGATAGAGGATGTTAAGTTTAAGATATCTCCGTTTTCATTCTATCAGGTAAATCCTGCACAGACAATGAAGCTCTATGGTAAGGCTTTGGAGTTTGCAGGACTTACAGGAGAAGAGGTAGTTTGGGACCTTTACTGCGGCATAGGGACTATAAGCCTGTTCTTAGCTAAGAAGGCAAAGGAAGTGTATGGGGTGGAGATAGTAGAGGCAGCAGTAGAAAATGCTAAGGAAAATGCCAAATTAAACGGAATAGAGAATGTGCACTTCACAGTAGGAAAAGCTGAGGATGAGGCCCGTAGGCTCCCAAAGCCTGACGTAATCGTAGTAGACCCGCCAAGAAAGGGCTGCGATGAAAAGCTCCTTGAGACGATAATGAATTATAAGCCGGAAAGAGTAGTATATGTGTCCTGCGATCCGGCTACACTTGCGAGGGACTTGAAGGTGCTTTGCGGGAATGGAGGGTATAGACTGGATAAGGTACAGGCTGTGGATCAGTTTTCGAGGGGAGTGATGTGGAGAGTGTGGTAAATTTGGCATTAAAAATGGCAAATGCATTAGGTTTCGTTCCAGAATAAACACCAACAAAAAAGAGTTTGAAGATATTTTAACAATAAAAAACAGGTAGTTTTTGACACTACCAACATTAAATTAGAGGAGTTTGTATGAAAAATATATATGTATGTATTAGATACAATGGCAGATTGGGAGAATGGATATTTCTTACAAGGCTTGACCTTACAAAAAAATGGCAGGAGCGGTAAAATATGAATTACAAACTGTTTCAGTATCTAAGAGAACAATTAAAACTGCTGGTGGAGTTACCATCGTTCCTGATATTACTTAGAGGAAATTGATGAATTGCAAGCAGGAGCATTATTATTGATTGGTGGGGATACGTGGAAGGAAAAGTCAAATCAACTGATACTTGAAGTGGCTAATTCGTTTCTTGAAAAAGAATATATTAGTAGCGGCTATTTGTGGTGCTACTTTAGGCCTTGCAAATAATGGAATTTTAAATTGCACTATCACACAAGTAATGCATTGTTTTTTGAAAAGGAAGTGATAAATACTAGGAGAGAAATACTATAAAGATACACTTCGGTTATGGATAAAAATCTAATTACTGCAAGCTCAGCAGGTTCTTTACTATGGGCAAGATATATCTTTGAAAAAATTTGAAAACTATATTCTAATCAAAACTATTGAAGTATGGTATAACCACTTTTCTCGGAAAAGCTGAATATTTTGGGGAACCTGATGAATTCCTTTAATATAGATCTGAATCTGTAAAGTTAAAAACCTTACTTTTTATGGAAAATACCTATAATATCAGTGACTTATTAAAAGTTCTATATTTTATGAATTCACCTGTAAGGTGAAGCCATAGCGAGAGTAAATAATGTCATGGTTGTGGAAAGACTTCTGCAAGGGAAGCTTTAGAGACCAATGAAAACAAGCAGTATATTTTCAAGGCACTCCCAAATGCGCTTATAGATAAAACTAAAGAGTTAAAGTCTCAAAGTGCCAATCTTAGTGGCACTTTGGATGGCACTTTGGCACCAAAGATTATTGAAGCAATAAAGGAAGACTCATCTATGCACTATTGACCAGATTTCTGCAAGAACTGAAATAGCAAGAAGAACATTGATACGTTATATGGATATCTTGAGGAAAGAAGGCCGTATAGAACGCATTGGTGGCAAGCGTTATGGGCATTGGCAAATCAACGAATAAATTTGATTTGTACAGGAAATAGAGTCAGGCAAACGAATAGTTAGCAAGAGAAGAGCGAGTTGAATTGAAACAGCAAAAAGCGTAGAGAGAAAGGAACAGTAGATATGATTTTAGAAACAGAGAGACTTATCCTTCGTCCGTGGGAAGAAGCGGATGCTGAGGAATGCTATAAATACGCAAAAGATCCACGAGTAGGGCCGGTTGCAGGGTGGCCTGTGCACACAAGTGAAGAGAACAGCCGACAGCTCATCCGGGATGTGCTGATGGCGCCGGAGACCTACGCCATTGTGCTGAAGGAAACAGGACTTCCAATAGGCAGCATCGGCTTTCACCACAATGACCTTGCAGAAAAGGACGATGAAGCGGAGCTTGGTTATTGGCTGGGAGTTGATTATTGGGGACAGGGTCTTGTACCTGAGGCGGGAAGAGAGATGCTGCGTCATGCCTTTGAGGATCTGAACCTTGTTCGCATCTGGTGTGGCTATTATGATGGCAACGAGAAATCAAAGCGTGTACAGGAAAAGCTTGGGTTCAAGTATCAATGGGCTACTGAGGATGTGCCGGTTCCGCTGTTGGGCGAAATAAGAAAGGGACACGTAAGTCTACTGACGAAAGAAGAATGGGAAAACCTCATCACGCTTTATACACCATCTTTGGAAGAACTTTGGTTTCGGCAGAAAATGATGGCAGATACGGAAACCATAGTCGTATAACCACGCTTGGGAGGTACAATTCTTTTCCTAAAGAGGAGTGGCTCGGCTGGTATGATTTTTGGATTGTAAATCATGAGGGCAAGCGTTATTTCAGATATTTGAAGGATAACGCTGGTCATTTTATTGGAGAGATTGCCTATCATTACGATAGCAATCGAAACCTTTATATAGCTGATGTTATAGTCTATGCACCATATAGAAAAAAAGGCTATGGCAGTATTGGATTGGATTTGTTATGTAGTGCTGCTAAACAAAATGGCATAAAAGCTGTTGTATGACGATATCGCAATAGATAATCCAGCCGTCACGATGTTTCTAAAGAAATGGATTTATTGAAGAATACAGAACAAGTGAAATTACTATGCTTAAAAAGAACTGCAAAGACTGTCCCAAGATAGCTTGCTACCGCTATCAAAGATAGCGCCTGTTGTCGAGTTATATAACCATCCAGGTGACGCCCGAATGATAACATTTCAGACTCGCTCCGGCATCCGCTTTGCCACGCCTCAATGCGCTCGCTTAGAATTTATCATTCGTAGCTGCACCTAAATTTATACAAATAATAACTAGAATACCAAATGAAAGGCAGCCCCAACCCACCCGCTCATGTGGCTGATGTGTTTGTTTGCAATTATTCATCAATTAAAACAGCCGGAGCTGATAATGCCCAAGCGAGCGCATCAGGTTTTTCGTCATCCTGCATAAAACTAAAAATAGCACTTGCAGAAAAACCGGAGCGAGTCTGGACATTTATCAGTGAAGGTGTAACTTAGTCAAAAACAAACACAACAGCCCTACAACTTAGAATTTGCAGTGACAGAAAAATCTCAGACCGCCGGAGGGAATGAAACTATGGCAGATACAAAGGAAAATTGTAAAGAATGGATACTCATATATACCTGATAAAATGGATAGATTTACGATGAATTTGCAGGAAATAATCATTTGACTTCTTGATTATACTATGGCTTCACTTAATGATTTAGAAAAGATGGATTCTAAGTCACTATCAGGATGCTAACGAACTGCTTGATGACAGTAGTATGTTGGACTATCTGACAATATATATTGGCGAAACTTTTTAGAGGATATCTTGGCGGTGAGTGGTCTATAGATATTGATAATAATGAAGATGCGCATCATCCCGTAATTACTACTAACTAGATGCATCCATAAAGGGGAGTCCTCAGATTGTCACCAATGGCTATTGCTACTGAATGTGATTAGCAGAAATAAAGAGAATATATATGGAATCTTGTTTAATTACGTTGCATCTGAGATAAAAGACAATTGATAAGCTGGTGGAATTTATGGAAAGGGAGTGCTATTCCTTTGATTCATTTTCAATTGGGAAATATAGGGCGTTAGAGGGTTTATTTTTGGATAGGGACGGAAACGGCTTTATCTATGATGCATGAAGAGAGAGGACATAGGGATATAATAAAAGCATTTTGACAATGAGGAGGCAGCGGTTTCCATGTACTTGAGCAGATTTCTAAAGGAGAAGTAGATGACTCTCACCTGGTAGGCTTTTACAATGGATGAGGAAGAGATTTTTGGAGGCGGAAAAGAAGCTTTAAAGAAATGTTCATCCCTTTTATACGAAAATGATGTGCTGGGCTACAGTCTGGATGGGAAAAACAGCCTATAGAATATTTGTGTTTGGTAAGAATATAAGATATCTGGGAGGCTCAGAAAGGATTTGGTATGTAATGATGAAGTTTATGGAACTTCTTGATGGCACAAACGCATAAAAGTTCCATAAAAGAGAGATATAGAGTATAGTCTTATGGAAGAAGGTGTGGCAATGAACATACAGGAATTAAAAAGCCTTATATATCAGGGCGAAAAAGTGGATATAGAATGCAAAAAGCAGATGGTAACGTGCCAAAATCTGTATATGAATCATATTCTGCATTTGCAAACACAAAGGGCGGATATATTATCTGGGTGTTATAGAAGACAAAACAAAAACTGTTCTGAGGAACGTTTTATTATTCGAGGAATTAAAATCCTGAGGCTCAAAAGAGGACTTTTGGAATACCATCAATGGTAATAAAGTAAATGTTAACGTTTTAAAAGATGAAGATGTTTTTGTAGTTGAAGACGGGGATATAAAACTTATTGTTATTCACGTGCCTAGAGCCGACTTTAATATGCGCCCGGTATATGTTGGTGAGAATCCGCACAAAGGTACATATAAGAGAAATCACGATGGTGATTATATGCAACAGAACATGAGACTAGAAGTATGATTCGAGATCAGAGCTTGGAAGGTAATGATGGAACGATTTTGGAACACTATACTCATGGCTGACATTGACAAAGAAAACCCTGAGAAAGTATCGTCAGATTTTGAAATTAGAAATGACGGATATGTCTGGAATCCATTGGATGATAAGGCCTTTCTGAACAGCTAGGTGGGTACAATCGTGATCGTAGAAACCGGCGTAGAAGGGCTTACAGTTGCAGGTCTTTTAATGTTCGGCACAGGTCGTGCTATAAGGGAAAGATTCTCTAACATTTTCATGGGATTACCGTGAAGAGTCTAAAGTTACAATTGATGTACGCTGGAACGATAGAATTACCTATGATGGAACCTGGGAGAATAATTTGTTTAATTTCTTTTCTAAAGTAACGCCAAAAACTTACTGAAGATTTACCAAAAGCCATTTAAGCTTTGAAGGATACAACGAATTGATGAAACTCCGCCTCATAAAGCAGTTGAGAGAGGCATTTGTTAATCTTATAATCCATGCAGATTATTTGATGGATGCGGGATACGTTGAAGGTAATAAAGAAGAATAAGTCATTTGAATTTACCAATCCGGGAATACTTAAACTGCCGATTGAAGATATTTTTCGTGGAGGTAATTCTAAACCCCGTAACTCACATATGCAGACTATGCTTAGAATGGTTGGTTTTGGTGATAATGCTGGCTCTGGTTTTCCTACTATAGTTGCAGCGTGGATGCTGAAGGCTGGGTGAAACCTGAGCTGATTGAAGATACTATACTAAATCAGGTTACTTGAAACTTGATATGGTAAAGGTTGAGAGTGTTGAAGAGCAAGCTACAGTAGTGCCGAAGAGTGCCGAAAAATGCCGAAGAGTGCCGAAGTTGAATATATGACAGAACAAGAGAAAATAATATTTGAATATGTACGAGAACAGAACATGATAACTAACTGCTAGTAGCTTGTAAATTACTGAATATAAAGGAACGAAGGGCTAGAAAAATATTATCAGAGATGTGCAATAAGAACTATGAAAAGAAGAAGGAGCAACAAGTAATTTGCGGTATATTGAAATGATGTGAGATGCATTTAAGCTTGAGAATAAGGTGATGGATAGGAAGCCAAACTCAGTATGATGCAGAAAAGAATGTACCGTATACTTAGCATTTATGAAATGAAAAAGAAGATTTGCTCACATTATGGAATGTAAAAAGACTGGGATAAAAACAATGCCGGGATATATTTTTACAGGCAAATATGGTAATAAAGAGGTAAATTTTAACTTCACCGGATTTTACGGAGAAGGATATGTCCCCTAATACCGGATGATTTTATGCAAAGACTTTTTAGGGAATTGGAGAAGCTAGATGACAATGCCCATAAGGTAATACAGGCTGTCCATCCGGATGAAGATGCGTCTAAGTTAAATCTGACGGAGATTATATTTGATAAAAAGTGGTTGTTATAAAGAGTTTGCTCGGATATGATATGGGAGAATCGCCCTGCTGGCAGGCTGTATATTCTGGTAAAATTTGATAAAGCAGCTACAGGCTGACGAAAGAACTAATTTATGAAAACCTATTAAGGGTTTGAAATCAAAACAGGGAGGCCAAAATGAACGAGTATCTTAAAGAATTTATTAGCTTGAAAGAAAATTATTATAAAAAGACGGAATAAACCAGTGTGCTGGTTTCTCTATCAATTTGCAGACAAACTCTCTGCAATAGATGAGAAAGAGGCAAAAGTGGTATTGGTGGATGTATACAGCTTTATTGGGGATGATGGAGAGTGCTTACAAGTTATTCTCAACTATTGTCAATAAGGCGGATAGGAAGCAATTAAAAAAGCTTGCTACTTTGCAGGAGGCAGAGTAAAGATGAGGGTGATAACTTTGCTCTTCCTCGTCCTCTTACAGAAAAGGAAGAAACTGCAAGGAAGGAACGCTTAAAAGACTTACCTAAGTTTCGCTATTATCCGGATCCTGTGGGTACCGGTGTATTTGAAGAGGGGGAGGCAAGGATCTGTCCATGTTGCGGCAAGGAGAGTACAGTTTACTATTATAGTGAGCCATATTGTATTGAAAATGTAGAGAATCTCTGTCCTTTTTGCATTGCATCGGGTGAGGCTGCAAGAAAATATGATGCCAGCTTCATACAGGATGCAGAGTGGAGTGGTGAACCGGATAAAGAGAAGGATGAAGAGCTTTTCTGCCGTACACCCGGGTATTTAAGCTGGCAGGGTGAGCACTGGCTCTCCTGTTGTAATGATTATTGTGAGTATCTGGGAACAGTTGGCACAAAGGAATTAAAGGCTATGGATATAGCAGATGAGGTCTTTAGCGAGTATGCCAAAAGAGACGAGTATGCAGATATAGAGGAATATCTTGTAAAAGACGGCTCTCTTTGCGGTTATTTATTCCGTTGCCTGCATTGTAAAAAATATCATCTGTGGGTGGATGCGGATTAGTGTCAGAGACTTTGGTAACCCAGATTATTTAATTGGGATATAGGAGAACATAGTAATGGAAAAATAATAGCAATATTGTAGAGAAAAAACAGCTACAGGAGTCTGTAAGGGCTGTGGCTGGCAGTGTCCCTCTGGATAAGCTTTTCCTGTAATAAGGGCAGGAGGTTAAATGGAGTAGCTGAAGTAATAGCTGATACAAAGGCAAAAAGGCCTGCAGCAAATCCTAGAACTGAGAGGTTTTTACGCAGGTTAAACAGGGAGGTCGATTAGGCACAGGGAGGTAATGCAGAGTATGTACCTCACTAACACTATAGAACAAATTTATCAAGAATCATCGTAAGTCAGTTAGATGGAGAAATAGAAGGCAAAATGTACTAAGAATTTGATATTTTGAGCTGTGAACCGATTTTTGGCTGCACAGCTCAATTTTGACTAAAAATCAGAAGTTCTGATTTTTTTATTTGGCCTTTTTAGGGCTTCATACATGACTACAAAATCTCTTTTAAGGACTTTGTAGTAAAGGTTATTCTACCGGTTTTGCTATTGTAGAAAGAATCTTTTACCCTAACCAATTTTTCCATTGTATTTACATAAGCAACAAAAAGTCCTTTTGCTTTTTCTTTAGCATTTTTCTTGTAAGTAAGGCTGATATTCAGTTTTCCATTAAGATTAGCAACCTTCTTATCCCCTGCTTTTAAGACAATATCATATACAGGTCTATTTCCTACAGCTTTTTAACCTCTTTGTTAAGCGTCTTTGCAGGTGTCAGGAAATGGTCACATCGCCCTTTTTAGCAAAGTGGCTCAAATGCCTTTTTATCCAGCTCAAACTTAGCGGCAGATGCTGCCCAAAGCCACGGTTTTTTTCCTTTATTTTCTATGGCGCCTCTTTAAGTCCTCTTTGCTAACTGTAACGGTAGTACTCTCATCATTACTTTTGCTAAGATCAGCTAAAGGAACAACAGTTGAGTAAAATTTATCTTCAGAAATTGCCCGTTCCGGCATTGCATCCTGGATACCCTCAACGCTTACGAAGTAATATCTTGCCCAGTCTTTTGTTAAGCGCTGTACACCTGAAAGGCCTGCACCGGGATACCATAATGGATGCTCAGCAGGACTTTCATCTGAGAACTTCCAGTCTGCACCTACCTGTATGCCTAATTTTGCCTTAGGATCAGACTTTTCAGAAATCCTTGCTTCAACTGAAATCAATACTGCACGGATACTTTCGGGACTTGGAACACTTAAAACCTGCTTGGAGCCCCAATGGGCAACCTTATCTCTTTTTGGCCGCATTTTTACAGAGGTACCAAAGCCATATACTTTCTCGCGTTTGGCCTGTCCTATCCATCCGTACATATTTCCTTCAAAATAATCAATCCAATCAACAGCTAAAGGATCGTTTATAAGGTTTTCCCAAGTTGTTTCATTTTTCACGCAGTACAAAAGCCTCGCATATTTCGTACATCAAACCAGGCATTTTTGGCTTTGTTATCCTGCATTTGATGACAACTCCCCAAGGATCCATACGGTCTAAGTATTTTCCACGCTGGCTGTCAAACAGCTCTTTAGCCTGTTCATCAGTCATACCATCACGCTTATAGCCCAAATAATACCAGTCAGCAGGCGGATCATGAAGAAGCTCTACCACCTAATACTACAGAGCCCGCCGTTAAATTGTCCGGGTCCGCTGTTCGGGCCACGCTCCTGATCTTTTACCACGTCTTTTTGACCAAACCCAAACATTACCCTTGATTTTTACCCATTTGTTTTTATAGCGCGTTTCTTCTCTGCCTTAGACATCTGGACAGCACTCTCGGTATTTTCTGCAAGGCAGAGCTAAGTGGAATGGCGTTATCAGCAGTCTCAAAAATATTGAGGCTTTTTGACATCTCCAGCTAGAGCATTTGCCGGAAAGATTGCAGATGTAAGTAAAGCTAGTGGATAAAAATAGTCCCATAGCACTTTTTCATACTACCTGTTTTTTTCTTTTTCAATAGAATAACACCCCTTTCTGATAGTTTGAACCCACAATATTAAGTTTGTTTATAACACTCATGTAATTACTTTATGATAATTTTTCGATAATTATAATGTTCTGTGGTTTATATTTTGTCAATAAAAATGTTATAATATATAAAATGTTTGTTGAAAAATTACTATTAATATTAGGATTACACATATTTCTAAGCTTTAGATATTTATGTTATTTTTCAATAAAAATTTATATAATTAATGGGATAAAAGTAGAATAAAGCTATTTTCAGAGATAATTACTGTTGAAAAATATGATATAGATTAATATACTGATACAAATGTCAAAAGTATAGCTGTAGCAATCCTGTATCAATGGTTGCCAGTACATTTGACATCCACATCTATGAAATAACTATAAACAAACAAATGGTGAAACAATGAGATAGGAGGGATGAGCTTGAGCTGTAATGCTACTAAATTAGCAGAGTATTTAATGAGAAAATATCCTCTGGCAGACAGTTATCCTTATAAAAGCTGGAGCTATCCACAGGGCTTTTTATCTATGGGCTATAGTTAGGTTATTTGAAAAAACCGGAGATAAGAGATACTATGATTATGTGCTTGCATATGGTAACACTCACGTAGAAAATGATGGGACAATTTCCTGCTTTGTTGGAGACTGCCTTGATGATATTATGCCGGCATCTATCCTTATCTGGCTATATACAAAAACAGGTGAAGAAAGATTTAAGCTTGCTGCCAAAAAGGCTCGTAAGGCACTAGACTCATATCCGAGGAATTCTAAAGGTGGATTCTTACATGGAAAGCATCTTCCCGGTGAAATGTGGGCGGATGGATTATTTATGGAACTAATGTTTTTGGCAAGATATGGAAAATACATAGGGGATGAAGAGACTAGCTATAAAGAGGCGGTAAAACAATTAAGCTTTATATTTTGAAAAATGCCAGGAAAGATAGAACAGGCTTTGTGTACCATGCTTATAGTGATAATCCATATACAAAATGGGCAAGCCCGCTAAACGGTTGTTCTCCGGAGGTCTGGAGTGAAGGGCTTGGCTGGTATGGTATGGCTTTGGTTGAAAAGCACTTGGAATAATCCCCGAGAATTTTAATGGGCGGGAGGAAATTAGAAATCAACTTATTCTGTTATGTGAGGATCTGCTTAAAAACTCAGGACTGGAACTGTGGGCTATGGTATCAAGTGGTTGATAAAACCCGGATTCCCATGAATTTCCATGATACCTCCGGGAGTGCAATGTTTGTGTATACACTAAAAAAGGCGTATGATCTCTCACTCATAGACAATGAATATGCAAAAGAGGTTGTAGATAAGGGCTATAAAGCAATTCTCTCAAAATGCTCTGCCGGGATTGATGGCGGATACAATATATCAGATGCCTGTGACGGGTTATGTGTTCAGAATAACTATGATCAGTATGTGGACTATACGAGATGTGTAAATGCTAAAGAGGCCGTTGCTGCAGTGCTCTGGGCGTTGATAGCTCTGTGAAGAGGGAATTGATACAATATAAGTAACTGTTTTTATTATCTTTTGACACGTAAAAATAATAATTTACTTAGGAGGTAAATATGTATAAGGCAAATGAATCAAGATATGAAAGTATGATCTACAACCGTTCAGGAAACAGCGGGCTTAAGCTTCCTGCAGTATCCCTCGGATTATGGCATAATTTTGGAGACACTGCTGCATATTCAAATATGGAAGATATATGCTTTACAGCATTTGATAATGGTATAACACATTTTGACCTTGCTAATAATTACGGTCCAAAAGCCGGTGCAGCTGAGATTAACTTTGGAAAGATTTTAAAAAGAGCATTTAAGTGCTTACCGTGATGAGCTTATTATAAGCACCAAGGCAGGGTATGATATGTGGCCTGGTCCTTATGGTGATTTTGGCAGCAGGAAGTATTTGATTGCGTCATTAGATCAGAGTCTTACGCGTATGGGAATTGATTATGTTGATATTTTTTATCATCATAGGCCTGATCCTGATACTCCGCTGGAGGAGACTATGGAGGCTCTTGCACAGATAGTAAAGAGCGGTAAGGCACTCTATGTTGGGCTCTCAAGCTACGATGGTAAAAGGATGGCTGAGGCTTCGCTATTCTTAAAAGAACGCATATGTTCCATTTATAATTAATCAAAACAGATACAATCTTTTTGACAGGACGATTGAAAGGAACGGACTTAAGGATGCTGCCGGAGAATTAGGAAAGGGAATAATTTGTTTTTGTCCGCTTGAACAGGGTGTGCTTACTGACAGATATCTAAATGGTATTCCTGAAGACAGTCGTGTAAAAACAGATGGAAGGTTCCTAAAGGAGAAGGATGTTGAATTCTACATTTTGAAGGCAAAGGAGCTGAAAGGCAGTTGCAGACAAGAGAGGACAGAGTCTTGCGGAAATGTCGCTTGCTTGGCTATTAAAAGACCCTAGAATAACCTCTGTGCTTGTAGGGGCTTCCAGAGCAGAGCAGCTGCTTACCAATATTCGCGCCATACACAGTGCTCCATTCTCTGAGGAAGAGCTTAAAGAAATTGAGAAGATTACAACAGAAAATTGGTAAAATTTAATAATCAGGGGATTTGTGCTTAAGTACAGTCCCCTGTAGTCATATATAAAGGGGTGGAAAAATGGAGATAAAATATTCATTAAAAGGGCTTAGCGGATAAAGCAATGCATTTTGCAGAAAATAAACAGCTAATTGACCCTAAACTATGGAAACGATTTGTAAGTCAATTTAAGGGAGAGACAGATAAAGGTGATAGAGGTTGGAGAGGCGAGTTTTGGGGTAAAATGATGCGCGGTGCATCGCTTGTATACAGTTATACTGAAAAATGAGGAGTTATATAATATTCTTGATGAAACCGTTAGAGATATGATTTTAGTTACTGCTCCTACCGGACGTATAAGCAGCTACTCTGTAGAAACCGAGTTCAATGGGTGGGATCTGTGGTGCAGAAAATATGTAATTTTAGGTATGGAGTATTTCCTTGAGATATGTAAGGATGACAAGCTTAAGGAAAATGTAGTAGATTGCATTAAAAAACAGGTAGACTACATAATGCAATTTATTGGAGATGAGGATGGTAAAACACCGATAGTTTTTGCGTCAGGCTGCTGGAGGGGACTTAATTCAAGCTCGATACTGGAGCCTGTTGTGAAACTGTATAAACTAACAGGAGAAAGAAAGTATCTTGACTTTGCAGAGCATATAGTAAGCCATGGAGGAACGTCAATTGCCAATATATTTGAACTTGCCATGGAAAATGAAGCAAGTCCTTATCAGTATCCGGTCACAAAGGCTTATGAAATGACCTCTTGCTTTGAGGGGCTTTTGGAGTATGCAGAGGTAAAAAATGATAAAAAGTGGGAACAGGCTGCTATAAACTATGCTTACAAGATACTTGATACAGATTTTACTGTTATAGGAAGTGCAGGATGTACTCACGAGTTATTTGATCATTCAACAGTCAGACAGGCGAACACAACCAATGAATTTATTATGCAGGAAACTTGCGTGACAGTTACACTTATGAAGTTCTTTGGCAGAATATTAAAGATAACCGGAGACAGCCGCTTTGCAGATGCTATCGAGCGTTCATTTTACAATGCCTATCTTGGGGCAGAAAATCCACAAGGATTTATGGATGATAGGGCTGAAAAAATGCAGGGAATTGTAAAAAAAGGATTTTCCTTATGACAGTTATGCACCTTTAACTCTGGGAAGAAGAGGGAAGCAGGCGGGTGGATTTATGATTCTTGAAGAAGGAAACACTTATGGCTGTTGTGCAAGTATAGCTTCTGCAGGAGTTGGCATCATACCTAAAATAATGTTTATTCATTCCAGTGAAGGATATAATCTTAACTTTTACGAAGAAGGGAGAATTGAGGCTGTCAGCCAGTCAGGTTCAAAGTTAAGATTTAGCATAGAAACAGCTTATCCGGTTGAAGGAGATGTAAAAATAAGGATTGAAGAAAGCGAAGATGATGAATTTGCTATGAATTTCCGAATTCCTGCTTGGAGCAGAGTTACTACTGCAAGCCTTAATGGTGAAGAGATACAAGATGAAGCTCTGAGTGAGAAGCCTATAATTGCTACTTCTGATCTTACAAAAGGAAGTGGATATTTAAGAATAAAAAGAAAGTGGGAAAAGGGTGACGAGGTATTGCTGTCCTTTGATATGAGAACCTTTGTATTACATCCTGTTCCATACGGTAAAGATTTGCTGGTAAATAACATGCTTTTTGAGTATGACTATCTTGTACCTACCTTTGATTTGGAGGATCCGCTTGCAAAGAGACATATTGCACTTGAACGTGGTCCGCTTATGCTGGCTGTAGAAGATTCTTCAAAGTCAAAGGCGTCAAGAGAGATAGAAATTGAAACTGATGATAATTTATCAGTTAGTCTTGAGACTCTTTCAGACAAGGAAGACTGCCATTCGATTTTTGAAGGAAATGTTAAGACTAGGGATGGTGATTTACACTAAAAGACTATGCTTCAGCAGGAAAAAGATAAAAGAAAAGAAATAGCTGTATGGCTTTTTAACTAAGTAATCTTAACTAAGTTTGTATATTAAAGCTGCTGCGTTTAATTATGGCGCGGCAGCTTTTTATAGCACTTAGCCTGATAAGTAGAAAATTACCCTAATCATAGATTCTTACCATTGAAATAATATTTTTACGTCAAAATATACTAAAAAGCATAAGATTAATACATATGATATGGAGCAAGATATACAAAGAGAAAGTGGAGAAGGGAGTGGTTTTATGGTTAAACCTAAAAAAACTGCCAAAAAGGGTTTTAAGAAATTAAAACCTCACGTTATATCTTATGATACTTCCGGCAGTGATTTATTATCTGATTTTTTTGCTTATCTTCCTATGGGTGGTACGGTACTTGCATTTAAGCAGTTTAACTATGCAGATGGAATACTTGCTTCACCGTGGTCGGGCTTCAAAAATTTTGAATTTCTTTTCAGTGGTGGCAAGATTTTCAAGGTTGCCTTTAACACAATAGCTTATAACGCAGTATTCATTGTGGTAAACCTCATTCTACAGGTAGGAGTAGCTATTTTACTTACTGAGATAAAATCAAAGTTTTTAAAAAAAGCCTCACAGTCCATTATATTTTTACCATATTTTATTTCGTGGGTAATTGTGGGTGGCTTCCTCTACAATTTGTTTAACTACGAATACGGCTCATTAAATACTATGCTTAAGGCGGTAGGTGCTACACCTGTAGACATGTATAATAATGTTGGTATGGAAAGTATGTACTTGTAGTGGCTAATGCATGGAAATGGGTTGGCTACGGCTCGGTTATATACCTGGCAGCCATTACCGGGTTAGATAGTGAGATGTATGAAGCAGCTGCGATAGACGGTGCAGGAAGAGTCCGTAAGATATTTTCTATTACACTACTCTTATTACACCTCAGATTATAATTATGACCCTGCTTAATGTAGGTAGGATATTTAGGGGTGACTTTGATATGTTTTATCAGGTTACAGCAAATAATCCTCTTTTATACGATAGTACAGACGTAATTGATACTTATGTAGTAAGATCTCTCTTACAGATACAGGATGTGGGAATGACATCTGCCGCAGGTCTTATTCAGTCATTAATCAGTCTGGTTATTCTTCTCGGGGTAAACAGCCTGGTGAAGAGATACCAGAAAGACTACGCATTATTCTGAGAAAGGAGAGTGAACTTATATGCTTACTAAAAAAATATCAAAAGCGGATGTGGGATTCGGACTTTTCGCATATACGATACTTACATTTTTATCACTTTGCTGTCTGATTCCTTTTCTGTTTATTATATCAGGTGCATTCTCATCGGAACAGTCAATTCTGGAACACGGCTTCTCGTTGATTCCGATTGAGTACTCACTTGAAGCATTTAGAGCTGTATTTGCAGTACCTGAAAATATTTTTAATGCTTATGGGGTTACGATATTTATCACAATAGTTGGTACTGCAGTAGGTATATTTTTCTCATCAATGGCAGCTTATGTACTACAGAGAAAAGAATTTAGGCCAAGGACCTTCTTTTCCTTCTTCTTCTATTTCACAACTATATTTAATGGTGGAATAGTTCCATGGTACATCCTTATGATTAGATACTTTTAACATGAAGAACAATATTATGGCTCTTATTTTGCCAAACCTCTTTCAACGTATTTTATATCATCATCATAAGAAGCTTTATAAGCAACAGTATTCCGGACTCAATAACAGAGTCAGCCAAGATTGATGGAGCAGGGGAATTTCATATCTTTGTTAAAATGATACTTCCGCTCTCAAAGCCTATTTTGGCAACAATGGGATTGTTCACGGCTCTTAATTACTGGAACGACTGGTTTAACGCTATGCTGTTTGTAGATGAGCAGAAGCTGATTCCTTTGCAGTATTATCTTTACAGGATGCTGTCACAGATATCAATGCTTAGGAATCTGATAGCAAAGGTGCCACAGTTAGCAGCTGTAACACCACCGGAGGAATCGTTTAAGATGGCGATGACACTGGTAACAATAGGACCGATCTTGTTACTGTATCCGTTTGTACAGAGATTCTTTGTAAGCGGAATAATGATCGGAGCAGTAAAAGGTTAAAATAAAAGGAGGAGAACTATGAGAAAGTTAAGAAAATGGTTAGCAGCAGGACTGTCAATGACTATGGCATTAGCCTTGGTTGCGTGTGGAAGTGGGGCAAAGAATGATACCAAAAGCAATGCAAATGGAAGTGCCGTAAAGCAGGCTTCTACTCAGTCTAAGTCATCAGGCACAGAGAGCAAGGTAAGTACATTGGAGCCGGTTACACTTAAGATGTATTTCATAGGTGAGCCACAGTCTGACAACGACATGGTTTTTGAAGAAATCAACAAGCATTTGAAAGAGAAAATCAACGCTACAATTGAGCCTCATTACTTTATCTTGGGGAGACTATCAGCAGAGATATCCGCTTTTATTCTCATCAGGTGAAGACTTTGATATGATTTATACTGCTGCTTGGGCATTTTATGCTGAGACAGCATCAAAGGGTGGTTTTTATGAAATAACACCTGAGATGGTAGATAAATATTGTCCTCTGGCAAAGGCAGCACTTCCTGCGAATGCATGGGTAAATACCCAGGTAGCGGGAAAGAACTATATGATTCCACAGAATAACTACTGGGCAAATCATTACGGCGCATTTGTCCGTGGTGACCTTCGTAAAAAATACGGTATGCAGCCACTTAAGACAGTTGAGGATATAGAGAAGTTTATGGCTAAGGTTAAAGAGAATGAGCCTGGAATGATTCCTCTAGATGTCTCAAGTAACAATGCTGAGATTATTATGAGAGCTCTCGTTATGTATCCACAGGGACGTTACTATCTCTCACATACCTTGACATACGATTATACCAATTCAGAAAAGCTTGATCTTGTGCCATTTTATGACCTTCCTGGATTTGAAGAACATATCAAGCGTATGAAGGATTGGAACCAGAAAGGCTATATCTCAAAGAGTGACCTTACATCATCTAACACAAACCGTTTTGATTCCGGTAAGAGTGCAGTTAAATTCGGCAATATAGGTGATGCAAACACAGCTTGGCAGAACGCTAAACAGAATCACCCTGACTGGGAAGTAGAGTATATCAATCTTCTTGAAAATAAACCACTTGGTTCTGCTGGATTTACCGGTAACGGCGTTGGATTCAATGCAAGAAGTAAAAATATTGAAAGAGCATTGATGGCAACAGACCTTCTTAACTATGATAAGGATCTTAACTTCCTTATTAACAACGGTATACCTGGAGTACACAGTAAGCTTCTTGGAACAGTTCAGATAGATGGGCATGATTTCCAGCAGATAGAAGTAATTAAACCTGATGCTTACGGCGGAATCAGTACCTGGTGCTTTGCAAATGTTCCAAGTCTTCCTATAGATTCTTTCCCTAAGTACGGTGAAATTCAGGCATCATATTACTTTAAGCAGCTTGTATTCAACCCGGTAGATGGTATGTCATTTGTCCTTGATTCTGTAAACACCGAGCAGGCAAATGTATATAACGTAAGAACTGAGTATTCACCTATCTTATACCTGGGCTTTGCTGAAGACCCTATGGCAACCTTAGCTGAATTCAAAGAAAAGCTTAAAGCAGCTGGTGAGGAGAAATTTAATCAGGAAATAACCAAGCAGGCACAGGTAGTTTTTGATGCAGCTAAAAAATAAATCTGCTTTTATACTTAAATGATATGAAAGAATAGAAAGGGGTTCTGATGAGCAGAGGGATTATTCCGCAGTATATAAAAAGGACAGGTACAGCAAGACACATAAACAAACAGACCTAAAATACAGACAGATATCCCGTGATACAGGAAATCCTTTGTGGAAAAAGATAAAAAAATACCGGTACTGAAGAAGGTTTCAAAGTTATTTGCTTTCATAAGGAAATACCTGCGGCTATTAGTGAGCGTATAAGCAATGAGTTTAATGTCCCAAAGCCTTCGCATAGTGAATGCCACATAATTGAGGCTAAAGGTGATGAGATACAGGTATATGCACTAAGTGAAAGAGGTTTGTTTTACGGTGCAGTATCTATAATCCACCTGATGGAAAAAGGCTGTGTTGATGAGCTTCTTGCTTATGACTATCCGGTATGTGATGAAAGAGGAATGAAGGTATTTCTACCTGCATCAAAGGATATAGGATTTTTCAAGAAATTCGTCGATATGATTTGTTACTTTAAGTTTAACAGCATCATGATAGAAATCGGCGGGTGCAATGGAGTACAAGAGACATCCCGAGATAAATGAAGGATGGATTAAGTACTGTGAAGAAATGAGCGAATACTCAGGAAAAACAACAAAGATACAGGACTACACCTATCCATGGTACAAAAATGCCATACATATGGAAAATGGTGGAGGTAATTTCCTGACACAGGATGAGGTCAGAGAATTGGCAGCTTACTGTAGGAGTAGGATGTTAGAAGTTATTCCTGAAGTACCTTCACTTGGACATTGTGACTATCTTATGATGGGACACATGGACATAGCTGAAAGACCGGAGGACCCATATGCGGATACCTACTGCCCTTCAAACCCTGCTTCTTATGAGCTTTTGTTTGATGTACTTGATGAAGTTATAGAGGTATTTAATCCTGAAGTTATTAATATAGGACATGATGAATACTATACAATTGGAGTTTGTGAAAAATGCAGAGGAAAGAGTGGGGCTGACATCTTTGCAGGTGATGTGAATAAGATATATAATTACCTGAAATCAAAGGGTGTAAAAACTTTACTTTGGGGTGATAAGCTTCTGAAGAATGCTAAGGTACCTAATGCAGGACCTTTTGGTGGGGCTGAAATACAGATGTATATGCCTCAGTTCCACCAAAAAGATGGCAAAAAGATAGGCATTATGCCTGCTACATACCAGGCAATCGATATGGTTCCTAAAGGATCTTCTGATCTTACATTGGAACTGGAATCTTGGGGAGAATCTTGAAGATGAGTTTTTGGATAAGAACTTCAATATCCGTTATGGTAACTTTGAGGGATATTATTTCTCAAACTGGAAGACGCATATTGAAAAGAGTGGTCGCCATGGAGCCTTTATCTCAAACTGGAGTTCATTAAATGAGGTAATTTTGCAGAGAAATACTATATTCTTTGGTATTTCCTATGCTTATGAAATGTTTTGGAATCATAATTATGAAGATGGAGATTATGAGACAATTAGAGATAAGACCTTTTGAGTACCTCTATCATTATAAATATGCTGATGCACAGGGACTTGAGGCAAAAGGAGAGCTCATGATGGACATCCTGCGTATGTAGAGCTTATTCATACCACTGGCTACTTTGTTGACTTTAAGTTCTTTGTAGATGGAGTATTCCCAGAGAAAGAAGTATATGAGATTGGCCAGCTGGTATTTGAATATGAAGATGGACAGACTGAAAAGGTACCTCTAACTTATGGGTACAACATAGGCAATAAAGATGTGAAATGGGAGAGAACCAAGGACGGAGACCCGGGATATAATCACGGCTTTAAGCTTTCTGATCACCTTCTTGAGATGTCCTTTACAACTTTGCCTGTTAAAAAGGGTGAGGAGACAGTATACAAGTGTCTGGTGGCTAATCCAAGACCTGAAAAGGTACTTAAGGAATTCAGAACAGAAGTTTATCCGGACAAGAACTGCAAAGTCCATACGGAATCAGTTCGTTATCTGTCTTAAGGAGATATTTTGTGCTAAAGGATAAAGAATTTATTAGAAAATTTATTAGACTAACCCTGCCGTTTTCAATCCAGTTTTTAATATCATCTACTGTTAATTTGATTGATGTTATGATGATAGGAAAGCTTGGCGATGCTCAGATAGCTGCGGCAGGGGCAGCTAATCAGATATTTTTCCTGCTGACAATTATACAGTTTGGTATAAGTTCCGGAGCATCGGTGTTTATCGCCCAATACTGGGGAGCGGGAGAAAATGAAAACATAAAAAAGGTGCTTGGTCTAATCTATGTATTAAGTGGAGGTGTATCATCCCTTTTTACCTGCTTAGGATTATTTTTACCTGAGCAGGTTATACGTTTTTATATTCACGATGCGGATGCTGTAAAGTATGGGAGCAGTTACCTTTTTGTTGTGAGTATAAGCTATATAATTACAGCAATAAGCACTTCTCTTGCAACCGTTTGCAGATGTACGGGGAATGTCGGGCTTCCTACGGTTGCCGGATTCATTTCTATGGCTACCAATATAGTTGGTAACGCTATACTTATTTTTTTGGTCTCTTCGGAGCACCTGCCTTAGGGCTTACGGGAGCTGCGATAGCTACGGTGATTGCAAGACTCATAGAAATGCTTATAATTTTAATTACAGTTTATAAAAAGAAGCTTATAGGAGCGGCAGGTATAGGGGAGCTTACAGGGTGGAAGAGAGGCTTTGTAAAGGAGTACTTTAGCAAAGTAGCCCCGGTGTTATTTAATGAAATCGCCTGGTCAGTAGGCACATCCCTGTACATGGTAGCTTTTGGGCTTATGGGCACATCCACGGTAGCAGCAGTACAGATTGCTTCTGCCGTTGCACAAATCCTTTTTGTATTTGTAAGGGGTGCCGGGAATGCTACTGCGGTAATGCTTGGCAATACAATAGGAGAGGGAAGGGAAGAAGACGCAAAAAGAGACAGCAGAAGGTTTCTTGTTATCCTTCCCGTATTGGCTGCGTTTGTCGGTATAATCCTAATTATAAGCAGGCCTTTACTGCTATCAATATACGAAGTTAGTGCGGAAACGATGGAAAGTGTAAGATTGCTCTTATTTTTACATGCTATACTTTTTATACCGAAGGCCTTCAGTGTGGTCATGGTTGTAGGTATTCTAAGGAGTGGTGGTGATACGACCTTTGCCTGTTTCCTGGATATATTGCCGGTTTGGCTTTTTAGTGTACCTTTTGGGTTTATAGGCGTGAAACTAGGCTTTCCGCTATGGATAGTCTTCCTGCTTGTCAATGCTGAAGATATGATTAAACCTATATGGGGCATCCCGAGAGTCCTGTCTGATAAATGGATACATAATCTAACTTAAATATCAATCATCCTAACGAGAAAGGAAAAAATATGGAACAGAGCAAGTTAAAAGAACTTCTTAACTCTATGAGTAGGAAAGAAAAAATAGGACAGCTATTTCAGATTATGGGACATATGCTGTCAGACGATGCGGTGCTTACAGGTCCACTAAAGGATCTTGGACTGTCGGATGAGGATTTGGCACTATGTGGGACCATCCTTGGACTTGGCAGCAGTGGTGGAGTACAGCTAAAGGCGATTCAGGAAAAATATATGGAGAGCCATCCTCACCATATACCTCTTATATTTATGGTTGACGTCATCCATGGATATAAAACCATTTATCCTATGCCGCTTGCGATGGGAGCGACATTTTCACCGGAATTACTTAAAGAGTGCTCTAAGATGTCGGCAAGAGAGGCAGCAGCAGCCGGACTTCACGTAACATTTTCACCTATGGTTGATCTGGTTAGGGATGCAAGATGGGGAAGAGTTGTTGAGTCAACAGGCGAGGACGTTTATCTTAATAAAGTAATGGCTGAAAGTACAGTACAAGGCTATCAGGGAGATGACCTTAAGGCAGAGGATACTCTTGCAGCCTGCGTGAAGCATTTCGCAGGATATGGAGCAGCAGAGGCAGGTAGAGACTACAATACAGTTGAGCTGTCTGAGCATACGCTTGAAGAATACTATATGCCTGCATATAAAGCTGCAATTGATGCGGGAGCAGCGATGGTAATGACATCATTTAATACAATTGATGGTATACCAACAACAGTCAATAAAAGGCTTATGAGGGATGTATTAAGAGATCAGATGGGATTTAACGGAGTTCTTATATCTGACTTTGCGGCTATTAGAGAAGCTGTTATGCATGGAGTATGTGCGGACCATAGGGAATCCGCCGAAATGGCACTTAAAGCAGGCTGTGACATTGACATGATGGCGGGTGACTATTCAAGGCATCTTAGTGAACTTATAGATGAGGGAAGAGTTAGTGAAGAACTGCTTGATGAGAGCGTAATGAGAATCCTTCAGCTAAAGAATGATTTGGGATTATTTGAGAATCCATTCAAAGGACTGGATTTAGTGAAGGAAAAAGAATTATGCCTCTGTGATGAGCATAAGGAACTGGCGAAGAAAGCAGCACGCGAGTCATTTGTACTGCTTAAAAATGAAGGAAGCCTTCCAATAAAAAAAGGAAATAAAATTGCCTGCATAGGACCATATACAGACCGTAAAAAGCTCTTAAGCTCTTGGGCGATAATGGGTGATGAAGGTCCTGTGGAGACGGTAAAAGAGGTTGGAGAGAGGCTTGATGGCTATCAACTTTCATTCCACGAAGGCTGTCAAATACTTCCTGAAGGAACTAAGATGCCTGGTTTTGTGCAGCTGGAAGAAATAGATTATAATGCAGATAGAACCCGTGCTATGGAAGAAGATGCTCTTAAGGCAGCAAAAGAGGCAGATGAAGTCCTTCTTTTTATGGGTGAGCATTTCCTACAGAGTGGTGAGGCTGCAAGCAGAACAGATATTACAATACCTAAAAATCAGGTAAGACTGCTTGAGAAAATCTGCGATGTAAATGACAATGTAAGTCTTGTTCTTTTTACAGGAAGACCTCTTGCTTTAACCGATATTTGTGACAAAGTAAAGTCCATACTTGTAGTGTGGATGCCTGGAACCATGGGAGCCGCGGCAATCTGGGATGTACTTACAGGTAAATATGCACCTTCAGGCAAACTTCCTATGAGTTTCCCTTACAATGTGGGGCAGGTTCCTATTCACTATGATATCTTACAGACAGGTCGTCCACTCACGCCGGAAGACGCGGGAGAGAGATTTGTATCTAAGTACTTAGATGCACCAAATGAGGCATTGTATCCTTTTGGACATGGTCTTACATATACTGATTTCAGTATTTCTCCTATTACCTTGTCGTCAGATAAACTTAGCGGTGATGGAGAAATAACAGCCGAGGTCATCGTGAAAAACTTAGGAAGTGAAAAGGGGACTGAAACACTTCAGCTTTATATTCATGACATAGCAGCGAGTGTAGCAAGGCCTATAAAACAGCTTAAAGACTTTAAGAAGATTACGTTAGAGGCTGGAGAAGAAGGTAAGGTTAGCTTTAGGATAACAGAGCCTATGCTTCGCTTTGTAAGAGCTGATTACACAGTAGGCAGCGAGAAGGGGCACTTCAATCTGTTTATAGGAAATAGTAGTGCTACAGAAAATAAAGCTTCATTTGAACTAATATAAGGGGTAAATTTCACGGGACTTTTTTACGGTCCCGTGATTTTCAAATATTTGAATCAATGGAAAAGGGGAGCAGGTATGCGGCTTTTGATTGTAGATGATGAGAGAATCACAAGAAATGTACTATTAAACCATATACCTTGGTCAGAAATAGGCATCACTAAAATTGAAACTGCCGGTGATGGAAGAGAAGCCCTTGAGATAGCAAAAGGCTTCAAGCCTAATATAGTACTAAGCGATATAAGAATGCCTAAAATGAACGGCTTAGAGCTTGCAAGATGCTTAAAGGCAGAGCAGGAGGATTGTAGAATTATCTTCCTTAGCGCTTATTCTGATAGAGAGTATTTGAAAGAAGCAATACAGTTAAGAGCAGTAAGCTACGTTGAGAAACCTATCAAGCCTGACGAGATAAAAGAGGTAGTCAAATCAGCAGTTGAAGAAATAAAGAAACAGCAAAGGCTTGAGAATAGGAACTACTATGCCAAGCAGAAAAAGATATGTATGGAAATTCTGACAGGAGAGAAAGTAAGCGCTGACATCGAAGAATATCCTTTTTACGAGGCTTGGAATATATTGCATCTGAACTTAGGCTTTATCCTCAGGATCCTTCAGCGGAAGTAGAATATGATGAGAATGCACTGTCATTAGTATTGGAAGAATTAATCGCCTCACTACTTAAGAGCAGGGTTCCTGATATAAATGAGTCTGATGATGCAATGTTTCGCAAGTATTGCCTATTTACAGTAAAAGACTTAAATCATATTGTTGTATTATTCAATATAGATAATGACTTACAGAAAGGATAAGGCATATAGCCTTACTGAAAAACTAAGGAAAGGATTACTGCATAAATTGCCACAGTTGCGCCGTGTATTTGCGGGAGTGGGATTATCTGTAAGAGACGTAAAAGGGTTAAAAGATTCTGCTATACAGGCAAAGGCGGTCAGGAGGAAGTGTTTCTTAGGTGGAGTAATAAAAGATGCAAAAGAACAGGGGATGGGAAGGTATGATTTTTCAGGTAAACTACCCATTGAAATACTTAACTTGTGGAGGTATGGAAATTACGATGAACTGGAGAATTCATTATCCACACTTGCAGATGAGGTGTCACCTTTCACAGAAACTACAGTAGACAGCGTACGTGGATACTATCTTACTCTGTTACTTACTTTGACACAAAGGGCTAAAAGTCAAGACAGCGTTGACTTTGGAGATATAAGTGCAGCGGCTTTATCTGCTCTTGGAGAGGCTTGTTGCCTTGAAGAAATGAGTGAATGTCTGAAGGATACGGCAAAATTATATTTCAATAACAAAGACAGTAAATCTCAGTATTCACAGCTTTCCGATAAGGTTGCAAAATATATACTAGACAATTATTCAGATGAGAGACTTAGTATATCACAGATAGCGGGTAAAATGTACTTATCGCCCAATTATTTGTCCTTATTATTTAAGAAGGATACAGGCAAAACCATAAATCAGTTTATAACAGAGGTAAGAATAGAAAAGGCGAAGGCACTGTTAAAAAAGGACAGGACGCCTCTTAGCTCTATTGCTGAGAAGATAGGATATCACGATGCAAACTATTTTTCAAAAGCATTTAAAAAGGAAACAGGTGTAACACCAAAGGCGTATAGGGAAAGCATTTAGAGGGCGGTTAGAAAGGCTAAAAGTATGAAATCATTTTATAAAAGATGGATGGGAATCTTGGCGCATACGGCTCTAAGTACAAAAATCAACTTGGTTTTTGTATTTTTCCTTGTGCTGCCATTGCTTCTTTTTACTGCAGTTTCATATTATTTTACCAACCGATTAATCCTAAAGCAAACGACAAATACGATGTCGTATACATATAATGAGGCAATATACATCTTAGATAGATATTTTGATTCTATGGAAGCGGCTCTTGGAAATATATTGTCTAATGACGAAGTATATAAGTTAGCTGCAGAGAGCATAGAAAATGATACTGTATTTAGCCAGAGATTTTATTATAATGCATTTATGAAAAAGAATAGGCTATATAAATCAGTCATCACAAATTGATGGCATAAGGCTTTATGTCAAAAGTGACAGGCCATCTATCATAAATGATGAAGAGATATTTTCACTAAATGTGGCTGAACAATCAGAGTGGTATAAGAAGCTTAATACAAAAATGAACAGCAGGCACTGGGTAAAGCCGGGCTTTATCGTTGAACCGGATGGAGAGAAATCAAGGTTTTTCTCGTATTTGGGAATAATTTATAGGCCTGATGCATTAAGCGAGCCAATGGCTGTGCTAAGAATAGATATAGACAAAAGTAAAATAGAAGAGTTATTAAAGAGAATTAAGTTTAATCCGGAGACATCAGTATTACTCAGTGATGGGAAAAACATTATTTATGGCCTTAAAGGAAATGGAGAAGAATTTGAAGCAGGAAAACTGGATAAGATGCAGGGCGAGCAGGCTGGTAAGGACTGGAGCTTCATTAAATACAGTAATATTAAATATATTTTTAGAACAGAAATGCTAAGTGCCAATGGATGGCATCTGAACGTTCTTGTGCCACAAGCATCGGTGCTGGAGAAGCAGCAGGCCTTATATCTGACTCTTTTAATAGCACTTTTTGGGATTGCAGCAGTGTCATATGGTCTTGCATATTTGACCATAAATTCCAACTTAAAAGCGGATATTTATTTTTAAATAAAGAAATGAAACGTGTGGAATCAGGGAGACTTTTTCACACAAAAATCAAGCCTGTAGGTTCAGATGAAATCGGAGAGTTAATGAGAAGCTTTTAAGGCAATGACACTTCGTATGGAAGAAATGATAGATGAGAAGTATCGGATGGGTAAGGAGGTTAAAAACGCTGAATTAAAGGCTCTTCAGGCGCAAATAAATCCACATTTTCTTTATAATTCCTTAGATTTGGTTAACTGCCTTGCTATTGAGCATGATGTTCCGGAAATAGCAGATATGATTAATAGCCTGGTTGAATTTTTATAAGCTAAGTCTAAACAGAGGAAAAGAGATATTCTCGCTTCAAGATGAGGTCCGCCATGTACAGGCGTATGTGCGTATACAAAATATGCGTTTTGAAAAGAAAATCAGCCTTGATATAGAGGAAAAAGGGTGGCTTAAGGAGTATTCTATATTAAAGATAATACTTCAGCCCCTGGTTGAAAACAGCATCATGCATGGTATTCTTGAAAAAGAGGACAGCAGAGGTGTAATAAAAATTAACTTCGTACTTCAAGGGGACAGAATCTATATAATTATTAAAGATGATGGGGTAGGAATGTCCAAAAGATAAGATAGATAATCTGCTAAAAGATACAAACGAGATAAAAGCTATGCAGGGGTCAGGTTACGGGGTTAAAAAAAATATAAATGAAAGAATTAAGCTATACTATGGTTCTGAGTTCGGTTTGGAGTTTGAAAGCAAGGAAAATGCCGGCACTGTAGTAACAGTGAGTATACCGGCTATACCATATAAAGAGAATTAAACAGGCCTGCCATATGACAGTCCTGTTTAATTTTTAACCTATTTCTAATATAATCTAAAGGATAGAGATTTTAATTGCAGCTTATACTGCTTTTTTTAAGCACAAATATTATAGCAGAAAAAAATCCCCGCCCATAGTTCCAAGGTCTCCCTTATTTACAGGGATACCCATAGACATAAGCTCATCACCGTAAGCTTTGTAGGATATGTCTTTACCATCTAAACTATAAGATACCTCATAGCAGGTATCAGGGCAAAGCCCGTCAAGCTTAAACCTTAGGAAGGCACCATTTATCTTGCAAAGCTTCTGATAGTACATGGCTATGGCTTCGCTCTTATCCTTTGCAACAACTATCCAAGCGGTTTCATTGTGCTCAAAAGGACTGATTAGTCTGTAGAAGTCACTCTTTAGCTGGATGAGTTCTCTGTGCTCCTTCATAAAGCTTACCTGCTTCTTAACCTCTTCAATTTCTTCTGTGTTTAGGAGGTTAAGGTCAAGCTCATAACCGAAGGTACCAAAGTAAGCCACTGCAGCCCTGGTCGAAAGCTTAGTTACTCTGCTCATCTGATGGTTAGGAACTGCGGATACGTGAGAGCCCATAGACACGATAGGGTACATATAGGAAGTGCTATACTGTATCTTGGTTCTTTCATTTGCATCGGAATTGTCACTGGTCCAGGTCTGAGGTGCATAGTATAGCATACCCGGATCAAATCTTGCACCACCGCTTGCACAGGACTCAAAGAGCACATGAGGGAACTTCTTTGTAAGCCTGTCGTAGAGCTTGTACACGCCTAAGATGTAGCGGTGCATGAATTCTCCCTGCCTGTCACAAGGAAGCTTTCTGCCAAAAGGCTCTGTCATATAGCGGTTCATGTCCCATTTGATATAAGAAACCTTTGACTCTGATAGAAGCTTATCCATGCAGCCATAGAGATAGTCAACCACCTCATCCCTTGACATATCAAGAACGTGCTGATGCCTGGAGTGGCACTCAAATCTATCCGGCGCACCTATTAGCCAGTCAGGGTGAGCTCTGTAGAGGTCACTGTCTTTATTCACCATTTCAAGCTCTACCCAGATACCAAACTTGAGACCAAGAGCCTCTACCTTGTCAGCAAGGCCTGTTACACCTCCGGGTAGCTTCCTGGTATTTGCAAACCAGTCGCCTAGTCCCCTGTAATCATCATCTCTTGCACCAAACCATCCGTCATCAAGGACAAAGAGCTCAACACCTACTTCCTTTGCCTTTGAAGCTATCTTTAGAAGCTTCTCCTCATCAAAGTCAAAATAAGTAGCCTCCCAGTTATTAAGCAGGATAGGACGAGCTTTATCCCTCCATTCTCCACGCATCAAGCGGTTTCTGAAAAAGGTCGTGAAGGGACTGACTCATAGAATTAAAAGCCACTCTCGCTGTACACAAGCACAGCCTCAGGAGTAACAAAAGCTATCGCCCTTTTCTAACTTCCACGAGAAGTTCTCAGGATGTATGCCAAGCATAACTCTAGTCATATCGTGGGTAGAAACTTCGACCTGAGCTAAAAAGTTACCGCTGTAGACAAGGCTAAAACCATAGACCTCACCTGAACTTTCTATGGTTTCAGGCCTTGCAAGTGCTATAAAAGGATTGTGGTCAGCACCGGAGCCTGTTCCTGTAACGGTTCCAATCGACTGGATACCCATTTCAAGTTTTTCTTCTCTTCTTATAACGCTCTCTAGCCCAAGCTCCTGAGAAATGAATCATTTCATAATCCATATCAAGGAAGTCTACAGCAAAGCTCAGTGCCTTTGTGAGAACTATCGGAGCCTCTCCCCTGTGATTAAAGCGGGTATGCCTCGTTATGACAGGATAATCCGCATAAATGGTGTAAGAAAGTACCATTTCGGTATTCGTTACATCATCAACTAAGATAATTTCAAGGGTATCTGCCTCAGCAATCACATTCTACATAAGTAGAAGGAAGAGGGGCAAGGCTTGGTTTCCCTTTAATTATCTTATGGCCGATGTATTTATAATCGCTGATTCTGCTGCCATTTTCCTGTAATACAGTGTAAGCAGGACTCTTGAAGTCGCCCGTTCCATAGCTTGGATAGTCATTTCTTATATACTGTCTGGCAAGACTTCCGGGCTCAGGCACGCAGACCGCACTGTGCGAGCGGTAGGTCTCCTCGTGGTGGTGTGCAAATGACTCTCTGTCCTTTATGAGCTTTTCCATAGTAGAGGTTCTCGATTCCTCCATTTTTGAATGACGCTTATTATATAGCTCACTTTTTCCATTTGACAAATGGAAGGTCATAGAACTTTCGTGAAATACTATTGGCATAGCTACCTCCTGTTAAGTGGTGTAAGTTCACAAGTTAAAATTTTTTGAAATTAAAATAAATATGAGCTGAAGCTGCTTATAACCGGGAAAATTTACTGTAAATCTTCCTGGTTAGGTCTATTCTACAGGTTAATATGGCGGTTTTCAATACCTAGATTAAAGATTTGAAAAAAAGTTTAACGATAGGGATTAGATAGATTTTTATATGTGTAAATTAAACTGTGTTATACCAAATAAAAATATAGTATAATATTGGTATGTGCCATTATTGTAAAAAGAGTAAACTAAGAATATAAAAATTATAGTATTAAAAGGGGTATGATTATGAATGAATATCTTAAAGAATTTATAGAACTAAAAAGAATTTTTAATAATCAGGACGGAGACAAGGCGAGCGTGCTTGCGCTTTATCAGTTTGCGGACAGGCTTTCAGGTATAGGAGAAAAAGGAAGCAAAAGAGGTTCTTGTAGATGTTTATCAGCTCTTGGGAATGATGGAGAGTGCCTATACGCTCTTCTCATCCTTTGCAGATAATGGAGATAGGAAGCAGATAAAAAAAGCTAGCCACCTTGCAGGAGCTAAGCAAAAAGCCATCTTTGATAAATTTGCGCTGCCACGCCCTTTGACTAAGGAGGAAGAAGCCGCAAAAGAGCGCTTAAAAAGACTTGCCAAAGTTTCGTTATCATCCGGACCCTATAGGTACTGGGGCTTTTTGAAGAGGGTGAGGAAAAAGACCTGTCCTTGTTGTGGAAAGAAAAGTACTGTCTATTATTCTATGACGCCATACTGTGTGGAAGATGTGGAAAATATCTGTCCTGCCTGCATTGCAAATGGTGAAGCAGCAAGAAAATACGATGCTACCTTCATTCAGGGTGCAGAGTGGGAGGGCGGGCCTGATAAGGAAAAAGGAAGAAGAGCTTTTCTGCCGTACACCGGGGTATATAAGCTGGCAGGGTGAGTACTGGCTCTCCTGCTGTGATGACTATTGTGAATATCTGGGAACGGTAGGTACAGAAAGAGCTAAAGGCTATGGATATTGCAGATAAAGTATTTGAGGGTATGCCGCAAGGAATGAATTTGAGGATGTAGAAGAATACCTTGTAAAAGATGGCTCACTCTGTGGCTATCTGTTCCGTTGTCTGCATTGTGGAGAATATCATCTTTGGGTGGATGCAGATTAAAAAGTAAAGGGGATAATATGAAAACTTATTATGTATGGATTGGAACGTTTGAAGAGTGTGATTTTGAAGAATACTGGGATAATGAGCCCTATGAAAATGAAATAGAATTATGGAAGAACGGACAGAAACCTAAACCAAACGAGGACTTAAAATGTGGATTTTGCAGGAAATGGGCTTAGAAGAATTGGATAAAAAAAGATTTTTTTGGTTTTCTGTCAGGCCTTCTTTATGTAATGTACAAGAGCTGGCAAAAGATTATATTGCTGACTTAAATGAATTTGAAAGAAAATGTAAGGAGAAAGGGATTTTAGAGGGAAATGTAATCTGGGGGTGTATCGGTCAGAAGATTTCCCTGATTTAGAACCGGAAGCTTGTGGGAGTATGGCATATGTAGGGGAGATAGGGGAGGGGTAAATAAGTATATCAGATGATATTGTAAAGTATTGAGTTAATTTCACATCGCCACAGAACACGTTGAATAGAATGGGATATACAAGAGAAAATCTATTAATGAAAAATCTACTTGACATGAAATCTCCATAAGAATATACTAAGTATAAGTTAGTTATGACTAACTACTTCAAAATTGAAATCAATTCTAAAAAGGAGAATAGAAAAATTGAGAAAAACAATATTATTTTTTTACTACTTGGAGTATTGCTATTAACAGGCTGTGGGAATATGGGTAGTACTAAAGGAAGCTGTAAGTAATGCTGATTCTAAACCTAAAAAGAAGGTAACAGTAACAACTTCATTTCTGTACGACATGGTAAATCAGCTTGCAGGCGATATGGTGGATAAAGAGCTTATTATCCCTGCGGGAGAAGATCCTCACTATATGTAGCAAAGCCTGAGGACTTAAAGAAGATAGCAGAGGCTGATTTGCTGCTTTTTCATGGACTTCACTTTGAGGGAAAGATGCAGGAGGTGCTTGAAAAGAAGGGATATGCGGTGGCATCAACATTTCCTGAGGATAAAAATAGGCAAGATGGAGGAAGATGGGGCTGTAATTATAGATCCACACTTTTGGTTTGATATAGATCTTTACAAAGAAGCCACCGAGAACGCAGGCGCAAAGCTTTCTGAGCTTTTACCTGATAAAAAAAGATGAGATAGATAAGAATACAAAAGGCTTACTTAGACAAGCTGTCAGCTCTTGATGAAGAAAATAAAAAAGCACTGGAAGAGCTTCCTGAGGGTGGACGGTACCTGATTACGCCACACGATGCCTTTAATTATTTTTCAAGGAGATATGGCATTGAAGTTGTAGCACCACAGGGTGTCAGTACAGATTCAGAAGTAGCAAATAAGGATATAGACAAAACTGTGGACTTCATAGTGGAGCATAAGGTCAAAGCTATATTTGCAGAATCTACCACAGATCCTGCAAGGATGGAGAAGCTTAAAAGAGGCCTGCAGGGCTAAGGGCTTTGATGTAAAGGTTGTAAGCGGCGAGGGAAATGAGCTGTTTTCCGACTCGCTTGCACCCGAGGGACAAAGCAGGGATACATACATAGATATGTATAAGCATAATGTTAAACTGATTACTGAGAATTTAAGATAAAAGGAGTGGTGGGCATGGAAAAAGTGATAGTAAAGGTGGAGGATTTGACCATAGCCTACCACGACAAGCCTGTGCTAAAGGATTGTGATATAGATATAATGGCAGGCTCGATTACAGCCATTATAGGGCCAAACGGTGCAGGTAAATCTACCTTGATAAAGGGGATATTGGGACTTCAAAATAAGCTTGCAGGTGAGATTCTTATCTTGGGAGAGCCCATTAAAAAGGTTCAGAAGAAAATAGCCTATATTCCACAGACTTCTGAGGTAAACTGGGACTTTCCGACCACTGTTATGGATGTGGTGCTAATGGGCAGATATGTACATCTAGGCTGGTTTAGACATCCCGGAAGGGAGGATAGGGAAAAAGGCAGAGCTGCGCTAAAAAGAATAGAGCATGTATGACTATAGGGACAGACAGATATCCAAGCTTTCAGGAGGGCAGAGGCAGAGAGTATTTATAGCAAGGTTAATAGCACAGGAGGCAGATATATACTTTATGGATGAGCCGCTTGCGGGCATAGATAAGGTTACGGAGAAGGTAATCATAGATTTTTATAAAAGAAGAGCAGAAAAAGGGGAAAACTGCAGTAATAGTCCACCACGACCTCGCCACCATAAGGGATTATTTTCGACCATGTTGTAATTATCAACAAAAAGGTAGTAGCCACGGGAAGGGTGAGTGAGGCGTTTACAAATGAAAACTTAGAAAAGGCGATGATGAAAAATGCTTAATATGGATATACTTACAAGCTATTCATTTATCATAGTTGGGAGTGGGACTTTTTTGCTTGCTGCCATAGCAGGGGCTGTGGGCTGTATTACAGTACTTAAGGGACAGTCGCTGATAGGAGATGCCATAGGACATGCGGCATTTCCGGGGATAATCCTGTCTTTTATGCTTTTTATGCAGAGGGAGCCTGTGCTTTTAACGCTGGGAGCAGTAGCCTCCGGTGCCACAGCCTTCTTGCTCATCCAGGTCATAAAGGAGAATTCAAAGCTTAAATTAGATGCGATACTTGCGGTAGTTTTATCGTCATTTTTTGGAGTGGGAATGGTGCTAAAAAGCTATATTCAGGGTAACAGCAATTATAAGGATGCTGCTCAGTCGGGGCTTTCAAGCTATATTTTTGGACAGGCTGCATACATTATGAAAGATGATGTGAAGCTCATAGTGTATATTGGTGTTCCTACTTTGGTTTTACTTGTTTTATTTTATAAAGAAATCAAGCTATTTTTATTTGATGAAATATATGCAAAGACCATAGGAATAAGAACAGTTTTGCTGTACGGGATAATTCTTGTAATGACAATGGGAATAATAGCCGCAGGACTTAAGCTTGTTGGTGCGATCCTCATATCATCACTGCTTATAATCCCTGCCATCACTGCCCTTCAGTGGAGTAATAAATTTAGCAGGGTACTTATAATAGCGGGTGTGGTTGGCGGAGTATCAGCACTTATCGGTACTTATATTTCAACGGCTTTTAACGGAATGAGCACAGGGGCAACCATAATACTCATAATGGGAAGCTTTGCAATCATTTCTCTTGTAACAGGCCCTCACGGAATGATTAAAAATCTTAGGATGAGGAGGCATGGAGGAAATGATTGAGTCATTAATATCTTACTTTGCCATATCCTACGAGTCTTACTTTGTACTTCTAACAACAGCCGCAGCCTGTGCGGTGTTGAGCCCGTTTTTGGTCTTAAGGAAGCTTTCAATGGTTTCAGATGCCATTTCACATTCTGTTTTACTGGGCATAGTTATTGCATTTTTCATAGTAAAAGATGTGGGTTCTCCGTTTTTTTAATAGTGGGAGCGGCGATATTTGGCGTGATTACAGTATTTGCGGTAGAATTCCTTTCGGGGACAGGACTTGTTAAAAAAATGATGATGCGGTTGGGATAGTCTTCCCGATGTTTTTTGCCCTTGCAGTAGTTCTGATTACGAAATTTGCAAGGAATGTACATCTGGATACAGACGTAGTGCTGATGGGAGAGGTCATCGTTGCTCCGTTAAACAGGATAGAATTTATGGGAATCGACCTGTCCAAGGCATTTGTGCAGATGGGAATATTGCTTGTGGTAAACTTACTCTTCGTTATCATTTTTCTTTAAGGAACTTAAGGTAACTACCTTTGACAGAGGCTTTGCAAAGCTTGCAGGGTTTTTCTTCGGGCAGCCCTGTTTTTATGCATTGATGACACTTTCATCGCTTACAGCAGTTACTGCCTTTGATGCGGTTGGAGCTATTTTGGTAGTTTCGTTTTTGATTACTCCCGGGGCGGCGGCCTATCTTGTAAGCAAAGATTTGAAGGTGATGATAGCTATATCGGTTGGCTATGCAGTTATTAATTCCAGTATAGGCTACGTGCTTTCTCTCCTATGAATGTATCTATGTCGGGAATGACAGCTGCTGCCGCAGGAGTTACATTTTTACTTACCTTTTTGTTTAATAGAGAGGGTTGATAACTGCTATATTTATCAGGCTTAAGAGAAAGAGTGAGTTAAAAGCCCGAACTTTTCCTTACCCATATAGGTAATCATTCAGGCAAAAAGGGAGGAAAGTGAGGAGCTGGGCTTAGGTTCAATCAGAGACCATCTTAAGTGGAAACAGGCTGAGGTTGATAAGACAGCAGGAAGACTTATAAGAAAAGGGCTAATAAGGGTAGATACAGATAAGAATATTTATGATTTGACTGAGAGAGGAAGGGAGAAGTTTGTGGAGATTGAGGAATAAAAGTCCCTCGGTTGTGAGGTAGAGGATTTGATT